>WNGR01005071.1_pt1 | contig 17028 bp, 19 predicted proteins | sample 5407581 | NCBI WGS metagenome assembly WNGR01 (sample SAMN13153383, study PRJNA577476) | soil metagenome | isolation source: 80 cm soil or saprolite under Garry oak tree replicate 2 | place: USA:California | collected 2016-06-15 | reverse complement strand
GCGCTCGTCCAGCTTGCCAGCGGCCATGTCCTGGAGCAGGGCGACATCCTCAACCACACGCTCGGCGTGTTCGAACTCGCTGGCAACGGACATCGCGGACCACCTCCACTGAACAAAATGATGCCAGATTCGTTCAGTACGAGCCAATGGGCCTTCAGGAGTTCGTCCGCTCACCGCTCGCCATTGCGGTCGTCACAAGCAATGCCGACGGGAGTTACGCGATCAGCGGGCACGGCGGCACGAGCGCCAGCGCGCCCATCTCGGCTGGGATCATCGCCCTCGCCGAGCACTGCGCGAAGCGCCACCTCGGGTTCGTCAACCCGGCCATCTACCAGATCGCCCGTAGCTCTCACTACCACCAGGCCGTCCACGACGCCACCGCCGGTAACAGCAACACGGCCGAGTTCCCCACGGGACGATCACCGGCTACCGGGCATCCGTCGACCGCAGTTGCGGGCGTTGACCTGCTGAACGCTGCGTGTGGGCGTGCCGGGTCAGGCAGTGCGGCGCAGTTCGTGCTCGACTGCCCGGCGGATCCACGCCGATAGCGACCGGTCGTCAGCATCGGCCGCGCGGCGGGCCTGCTCCAGCAGTTCCGGGGGGAACCGCACGGGCACGGGTGTGCCCAGCCGGGAGGCATGGCGTCGGCGGGCCGGTCCTTGCGGCTCCTGGTTTTCCGGCTGCGCGTAGAAATCGAATTCCTGGTCAGGTGTCATGGGCGTGTTCGTCATCGGTCTCTCCGGTACTGGGCGGCAAGCCTGTCCGCCGCCTCATAACAGCCGATCGGACGGCATCTGCGCGGGTCACCGCTGCGCGCGGGAGCCAGCGGGACCACGAGCACCCGGCCCCCGACCTCGGCGCACATGAGCCAGTGCGCTGGAGGCTTGGCCGGGTAGAACAGGGGGTCGCTGGCCCACACGTCATCAATGTCATCGATTCCAAAGTGCGGATGCTTGAACAGGTGCGCGGCCTGGGTGTCGATCTCAAACGGGTCTTCCTCATCCAGCACGTCTAGATCGAACCGCTCACCACCCACTTGACGAGTGTATTACAAACGACTACCGACTAGCCAGCGGCGCGAGCAGGCTGATGCATGATATGCAGTCATGAGGTACAAGCGCGCCGTCGAGAAGCTGCGGATCCTCGCCGAGACGTGTGAGCGCGTGAAGACTTTCTGGTTCGACACGGAGCCGTTCCTGAAGGCCGTGTATGCCTTCGGCGAGGTGGTGGACGGAGCCGACCCGCTGGATGCCGTTCAGGTCGCACTCGCGATCAACCTGTCCCCGGAGGAAGTCCCGTGGGAGTCCAGCCCCGAAGGCACCGCCTGGCTGGCGAACGAGTTGCGGCTCAGCAAGGGCGGCTTCATGTACTTCTGGCGGTCGTACCTGGACCCGATCTGGAATCACTACATCCGTGGCCCAGTGCGCATCTGGTCTGTCGATGACGGTCCCGACGAGCGGGCGCTCACGGCGCTAGAAGCGAGAGACCTCGGATCGCTGAAGCGGCTGATCCCGGAGTCGGCCGATGGGCGGCGGCAGCTCCGGGAAGACCTGGGCGCGGCGCTGGCTCATCTACGCGAGGTCCGCGACAAGTACTGGGATCATGACTGGCGGCGCGAGCACCGTGGCTACGGCCGCTACCCGGAGAACGAACTGTGGGATGCGGTCGAAGGCTATCTCGACCTGCTTGATGCCTCCCAGTCCAGCGATCCGGACGCCTGAGGTCTCGGTGACGGGGCGTTCGCGGGCTGGGACAATTGGAGCATGCGGCGCTCCGGTCCGTAGCGAAAGCAAAGTGAGCATGCGGCCGCTGTTGGTCTTCGATCCAAAAGCGACGGGCGATCTTCCTCATGGCGGGGGAGCAAGCCACCGAGTCGCCACAGGTACCGGCCCTATCGAAGTGCGGCGTTCCAGCCCCGAAGGCTGGTTCGGGCGATCTCCTGACAGGCGCCGCCAGACATCCATGCACACGGCGCTGGGTAGCTGCCGGGGTGGCTAGGGTTGTGCGGTGCGCACCTATTACGAGATCGAGGAATCCGATGCCTACCTTGGTGCCCGTGACCTGCTGCTCAGGCGGGTTGAGGCCTGGACCGGGGCGAACGGCCTGGTGATGTCGCTCCCGCTGGCCGGAGCCCTGCTGGATTCGCGGCACTTCAGCTCGGACGGGCGGCTGGGCTTCTGGACCCCGGCGCAGGTACGCCGGGCGCTGCTGGAGTGGATCCCGGAAAAGGTCACCGCACCTGAGGGAGACCTGCTGGACGCGCCCGAGACGCTGCGGTCCCTGCTGCGTTACCTCGACGCGCACGGGCTGCGCGATCCGCGGGGGGCAGCCACCGAGGAGAACGAGCCCGCCATCGACATCGCCGCGAAGGAGTTCGCCGACGCGATCGGCGACCAGCAACGATACGGGATGGCGAAGACGGTGGCGATGTCCGCCCAGGTCCGGGGCGTGGACATCGGCGATCCCGTGGCGCTGGCCGACTTCTTGAACGACGTCCAAGCCGGCCGGGTGGTGCTTGACGAGGGCCTGCTGGGGCGTGTGCTGGAGCGGCAACTCGGCCGCCCGGCACCGGGCCAGGAGCGGAAATTCGCTCAGCTGCCGGTGAAGCTCCCGGCCCCGGAGGAGCTCACCGCGGCGGCCGGATGCAGCAAGGTCCTCGGCCAGTTGCGTGCCTTCGCTGATTGGCTGGGGCCGAAGGGCCGGGCGCTCACGTCGGCCGGGAACATCAAGCCCGCGGAGGCCAGGGAGCTGATATCGCTGCTTGGAACCGGCGATGAGGGCCTGGCCTTTCGCAGCGCCTCCGACCTCCCGGGCCTGGACCTGATCGTGAACTGGGCGAAGAAGGCACGTCTGGTCCGCCGGCAGGGCATGCGTCTGGTGCCGGTGGCCAAGGCGCGGCCGGTGCTCGCCGACGTGGAGGCCCTCTGGCAGCGCGCGTTCGAGGCGGCGCTCGATCTCGGCGACGGCGTCTGCCGTCCAGTCTGGGCGGATGAGCCGCCCTCGCCGCTACGGCTTCTGTACGACGTCGTGGTGCCCGACGTGCTGGCCACCATCTACAGCATGGAGGAGCCTGTTCCGGTGGCGCGGCTCGCGGAGTCGGTCTGGGACTCGATCCGGGCTCACTTCGACGTGGACTCCCTCAGCCCGATCACCCAGATGGGCCTGCGGGGGCGCGTTGATAACGACCTGGAGCACATCTTCGACGCTTTCGAAGCTCTGGGCGCGGTGACCTCGGCGCATGACCTGGCCAGCGAGGTGTTCTCTGAAGACCTGGACGAGGGCGTCACGATGCCATTCGGGGCCGTAGTGCCGTTCACCGGTGAGCGGGCCGCTGCCCTGCGCGAGCAGTTGGCGGCACCGGGGCGCCTGGTGAACCTTACACCTCTCGGCACCCGCGCGATGCGGCAGCGCATGCTCGCGGAGGGCAGGGAGGCGGGGCTCGTCGGCGAACTCGCGAGCGCCTCGCCAGCCGAGTTGCTCGGCACGATCGCTCAGCATTACACGCCGACGACCGGAGCGGAGGAGATCGCAATATGGCGGTCCGCCCGCGGCGGCTCGCTGGATCCGCTGGTCCGGGCGATCCGCGACTGCCCGTTCCTCTCCCGGAAAGCCGCCATGCTGAACGTCCTCGCCGGCGGTATACCCGAGGGAGACGAGCTGCTGGCCAGCCTGCTGGGCGACCCGGAACTGGGCCCGGTGGTCTTGCTCGCGCAGAAGGGGGATCGCGAACCCGATGAGGTAAGCCCGGAGGAAGCCGCGTGGCTGATGGCCGGGAGCATCCTGGAACTGCTGGAGATCGGGGGTCCGGATGCGGTACGGGCACAGCTCGAAGAGTTGCCCCGCCCCCAGCGGGTGGATGTGATCCGCGCCGTGTGCGACTCCAGCTATCCGGCACGCGAAACGCTAGAGGATTTCCGGGTCCTCGTCGCCGAGCCGATCCTCAGCGCCCCCGGGCAGCGCGCCGCCCGGGACGCCCCCGCGCGGGATCCCCGGCCGCAGAAACGCCGCGGTCGCTGACGCCGCGGATCTAGCCCTGAAACCGCGTCGCCGGCTTGATCGGGCATGATCGCGCGCAATGGGGCATTGAGGACCGCGCAGGCTGGCGGGCGTAAGCGACGTGGCAAGTGGCCTGGCTGGGGTGCCGGCGCACCACCGCTGCACTCGTGCGACGTCCAGCTCCGGCAGGGCCATCGGATCATCAGCCGTCCGGGGTTTGGGCCGCGGTGCTGAGGGCGTCGAATGCGGCGTCGAGTCGTTGCTGGCGGCGCCGGTTGGGTTCGTTGTTGGCTTCGGCCGCCACGAACCCGATCAGCTCGTCCAGGTCGCCGTCGGTGGCTGCGCGGATGGCGTGGCCGTTATGAGCGCGGATCCGGAACACGAGTCGTTCGCAGTCGGTGTCCAGCAACTGCAGACCGCGCAGCGCTGCTGCTACCTCATCCGGGATGACGATCTCGCTGACGGGCTCGGCGAGGGTGAGCTGCCGACGGCGCAGATCGAACGCCGAGTCCTCCCAGTTACTGATCACGCCCTCGTCATCGCAGACGCTGCACTGCCAGCGGATCGGCGCCCCCGCCTCGGTCCGTAGCACGATCATCCGGCCCGGGCAACGGCGGTTGGCCGGCCGGCGCCGGCATGGCAGCGCGCTTTCCCATGCGGTTCCGGCGTCACCTGCTGTTGCCGCCCGAACGATGTTGCTCAGGTGCCCGGCCAGCCGGCGTGCCGGGCCGGGCGTGTCCTCGGACATGTCGAGGAAGCGCACCCGGGAAGTGGGCGACAGGGAGAACTCGGGCCAGTTCCGCTCCGCCAAACTGGGCCGGGCGGTGGCCTATGAAAGCGGGCTGGAGCACCGGTTCCTGCAACTGTGCGAGGCCAGCCCCGACGTCACCTGGTACCAGGAACAACCACTGATGATCCCGTACACCTGCGCCGGGACCCGGCGGGACTACCACCCCGACGTGCTCGTGCAGCTCGCCGACGGGCGCCGCCTGCTGGCCGAACTCAAGCACCTGTTCGAAATGGCCACCGCCCTCAGCCAGGCCAAGCACGCCGCCGCCTGGCACTGGTGCCGCACCCACGGAGCCGGGCTGCTGATCACCGACCTGAGCGTCACCCACACCCAGCTCCTGCAACGGACGATCCCCCCGGAAACCGTCGCCGTGTTCACCGCCCGGCTGGCCCAGTCGCCACTGCCATGGCCTGAAGCCCACGCGCTGCAGCTCAGCAACGGCATGAGCGCGCGCGACCTCACCGCCTGCTGCTTGCGCCACGGCTGGACCATCGACACCACACCCTGGCGGCTGCGGCGCCGCTGAGCGACCAGAACCACCCACCTCACCCGGCGCCGTAGTTGGCGAACTGAGGCATCCGGACGATCGTCTCAATGAAGCTGAGGATTGGTAGGCGAGGTCGGCGGCGCGGTGCGGCGTGCCTGCGTTCTCAGGTGACCACGACGACCTTGACGCCGACCGCCTCATAGGTGCCTTGTGCCCGCGCGTCCCTGGTCGCAAGGGGCACCTCATGCTCCTGGGCGGCGAGTGCTACGAGCGCGTCATAGACGGCGCCACCTGCGATGCCCAGGCGGCTGAGCGTGTCCGGCAGTTTCCGGGCCCGCGGCCCGCTCAGCAGGAGCGGCGCAGCGAAGCGGGCCTTCAGCAGCCGCGCCGCGTCGGCTGGCGCCAGCCGCGCATCGCCGGGCAGCCTGGTGAGGACGGAATAGGTCTCCGCGAGGGAGTGGCCGGTCAGCGCGACCTCCTGCCCGTTCCACCAGCGCACCACCGCCGCGTGATCGTGGTGGGAACGGGTGACCAGCGGGATGGCGACGCTAGTGTCGACCGCGATCGTCACTTGCGGCCAGCGTCGATGAGGGCGAAGACGACACCATCATCAACCGGGGTGTCGCCGGCCGAGACAAGCACGCCGTCCTCCTCGACCAGCCGTGCCGTCCGGCCCGCGGGCACCACTTGCACGCCAGCGCCATACGGTGTGATGTCGACCTTGGTGCCGGGCAGCAAGCCCAGTGCGTCACGAATCGGCTTGGGCAAGACGATCCGGCCCGCCTGGTCGATGACAGTCTCCATGGGAAAACGATACCATCGGAATCCCAGTAAACGCTGCCGCGCTTCACCACGCCGTGCTGCGGGATGATCACCACCCGTCCATCCTGGTCCCGGTACACCGCGTGGCTCCCCTTGGTCCGCACGTGGGAGAAGCCGACCGACTCCAGCGCACGGACAACCTTGCGCACTGGCAGGTCAGATAGCGCGGGGCTCACGCCGCAGGCAGCCTGAACGTGGTAACCAGCGGCGTAGCAGTGAGGTGCCCGGCCGGATCGTCCACCTCTTCGAGGTACAACTCGACAGCCTCCGCGAGATTAGCGAGCGCTTCGTCGATCGTGTGGCCTTGGCTGGCAACGTCGGCCTCCAGGCACTGGGCGATGTACCAGTCCTCTTCTCGGTGCAAAGCTGCCGTCAGAGTGCCAGGCATGTCAGGCATGTTCACAGAGTAACCACGGACCGGCGAGGATGCATGGACCACTGGCAGAGCGGCTCTCGCCTGCCACGAGCGGATCATCGTGGACGTATCGTAGCCGACGTCAAAGGGCTAACAATCGTTTCGAACACGGCTATCCGGAGCCATTTCCTGGTGCCGCTGACGGCCGCTGGGTGCCGCTGAGGGGTGGCGCGTCCCGGTGACAAATGTGTGACAAACGATCAAGAAGGCTAGATCCGGTGTTCGAATCTGGCCTTCTTACCTGCTATGACTGGTGGGCGACACTGGAATTGAACCAGTGACCACCTCTACCGTGTCAGATCGGCGCCTATTGGGAGGACAGCGAAGAGCGGAGGCTCTTTGACACTTAACCGTCAAGATCGCGCCATATGGAAGCGGCAGACCCGTTGTCCTGATTTAGGCCGTCCTTGAATGTTTCGTTTAACTCAACGCGACGCAGATGTCCACCAGGACGTGACCTTGCAGGGACGCCGAGGTAACGGTCCCGTCCGGGGCCAGCGATTCCGTCAGCGCGCCCGCAGTTACGCTCACGGTAGGCAGCCCGAAGCGCGCCGCCTCGGCTGGCGTGAGGATGGCGAAATTCAGTCCCTTCCGCACCTCGATGACAGAGCCGTCAGGATTCACGGTGATTTTCGCAGGCCCCGACCCGTTCTCGGTGACGGTCTTTCCGGTTTCTAGATTCGTGAACGAGACCGTCAGCAGGCCGGTGACTAGAAAGGTCGTGGACCCGTCCGAAGTCTTGAGTATCTTGTCGAATTCCTTGTCGGCCACTGGGGCGAACCCGACATCGAACCCGCAATATGTTGCGGGCAGGGTGCCGGGCGCCGCTGGAAAGACCTGCCATTTGGGCCCCCGTGCGAGGGCCGGGGATGCCGTCATCACCCCGCCGACCATGCCCAGCAGCGCGCCGAGCGCCACGATCACTCCCAGTCGCCTCATGGCGATCACCTCCACTTCGCGGCCACCGCACGTGGCCAAGATGGCAGGCGTAACCGGGCAGGGAACAATTGTTCCAGGCGGGGACGGGAAGCTGGTCCCGGCGGTCAGCTATGCCAGGTGATCGAGGTTCTCGGATCGGGCGTATAGCAGCGGAACATGCCGGTGTGCACGGCAGCGCCGAGGTGGCAGGCCAGGGCGGGGCTGTGGGCGCGGATCCGGGCCAGTACGCCTTGACGGCCTGGCACTGTTCACCGGGACCCGCTCCGCTGGGGGTCCGGCCGTCCGGGCCGCCCGTCCAGCCGGACGGCCGCGGACAGCTCACCGGCCCAGGAACGGCATCTCCTCGCGCGCTCTTGGCCGACGTTCACCGAAGGTCATTGGCTATCCGGGAATGGGCCGTACTGGCACCCTGGGACCGGCGGAATCCGGCGGAATCCGGCGGAAACAGCCTGGTCGGCTTCCGCTGCGGCGCGGGCGCCGGGACAATCGAGGTTAGCGGGCACAAGTGGGGGCCGGATGCGGGAACGGCCGAGGGCAGCACCGGCATTGGTCGGGCGGGACGGCGAGCTGGGGGAACTGCTGGCCGGCCTCGACGACGTGGTCTCCGGGAGCGGCCGGTTGTTCCTGCTGGCCGGGGACCCCGGGATTGGGAAGAGCCGTCTGGCGCATGAGGCGGCGGCGCGGGCCCGTGATCGTGGGTTCAAGGTGGCGTGGGGGCGGTGCTGGGAGGCCGGCGGTGCGCCGGCGTACTGGCCGTGGGTGCAGTCGCTGCGGGCCTGTGTCCGCGGCGTCGGCGGCGAGGAGCTGCGGTCGCAGCTGGGATCGGGCGCCCCCTTGGTCGCGCAGATCGTGGCGGAGGTCGCCGAGATTCTGCCTGATGTCCGCCCGCCCCCGCCGGCGGGAGCGGAGGCCGACCGGTTCCGCCTGTTCGATGCGGTTGCCACGTTCTTGCGCAACGCGGGGGCGGTGCAGCCGCTGATGCTGGTTCTCGATGACTTGCACGCCGCTGATGCGCCATCCATCCTGCTGCTGCGGTTTGTTGCCCGGGAACTCGGGGACGCCCGCGTGCTGGTGCTGGGTGCCTACCGCGACCTTGAACTCGACCGCGGCCACCCGCTGACCGTCGCGCTGGCGGAGCTTTCCCGCGAACCTGCGGCCAGGCACGTTCCACTGTCTGGCCTCACTGAGGCCGCCGTCGCCCGCCTCGTTCAGGAGATCACCGGAGTTATGCCACGGGAAAGCGTGGTGGCGGCCGTCCACCGCTGCACCGAGGGCAACCCGCTGTTTGTGGGGGAGGTGGTCCGGCTGCTGGCTGCCGAGGGCCGCCTGGAACGGGCCGGCGACCCGGCGGGGCTGCGGCTGGCCATCCCGGAAGGGATCCGCGAGGTCATCGGGCGGCGGCTGGCTCGCCTGCCGGAGCAATGCGGCAGCGTGCTTGGCCTGGCGTCGATGTTCGGCCGCGACTTCTCGCTGCACGCCCTGGAACATCTTTCGGAATTGCCCGCGGGCGAGCTGCTGGACATCCTGGACGAGAGCATTACCACCGGCTTGGTGGCCGCGGTTCCCGGCGCGCCCGGCCGGCTCCGGTTTACCCACGGGCTGATCCGCGACACCCTGTATGAGAGCATCCCGGCCGGGCAGCGCGTTCGGCTGCACCAGCAAGCCGGTGAGGCACTCGAGACACTGTATCTGCAGGATTTGGGCCCTCACCTGGCCGAGTTGGCCCACCACTTCTTCGAGGCGGCGGCGGGCGGCGGCGCGGGCAAGGCGGTCAGCTATGCCGAGCGGGCCGGGCAGCGAGCGATGGCGCTGCTGGCCTACGAGGAGGCGGTCCGGCTGTTCCGGATGGCCCTGGCCGCGCTCAGCCTCGCCCGGCCGCGCGGGCAGGACCAGGCCCGGTGCCGGCTGCTGCTGGCACTGGGTGATGCGCTGACGAGGATGGGCGAGCGCCAGGCGGCGCGGGAAGAGCTTCGCCTCGCGGCCGGCCTCGCGCAGCAATACGGGATGGCCGAGGAGCTGGGCCTGGCCGCGCTCGCCTATGCGGGCCGGTTCACCTTCGAGCGCGGCGCCAGCGACCGGCACGTGATCCCCCTGCTGGAGGACGCGCGGGCCATGCTCGCAGAGCAAGAAGACGCCGGGCCGGTCCATGCGCGGGTCCTCGCCCATCTGGCGGTCGCGCTCCGCGACCAGCCCGACCGCGGGCCACGGGATGCGCTCAGCCGGGAGGCGGTCGCCCTGGCCCGGACGCTGGGTGATCCTTCGACGCTGGCTTACACACTGTCCTGCCGGCTGAACGCGCTGATGGGCCCCGGCGACCCGCAGGAACGGCTGGCGATCGCCAACGAACTGCGGGCGGTGGCCCGCGCCGCGCACGACAAGGAGCGGGAACAGGCAGGCGAACACCAACGTGCCATGGTCTTCCTGGAGACCGGCCGGATCGCGGAGCACCGGGAGGCCCTCGATGCGGCGCAGCGGCTCGCCGACGAGATGCGCCAGCCGGCGAGCCGCTGGCTCGCCGGCGCGGTGAAGGCGAGCCTGGCGCTGCTGGAGGGACGATTCGCCGACGCTGGGGTACTGGTGGATTCGGCGCTTCGGCTCGGTGCCAGCTCCGTCCCGTGGGACGCCGTGGTCTTTTCCCGGGTGCAGCTGTTCGCCCTCCGCGGCGAGGATGGCCGGCTGGCGGAGATGGAGCCGGCGATCCGCCGCTCGGTGGCGGAGTTTCCCACCCGCCCGCTGTTCCGCTGCCTGCTCGCGGGCATGTTCGCGGAGTTCGGGGACCAGGACGGCGCCCGGTCGGTGTTCGAGGAGCTGGCCGCCGACCGGTTCACTGTCATCCCGGTGAACAACGACCTGCTGCTCAGCCTCAGCCACCTGGCGGAGGTTGCCTGGTTTCTCCGGGACGCCGACCGGGCCGGCGTGCTGCACGGCCTGCTGCGCCCCTACCGCGGCCTGGTCGTGGACACCCTGGAATCGAGCACGGGCGCGGTCGACCGTTACCTCGGGCTCGCGGCGCTGACCGCCGGCGACCTTCAAGCAGCCGAACGGCACCTGCACGATGCCCTCGACCTGAACGCCCGGATCGGCGCCCGGCCGTGGACGGCCCGGACCCAGGCCGATCTGGCCCGCCTGCTGGTGGCCCGCGACCGGCCGGGTGACCAGGAACGGGCGGCCGGGCTGCTGGCGGGCGCGCTCGGCACGGCCCGGCGGCTCGGGATGACGGCCTTCGCCGCGCGGGCCGGGGAGGACCTCGCCCGCGCCCGCGGGGACAGCTACCCAGGACGAGCGCCGCGCCCAGCGGCTCCTACTGCGGAAGGCGCTGCCTCGTGGCCGGTGTTCCGGCGCGAGGGCGAGTACTGGTCGATCGCCTTCGCCGGGGAGGCGTTCCGGGTCAAAGACGTCAAAGGCCTGCACTACCTGGCGCAGCTGCTGCGCCATCCCGGCCGCGAATTTCACGTGCTGGACCTCGCGGCGGCCGGGCAGGCCGCCGGCGCCGGCGGTGCGCGGCCCAGCCCGGCGCGGGAAGACGGCCTGCATCAGGGCCGGCTCTCCGGCACCGGGCCCATCCTGGACGAGCGGGCGAAGGCGGCCTACCGGGCGCGGCTGCGCGAGCTGGAGGAGGAACTGGCCGAGGCGACCTCGTGGGCGGACCCGGTCCGGGCCGCGAAAGCGCGCCAGGAGAGGCAATTCCTGGCCGACGAGCTGGCCGCGGCCGTGGGGCTGGGCGGCCGGGACCGGGCGGCCGGCTCCCCGGCCGAGCGGGCCCGGGTGAGCATCACCAAGGCGATCAAGATCGCCCTGGCCCGGATCCGGGCGCACAGTCCTGCCCTCGCCGGCCACCTCGACGCCACCCTTCACACCGGCACGTTCTGCTGCTACACACCCGATCCGCGGGCCCCGATCACCTGGCACACCTGATCGCCGGGACCAGCTTCCCGCCCCCGCCCGGGGAACAACTGTTCCCTGCCCGGTAACACCTCCCGGCCGAGCGAACCTGACACACGGACACACAGAGAGGCGACGATGAGAACCAGAGTCGCAAGTATCGCGGGGACAGTTCTGTTTCTTCTGCTCATGGCTACCGCCCTGCTGCTGATCCGGTATGTGGGCGGCGGCTTCTGAGGCACATGGACGGGTGGCGGGCGGGTTGCGGGCGGTGGCGGCGGCAGCCCGCCCGCGGCGCGAACATCCCCTGCCCGCCAGCCCGGCCGGCGTCGTGAGATCACCCAAGCTAGCGAGTCACGCCCGGCATGGCCGCGCCGGTACCGGATCTCGCCGGGTGGCCACCGGGGGCAGGGCTCGCCGGGCTGGCAGGCCAGGCATCGGCACAGGGCTGGAGGCGATGTGATCGTGCGGGATGCCCGGCCCGGCGAGCTGGCCGGGATCGGTGAGCTGCGGGTCGCCGCATACCGGGCGGGCGAGCTGCTTTCGGCAAACCCCGGCTACGCGGAAGTCCTGCGCGGGCTTGGCATAGCCGGCACCGGTGAGGTGCTGGTCGCGGAGGAGAACGGGCGCATCGTCGGAACAGTCATGCTCGAGCCGTTCCACCGCTTCAGCGAGATCGCCCGCAGTCCCGGCGAAGCAGAAGTCCGGGCGCTGGCCGTGGCGCCCCAGGAGCAACACCGCGGCACCGGCCGGGCACTCATCGCCGCCGTCATCGAGCGTGCCACCGTCAGGGGCGTCCACCGCCTGCTGTTGACCACCCAGCCGGCGATGACCGCGGCGCAACACCTGTCTCGCCTGGCCGGGTTCACCCGGCTGCAAGAGCTTGGCTGGAGCCCCGCCCCGGCCTGTCGCTGCTCGCATTCGGTCTCGTGCTTCCGCAAGAGGGTGCCTCAGCCGATCGCCAACGCCGGAGCGAAGGGACACCCCTTACACCCGCATGAGGTGAAAAGTCTTCAGCCCCATCTGCACCGCCCGCGAGACGCCGCCGTGGCCAGGCTGCCCGAAGAGAAGCCCCGCATCAGCAGGTGCCTGAAGTCGTTGTGCATCTCCTCAAGCGCGGCAGCCCGGCCGCGGTGGCACCGTCGAGGATGCCGACGCGCCCAGCTGCGGGCAGCGCTGAAGCGGCGGCCAGACTCTGCGCCGCCTCATCGACAGGGCCAACCGCTGCAACCGCGGCACCCCCACCCGGGTTCCGCAGATGAGGCTGGCACCTGGTACGCGAAACGCTGGCTTGAGCTCGGGAAACGGGGGTGGGCACGACGAATCGGCGTGCATCTAGGCGCCATCGTTCTCGCTGGTCATGGGCCTGCGCCGGTCAGGACGTCCTACTCGCCGCAGGAACTGCGGGGTGATCCTACTGCGCGCCGCACATAGGCAACCGGTGCACAATATGGCCCATGGACCCGGATGTGGACCGATATGTACCGGTATGTCTCCGCTGGCGTGGCCAAGCAGCCGGTCACCGGCGACAAGCGCGGCGCGCTGGCCTGCGTGACACCTGCGGAAACGCGAGCACCTAGATATACGCCACGGCGTACCTGGATCAGTGCTGTTTTCGCAGTTCATGGGCCGGATTCGTAGACCATGCTGGGCGTTGAACTGCAGAACCCCGGCCCCATCACCCGCGTCGCTGCGGGCAGCTCAGCGATCCGGCCGCAAATACCCGCATCGGACCGCCAGGAATCAAACCAGCGTCGCGCAGCCCTCAGCAGCACGACAGAACTGTCGTTCGGGTGTGCCTACGACGCCAGACCCCCGGACGGGGACCAGCGCGCAGAGCGGCGGTTCTTCGCGCGTCCGCTGGGCCTGCCCCGGAGGGCGGCGATTTGCGCCGCAGCAAGCCGGGTCGGAAGAGTCGTGACCGTCAGGTTCGCTCCTGCGTGGCGTCGTCGGCGAGTTCCCGCCGAGCCCGTTCCAGATCTGCTTCGGAGGGAGCATATTCTTCGGCAAGCTCCCCGGCGCGCAGTTGCCGCAAGGCTCCGGAGAGCTGGCCGTTGGCGTAGTCGGCCGAGTCCTGCGCGGACCACCAGACATAGTCGCGTAGCTGGCGCATGCGGCCCAGCCGCCTCAGTTCGCTGATGAGCGCCTGCAGCCGGACGAGACTGTCGACGGTGACCTCGTGACGGCGACGCTTGACCACGGGGTGAGCACGCCGGAACCGCGCCACGCCTCGACCGTCGTTCGCGAGACATCCAGCAGGCGCGCCGCGACCGCGACCGACACGCCGGGCAACTCGTTCCGCCGATGTTCGAGCAGAACTTCGGCGGCTTCCCTGACCCGGCGCTCGTCCAGCTTCCCCGCGGCCATGTCCTAGAGCAGAGCGACATCCTCAACCACCCGCTCGGCGTGCCCGAACTCGCTGGCAACGGACATCGCGGACCACCTCCACTGAACAAGATCATGCCAGATCTGTTCAGTTTGAGCCGACGGGCATTCAGGAGTTCATCCGCTCACTGCTCGCTGTATGGCTTTAGCGCGCTACCGGCGGCCTGAATCCGAAGTCCCCCCTTCGTGGAGCGTGGCGGCGATACGCCGACCCAGGGCAACCGGGCTGCCGGGATGAGCAACTCTGCCCGGGTGCGGATCAGGCCCCGGTCTGGCTTGGACCGGGACCGGCGTGTCTCCAGGATCGTTGTCCGTAGCCGCAGTGAGTCGCCCGGGCGCACGGGGGAGGGCCAGCGCAGTTCGTCCACGCCCGGAGAAGCCAGGCTGGCAACCCTGGACACGTAATGGTCAACGACCAGGCGCATGGCGAGGCTGGCGGTGTGCCAGCCGCTGGCGATCAGGCCGCCGAAAGGGCCATTGGCAGCGAACCGGGCGTCAGTGTGGATTGGCTGGGGATCGAAGCGCTCAGCGAAGGCGATGATGTCCGCCTCGCTCACGCTCACGCGCACGTAACCGTACTCATACACCGCGCCGACTGCATAGTCCTCGAAGTAGCGGTCTTCGGTGCCAACCGCGAAGTCGCTGCCGCTCAGCGTGCGCGTCGCGCCGTCTTGCCCGATGGAGTCAGTCATAGCCGACCCGGCCTCCCAGGATTCACGCCAGCCACTCTGTCAGGCTCCAGGCACCTTAGGCAGGGTTGTAAGGACCCCGGAGCGGACCAATCAATCCACGGACGGGACGACCCGGCCGTTAACGTGGCTCGGGCACGCAGGCGCCCAGTCGTCGACGACCAGGCGCCGCTGGGGCAGCCTGGCGTCTAAGAAGCGGCAGAGCGTGCTTTTCGGGTAGGCCGCCTGACGCGCTATCGACATGGCTCGATTCTCAGCCCCGGCCCCCTCGGCGAACAGCAGGCATGGGTGAGTCTTTCCGAGTCCGCTGGTAAGGGCCCGGTCCGATCCAGCAGGTACGTCAAGGACCTTTTAAGGTAGCTGGGTCAGGGAGATCGGCGGGGTAGATGATGCGGACCTCCGTGATGGCGGTGGGGAAGTCGCGCTGGTTGTTGGTGATGAAGCGGTCGGCGCCAAGGCTGACGGCCGTGGCGAGATGGGTGGCGTCGGCCGCCCGGAGCCGATACCGGCTGGAGAGAGCGGTCGCGAGTTCTGCGGTGGCCCGGTCGACTGGGCGCAGGTCTAGCCGGGCCAGCAGGCCGGCCAGAAAGCGGACCTCGTTGGGTGGGCCGTCGCGCAGTGGCTTGCTGAGCACCTCGGGGAGCAAGAGCACCGAGCCAGCGCCCGCCAGTGCACCGGGTCCAGCTTCCTTGAACAAGGCAGCTACCCGCCGACCGAGCGGGTGCGCGGGGATAGCAGCGTAGATGAGCACGTCCGCGTCGAAGCAATCCATCACCGGGCGTCGCGGCCGGCTCTGATCTCGGCGATCAGTTCCTCGGCGCGCTGTTCGGTCAGGCCGGTGCCTTCGGGCAGGGGAGCGGCGGCGGCCTCGGCGAGGAGTGCGTGGATCCGCGCGGCGTCGTCCAGTGCCGTTTCCGCACGGCGAACGCGCAACGCGTCGGGGCGGACGAGAACCGCCACGGGCCGACCGTGCCGGGTGATGACGACTTCCTCGCCATCCTCGACGCGGTTGAGCAGCTCAGGCAGCGCGGCCCGAGCCTCGGAAGCGCTCATAGAGGTCATGGCCGGATTGTACGTCGCTGTACATCAGCGTACAACAAGCCTACCCGGCTGAGGGCGGCGGCGCGGCACCTGGCCGCGCCGCGCGCCCGCGTGCAGACCCGGGACGGTGGGCCGGTTCCCTGCTGGGTCCCTCGGCGCCGGCGCCGAGGAGGGAGCGGGTGAGCGCGTGGTGCTCGGAGTTCATCTCGGCCAGCACATCGGCGAAGTGCGGGCCGCGCAGCACCGGCGGGCGCTCGCCGGCCCGCAGCGATGCGAGCACGGTCCGCCTGATCATCTCCTTGATGAAGGAGGCGGTGACTCCCTCGGTGCCCGCCACCACCTGGCCGAGGTCGGCGTCCACGGTCAGGTCCCTGGCGTACACGCGCAGCAGCCGCTCCCGGCAGTGCGCGTCCGGCCGGGGGAGCTCGACCGCCAGGTCCACCCGGCCGGGCCGGTCCGCGAGCGCGGTTTCCAGGATGTCGGCCCGGTTGGTGGTCAGCACGAACGTGACGTCCGCGTCCGCGCCGACCCCGTCCATCGCCTCCAGCAGCGAGAACAGCAGCGGATTCCCGCCTGGGGTGTAGTCGCGGTCGACGGCGACCAGGTCGACGTCTTCGAGCACGACGATCGAGGGCTGCAGGCGCCGGGCCAGCGCCGCGGCCTGGTCGATGAACCTGATGGACCGGCCGGTGAGCAGGATGACGGTGAGGCTGGCCAGGCGGCTGGTCAGGTACCGGACGGTATGGGTCTTGCCCGTCCCCGGCGGCCCGTGCAGCAGCAGGCCGCGCTTGAGGTGCTGGCCGGCGCCGAGCAGTTCGGCGGACCAGCCGGCGACGCCGATGATGTGCCGCTCGATGTGCTCGAGCATCCCGTCGGGCAAGACGACATCGCTGGCGGTGACCGCGGGCCGGGGCAGGAAGGTGACCAGTTCGTTTCCGTGGTGCTCGCTCTCGGTGAAGCTGAGCACCTGGCCGCGGAACACATCATGCGCCCGCATCAGCCGCTCGATCTCATCCCGCGTCGTGGTGGCCGCCTCCCGGCCGGCCGCGAGCACCTCCAGCGTGCACAACGGCGGCCCGAACCGGCTTTCGTCGCGGATGCCGATCACGACCGGGGCGCCGGCCGGTGCCGCCGCGGCAACCAAGCCGAGCGACACGACCTCGGTGTTCTCCTCGGGCCCGGCCGCGGCGGTGCCGTAGCTGGCGGCGCCGACCGCCGCATCGCCGCCCCTGCCCGCGCCGCCGCGGACCATGGCACGGGCCGGCATGCGCGGCCCGGCCCACCCCATGACGGCGTGCGAAGGCATGCTGAGCAGCGACAGCATGTCCTCGTGCGGGCGGTGACCGCCCCCAGCCGGGCCGAACCATTGCGCGCCCGCAGCGTGCGCCGCGAGGTACGCATCGGCTCCACGCTGGACATTCACCTGCTCCCAGATCGGGAACCTCGCGGAAACCAGCACCACCTCGGTCAGCTCGCAGCCCAGATGCCCGGTGACCCGCAGCGCCAGCCCGGAGGGGCCCGCCTCCGCACTCAGCGTCTGTGCCGCGAGCTCAAGCAGGTGACGCATGCCACGCGCCAGCCC
>WNGR01003534.1_pt1 | contig 17035 bp, 17 predicted proteins | sample 5407581 | NCBI WGS metagenome assembly WNGR01 (sample SAMN13153383, study PRJNA577476) | soil metagenome | isolation source: 80 cm soil or saprolite under Garry oak tree replicate 2 | place: USA:California | collected 2016-06-15 | reverse complement strand
ACCCACGACAGCGCGTTCCGCTTGGCCACCCGCCTGCGGGTGAACCTGTGGCGGGCCCTGGTCCGCATCGGCCCGGCCCGTGTCCCGCAGGACGCCGAAGGCATGCGCAGGTTGGTCAACGACGTCGACGCGGTCCGCGACCTGGTCCCCAGGGTGCTGCCGCCGCCGATCGTCGCGGCCATCGTCGCCGCGGGCGCGATCACCCTGCAGACGGTCCTGCTGCCAACCGCCGGCCTGCTGCTGGCCGGCGCGCTAGTGGTGGCCGGACTGGCCGGCCCGTTACTCGGCCTGCTGGCCGAACGCCGGGCCAGCAGCGCGGTCGCGGCCGGCCGTCGCCGCATGGCCGAAGAGGTGTTCGGCCTGTTCGACACCGCCGCCGACCTGATCGCGTTCGGCGCCCACCACCAACGCCGACTGGCACTGCGCCGCCTGGATGCCGACCTAGCCGCGACCGCTCGCCGCCAAGCCTGGGGCGCCGGCCTGGCCGGCGGCATCGCTACTGCCGCACTCGGCGCAGCCGCCCTGGGCAGCACCTGGCTGGCCATCGGTCACGTGAACCCGATCCTGACCGCCGTACTCGCCCTGGTCCCACTGGCCATGGCCGAAACGATCGACGGCCTGGCCCCGGCCCTGCGCCTGCTGGACCCGTTGCACGCCGCCTACACGCGCGTGACCGAGCCGACCACGCTGCCCCCAGCCCCACACGCGACCCACGGCGATATCAACCTGACCAACGCCACCGTCTCCTGGCCCGACGCGACCACCCCGGCCCTGCGTGACGTCACGCTGCACATCCCGCCCGGCACTGAGGTGGCCGTGCTGGGCCCGTCCGGCGCCGGCAAGTCCACGTTGTTGGCCCTGCTACTGGGTTTCCTCACCCCGGACACCGGCTGGGCGACGGTCCCGGCCACGGTCGCGTGGTGCCCGTCCGACCCGCACCTGGCGGCGACCACAGTCCGGGAGAACCTCCGACTCGGCGACCCCACCGCCACCGACGACACCCTCCGCGCCGCGCTGCGCACTGTCGCACTCGACGACTGGACCGACCGCCTCGACACCCGCATCGGCCCCAACGGCGCAGGCGCGTCCGGCGGCGAAGCACGGCGACTCGCCCTGGCCAGAGCCCTGCTCCGCGCCCCACACGCCGACCTCGTCCTGCTCGACGAACCCACCGCGCACCTGGATGAACCCACCGCTGCACGGGTCCTGGCCAACCTGCGGCGCGCACTCGCCGGCCGGACCGTCGTCCTGGTCACCCACCGGCCTCTTGAAGCCCGTGACGCGACGATGGTGCTGTCGATCGACAACGGCCAGGTCAACGTCCTGACCCCGGTGGCATAGCCTTGGTCGAGCCCATGGACCTGACACTGGCGACCAGAACCCTGGCGGCGTCGACCGAGATCGCGCGTGCCGCGCTGACCGAGGACGACCCGGACCAGGTGCTGCGCCTTGTCGTGCGCGCCGCCGCCGAACTCGCCGAGGCCGCGCTCGGCCTGGTGATGGCACGCGGCCCGGACGGCCGCGTCACGGTGGAAGCCGCACACGGCGACCAGGACGACGATCCGGTCGGCCTGGTGCTGTCGGCCAGGTCGTCGGCCGCCCGGGTGGCCCGCAGCGGCGTGCCGGTCGTGGTGGACGACGTCACCACCGACCCGCGCACGGCCCCGTTCGTGCCGCGCGCCCTGCGTGGTTACGGCCCGTTCGCGGCGGCCCCGTTCGGCACGGCGGAGCGGCGCCTCGGCGTGCTCACCGTGTACCGGCGACGTGGCGCGCCCCCGTTCACACCGGTCGCCGTCGAGGTGCTCACCGCGTTCGCCACCCAGGCCGGCCTCGTCGTGCTGCTGGCCGAAGGATCCACCGCGCGCCAACGGGTCGCCGTCTACCAGGAACGCGAACGCATCGCCCGCGACCTGCACGACGTGATCGTGCAACGCCTCTACGCGGCAGGCGTCCAACTCGACCTGCTCGGCCGCCGCCTGTCCCGCCGCCTCGCCCGCCGCGACGCGTCCCGCCTCGCCGAGGCGGTCGACCAACTCGACGAGACGATCACCGAGGTCCGGGCCACGGTCGCCCGCCTGCGCAGCGCCGACCCCAGCCCGCCAACGGACCTGTTCGACTCGGTCCGCGCGGAAGTGGCGACCGCTGGTGAACTTCTCGGCTTCCCGCCCACTCTGTCGATAACCGGCTCCGCTGACGTTCCGGTCGCCATCGCCGACCACGCCCGCGCCGCCCTGCGCGAAGCACTGTCCAATGTGGTCCGTCACGCCGGCGCTACGTCGGTTGAGGTGCATGTTGATCGCGACGGCGCTGGTCTATTGCTTTCCGTGCGGGACAACGGTTGTGGCATTCCGGCCGGCGTTACCCGCCGTGGCCTGCGCAACATCGCCGACCGCGCCGTCGCCGTCGGCGGCCGATGCGACGTCGAGTCGACACCGAGCGCCGGCACCCACGTCACGTGGTGGGTGCCGGCCTGGTCACCGTGAGTCAGCCGTCGGCCAGCTTCAGGTCCTGCCGGATCTGTTGCCGAAACCGTTGGCACTCCTGGAATACCCGGTCGATCCGCAGTGCGAAGTCGTCGGCTGTCGGACGGTTCGTCCCGATCACGACCGACTCCAGTTCGCTCAGGGCATCGACCGCCGCGCGGCCCGCCTGACGTACCGACTCCGAGCCGACGATCTCCATCGTCGCCAGGCTTTCCTCGGCGATTTCCCGCAACTCGCGGAGTCGGGTGTGCAGGTGGTCCGACGCCTGGGCCGCGCTACGGATGATGTCGGCCGCGCGCAAGAGTTCGGCGTGCCACGCGTTCACCGCCCCGGCGAACGCTCCGTAGCAGCTGATCTGTTGCGAGTGGAGCGCAAGTGCCAGGTCGTGATCACGGCGTTCTTCCTCCCGCTCGCGTTCACGTTGCCACCGAAGGTCTTCCCGGTGGACCTCACGCTGCCATCGCTGGTCCTCACGCCGCGCGGCAAACAGTTGCGCCCCCAGCACCCCGACCAACCCGATGATCCCGACGACAACCGGTACCCACACCGAGACCTGTCCTGATGACATGGTCACGACCTGGCGCCGGAAGCGCTCTCGTCCCCCGCCCGCGCCAGCCGGCCTCGAATCCGGTCGGCCAGCAGCGTGGTTTCCGGATCGGAGAACTCCCTGAGAACCACGAGCGCCTGTTGCCAATACCGTCGGGCCTCGGCCAGCTCTCCCTGCCGGTGGTGCACTCTGCCCAGATGACCGAGAGCTTTGCCCTCGCCGTACCTGTCGCCGACCTCTCGGCAGATGGCCAGCGCTGCCTGTAGTGAGTCAAGGGCGTCCGCCAACCGCCCCACTTCGGACTGCACGCCGCCGAGGTTGATCAGGGCTTTGCCCTCGCCGTACCGGTCGCCGACCTCCACCCGCATCGGGAGCGACTGTTCGATGCAGCTCAACGCCTCCTCGAACTGCCCGAGCTCCTGGTGTACCCGGCCAAGATTGTTCAAAGCCTTGCCTTCGCCGTACCGGTCGCCGATCTCCTGGGAAATGACCAGTGCCGCCCGGAGTGAGTCGAGGGCATCGTCGAACCGACGCAGCTCCCGGTAGGCAAGGCCGAGGTTGATCAGTGTCTGGCCTTCGCCGTACCGGTCGCCGACCTCGCGACAGATCCGCAGCGCCTGCGTGTAGTCATCAACGGCCTCGGCCAGCTGCCGCAATCGGCGATGGGCCAAGCCGAGGTTGATCAGTGCCTGGCCTTCGCCGTAGCGATCCCCGACCTCGCGACAGATTTCCAACGCGCTGAGATGGCAGGCGACGGCCTCGTCGAGCCGGCGCAGCTCCCGGTAGGCGTTGCCGAGATTGTTCAACGGCAGCGCCTCGCCTGCTCGGTCCGCGAGTACGCGGCACGCGGCGACGGCGAGTTCAAGGATGGTGATCCATTCAATCCAGGGCTTGCGCAGGTCGAAGTACCAGTACAGCGCTTGTGACAGCTCCAGGACGTAGGCATGCCGGTCGGTTCGCCATGCCTGGTTCATGGCCGCGACCAGGTTCGGCCGTTCCGCGTCCAACCAGTCCAACGCGTCGTTCCGCGTGGCGAACCGGGACGACCGCTGGTCGGCGCCGATGCGCGGATCGAGGTGCTGGTTCGCCGCTCGTGTCACGCGGACATAGTGCGCGAGCAGCCGATCGGTAGCCGAGCACTGGTCGTCGGTCGTCTCCGCCGCCGCGAGGCAGTCTCTGGCATAGAGCCGGAGCAGATCGTGGAAGCGCCACCAACCACGCGCGGCACCGGGCCGGATCAGATGCGTCCGACGTAGTTCGCTGAGCAACCGGCGAGCCTGGGCGGTGGGCAGGTCGGCGAGCGCGGCGGCGGCGTCATCGCTCACCTGCGGTCCCGGATTGAGGGAGAGCAGCCGGAACATGCGCGCCTGCCCCGGGTCGAGCTGGCGGTAGGAAAGATCGAACGCGGCCCTGACAGCCAGCCCGTCCCCGAACTCCAGGCCGCGCAACCGACCCGACGTCTCGGACAGGGCGGTCACCAACTCGCCGACCGACTGGTCGGGATCGGATACGAGCAGCGCCGCCACGATCCGCAGGGCCAACGGAAGATATCCACTCAACTCAGCCAGTTCCACCGTCCCGGCCGGATCAAGCGACAGGCGGTGATCGTCCGTGCTGGCGACATGCAGTACCCGATCGAGCAGGGCAATGGCCTCATCCAGGCCGAACACGTCGATATCGACCAGGCGTGCGCCGTCCAGGTCGGCCAGCGAGTGCCGGCTGGTCACGATCACTCGGTGGAACTGCGTAGGGGGGAGCAGCGGAATGACCTGGTCGGTCGAGGAGGCGTTGTCCGCGACGACGAGCACGGACCTGCCCCGGTCCGCAAGTTCGGCCAGGCAGAGCCGGTACAGCGCCTCGCGGCCGGTCAGATCCGGCGGGATGCTGTCGCTGGGCACCCCGAGCGCGTACAGCATCGACTCCAACGCCTGCGCCGGGCTGACCCGCCGGTCCTCCGGGTCGTACCCGTGCAGGTCGACGAACAACACGCCACCCGGAAACCGGCCTGCCTCCTGCGCAAGGTGGGCCGCCCGAATCGCCAGCGCGGTCTTGCCGACGCCCGGCAGGCCGGCGACGGCGACGATGGTGGTCTCGTTGGACGGCAGTCCTGGCCGTAGCACGTCGGCCAGCCGCGCGAGGTCACGGTCCCGGCCGACGAAAACGGCCTGCCTCGGCAGGCTCGACACCGTGACCGGAGATGCCGGCAGAACCGGGAGTTCCCCGCGCGGAACGATGATCACCGCTCCGTGGGCGACGCCGTCGTCTCTCTCCAGATCTGTCACAGCACCAATTGTCATGGCAGGAAATCGGATGATGGCCGATCATCCCAGGATTCCCCTGTTCGGCTCATCCGCGTGCGCGGTGGTCCGTGCGCATGTCACAGTAAGAGAAACGAATGGGGCCTCGGCCGGCAAGGAGCACCAGGACGTATGGGCGGCAACCAGCAGATACCCACCCGGTTCGAGGTGGAGCATGCGGTGGCGATCGCTCGGGAGGCGCACGAGGGCCAGTTCGACAAGGCCGGCCGCCCGTACATCGGCCATCCGCTACGGGTCATGGCGGGTGTCCGTGGCGCTGCGGAGCAGATGGCTGCCGTACTGCACGACGTCATCGAAGACACGTCGGTGACCGCCGACGGTCTGCTGGCGCTGGGCTGTCCGCCGCAGGTGGTCTCGGCGGTGATCGCCCTGAGCAAGCAGCCCGGCGAGCAGCAGGCGCACTATCTGCGCAGGGTTGCCGCCGACCCGCTCGCCCTGGCCGTGAAGCGGGCCGACATCGCGGACAACACAGACCCTCAGCGGTTGAGCCTGCTGGAGCCGGCGGTGCAAGACCGCCTGCGTGCCAAGTACACCACAGCGTCGCGGCTGCTCGACGAGTACGAACGCGAGCTCGCGCTCGGGTGACCTTCCCTCGTCGGGACCGCTACTTGTGGTCTCGGCGGGCGATCAGGGCCACCGCCTGGGCTCGGCGTTGCATGCCCAGCTTGGCCAGCACCGCCGTCACGTAGTTCTTGACCGTCTTCTCGGCCAGGAACAGCCGTTGCGCGATCTCTCGGTTGCTCAGGCCCTCGCCAATCAGGTCGAGTACCGTCCGCTCCCGTTCGGTCAGGGCGGCCAACTGGTCCGGCTCGCTGCCGCGTCGGATGCGGGCCAGCACTCGGGCCGTGGTTGTCGGGTCCAGTAGCGATCTGCCAGCGGCCACCTCTCGTACCGCGGTGACCAGGTCTTGGCCGCGTACCTGTTTGAGCAGGTAACCCGACACGCCGGCCTCGATGGCGGCGATCAGGGCCTGCTCGTCGTCGAACGCCGTCAGTACCAGGCACTTCGGGCCGCCGCGTAGTTGGCGGCACAACGCAACGCCGTCACCGTCGGGTAGGCGGATGTCCACCACCGCGACGTCCGGGTGAGTCGCGTCGGCCTGGACCAGTGCCTCGGCGACCGTGCCGGCTTCGGCCACCACCTGGATGTCGCGCTCGTTGTCGAGCATGTCGCGCAGTCCTCGGCGGACCACCTCGTGGTCGTCGACGAGCAATACCCGAACCGCCACCAGACCACCGTACGGCGGCCGAGCGGGTGAACGTCGATGGGGTGAATGGGCCACAGTCTTGTCCCCAGGCGTCGTAGTCCGCCGGTCCACAACCGTGCCAGCGACCGACCTGCCACTACCCGAAGGCATGCACCGATGTTGATCCACTGCCCACAAGTTGTCCCCAGGGTTATCCACAGCGGTGGACACATTCAGGTGACCTGGATCACACACGATGTAGTGATGGTGACTCAGTCCATCGGTGCGATGCCGTCCCGATGCCGGCGCGCCAACTCCTGGTAAGTCGCTGGATTGGTGTCCACCCATCGCCGTGCGGCGTCGGTCAGCGGCCGTTGGCGCTTCGCCGGTTCGCCCAGTACCAGCAGTTCGCCGTCGATCCTGGTGTTCGGTGTGATCGTCGCGCCGGCCGCGACCAGCGTGCGCGGGCCGATCCACGCGCCGTCCTGCACCGTCACGCCGTTGCCGATGACCGCGTCCGCGCCGATCGTGCAGCCGTGCATCACGCACACGTGGCCGATGGTCGCGCCCGGCCCGACCACACAGCCACGCGGACCGCCGTGCAGCACCGAGTTGTCCTGCACGTTCGCGCCCGCGCCGATCACGATCGGGCCGAAGTCGGCGCGCACGACCGCGCCGTACCAGACCGAGGCGTCCGCCTCGACCGTCACGTCGCCGACCAGGGTCGCGGTGGGCGCGATCCACGCCGTCGGATGCACCGTCGGGCGGGCGCCCTCGAACGAGAACAGAGGCATTCCGTCACAGTAGGGCGCGCCGGGCGTCGGCCATCTCGCCGATCACGCGGTAACCGATCCGCTGGTAGACCCGGAGCGGTTCGTCCTTCTCCACCTGCAGGAACGGCTCGTGGCCAAGCCGAATCGCCTCGGCGCTCAAACACCACGTGAGCAGCGCGCCAAGGCCCCGCCGCCGATGCGCCGCCGTCACGCCGACCCCGGCGATCTCCACCAGCCCACCCTGCGCCGGGGTGTAGAGCCCGGCACCGGCCGCAGCACCGGTCGCCGCTTCCACCGCGAGCGCGACCCGGCCGCCATCGGCGATGGTGCGCAGCAGGCCGCCCGGGTCGGGCTCGGTGTCCGGTTCGTCGTAGGCGATGTTCTGCGCGGCGACAGCCTGCCGCAGTTCCGGCTCCCTGGTGACCAGTTGGACCTCGTAACCGGTGGCGTCGCGCGGTGGCGTCAGCTCGGTGTCGATGGCCATCAGGGTCAGCGTGCCGGCGACGTCGAACCCGGCCGCCGTCAGTGGGGCGTCCACGGCCGGTGCCGGGCGCACGTACTCCAGGCGTGGCAAGCGTTTGCGGTCGGTGAAGAACTCGATCAACGCGGTGACGTCCTCGGCGGTCGGTGTCGCACCGTCCGTCGGCACCGCGTAGTTGCTGAACGGGTTGTCCGTGTTCGCGTTGACGAGGACCAGGAACGGGCCGACCTTGACCGACCGGCTCTCGATGCCCGCCCTGAGGCAGGACTGGATGTCACGCAGTTGCATACGGCGCTGTCTAGTTCACCCACAGCGAACCCGTCCAGCGAGTATCCCGGCGCGGGAACAGCCACCGACCTAGCGTCGTTGAAGCTGATGAAAGCTGAGTCGCCAAGGCTCAAGTCTGAAACAGGAGGATCTACCATGGCTGTCGCCGTGTGGGGTTCCACGTGGAGCCCAGTTACCGCGCTCTTCCGCCAGCTCGAGTCCGACTTCCACGGGCCGGCCGCTCGCCGCTTCGTACCGGCCGCCGACGTGACCAAGGACGGCAACGACCTGGTCGTCACGCTCGCCCTGCCCGGTGTCGACGTGGACAACGATGTCGACGTGACGGTCACCGAAGGTCGGCTGACCATCACCGGCCGGCACACCGACACCCACGAGTCGAACGGGTCCAACGGCGTACTGTCCCGCGAGATCCACACCGGCGAGTTCCGCCGGCAGTTCGCCATCCCGCGCGACGTCACGGCGGAGCGCGTCGAGGCGGACTACGACAAGGGCCTGCTCAAGGTCCGGGTGCGTGAGGTCGTGCGCCAGGCCGTCGAGCCGGCCAAGATCCAGATCCGCAACACGGCACCCGCGCTGGAAAGCACGGAAGCCAAGTAGCAACGCTGACGGGGTGGCCGGGAAGCCGGCCACCCCGAAGCATGTTCAGGCGGTGGCTGACTGGCCGTGGTCGGCGAACAGCTCGTCCCACGCCGCCGCCACCTGCCGTGCGCACGACTCCGCCGACACGCCACCGACACCGGTGCCAAGGCCGGGCACGGCGATGCTCCGGATCGCCCGACGCACCGGTCGGCCGTCCTCGAGTCGACCCTTGTGCCACAGGCGGAAGACCGCCCGTGCCGCCAGATATGGATGCACCGTGCCGTACGGCAGGGTCGTCGCCGGATCGCGCATCGTGGGGGCGCTGAACAGCCAGCCCGGCTTCACCGCGCCGGTCGCGACGACCACGGCCTCGCCCACCGGGAGTTCGCCGCCGTGGAACGCGAGCACCGCGCTGCGCACCCGTTGTTCGATCGTGGGCCACGCGCGTGAGTACACCGCGTCGATACCGCCGCGCATCAGGCCGAAGGAGTTGGCCGGGCTGACCACGGCGTCCGTGCCGACCTCCAGGATCGAGCCCTGGTACACCTCGACGCCCGGCCGGCTGGCCGCGATGTCCTGCCACGCCTGTGTCATGGCGTCGTTGACGGCGCACAGAACGACGCGTGGAGCGGTCCGGTCACCATCCGATTCCACGGTCACCGCGCCAGCATGTCATTTCCTCTGCTTCGGACGTAACCAGGTGCGGTACCGGCCGTACGGGTGATGTCCGCCTCACGATCCGTACCGCCCGTACACGACTAGGGTTGCCACGTGTCGCGCATCGCCTATTTCGGACCGCAGGGAACGTTCACCGAGCAGGCCGCACTCGGTCTGGTGCGGGTGGGCAAGGATGAGCTCGTTCCGGTGGAAACCGTGCCGGCGGCCCTGGACGGCGTGCGGGTCGGCGATTTCGACGGTGCCTGCGTGCCGGTGGAGAACTCCGTGGAGGGCGCGGTCAACGCGACCATGGACGCGCTGACCGACGGGCCGCCGCTGGTCGCGGTGGCCGAGGCCGTGCTGCCGATTCGGTTCAGCGTGCTGGTGCGGCCGGGTACCAGGATCGCCGACATCCACACCGTCGCCAGCTTTCCGCACGCGTTGGTGCAGGTCCGCAAGTGGCTGGCCGAGCACGTGCCGGCCGCGAGCCCGATCGCGACGACGTCCACGGCGGCCGCCGCGGTCGCGGTGGCGGCGGGGGAGTTCGACGCGGCCGTGACGGCACCGGTCGCGGCGACGCACTATCCGCTGGCCGCCCTCGCCACCGACGTGGCCGACGTCGCGGACGCCGCGACCCGCTTCCTGTTGCTGCGCCGGCCAGGCGAGCTGCCGACGCCGACGGGCGCCGACCGGACCTCGCTGGTGGCGATCACCGCGGACCGGACCGGCGCACTGGCCGAACTGCTGGTCGAACTCGCCGAACGCGGCATCAACCTGACCAGGATCGAGTCCCGCCCGACCAAGGGCCGCCTGGGTGAGTACCGGTTCTTCTTCGACGTCGACGGCCACATCGCCGAGGCCCGGCTCGGCGACGCGATGGCCGCGCTGCGCCGCCGGTGCACGTCGGTCCGGTTCCTCGGCTCCTACCCGAAGGCCGACGGCCTGGCCACCACACCGGCGCCGGGCACGACCGACGCGGACTTCGGGGCAGCGAACGACTGGGTCGCGCAGGTGCGAGCGGGGCGGGGCGCGTGACCGGGTTACGGTTGATCCTGGCCCGGCACGCCGAGACCGACGCGAACGTCGGCCTCCTGCTGGACTCCCTGCCGCCGGGGCCGCCACTGAACGAGCGGGGCCGACGGCAGGCCGACGAACTGGCGGACGCGCTGGCCGTCGAGCCCGTCGCCGCGGTCTACGCCAGCACCGCCCTGCGCGCCCAGCAGACCGCGCGACCGGTCGCGCAGCGCCACGGCCTGACCGTCGAGATCACGGCGGGCCTGCACGAGGTGTTCATGGGCGACCTGGAGGGCACCAGCGGTGACGAGTCGCTGGCGGCCTTCATCACCGTCGCCAAGGCATGGGCGGCCGGCGAACTGGACCGGGCGATCCCGGGCGGGGAGAGCGCCCTGGACGCAATCGGCCGGTTCACCGACGCGATCGCCGGCATCCGGGCGCGACACTCGCACGGCGTGGTCGTCGCGGTCACGCACGGTGCCGTGCTCCAGGTGGGCGTGCCGGCGCTGGCGTCGAACCTGGCCGACCTCGGGGAGCGGACGCTGTTACCCAACACCGGACAGGTCGTCCTGGACCAGGACGAAACCACGCCGACCGGCTGGCGATGTGTCTCATGGATCGGAACACGGCTCGAATGACGGAAAGCACTGGCCAGGCGCATCTGATCAGACCGCGTGTCGATCTCCGGCCGGTAACGGTCGACCCGACGCGGCCGACGTCCTGGACCGGGCACGTAACCTACGTGCGGGCTGTGCGATGGAGGGGGACCGAAGTGAGCGGGAGGCGTGGTGAGTGAGGACACGCCGCTGCTGCGCAGCTTGCGCGCGGCGGTGGCTGCCAACACCGACGACGTGCCGTTGCGGCTGCACCTCGCGCAACTGCTGCTGGACGCCAAGCTGACCGAAGAGGCGGTCTCGCACATCTCGGCGGCGCTGCAACGGGTGCCGAACTCGCCGGAGGCCAGGGCGCTGATGGCGCGGGCGATGTCCGTGCGAGCCGAGCCCGAGGAGCGGACCGACCGCACCGACCCACCGAGCAAGCGCGAGCGGCAGACCCTGCGGAACATGCCGCCGGTGCCGGCGAAGCCCCAACGTCAGGCAGGCGACGAGCCGACCGAGCGACACAGCTTCAACTGGATCGCCGCCGAGTACCAGTTCGCGAACGTGGCCCAGCCCTTCGTGGACAGCGGCACCGCGCCGCTGGGCGCGCCGATCCTGTTCGACGTGGAGCAGTCCCAGGTCCGGCTGTCCGACGTCGGCGGCATGACCGAGGTCAAGCAACGGCTGAACGCCGCGTTCCTGGCCCCGATGCGCAACCCGGAACTGCGCCGGATGTACGGCAAGAGCCTGCGCGGCGGCCTGCTGCTCTACGGGCCGCCCGGCTGCGGCAAGACGTTCCTGGCCAGGGCCATCGCCGGCGAACTGGGCGCCCGGTTCCTCGCGGTGACGCTGGCCGACGTGCTGGACATGTGGCTCGGCTCGTCCGAGCGGAACCTGCGTGACCTGTTCGCGGAAGCCCGCAGGGCCGCGCCGTGCGTGCTGTTCCTGGACGAGATCGACGCTCTCGGCCACAAGCGCAGCCAGTTGCGCGGCGGCCAGCGTGGCACCGTGAACCAGCTACTGTCCGAATTGGACGGTGTGCAACAGGGCAACGAGGGCGTTTTCGTGCTGGCCGCGACGAACCACCCGTGGGACGTGGACGCGGCGCTACGCCGACCCGGCCGGCTGGACCGGATGCTGCTCGTGCTCCCGCCGGACCGCCCGGCACGCGAGGCGATCCTGCACTACCACCTGCGGGAACGGCCGGTGGCCGGCGTGAACGTGCGCGACCTGGCCAAACGCACCGAGGACTACTCCGGCGCGGACCTGGCGCACCTGTGCGAGACGGCGGCCGAACGCGCCCTGCTGGACTCGGCGCGAACCGGCAAGCCACGCCCGATCGGCCCACGTGACGTCGACGCGGCACTGGCCGAGGTCCGGCCGTCCACCGGCGCCTGGCTGTCGGTGGCGCGCAACGTGGCCGTGTTCGGCAACGGCGACGGCAGCTACGACGAACTGCACCGATACTTGAAACGCCGCCGGATGGCCTGACCCAGGCCGATGTCCGATGTCGCCGCCCGCAACCGCAGCCAGTCGGGGCCGGATCAGCCGCCGACCGACGCGGTGCTGCGGCTGATCGACGCCGGCCGCGCAGACGACGCGACGTCGATGCTGGTCACGTTCCTGGCCGGCCACCCGGACGACGTGACGGCGCTGGGCCTGCTGTCCTTGGCACACCTGCGGGCCCGGCGCTGGCACGACGCGCTACGCGCGGCCGACGCGGCGATCGGCATCACCCCGGACCACCTGCCGGCCTGGCAGCGCAGAAGCATCGCGCTGATCGAACTGGACCGAGCCGACGAGGCAGCGGTGTCCGCAGCCGAGTACCTGCGACTCGGCCCGGACCTGTGGCCCGCGCACTACACGATGGCCAGGGTCCTGTACCCGGTACGCGGCCGCCGCCAGGAAGCCTTGCGACACGCGGAATACGCGGTAGAACTCGCGCCCAACGAGGCCGATCCGCACAACCTGGTCGGCGTGGTCCAGCGCGCCCTGGAGAACCGGGCCGCAGCCGAACAGGCCTACCGCGCCGCACTGGTGATCGATCCATCGCACGCCCTGGCCCGCTCCAACCTGGCCCTGCTGCACCTGGGCCGCACCGGCACCGACGAGACCATGGCGGGCCTACGGGAGGCGGCCGCGAACGACCCGCAGCAGTACTCGATCCACCGGAACATGGCGCTGGTCTCGGTGCTGGCGCTGGTCCGGCGGAGCAATCGGCTGGCGCAGGCAACCCTGGCGCTGTCCCTGTTGGCGTCGTTGTCACTGGTCGGCGTCGGCGTGACGCCACGGCTGATCCTGGTGGGCGTGCTCGTCGCCAGTTGGGTGGTGTTGGGCGGCTGGTGGTGGCTGCGCCTGCGGCCGTACCTGCGATCGCTGGTACCGAGCGCGCTGCCGCCGTTGATCCGCCGGTCACACGCCCGCTGGGCCCTCGCCGGCATCGCGACAGCCGCAGGGTGCGCGGTAGCTGCGCTGTTCGGCTGGGCGCCAGAACTACTGATCATCGGCTACACAGCGCTCCTGGGCGGCGCCAGCCTGAGCCGAACCCTCAACGCCCGAGACCGCAGACGGGCGGCGCAGGACCGGTCGCTATGATCAATAGCCATGTCTGATGAGCGTCTGGACCAGGTGCGCCTGCTGCGGGAACGGGGACTGACCCCCAAACAGATCGCGCGGACGATGGGGGTCAGCACCGCGGAAGCGGGCCGCCTGGTTCGCACGGTCGCCATGACCGCGCAAGCCGGCGCGGAGCCAGCACTGGTCGGCTGCTGGATCAGCCCGACCTGGAGCACCGGCCTGACCCTGGGTGATCACCCCGACTGGCCGCTGCACGAGGACGACAGTGCCGGGACCGACGGCCTGGTCTCGGTGCTGGTGGCCCGCAAACATCGGCACAGCAAGGTATCCGTCTGCGGCTACCTCGCCGATGTGTACTGCCTCGGCGTGAAGAACGCCATGGGGCCGGAGATCATAGACGACGTGGGCCTGCGCAGGTTCAGTGACCACTTCTTCTCCGGTTACCACAGCGATCCGTTCGAGGCGCCGATCGAGTTGGCCCGCGAGGTGGTGTTCGGTTCCGTGGAATACGCCCGCGGCCTCGGCTTCGACCCGCACCCCGACTTCGCCGCGGCACAGGGGCATCTCGGCTCGTGGACCGGCCCGAGCACGATCACCTTCGGCAAGAACGGCAAGCCTCTTTACATTTCCGGGCCCTACGACAATCCTCGTCCCATCGTCCACACGCTGGAACGCACCGCCGGCGCGGGCAACTACGACTACGTGGCGGTCGCCGGTTAGAGATCAACGGGCTGCGCGGGCTATCCGCACGCCCAGGTCGTCGAGCTCGTCGAGGATCAGTGACGCGCCCCAGATCTGGTCACGCCTGCGATCGGAGAGCGGGCGAAGCACCTTCGCCTCATGAAGTCGTTCGATCGCGGCATAGACGCTGCTCACGGAGGCATCCACTGCTGCGGCGGCAGCCTCGGCGGAAAGGATCGGCCGAGCCGGTAGCAGCGCGATGAGCTGGGCCGTGGCGCTCCCGGCGCGTACCCGTCCCACCATGTCCAGCCACTCTTCCGGGACCTCAGCCAACCTGTGCGCCGTGGTCCGGGCTTCCGCGGCGGCTATCCGGGATGCCTCGGCGAACGACTCGATCAGTGGCCGCACTTCTCCCAGGCGGTAGGCACCGAGCAGGTCGAAGTAGCGATCCTGGTGGGCCACCAGAGCGGAGGCGAGCGGCACCACTACGCGCGTGGTGACGCGTCGGTAGCGAAGGATCGCGTTGATCAATGCCCGACCGATACGCCCGTTCCCGTCCGTGAACGGATGGATGGATTCGAACTGCGCGTGTGCCACGGCGGCCTGAGCCAGAACGGACAGATCATCGCGGTTCGCGAACGCGATGAGATCGTCGATGTACGACGAGACGGTGTCCGGCGGTGGTGGGACGTAGAGCGCGTTGCGAGGGGAGTAGTCGCTGCCGCCGATCCAGTTCTGGACGTCCCGCCAGCGGCCGGCGTACATGTACTCGGACGGATCGTCGATCATGAGGGCCTTGTGCGCGGCCAGTAGTGGGGCGCTGTCAATCCGGCCACTCTGATCGGTGGTATCGATCAGAGCCCCGAGCGCTCGGGTGGCAGCCACCATGGACGTGGCCGAGGTGTTCGCCCTGCTGCCGTGTAGCGCGCGAGCGTAGTCCTCCAGGCTGGCCTCCACCGACTCGATCTTGGACGAGGCGACCGACTCCGTGCGCAGCAGCAGAACGCCGAGTGCGTCCAGTTGCTCACCGTGCGAGCGGTCGAGAGCGACGATCTCCGTGAGCGCAGCCTCGATCCGGGCGACCAGCGGTGCATCGAGAGGCACGGAGCGTGTCGCGATACGCGGCGGGAGCGAGACCGTGATCTCGGTCAGCGTCCGGTCGGCTCTCGCGCCGCTACGCTGGCCCTGACGCCAGGGACGCACCTCCTGCCGGTGCGCCGGCCACGTGCTCAACGGTGCCTCCTGACTCGGAACAACTAGGCTGCTATTCCGAGTTAGCAGTATAACTCGGAATAGTGCCCTGCGTGTTCCGAGTTAGAAGGCACCGCACTGGGGCAGAGCCAGCCTGAGCTGGACCCTCGTGACTGGGCGTCAGGCGATCCGACGTGCCTTGACAGCCGCACCGCTCACCGGTGCCTCACCCCGGTGCTGCCGTTCGTACCCTCCCGCGATCTCGGCGACGAACTTGACCGATTCGGCTGGATCCAAAGCGGCCTTGGCCAACTCAGCCGCATGGCGCCGGAAGTAGTCGATCTTCTCCGGAAGCTCAAGATAGTTACTAGAACCCATGCCTTCCAGGTAGACGACGCGCTGCTCGCGGATGTACTGCACCTCCTTGCCCAAACCGCTCAGCACCACGGTCACAAGCTTCTGTGCGCCCACGCGTCCTCCCGAATCATGCGAACTTTGCGAGTTCGACAATCGCAGATCCCGGCGACGACTGCATTCACCCAATCGTCTTTGCTGCTATCGCATACGGAAAGATCAGCCCCAGCCGAGGTCGTGCAGGGTCTCGTCGTCGATGCCGAAGTGGTGGCCGACCTCGTGGATGACCGTGATTCCGACCTGCCGGACCACGTCTTCCTCCGACCAGCACATGCGCAGGATCGGGATTCGGTAGATGGTGATCATGTCGGGTAGGACGCCGGCATAGTGCGATGTGCGTTCGGTGAGCGCGACGCCGTGATAGAGGCCGAGCAGGTGGTCATTGTCCGGGTGGATGTCCTCGACCAGGACGACGATGTTGCTCATCGCGGCGGTGAACTTGCGGGGGATCTGGTCGAGTGCGTCGGAGACCAGTTCCTCGAACCGTTCGCGGGTCATCTCCACCGACATCCGGTCACCCGCCCGATGTGGATGGGGGTGGTGGCGCGGCGTGGCCGATGCCCTTCACCGAGTTGGTCACCGGGCCCAGGCCGCTGCCGTCGGGTAGCAGGGCGCCGATCTTGCAGTTCACCTGGTGTGAACCGGCGTCCCAGCTCGCCTGCGAGACGGTGTCCCAGGTGGCCGAGAGTTGGTACGTGCCGAGGTTCGCGTTGGCCGTGTAGGTCGCCACCATCGGCTGGCACAGCTTGCCGAGCACGGTCTGCTGCTGGCCGACCGGCGGATAGCCGTCCGGGAACTGGCCGCGCAGGTCCACGACGCCCACGATCTCGTACGAGTGCTGGTTGCCGCACGCCACCGGGCCGCCGGTCGCCTTGTTCACCAACGCGAGGCACGTGCCGGCCGGGAAGACGTTGGACTGGTCCGCACCCCTGGCCGAGCCGCTCGTGGCCAGCAGTTGACCGGCGGGGGTGGAGCGTTGCAGGCCGCAGCGCAACGTTCGGCTGCCGCCGGTCCACTGGGCACTGGTCGGTTTGAGCGCGCCGACCACGTACTTGCCGTTCGGGTCGAGCTTGCCCAGGTAGTTGGTGGCGCTGCCGGTGCAGCCGGCCTGGGCGGCCTTCTGCCAGGCCGGCTCGTCGGGGAACGTCGCGGCGGCCGGGTACTGGCCCGAGATGTCCGCCGAGCCGGTTACCTCGAACAGGTGAGGCTGGGCACAGTCCACTGCGGCCAGGTCGGCCGCGTCCGAC
>WNGR01006396.1_pt1:5000-17040 | contig 17040 bp, 17 predicted proteins | sample 5407581 | NCBI WGS metagenome assembly WNGR01 (sample SAMN13153383, study PRJNA577476) | soil metagenome | isolation source: 80 cm soil or saprolite under Garry oak tree replicate 2 | place: USA:California | collected 2016-06-15 | reverse complement strand
TGGATCAGAAGACTGTTATGTTCCTATACCGTAGGGTACAAAGTTAATCTAGTCTAAGACTATAGTGCCAAAGACAAGAGTAAAGCTGATAGAACAGTAAATAGTCCTATGTCGTAGTTCACAGATTACAGAGTCATGAGTCAATAGTCCGTCAACATGTGATAATAGGTCACATGGAACAATAGAGGTCATGACAACAATAGAGACTGGGACATACCGAGTCACAAGTCTGTATAGTAGGTGGTCACATAAGACAAAGCTGTGAGTCACCATGAGTCGCAGAGAAAAGGTTAGACATGGGGTAAAATAAAGAAAAATTAATAGAACGGTTCCGGGACGTAACACATTTGATACTGAATGGACTGTATTGTTTCGGCACTAGTTTGGACGTAGGGTATAGGGTTTATAAATTGACCCCCTCGAGCCAGACCCTTGTTCCCTGTTTGTAGGGCGTAAACTTGGAACTTCCCCTTTGTGTCATCAGTTGTTGTGCATCTTTGATGCAATCTTGCGCATGTTGTCTTCTGATGATCAATTCTTCCATTCGCTTGTCTGCTGATGGTGCTGCAGATGGGGTATTTGTCCACGTTGCTTTTGGCATCCATCCCATTATTAGTGAGAATTGCGTTTCTTTTGTTGTCACATTAGGCCACAAGTTGTGTGCAAATTGGGCTAGCGGGAGGGCATCAGCCCAATTATCTTGTTGCAGATTACATATATGGTGTAAGTATTGTTCCAGCCATTGGTTTGATCGTTCTGATTGCCCGTCCGTTTGTGGGTGATAAGCCGTTGACACGTTCTGTTTGGTTCCTGTCTTCTGATAGAAGTGTTTCATGAATAGTGACATGAAATGTGGGTCCCTATCAGAGATGACTCTTCTGGGGAATCCATAGTGCGGGAATACGTGTTTGATGATCAGGTCTACCACTCCTTCTGCTGTTATTGTTTTGTTGCAAGGGATGAAGATGGCCGCTTTGCTGCAATCATGATCGGTAATGGTTAAGATTGAGTCATATCCCTGGGATTTCGGTAGTTTGACGATAAAGTCCATGGCGATAACTTCAAATGGCTCTGCTTCAGGGTTTGTAGTGATAGGTGTGAGTCTTGGTTTGATTCGATGTACGTTGATTTTATTTGCTTGGCATGTGGCACATCCCTTGACGTATTCCTGGGTGTCCCATGCTTGGAGGGTTGTGAAATGATTGAATTACCCCCCGTTTAAGATCGTTGTTTCCCACAACAATGAGAGCGTCGTTCTTCCACCAAAGTTGGTCATGTTGTCGAAGATTGTGGTGATCTATCCAACTCATGATTTCATTTTTGTGGAGTACTTGTTCGTCTCGACACCGTACGTCGATTTCGTTTAATGAAGTATATGTTGCATTGGCGAATACTGTGTGTGGGAGGACTACTACGTTGTTGTTGTCATCCTTAGCATCTTCATTAGCGGAGCGTCAAGATAATGCATCTGCTCTTGTATTCGTTTTTCCCGGAATGTGCTTGAGTATGAAGTCATATTCCGATAGTTCTTGGAATTTGTGTGCTACTCTTCTGTTGATTTTTCGTGGTTCCTTCCAGTATTGTAGGTTGGAGTGATCTGTGTAGATGATGATGGGGTGTGGGGATCCCACCAGATACGTTCTCCATTGTCTTAGAGCTTTGACAATAGCCAATAGTTCTCGATCGTAGACGTCATAGTTGCGTTCTGTAGCTGAAAAGGACTCCGAGTAGTAGGCTACCGGATGTGTCCTTCCATCTTCTCCCTTTTGATTTAATACCGCTCCAATGGCGATAGCTGATGCATCTACTTTGATTTCAAAGGGTTCAGTGAGCTGGGGGAATAGGAGGACTGGTTCCCTTGCTACCGCCCTTTTGAGTGCTTCAAATGCCATTTGTTCGGTGTTCGTCCATCGCCATGCCACTCCTTTCTTTGTAAGGTCATGTAGTGGGCATGCCAATTCGGAGAATCCCTCAATAAATCGTCGGTAGAAGTTAAGGAATCCGACAAAACCTCGGGCTTCGGTAAGGTTCTTTGGTGCTTCCCACGTTACTACTCCTTGTGTTTTGACTGGGTCCATCCGTATCTTTCCATACCCAATGATTACTCCTAGATACTCCACTTCTGGGACTTCAAAGGTACACTTCTTGGGTTTGAGATATAGGTTGTGTTCTCCAAGTCTGTAGAGTATTTGATGGACTACTTCTTGGTGGTGTTGTTGGTTATCGCTAGTGGCGATGAGGATATCATCCATGTAGACAACGACCTTGTTTGTGAGTATTAAGTCCCGGAAGATGGTGTCCATCATTGTTTGGAAGGTGCTTGGAGAATTTGTGAGTCTGAAGAACATAACTCTGGGTTCGTAAAGTCCTTGATTCGTTTTGAATGCAGCCTTCTCTTCATCTCCCTCTCTGATACGAACGTTGTTATATCCCCATCGTACGTCCAGTTTGGTGAATAGTCTGGCATCTTGTACTTTATCGATGATTTCGGGGATTAGTGGAAGGGGGTATCGATTTTTTACGGTTAGTGCATTTAGTTTTTGGTAATCCTGCACTGGTCGTAGTTTTCCATCCTTCTTCTTGATGAAGAAGAAGGGGGAGGCGTATGGGGATTTTGATGGTCGAATGTACCCTTTTTGGAGTTGTTCGTTTAAAAAGTCGGTAAGGGCTTGTCCTTCTGTGAGCACGAGTGGGTAGACTTTACAGTCGAGAGTTTTTGGGGCATCAGGGAGTAGTTCTATGGCATGGTCCCAGGTTCTTTTTGGTGGAAAGCGGTGTGATGCTTCTTCATTGAATACCTTGCAGTGTTGGTGGTACTGTCTTGGTACCATTTCTTCGAAAGTTCATTTTGTATGGTCCATCACTTTTTGTGCTAATTCTGATGCCATTGTTGTCTTTCGTATTGCAATATGGGGTTCCTCCTCTTCCATAAGTTGTTCCCAGGCATCTTCATCCAATTCGTATGTTTCAAGAGCGCGAATGGCTGACTCAATTGTTTCTTCGTGAGTATTGATGGTTGTAATAACCACTGGTTGATACTCTTCTTCTAGTGTTGCCTCTTTCCACCTTATTTTTGGTTCGAAAGCGGTGAACCAAGGGTATCCCAGGATTACTTCGTCTCTCCCAAGGTTGGTGATGAGAAATCAGAGGGTGTAGGTATTTTTCCCTGTTTGGACTTGTAGATCGGTGTAATGTGTGATGCTTCCATCTTGATTTAGGGTTCCATCTACATTCCATATATTGATGGGGTGATCTGTTGGGAGAGTGGAGATTCGTAATTGTTTGAGTAGTTGGGAATTGATGAAGTTGTCGGTGGCTCCTGAATCGGCTAACACTTCTCTTTCGGCTGTAGCGTGTGCGGATTTGAATAGTACTGGGATTCGCATAGATCGATATTTGCTACTGTACACGCTAATCTTTAATGCCCTAGCCCCAGCCGCAGGCATTAGGCGTGAGGAAAATCCTCCTTCTTGTCGAACATGATATTGGCAAAGCAGGCACGGACGTTGTCGCTTTCATTATAAAGCTGTGTCAGAAAGATTTCGGCTTTCTGATCTGCCGTGAGTGCTTTGTTGGATGCGATAGTGGCTGTGGCAATGACAGCATTGCTGGGGGTGGTCGATGAGGTTGATGCTTCGGCAATTTGGCTATTTTTCTGAGGACAGAATTGTGAAATATGTCCTTTCTGGTTGCACCAGAAGCATTTTCCTTCTTTGATTCTTCTGGTTTTTTCTTCTTCTGTCATTGTTGCACGTGCCCTTGTTCTTCCGAGGTCCATTGCATTTGGGTCTCGGCGGCAAGTTAGTGCATTGGTCCATTGTTCTCTGGTTCCTCCCATGACTTTATTGCCCTTTAGTCAATTGCTAAGTTGGATATATTCTTTGTGCTGATGTCTAGCAGAATCGGTCCAAGTAGCCCAATTGTACGGGTGGTCGAATTTGACACAATTCCATACGAGATTGTTGGGGAGTCTGTTTTGGAATAAGTCGAGGGTAACTCGTTGGTCCAAGTCATATCCTGCTTTATTGGCTAGGCTTTGGAACCGAGAAATAAAGTCATCGAGGTTGTCTTTGACCATATGTAAGGTTTTTAACTCTTGTTGGGCTTTTGCGCTTTCTGCCGTGTCCATGTATGCTTGCCTAAATCTTGTATCGATTGTGTTCCACAGGTTTTCTTCGGTTTGAAGGACTCCTTCAGTTATCTGATTGACCAACCATTGTGCTTGTTCTTGCACCCAATCATCTACTAGACTTCCTCTGATGTAAGAGAGGAAAGTCATAGTTCGTCGGTATGGGTTGGTCATGACGTCTGCATTGGGGTTCATTCCTTGATAGATTTGGAAAGCAAGCATAAAGGCTTTGCTCCTTTCCCTATCTCCTGTGAATTCGAAGGGAGGGTTTCCTTCTAATCTTCCGTTGGTGGGTGGTGGTCCTCCTGCAGCACCTCCTCCGCCTCCACCTCCTCCGCCTCCACCGCCTCCACCTCCTCCTCCTGGTGGTGGTGTGGGTATTCCTCCACCTCCTCCACCTCCTCCACCTCCACTTCCCATAGGAATGGTGGTGGTTGGTACAGTGGTTGTGGATGTTCCTGCTTGGGACATTGTTGGTTGGGTAGGTGCGGTGATGGGATTTATAGTTGTGGGGGGTGGTTGGCTAGTGGTGGTATCTTCTGGGGGATCTACCTCGATTGCTTGTATGGGGGTAAGAGTTGGTCCTAGTTCTAGATTTCTTGGAACTGGTTTGATGGTGTACCACTTGTTTTGTTTGTCACAAGCAACGAAGGCCCACAAGCGATCTTCTTCAATATAGTGGATTGCTTGGTATTCGTTTAATTTGGGGCTGAAGACGTAGTATCCTTCTGTTTGTCTTCCTGGGTCTGTTCTCCAGACAGCAGTTCCTTTAACGTTTGCCGAGAGTGTGTTGTCACTGATTCGATCAATGTATGACGCTTGAAAGCGAGAGCATGCTCTGCTGTCGAGCGCCACGGTGGGAGAGACTTGACTTAATGTTACGCACCAACGGGGCGTATCGTGCGACATGCAGATTCAGAGTGCGAAGTTGTATCAAGACTTCAGTCAGGGGTTGTACAAGTATCAACTGAGCAGTGCTCAAAGTTAATGTAAGTGGGTTCGGGTTCAAGATAGAGACATGAAGGTCCTATATAGTTGTTAGACTCGGAGGTCAACGTTTGATGAGGTGTTTTTAGGAGGATGTTGAGTTGGTATTACATAGGAAGTCAAGTCTACCGATACAAGCTAGGTAAAGACAACTTATATACTGGTACAAGGAGGTTTGTTGGGAACAAACCAATGATGCAGGTTGGCGTCGCATGACGTAGGATGAGGTCATCCTAGTACAGCTATCATATGGAATCAGCGAGTCGAGAACGAGTCGTCGTCATAATGACGTAGTGAAGATATCGTATGGTAACAAAGATGAGCTGGCACGGATAAGAAACGATGATGTCAGAGATAGGGGAAAAGAAAGGTAACCATGTCCGAAATTGTAACACCATCCTATGCCAACCCAATATGGATAAACCCTTTGAGCTAGAGGTAGATGCCTCTGCCTTCGCCATCGGAGCAATCCTGACACAAAGAGATATGAGAGGCAAACCCCAAGCAGTGGGCTACTTTTTGAAAGCCTTCACAGCAGCAGAAAGAAATTATGACATTCATGATAGAGAGCTCCTAGCTGTGCTATGGGGCCTAGAACACTGGAGACACCTCCTCATGGGATCCCCACATGAGATAAAAGTGTTCACAGACCACAAAAACCTCGAGTATTATCACCACCCACAACGGATCAATAGGAGAGTGGCCCGATATATCCCAAGACTGGCAGATTACCATTACCAGTTAATCCACAAACCAGGAACACAGAACCATGCAGATGCCCTCTCCAGATGCCCAGACCACACAAATGGGGAGGAGGACAACGCCGACGTCACAGTCCTCACCCCAGAAGTGTTTGTTAATGCCGCCCTGTCCATCCGAATAGATAACAGAGTTATGACACAACAACTACTGCACCAAGACACTCTAGAAGAGTGGGCAACACCCTACCAGCTTGTGAAATCAGGAAAGTACTGGTGGAAAGACACAAAACTAGTGGTTGTGGATAACACTGCACTAAGGAGGGGGGTAATTTCCCTGTATCACGATCTAAAGACAGCCGGACACCCTGGAATCACAAAGATGATCTGGCTGGTATCACAAGACTTTTGGTGGCCAGACATGAAATTGGACATTTCCGCCTATATACAAGGCTGTGCCACATGCCAGGCAAACAAAAACTTCCCTGGAAACCTGAAACCACCACTATTCCCCATAAAGACAAAAGAGAATGCCCTCCCCTTTGAAACGATCACCCTAGATTTCATCACGAAACTACCAGAGTCAGATGGTTATGACACTATCCTCACAATCATAGACCATGATTGCTCCAAAGCAGCCTTCTTCATCCCATGCAAAGAAACAATAGATGTGAAGGGAGTGGCAGCACTCATTGCCAAAACACTCTTCCCACACTACGGACTCCCCAGATGAGTGATCTCAGATAGGGACACTTGATTTACAGCAAAGTTAACCAAAGAATGGTGTGACACCCTGGACATCGAACAAAACATCAGCACAGCGTACCACCCACAGACTGATGGACAATCAGAGAGAGCAAACCAATGGGTAGAACAATACCTCCGAATGTTCATCAATCACCAACAGAACGACTGGGTGGACTTGCTACCACTAGCCCAGTACACACACAACTCATGGCCAAGTGCCACCACAAAAAGGACACCCTACAAACTCATTCTAGGGTACACCCCAAAGATGCACCAGCCACAGCGAACAGGCAACATGCCCGAAACAAAAGAAAGGGTAGAACAAATCCTAGAAGCAAGAAGAGCAGCTTAGGCAGCCATCACACATGCTCAATCACAATACAAAGACTCCCCTCATTTCAAACCATACTCAGAAGGAGATAAAGTGTGGCTTGATGCCAGGAACTTGAAAATGATGCACCCCACTTTCAAGTTAGCTCCAAAAAGATATGGGCCTTTCCCCATCACAAGGAAAATCTTGGTGACCACCTATGCCCTGAAATTGCTGTCACAGTGGCGCATTCACCCAGTATTCCATGCCTCACTCCTAATGCCATACAAAGAAACACCCATACATGGGACGAACTTCACAGAACCTCCCCCTGATCTGATAGAAGGAGAACCAGAGTGGGAAGTAGATCAAATAGTGAACACCAGATGCTATCGGAATCAAACCCAATTCCTAATCAAGTGGAAGGGATATTCCGATGCCCATAACAGTTGGGAACTGGAAAAGAATCTCAATGCCACAGAACTTGTAGGGGAATACTACAAGTGCAACCCCAGAAGTGTGGGAGCAGAAGAATGGATAAAAAGGAAAGAAATATCTGTCCACTCTGCCACCATTCACCTCCCCACCCCCCACATCACTATAACCATGCCCTCTCATGATTCATCCATGGAACGACTTGTTGCTAGAGCCATGGCACGGGGATCGTACTCTGAAACCACCACAGAGTCCCCAGAAGACTCAGTATCCCTAGAAGCGATGGAGGAAGACCACCAACCATCCCTCCCCACTCCAGAACATGACTTCACTGTTGAGATGGTCATCGCCAACTTAATCAATGCAGCGGTGATCAGACCCCCTTCCCCTGATGAACCAGCCCCACCCAGCATCCACCCAGACTTCCCCAGCATCATCACTACAAAGGAGGGAGACATCTTGAGACCCCCAGAATCAGCCACCACCCGTCTGAATACCCCAGTCATACATCACCTCGTCTCCACTCTCAAACGACCCACCACCACCCCCCCAGACCCCAGAGCAGCCCATGCCACGCTCACAAGACTTGTCCATGACCCCATCATGGACAACTACCCTATCAATTACAAAGACCCCCCTGCTTGCGATAACTACCCCATCAAACTAGGCAGAAATGTTGACCCAGCCAACAATCACCCTGGAGTGGGTTACTGGCTGAACGACCCCTTTGGTGGCCACTACTTCCCTTTCTCAATCCCCAATGATGAAGACCCTAAAGCTTTCAAGAGGACTGGGGCTCGCTACATCCATCTCTCAGATGACAAAGAATCCCTCATTGGAATGCTGGGCAAGGGTTACCCCACTTATGGACTCCCCCTATACCTGCTAGAGCATGTCGATGAAGGGAACTATGACCCTCCCCCTCCCCTCTCCCTCAAACAGCTTGAGAACTTCACCCCAGACTCCCCCCTTGTCCCAAAAATCCAAGAGGTCTTGGAATATCTCCAAGACCACAGACTAACTGCAGAAGTAGCCAGAACAAAGCAGCTACTGAAGAACCAGAAGGCGTTGAGGGAACAAGTCGTTGCCCTCTACAAAACTGCCGAACCACTAGAGCGCCACCTCCTGGAGGTAGATATGCAGCTCACTAGTGTTAGGTGACACCTCCAAAGCCACCAAGCATACTCTAAGATCTCTAGCACTTGGCTACGTCTCCACCCCCCTCCTGTCCACACTGATACCCACCCCTTCTACGTTGAACCCATTCCCCCCCCCCATCACTTAGCTCTCCCAAAATTACAAGATGAACCTCAGGGCCACACCCCCTCCTCATCTCAAAAGGGGAAGAAGCCGAAGAAGAGAGCACCAAAGGGGCCCAAGAAGAACAAAGATGGGAAGCTCTGTCTTCGATGCCAGTCAGAGTTTCACCTCTCCTTTAACTGCCCACAGAAGAATTGCTACTATTGGCGATGTGCTGGTACCGACCACTGGCCAAAGGATTGTCTTTGGCCAGGCACTAGCGAGATGAACAGGTGGTGCAGCAAATGCCTCAAATCTGGCAGCCACAATGAAATCGATTGCCCCACCTACGAACTGTGTCGCACCTGTGGCAAGAGGGGCCCCTTCAGTTTCTTTCAGACGCACCACTGCAAGGACTCCTCTTCCAAAGAGGAGGGTAACGACCCCAGTGCTGACATCTATGACCTCATTGACCCTGAAGCACTCTAGGAAGAGTAGACGTTGAGAGGGGCTTATGTCATGATCTGGATGCTTCAGGTCATCAGACTTGTACCACCACAGTATGTCTTCTTATCTTGATACTTTCAGGTGTTCCCTTTGTCCCCTTTTGTCCCCTGTACCGCCTTGACTGTCTTATCTATGATAACACACCGTTTGACCCATTTTGACTGTGTTTACCTGTGTCTCAACTTGTGTACTCAACTTTGGTGCCATGCAGTATATAAACCCTGTATGTACATAGTACGAAGCCAGACTTGGCTTCGTTTGTAATCTAGCAAACTTGCCTTCGAATCCCCAAGTGTGAAGACCATCTTATCCTTTTCTTGTGAACCATCTCCCTCAGGCTCTTCTAGAGCTGAACCCTCCTATTGAAGTCTTTGCAGTTGTACTATAACAACGCCACACTCAGCAGAAGCTTAGCACACCAGCAACTAGGTGTAGAGAAGTGCCTTTGGCACCTCAGATGAAAGTCCTCTTCACTAAGCCATTGTGCACCCAGTGCACAATACCTTGGACACCTTTGTACATCATAGCAATAGAGACAATAGACGTCTTTGCTCTGACATTGTGTGAGACTGCCCTTAGGGCTACCACGAACCCTTGAACTTCGTTCACGTCCCTGCTAGGACGTAACACTCTCCCTTCCCCATACACCCTACCACCTCTTGTCCCTTCTTGCGGTAGAAGATGTACTTTGCAAGTACACAAGCTGGTCTGTCTGGGGAAGGATCTTCTTGATGGATGTAAAGGGGGTAGTAGTGTGAGGACGTGGGGGTATTAGGGAAAAATGGGAGCCCTGGGTCATTCAGGTCATCATTCTCTTTGTCCTTGTCTGCTTTATCATAGTCAATGGGGGAGTCAAGGGTACTGTCGGGGAGTGGCTGTCAGAGTGCCATTGGGGATGGGTCATTGTTGTCAACATGTATTGCTGAGTCCTGTGGCAATGGGATGGCAATGGTGAGGGGGAATGTAGGTAATGGTATAGTTGGCTGTGGAGACGGTGGTGGGGTATGAAGGTTCAGCTGATTTGTGATGGCTGTTGCACAGCATAAAGCACAGCATCCAGGAGATGTGTCTCACCTTTGTAGTAAGGAGAAGACTTTGGGAGTAGAGCATTGTGTGTGTGTGCAAGTGAGGATGAGCGAAGGGGATGTGTATTCACCACTCTCCCCATAGGGGGATTTATATACTCTATGACCCACCCATGTCCGTTTGCATAAAAGTGATGAGTAAAGGCGTCCACAATATCACATTTTTACACATGCCTGATATGCGACACCTTTTACAGAAGGCGTAAAGCCTTCAGGGTCATAGTACGTGATATGCCCATTACTGTGTGCATTGTAACTACTGTATATAGTAAGTATACTACCATAACACTTGCTGTAATGTCGTAACTGCTATAGATAAGGCTCTTACGTACTTATCACGTTCCAACACTCCCCCTTGTTTAGTGCAGCTATAGAGCGCTCTAAACAATTGGTATGATGAGGAATAGATCCTTTATCAAGGACAATTTGATATCTTTGAATCCTTATAGGGGTAGAAAGACATGCGAACTATCGTCTGGTAGTATAGTTGCTAAGGACAAAGGAACCATGCAAAAGCAAGTGAGATCTAGGTCTTGTATGACCTAGAGAACCTCCAAATTCCTACATCATGAGCAACTTGAGATACTGGCTCTTGAAAGTGTCATTTAAAGACATCTTTCAGAATGATTGGATCTCTGACTCTAGAGTCAATGAGCATCGTAGTGTCCAATCAATTGTGATTCTCCAATGGTACAGTGACAGTGACATCTTATTTGATTTGCATCTTTGATACTGTAGCATGTGGAGAATCAGCTTTGCTTAATGAAGAGTATCATGTTGTTGATTGAGTAATGTCACTTCTGTGCATATGTATGCAGCAAGAGGTGTTGATCTTTAGACAACTGATGGCAATGAAGTAACTTTTATTGTACAAAAGTTCCTTCACACTCTTCACAAGTAACTATGCTTTAAGGCGAGTAAAACTCAAGCCCAAGCTGTTCCCTAAATTTAAGGAACTTTATTCGACCCAGATTTTTAGTAAATAGGTCTGTGGGATTCTCAGCTCCTTCAATGAAGAATAATTCTATCTTTTTATCGCAGATAACATCACGGATATAATGGTGGCACAAGTCAATATGCTTAATCCGCTTTTTCTGAACAGGATTAGAAGATAGAAATATGGAGCCTTGATTATCTCCGCATAATGGAATTGGTGCTAGATTTATTCCTAATTCACTTAGAAGTGAATGGATCTAGACCAACTGTCTGCTAGTATCACACAGCGACATGTATTCTGCTTCAGTGGAAGAGAGCACGATTGATTTCTGCGCTCTAGAATTCCAGCAGAATATTCCATTAGCTAATTTTACTAAATAGCCAGTAGTAGACTTTCTAGTGATTGGGTCTGAAGCCCAATCAGAGTCTGCATATGCTATAATACCACCATCACTTTTACCATCAAAGATTAAAGCGTAATTAGAGGTACCTAATAGATAACGCCAAATATACAATGCACGTTGTAGGTGATCCTCAGATGGGTTGGCAGCAAATTGCGCCATTTTAGCTACAGCATAGGCTATATCTGGTCACGTGCCAATCATAATGTAAAGGAGTGATCCTATTACTTGTTGATATGATGCACGAAGCTCTGGTGATGCAGATCCCTTGTTTGGAGAAGGATGATATCCTTCTGGTAGTGGTGTAGGGACTGACTTAGCATTAATGAGATTAAAACGCTGCAGCACTTTTTGCAAGTAATCCTTTTGATTGATTAGGATTCTGCCTTTATTGCGTAGTATTCACATGCATAGAAACTCTTTAGTGTCTCCTAAGTCTCTGCATTCCCAGATCGCCATAAAGTGTTCCTTTAGGGAAGCTATGGAGTGACAAAAGGTTGCTCGCCTCTCCAGTAGGCCTCTTTCTGATGGTTGGCTGGCTGGTCTTATGTCGAGTCAAAGAGTCC
>WNGR01003652.1_pt1 | contig 17041 bp, 16 predicted proteins | sample 5407581 | NCBI WGS metagenome assembly WNGR01 (sample SAMN13153383, study PRJNA577476) | soil metagenome | isolation source: 80 cm soil or saprolite under Garry oak tree replicate 2 | place: USA:California | collected 2016-06-15 | reverse complement strand
TGTTCGATCTTTCGAGCCTGAAACGATGCGCTGGCCATCTGGCGAGAACGCCACAGACCAGACCGAAGACGCGTGTCCAGTAAATGGGCCTGTCACCTTCTCTCCCGTCGTGGCGTTCCACACACGAATTGTTCGATCGTCTGAGCCTGAGACGATGCGGCGGCCATCTGGCGAGAATGCCACAGACCAGACAGAATCCGTGTGTCCAGTCGATGGGCCCGCCACGCTCTGTCCCGTAGTAGCGTTCCACACACGGATTGTTCGATCGTAAGAGCCTGAGACGATGCGCTGGCCATCTGTGTTCGATCTTTCGAGCCTGAAACGATGCGCTGGCCATCTGGCGAGAACGCCACAGACCAGACCGAAGACGCGTGTCCAGTAAATGGGCCTGTCACCTTCTCTCCCGTCGTGGCGTTCCACACACGAATTGTTCGATCGGAAGAACCTGAGACGATGCGCCGGCCATCTGGCGAGAATGCCACAGACCAGACCGAAGACGTGTGTCCGGTAAATGGGCCTACCACTTTCTCTCCCGTCGTAGCGTTCCACACACGAAGTGTTTGATCGTTCGAGCCTGAGACGATACGCTGGCCATCTGGCGAGAATGCCACAGACCAGACCCAATCCGTGTGCCCAGTAAATGGGGCTGCCACTTTCTCTCCCGTCGTAGCGTTCCACACACGGATTGTTCGATCGTCTGAGCCTGAGACAATGCGCTGGCCAGCTGGCGAGAATGCCACAGACCAGACCGAATCCGTGTGCCCAGTAAATGGGCCTGCCACATTCTCTCCCGTCGTGGCGTCCCACACACGAATTGTTCGATCGGAAGAGCCTGAGACGATGCGCTGGCCATCTGGTGAGAATGCCACAGACGTGACAGAAGAGGTGTGTCCAATAAACGGGCCTGCCGCTTTTTCTCCCGTCGTGGCGTTCCACACACAAATTGTTCTATCGGAAGAGCCTGAGACGATGTGCTGGCCATCTGGCGAGAATGTCACAGACCAGACCTTATCTGTGTGTCCTGTAAATGGGGCTGCCACCTTCTCTCCCGTCGTGGCATTCCACACACGAATTGTTCGATCGTTCGAGCCTGAGACGATGCGCTGGCCATCTGGCGAGAATGCCACAGACCAGACCCAATCCGTGTGCCCAGTAAATGGGGCTGCCACTTTCTCTCCCGTCGTGGCGTCCCACACACGAATTGTTCGATCATCTGAGCCTGAGGCGATGCGCTGGCCATCTGGCGAGAATGCCACAGACCAGACCGAATCCGTGTGTCCAGTAAATGGACCTGCCTCTGTCTCTCCCGTCGTGGCGTTCCACACACGAATTGTCCGATCATCTGAGCCTGAGACGATGCGCTGGCCATCTGGCGAGAATGCCAAAGACGTGACCGAAGAGGTGTGTCCAGTAAACCGGCCTCCCTGTTGCTCCCCCGTTGTGGCGTTCCACACACGAATTGTTCGATCGTTCGAGCCTGAGATGATGCGCTGGCCATCTGGTGTGAGTGCAATGGAAAGGACCTGACCCCCAACGTTTGAAATCACCATCTCAGATGATGGCCAATGAGACAATCGCCCACGTTCTACGCGTAAGGTTCGAGGAAATGAGGTGGAATAATGTGCAGAGACAAGAGAACCAGTTGGCGCAAATGGTAGAGCAGAAAGATAGATATGTGGTGCACTCTTTGCAATGGCTATCCCGAAATACCGTACAAAGGCAGACCCGTCATCGATGAATGTCCGGAATTTCTCTAGTTCCACTTGAGAAACCTGTTGAGATCATAGCTATTAGTTTTTTGCCTGCCTCATCGGGTCATCAGTTACACTCACACCTTGACCAGAGACTAGCCACACATCCAGAGACGACAATGCTGGTAAAGCAAGACGCACATTGCTTGTCAAGCTAAGCACCTCCAGCCAAAACAGAAAATTCTTGTCGAAGAACGCTCGAAGTTTGTCAAAGAGATCGGTTTCGAAATCTAAATGTTTCAAATGATCGTCCCAGTATCGACAGGCATACAACAGAGTAGGTGGGATATGTTCAGCAATGCGCGATTTAAGGTCTTGGACATCGCTGTTGGCAAGGTACGATGATTCGAGGTTGCAGATGTTGAACTTGAGGTCGTGAACCACTAAATCGAGACAGGAATAGGCCAAAAGACGGTGGGAATCGCCAAGGTTAACGTAAAACTCGCCGCTCTTCTCTTCATTTGCCAGGAAATCGCGGAATGAGGTATGGAGAGGAACGATGGGAAGGTTTTGATCAGACGAATTGACATTACTCAGCAAAGAGCTTAGGCGACGAAGCATTCTACCAATCGATTCAGGATTGGAGTTGTCGCCAATAGAAGCGCGCTGACGTAGAGCGATGAGAGAGCAAATGGAGAGAGGTTCAAATGTATCGATGAGCTGTCCCATCACAGAGCGAAATAGATGCTGTGCGTCTTGGTGCCTGAAGTATCCTTTAAGGACTTCTTCATATAATTCGTCTAACGGATCCGGTCTGCGATGATCCGCCGTGGGTTTTAAAAGGTGCTCTATGCATTTTACCCTGCTAAACCCAAAGAATTCGGGAGGATCTAGGATGTATCCACAGGCAACCGCCGCCCACTGAAACAACCCCTCTGCCTTTTTTGCCAGCGCATCGCAGTAAATATTAAGTTCTTCAGAGAGGAGCGTCGTCCGAAGAAAGGTGAGAATATCATCGTGTGTTTTAGCAGCTAGCTCAAGATCATTCATGTATTTGATGCGGACCGACGAAGCTCCAACGAACGCAGACTCGATCCAGTCCTCTGACCGTGAGGTGATCAGCACACGGAAGTTCGACGGAAGTCTAGAGAGGTTTTTAGCAAGAAAGTTGTGTAATCCGTTTCCACCGGTCACATCCCCGCTCTCGTCTAAGGCATCAATTACAACAAGAATAGGACCGACGATGTGCAGATCCTTAAGCGGTTCCAGGATAAGGGATCGAAAAAGTGTGGGATAGTCACGAGTACCGACTCGTAGGGAAGAGTCGTCCTTGATGACCTCTCCAAGTGCGGCTTTAAATGATGGATAGCGGCTGGAGAGATCGCGAGCAAGAGTTGTAAAGAGGTGATAAGCCTCGCGTTTGGGTTGCCCCTTACGCAAAAAGATAAAGGATGATGTAAGACGGTGCATTTTATCAAAACGACGCGCGATCTCATATGCGATGGACGACTTTCCCGTGCCTGCCTGACCAAAAAGAATGAGACTACGCTCAGAGTCGGGGTTGTCCACCCAATTAACGATGAAATCCAAGAAGGCCGTGCGGGTTCCCGAAAGACAGCCTTTCTCAGGCATGAAGCGCAAGTTTGTCCCATATGGGATTTCTCTGATTTTTGCGTCTAGCTCTGTGACAATCCTCAGGTCGATATCCCTCAAGGTACCAAGACTACGTACCGACGTCTATGGCCTGGCTTGATACCCACTTCAGCCGGGTAGCCATCCCATCAAGCTGACTAGAAATATTGGCAGAAATTATTCCCACATCGTCCAGAATTTGGAGTGCAGTTATCTCTGTAGTGATGGCAGCCTCATCCAAGAAAGCCTTTCGGAGTTCGAGAAGGGCGATGCGAAAGTCCTCAAATTGTTTGTTGACTTGGCCACCAATATTTTTCAACGTTCGCTTCCCTGAAAATCGCGTGATTACGTTGTCGACTGAAATGGGTGAAGATAACGTACAGAATTGCGAGTCCCTTGCATATGATTGGATAAAGTCACAGCAATTGCAGACATGCTGAAACATGAGCGTCAGGATTTGAGCCTGCTTGGACTCACGCCCGATAGCTTTGAAAGTGTCTTCCTGGTTTGCAAAATCAAACGCATCGTGCATGGCGACAAGTATGGTTCGCATGTTGTTGTCGCGTTGAAACTGTTCTAAGAGGGTCTAGCAACCAATAAACCTGGCATAAGTATTCCATCCGACGATAACGCAAACAGATCACCTTGGGGATCGCAAAGAGTAGACCATATGCCATCTTTGCCCACGGGTGAAGCTGAGGACGAAATTCGGCTCAGTCAAAGATTGACAAAAAGGTCATTGCAACGCACTTCTGCAACTGGGCTCACAGTATCCATCACCCACTTGATCCTCTCAAGAGCACCTTCCCGTGTTTTCGAGAGATTGAATGTCGTCACAGCTTCGTTGGTGTCGTGGAGAGCATCCTCGGCAGGTGACACTCCCGCCCATTGATTGGCCGCTGGCGGCATAGGGGCGTAAAACCCACCTGGAAGGTGGTTCTTCGAAGGTGAGAACATTTCAATGCCGGCGGCAACAGTGGATCGAGTGGATTTCATGGCGTCTTGGGCCATAGAGGGCCTCACAGCGCCAGCACCGACTAAATCACGCTGTCCCGGATGGGGAGTCGTGTACAGTGACAACACACTGATCGTCAAGTAGAGCGTAACCGGCTGCATCGACTGTCCAGCTAGTCTGCCGGCGTTGGTCAGGATAAAAGGAACGTCTACCCCAGAGATGTTCAGCTAGTCGAACGAGCGAGGTTTCTAAACGAACCACTTTGGGACTCGAGAGGTATCATCTCATGTGTTCCAATAAGGATGTCCCGACTTGCAAACCGCGCCGCATAGATGCACAGTACAAGACGAGAAGACGATTGTAGATAACTGAGCAGAATTCTCAGCCGAAACAAAGAGGACTACGAAAGGTATGTCTTACAAGGGATCAACGTTCTCGTTCCACTGCGCGGTTGGTCCCTCAGTCGGAATGCTTGACGTCTTCTTTTTCATCGTCTGACTAGCTATAGTAACAAAGAACCGCCTCTTTTTGCCAAACCGGTTCTTGACATGTGGAAGATTCTGCGCTCGGAGGACTAAAAAAGAGATTAAACACTTATCGGGGGGATCGACGACTCAGGATTCAAGTACATACCCGTGACCTCGACACGCAGGTAGGATGGGTTTCCCTGCGATTCGGCGATCTGAGTGCTGTCCAAGCACGGTTCTGGATCCGATATCACTGGAAAAAGCAGGGATTGACGCACCTTATTCCAGAGTTTTCCGACGCAGAGGGACCTGGGCTGGAGTAATTGTCATTGACGGAGATTCACGGGTTAATGACCATTTACGCACAGATTCAACATATCTTGTGCAAAACTAGACATACGGTCTTAGAGCGAGGGTGGCACGGATGTGTCTTCGTCTGAGTGCGTACTGTGTTGAGTCGAGAGTTGAGGACGTAGAGTATACGGGAGTTCTCACGCGCAAAATTGGCGTTGCTCACCCCCTAATTTCACGTGACTCTCAATAAAACGAGGAAGTCGGAATGAGTCAGCGGTGGTCTGGAGCATCACCTGGCTCTCCACACCTGGCTCTCCAGGATACAGTCGAAATTCTCATAACGCATAGCTTAGTGTGATTCCAGGTCGAAACGTTATGCATTATCGTAAATATGCAAGACTACAGTTTTCCCACAGTCTGGGGATATCAGTGTGACTATCGATTCAACGAGTGTCTGAGGCTCTACAACGATGAAGACGATTCACCAACTCTAAGCCACCCATCCAGCCTGCCTCTGCCAGTGCTGGGTGCTCTTTGGCAGCTCTAGTGTCCTGATTTGAGCCTCAAACTTCCTCAGCACTTTTGAGAGCCCATACACTGCCTCAACCTCTGCACCAATGCAGACCAACCTAAGAGTTTCGGAGGGTTTAGCCATCTCCCGCCTACTCATTTGAGGTTGCGGGCACTCCTCAACCTCGTCCTCATCAACCTCACTTTCCGCCTCCCCATTGACTCCCTTATGCACCACTTCAACAATATCAGCGTCACTCTCAAACCGATCCGGATTTTCGCTACTCTCCAGCTCACCAGGAGGATTGAGTCTTCGGTTGCTATCCCTACTTCACCCCCTCCTCAGCGGAATCATCCCCGCCTTTCAAATTCACATGGACTGAAGGCCGCACACGAACCTCCTGACACGATAGTGGTACGATGCTCAAGGAGCCCCGGTACTCGAATACTTTCGATCGATCCCTGATCTATTCTTTCACACAAGTCTCCAGCTCCGGTAACTACTCACGACCAGTAGGTGCTCGCTCTGGTCTGAGTACGATCCGTTCCACCAACTCGCCGCGAGGATGGAAAGGTCGTCCCGAAAGGAAAAGTTAAGCACAGAGACAGAATATGATATGATTGGCCAGATACGGCGAGGGACGATGGAAAAAGTCTTGGGAATTGTAATGCAGACGCAGACGAGAAACAGAACCCACACAGAAAGATGCAAAGACGAAGAGAAGCTGAGCCGAGTCGATCACTTATAGCGCCAGTCTATTCTTTATATAGTAATAGTACATGTGAGGGAACAACTTTGTAGTAGTATCAGGGAAAGGTACGTCGAAAGTTGAAGGGAAGACGTAGCAATCGAAATAGATTGATACCAGAATGACGGTGGACATTTCATGGTGTGGCTCGTGTGCATAGGTGGCCCGGGGTACTGTATCTCGGGGATGAGGATAATCAGTCTTGGATGGGGGATGTGGTAATGGAAACGGAGTAATGTCAAAATGTGGTGACGGTGATCGCATCTCGTGGTGTTACGTAAGTGCATATCTGGTCTCGAGTATTGTATCTCGGGGACAGTCAATCTCGAAGATGTTCCTTGTCGCGATCACGGGAACCTCGGAAGTGTTTCTTACACCAAGATGGCCTATGTCGCTACCTTCAACCCTACGAGGAGGGTACGAAGCCAACCACTGAAGCACAGGACCTTGGTCGCCCTTGGACGAAGAGGACGCGACTGCGAAAGCTAATGTACCTTCATCCGACGGAACGAAAGCAGTGCGCATACTGGAGAGAACGAACTCCGCATTCGATCGTGCCATCTCGGATGGCTGCTCCCCGCCCGAAGTCATAGACCGGAGCTCATTCAATAGGGCGCAGAACTCGAGCTGGAGGTCAAGCGCAGTATTCATAATCTCGAACTTGAGAGCCTCCGCCAAAACATTATGCCAAACCCCCCCCTCTTTGAATTGGTTGCTATTCTCGAGTCGGGAGTCTTTCAACTGTCGGGTGAGATATATGAGGTTACAGAGTCGTAGGTTATGGCCTTGCCGCCGATATTGGGCATGCTGGGGTTTCAGATAGTCCCGAGCGATGCTGATCCAAGCGCCGTCGTCGAGGTGCACGCGATTAATAGCGACGGCTACTATACATTGTGCGTAGTCCTTTACCCAAGGATCTGAATCATCCCTGTGCAAATGAAACAGCGCGAGGTAGATAAATTCAGCGCATCTGAAGATGTCGGAATTTAGGGTTTGGAGAGTCTGCCAGAAGGTACGTTGAAGAAGTAAGGAGTCCGCGTGCATCGCCCGTAAACAAATCACGATGCGCCGCTGCTTTTTGGATTTGCTGAGCAGATTAGACGACAGGGAGCGATCCATGAACGACGCGATTGCAGGTGCAAGTATCTTGTCGTTCAGCCCTTCTAGGACTGAGACGTCCTTTTTTGCCTCGCTTGAATGGTAGAATCCCGGAATGGCAGACAAAAATTGCTCCATATCTTCGTGCCCATCCAGTGAATCGAATACCCGCGAGACCATCGATGTGTCGAGGGATGAAGAGCGCTTGCGAACTAGATCCTCTATGTTCACCACCGTATCTCTGAGTGTCCAGCTGAGATGCGCTCGGGCCGATTTCCAAAGGTGATGCTGGGTGCGATGCCCGATAAAGGGTAGCCTTATAGAGGCATTGTAAAGTAGCTTGTGTGTCAACCAAACAATGCGCGACCAGGAAAACCAAGCAAAGGAAGAGAGCGGGGTGTAGGATATATTACCAAAAAGGGATAATGGGATGACGCTGGCGAAACAATAAAGTCCTATGCAAATACATGCGATCAGGAGAATGACCAAGTCAACGACGCTGTTGTTGGAGGAGTGTACAAGTCCAGACAGGAATAAGAAGACCGAGAGGTGGAAGAGCCCGGGTAAGACCGAGGACATACGCTGGAGCTGTTCCCTCTCAACTCCCCGCGCTACGAGTTCACGGATCCGTGCACGATTGCGTAGACCACGTGGTTCTTGAGTGGTGTGAAGGTATCGTCGAGCCCATTGTCGTAGTAGCGTTGCAACCACCGTGCAAGCGACGCTGATTACTAGGCTCAGGGACCACAAGGCGCTGGCCCGGACAGAGGATGGAGCTGGTGAGAATGTGGACGGATCTGGAACCTTAAAGGGAAGTGGGGTAGAGGTGCCAGCCGATAACTGATAAATCTGAGAAAGATAAAAAGCCGAGACATCCTGCGGATCGAGCCTCAAGTCCTGGTATGACCTCCCGAGTAGAATAGCAACTATAACTGAAAATAGACCATTCTACAAACTGAGCACAACGATAACCGAGCGGAAGGGGAAAGTGGCGACGCACAACAAAGACGGCACTGTCCGCATCACTTCTCCAGTTCTCAGCCGCCTTCCGATCATGTTCTGCTGTCGTTTTATTGTACATGGAAAACAACAGGTCCGATCCGTCAATAAAGGTGGGCACAGCTTGAATTGGCGGATCTACTGTCTGAGAAGCTGGGTCAGAGTCGATACCTAAGCCCATTCGTAAACAAGTTTCTGGTCAAGTACTAGCAAAAAATGCCTTACGCGTGTTTAGATTGACTCCTTCTGGACCTGTGTGTATAGAGACTGGTTCGTGAACACCTTGGGCCATCCCGCGCCCGCGCCCAGAGGCTTGGTGGACTTGGGACTCTATATCGACTCCGACCAGTGGTAGTGTCATTGATCTTGTAGAGGAATGTAGAGGTAACAAGTAATCTTGAAAAGGGACTGGGAGCTGCAGCACCGTCGTGGTGACGGACAGTCAGACAGCAGAGCGGTACCGGCTTTGGAACTGACCCTAAGTTCTATATATAAAAGGTATCATTGCTTTTGGGCCTTACGTTTCACTTTTGGGCGCTCCAACCAACGACACCTGACCCAATTTACCGAGAAAGGAATAGCAAAAGGTACGCCAGCCGTGATATGTCCTTGCCCTTGTGACCATTACCATCCCGCGAATGGTATGCACCGGATTTTGCACGCCTCGATGACTCCACGCACCAAGTACTACAGTATTGTATATGTTTATCTACACCGTATTCACATCAAAACGTGTCAGCGTGGAGTTGGTTGACGGGATGCACCAGCAACAATAAGGCCTACTACAGTAAGGTTTAATTTGTGCCATACTTGCATGAGGGCCGCTGGTATTCTGGAGACCCTTTGCAATCGCAATTAGTTCCATAACGTGACTAAGAAATAGCTGGCCCGAGATCACAGTCCGCATAGCTGCCCCAACCACCCCCTTCGCCGAGGAGGCGGTGTATCGATAGGGGTGGCCATGACCGTATAAGACCCACGGTTATTCACGTCGAAATATCTCGCTCTTGCGTTGATCGGTGCAGTGTGCCATACTGTGAGCTCGACAGGAGTGTTGTCGTCGTTGGATTTTGCCCTTGCTGACTGCCACGACCACTAAACAGGAAGAACCAAAGGAAAGGAGAACACCTTACAATTGTGCCCGTCTTCAATATATCCTGGAAGCTTCTACACTCTCCTGGAAGGTTGGGCCATATCACGGGAGGATAGTAATTATGGAGAGTGAACCCATTGTCGCGAATATGTTCTTTGGAATCACTCCACCACCTCTTCACAACTTCATGATCGCCCTTGAAGCGTTGGGCCATGCCGTGAGGACGGGATAATTTCAGGATGGAGAGGACTCGGGGGTAGAAGGGATGTTGATGCGTACTTGTGTGCCGAGCAAGAGCCGCGAGAGAAACCGCAGCTGGTTACTGCGTGTTCTGTCGAGACTACTGTCGAGACTAGAGAGGCTGGCAGATCAGGTCCTTTACAGAGTCAACGCAATGTTTGCCTTGGATAGCTAAGGGCAGCAGTAAACGAGGAAGCCGATATCGGTTACCCCTTCTCGTAATGTAGGCGCTTTCCAGAAGAATTGAAAGATCCCCAGCTACTGTAACAGCCGACACCCGTTCACACGTTAAGACGGACAGAGGAACTTGAAGAGACCGCCACTGTCGACTTAGATATCCCACACATTCGCCTTCGAGAACCCCCCCTGCCATGTCTCAAGGAGTCCATGCTGGTGGGTCCCCTTTCCAAATCTGGGATCTCCCTATCCAACGTTCTCATGAGAACTTCTAGATCTTCAGAACGAGCTTAAACTCATCGATAGCTCAGCTCCACTGTTTTCTATGTACAACGAAAGGGCAAAGGAGCGTGATGAGAAGATGGCCGAGAGCTGGAAAGGCGACGCGGAAGGTATTCTTGTTTTTGTGCGTGAAAACAAGCTTGCCTTTCCGCAGCTGGATATTAACGTATTAACGTATTAACCCCCACTTAAACGTCGTAGACTGGTCTGTTCTCGGCAGCTGTTGCACAACTCCTTGGAAGCTCGCTTCAGAACCTCCAGCCGAACCCTCAAAATGCCTCCTCCTTCTATCTTGCCCGTATATATCAGCTCACCCCCGGTTCGAATGCGTCATCCATTCACCTCCCTGACGATCCGGATTCATTTAAGCCACCTAGGACCGCCATATGGGTCAGCACGCTCTGGTCCCTCAGCCTTGTGATCAGTCTCACCTGTGCACTGCTGGCGACGCTGTTGCAACAATGGGCACGTCGGTACTTGCGTATTACTCAGAAGTGGAATGATCCACAGAAACGTGCCCAGATCCGGGAACTCATGCGACAAGCACTAAAGAAACCAGTACCTCTCCGCTGGATGGTCGAGCTCCTACCCGTCCTCCTCCACATCTCTGTTGTTCTGTTCCTTGCCGGGCTCATCACCTATTTATTCACCTTCAACCACTTGGTGGCAGAGTTGGTGGGCGCATGTGCTGGAACCAGCTTGCTTTTGTATCTATACATCAGCCTTGTGCCAATATATTCCCGCGACAGCTCCTACCATACCCCGCTTACGACGCTCGCCTGGGTTATCCCCATGGGCATCGTATCCCTGTTCCTTCAACTTCATCATTTCATCGCCTCGCGTTGGTCTCGTCTCGGAGATACGGTTCGCATTCGGGAATCGTTTCAGTTTTACTACCAACGGATGCTGAAAGGCACAACGAAGGATGTAGAGAGGCTGGCTGACACCTATTCTTCCGACCTCGCCACTTCCGTCCTTTTGTCGACCTTTGATTCTCTTGATGGCGATAATGACATAGAGCAATTCCTTTCCGGCATCCCTGGGTTCTACGCCTCGGCAAGGGTGCGTTTAGGTGGAGATACGTTCGATCAGTTCAATTACGATATACTCCCTAGCTCGATAACATCATTCATGGATCACGTTCTGTCGTCTAATCTGCTCTCCGACTCCGAAAAGCAGAACCGCGTCGCGATTTGTTCAAAGGCAATAAATGCGAATCCCTTACTTCTTCAATCTACTTTCCGGCGGACTCTCCAAACCCCGAATTCCGACATCTTCAGATACGCTGACTTTGTCCGCCCCGCCCTAGAACAATTGCACAGGGACGATTCAGATCCTTGGGCAAAGGACTACGCGCAATGCATAGTGGCCGTCGCTATTAATCGCACGCACCTCGAGGACAACGATTGGAACGACATCGCTAGGCGCTATCTGCAACCCCAACATGCCCAATATCAGCAAGATGGTCATAACCTACGACTCTGCAACCTCATATATCTCACCCGACAGTTGAAAGCCTCCCGACTCGGGAACAGTGACCAGTTTAAGCATGGAAGGGATTGGCATACTGCTCTGGTCGAGGCCCGAAAGCTCGAAGTCCGGGATACCGCACTTGAACTACGGCTTGAATTCCGCGCTTTGTGGTATGAGCTCGTTGGTGTGGCGAATGACCTGCAAGGATCTGAGACGACACGACAGAACGCACACAAGATCGTCGACCTCCTTTACACTGTTTACAGCCTTATGTGAAGACATATTCTGAACTCCACCTTTCCGCTTCTCCCATTGATGACCTTTTTCTTGCCCTTCAGATGGTAAGTATGTACTACCTATGCTCCGAGGTGGGCCACCAGTAGGCACACGTCACGAGTGTACATATGTTTAGATGCACAATACCGACGAAATCAAATGGGGGAGGAGCTTGCCCTAAGTTATGTATTATCTCGAACTATGACGACCTAGTGTACACAACCGGCAGGTGAAGTGACCACCATGACCATCCTTGCCGCTGAAGTTCTACAGTTATTTCGTACCCTTGTTTGCGGGCTCAGACGAGCACATTTTGGACTAGCAGGTGAGACCGTTCGTCTAAAAGGTGTCTCTGCCTTTTCCGGGTCTGTCGTTCCGTGATATGTTCTTGTTGTTTCTTGGAATCCGGATTTATATTCTGCAGGCACATACATCTAACTCCGACACATCTCGGTTCCAGGACTCGGCGCTATCATCCCCCTGAGGTCGATTTCTTGAGTTTGGCGTATGTAGGCTCTACTACTCAATCATCAAGTATTTCCTCCAGTTTGAATCAGTCGGAAGTCGGGCATTCGGGCATCCCGAGATCAGTAACCTACGGAGCCCAGGGTCAGTCCACGTCGAAAATGAAGAGACAAAAGTCTGGTGGGGCGCAGGATCCCATCCAGGGATACCTGAGAACCCATAAATGTTGCAGCCTGGGTTCGAGCCAGACATAATTTCGTTGAGGCCCGCGAGGCCGAGGCCGTACAGCCAGGGGTTGAGGAACCCGAGCAGGGGCCTGCTGCTCGTAAGCAGGTGGTCATTCAGCAGCGAGATCACACCCGCCAGGGTCTGTGCATTGGCGGTCAGCTGGGTGCTCGAGGATGGACGACTCAGAAAGAGGGGAATGGGAAGTGGGAAGGACGCACAGGTATCGAGCGGCTCGTGCCGCTGATAGCCACGATTTCCCCCCTTAGGACGACCAAGAAATTGAGCGCCTGCGCGGTGATGTCGAAGATGCCGCGGTCTCCAAGGCTACACAATTTACCAATATGAATAGGTCAGGTCAGGTCATGACAGCGAACGGGCTTGTGGAGGCCGGCATACTCGCTACCGAGGTGCTGGAGGAAGGTGGTTACCGCGCCGTCCTGGTAGGTCGGGCGTGGAAAATGGTTCGAGAAGCCCCCGCCGGAGAGGCTCGCCGCAACCACGGGGTTGTGGCTCGTCGTGCCGCCGACGCTGGTAGCCAGGGACCTGGGAGAACGTGGTGATATGGTGAGCGACCTGCACCTGAGCCTGTATCTGCTCGCAAGCAGAGATTACGCAGACGTACACGATGCGGGGTAGCAGGGGGAGGTCTTGCAGTCCCAATAGCCGGCGCCATAGTCGCCGGAATAGAAGAGGACGCTGATGCCACGCGCCCCGAGCTACATGAATAGGTTGCACACGCTCATCGCATAGTCCACTGGGATGGTTTGCTCGCTGGCGCTGTACGACGTGCTGATCGTCTGCTGGGTGAGCATGTAGTTGAGCCAGTTGAGGTACGGCTCGTCTCTGTTCGTCTGCGTGTACTCCTCGCGCGTGAACGGCGGCTGGCCGTCGATGCTGTAGAAAATATGCAGGGTTGGCCATCAGGAAAAACATACTTTAGTATTTTAGGGTAAATAACGATAGGATAGTGATAATTTACAACTAACCTATATTATCACCCATTACCATTATATTTTGTTAACCCCCCTCTAAATTAGTGTAAATTAGGATAATTTTGCAATAATGGGAATAGTCCCCGGAAAACTAGTGATAATTTGAGCTACGCTACCACAAAAATAAGTGCTAGATATCAGTCATTGGCCATCGCCTATGACTAAGCACGATCACAATAGGCGAACGAGAGGTAAACATGGGCCTTGATGGAAAAATTGACGCATCCTGGGTATAATAGGCCAGCTGTTGACTGTCAAATACATCAGTTGGGATATTCAGGAAAATACGGAGACTTAGAGTTGACCGATACTGTGTGTGTTGAGGCATTGATAACGGTTTAACGTTTAACAGTCGAGTCTCAAGATCGAGTTCTGCCGTCGGAGCGCCTGAGACTTCGTCGTCAACTGTGCTGCTGCAACAGCCGACTAGTACTGCGAAGCGTCGATTGTCCGGCACACAAATGCGGTTGATAAGATATGATTGTGCACAATTGGTCTAGGGAAGCGAAGTCATCTCGAGAAAGGCAGCGAACAAGCAGTGAACAACGTACGGGCAATGCATAGAATGGTGCGGTTGCGAAACTTTTGACTAGTGCATATGCAAGTGACACGAGGAAACCCTGGCCGAAGGACAGGTTAGAGCCCTGTTCCTCAACTGGGCTGTCTAGAGTAAAGTGCGGCGTGTTCAGTGTGCGCCTGAGGGCAAAAGTAAACGACATTCTATTGTCCTCGGGGTGTCAACAAGCCGGCACCTCGAGACGCACACTCAGGACGGTAAAGCACATACCTTGCAAATCCACTTGGCGTAGTTGAGTAGACCGATGTTGACGTTCAGCTCTCCCGGAAGGGCACCATGCGGGCTGTGACCTTCACAGTGGGTGTGTCACCTTTCAGTGCTGTGCGGAAATGTTTGAATGTCGTCGAGCCAACCGCAGGTTCCTAATTCCGATCTGGATACTGTCCCACACCAGAGTCAGGCACTGGCATCGATACGCAAGACGCCCATCCCAGGTCGCCACCAACTCTGGAGGAAAATGATAGAGGGACGCGCCGTGAGCACGAGACAAAGTCTTCATCAGACGCGAGCCTGCCTAGGCCGAAAAGCCTTTTCAATGAAGCACGCAGGGTGCCGACTTTGAGCAACGCATGGTGATTGAGTTGACAAGGTTGGAGAAGCATTTGGGGTCGCCGCGAGCTGGATAATGTCCATATATTCCCAACTGGTGAGTACAGCTTGCGCCGGCGCTAGGAACGGCGCGGGTTTGCGATCAGCCAGATGTGAAGTGGAGGCAGGACGCACCGCTCAACGCAATAGCTCCGAACACGATGTCAGGGTAGAGCACGCATATGTGAGCTACCCTTTCCCCCGCATGAGCCCTGCAATCGGACGCCATCCACAAAGATCCAAGGGCCAAAATAGTTCAACAAAGTCCGCACTGACATCGTAATAAATCCATGGAGTGTTGGGTGCGGTGAGGTCTTCAGCGGTGCCCTCAGGCTTGATGTTGCGCAAGTTGGCCAAATCTTCAAGCGCTTGCTCACCTATACCAGCAGAGAACAGCAGAGAATGAGTGTAAATGGATAGACTACGGGGGAGGGTGTGCACACCTGAGCGTGTCCATCGACAAGTCCTGAAAACCCAGGATGGTCAAAGCATTGAACGTTGAAGGTTGGGCATTGAGTGTTGAACGTTGTATGTTGAAACGTTGAACATCATCAAATCGAGTGTGAAGGCAGCAATGTGAGTGCGGGCGAGGGGACAACTTTTTTCGTCGAAATGTTGAACGTCGATATTTTTGAACTCCGTCTCAAATACGCTGGTGTGATTGGCTCAGTTGAGGTCTTTGTGTTTGTTTGGTTGAACTTTGCACATCTCATTTTTTCCAAGTCAAGTTGGGGGCCGCAGAGCGGGCCCTTGCGTATTTTCTGCAAAACGGCATTCCGTATTTCTGAGGGGTGCAGAACTTTGATTTGCATTAGGAGTGAGTACTCGCTGGGAGAACCAGAGCCCGTTCTGCTCTGGTGATATGGTGCTACTTTATTACGACTTAACACTACTATCCCGTACCATACCCTATGTTCGGACAGCACCCCATTGTCGGACACTTCGAATTTCTCGCTCACTCCTTGTCCGATCACTACAAAATTAGGTGTATACACTATCTAGTACTATTTATTAACGTGCTCTAAGTGTTTTTAACAACAAAAATCCTGTTGTGTCGCAAAGAACGAGAATTGGCTGTTTGTCACGCTTGCCGACTGACGCCGTGGTCGGGGTTTGATTAAGCTGTGTCAGCTACGAGACGATACGGTGAGGCAACGTGATAAGCATTGGGGCTCCTTGAACCGCAACCATCACCATGGGCGGTTTTTCCCACACCCGGGCTAGGATGTACCCTCACACTGTTATACACCGAACCCACTCATATGAGAGATGCCCCACCAGGCATAATACCCTACCTGCTGAATGTTGAGTGTGAATGTTGAATGTTGAACACTGACCATAACAGCTTACCCACTGAACACCGAATGCTGAACACCCAAGTCAAGGCTTGATGCCACACGCAAATTAATGGTCTTACTACAATCCTAACATAGCACATCATAGTGCACACAAGGGCCTGACTTGGCAACTGAGACAATACCAGCACAGCTCGACCCAAGGGAAATCGGTGCGTGCTGGATTTTTTTCATCTCCAATTCCCCGTCTACAACCACCACCAAACACTATCAAAACTCGGCCAAACACACACCAAACAAACACGTCAACTAACGGAACAAAGGCACCACTGTCACACAAAGCCCCAATCTAATGCCCAGTTTGTGGAGGTAACTGGGAGGATGTTTTGAAGTAAATCCTCCAGCTCTGTGAGGGTTTTTTCCCCAAGAGAAATCCAAGCGCATTGGTTCAAGGCGATAAACAGGAGACATGATAACTGACACTAAATCCAAGCATGATCCTTCCTTTACCCGGCTTGTGGAGGCGACCTGGGAAGACACTGAAAAAGCCCTCCAATCTGCCAGACAGGTGGATATATAATCGTGAGGTTTTAGTGGGTAGGAGTGCATACCGGACCCAGGCCACCGATGGCGACGATCACATGCACTGAGCCCCACACATCAGCAAAATGGACCTGACCTGTCGTTACTAGGGGCAACTAGCACCCACTAAAATTGAGTGCTGCCAGTGCTGCCAGTCTCAGCTAGTGCTCTCTAGTAACATTCCATTTTCCTGATGCACTACCCCAACACCAGGGGTGTACGTCAATTCGTATTTTCCCTCACACCCAGGCTCCAGCCCGGCTTTCGCGCGTTAGGTAGGGCTGATACCTACAATCTCCTGCTACCTAACACCTAGATACAGACATTACATACTATAACTAGTCTGTGATTTCCAAATAGAGCGCCTTCCAAAAAAAA
>WNGR01004807.1_pt1 | contig 17048 bp, 14 predicted proteins | sample 5407581 | NCBI WGS metagenome assembly WNGR01 (sample SAMN13153383, study PRJNA577476) | soil metagenome | isolation source: 80 cm soil or saprolite under Garry oak tree replicate 2 | place: USA:California | collected 2016-06-15 | reverse complement strand
CTCAGTCGGTTTGCCATAGTGCATGCAGCGTTGGACAGGCGGGTGTAAGCACACCGGTTATCGGCAGGGAAGGCCTGCTCCGGCTGGTCGGATGGGCCGAGAAGCTGCGAGCATGCGACCCTGCGGCAGGCGGGGCGTCGCAGTTGGTGCAGGCGCGGGCATCTTCTGCAGATGGTGGCGCTGACGAATGTTCGGGACGGGGAGCTGCGGAGGTCGTTTCCGGAGGCGGCCCGGGACGACATTCTGGGATTGCTGAGCACGCTCCTGGAGCGGGTGGCGGTCTCGGCCGGGCTGGCGGCGGAGGGCACCGGGGGTGAGCGCGATGCTTCCGCTTGAGCATGGTGATGACAAGATCCAGGGCTGGCATCGTGACCGGCTGGCGGTCATTTACGTCCGGCAGTCGTCGCGTCAGCAGGTCGCCGACCATGGCGAGTCGACCCGGCTGCAGTACGGGCTGACCGGGCGGGCGGCTGCGCTGGGCTGGCCCGCGTCGCGGGTGATGGTGATTGATGAGGACCTGGGGCGGTCGGCGGCGAACGCGGCTGAGCGGCCCGGGTTCGCGCGGCTGGTCGCGGAGATCACGATGGGGCATGTGGGGCTGGTGCTGGGCCTGGAGATGTCGCGGCTGGCGCGCGCTGGCCGGGACTGGCATCAGCTGATCGAGCTGTGCACGCTGGCCGGGGCGCTGCTAGCCGATGCGGACGGGGTCTACGATCCGGATTGGTATAACGACCGCCTTCTGCCCGAGTTATCTGACCCCGGCCCGCTTCTGAGGCGTGAATGGCCAGGTCACGTCGTTGATGACGCGTCGTTAGCATGGCGTCGTCGCGGACGGCGCGGGCGGGGCGGCCAAGTCACGCGCGTGGCCTGCCAGGGCCGGTGAGGCAGACCCTCCCGCGCCCTCGTTACCGACGTTGCCGGCTAGGGGCAGATAAAGAATCATCAACGAGGGAGATGAGCGCAATGGCGGCCCGTTGATGACGTTGACGACGGCCGCCAGCCGGGGTCAGATAACTCGGGCTGAAGGGCACGATGACGGAACTCGAGCTGCGTCTGATCAGGCAGCGGATGGCCTCGGGCCGGCTGGCCAGGGCCGGCCGGGGGGAGCTGGCGGTCCCGCTGCCGGCCGGGTTTGCCCGCCGGGCCTCCGGCGAGGTGGCCCTGGATCCCGATGAGCAGGTCCAGGCGGTCGTCCGGCTGGTGTTCGGCCTGTTCGAGCAGCTGGGCACGGTGCACGCGGTGCTGCGGTTCCTGGCCGGGCACCAGGTCCAGATCGGGATGCGGGAGCGGTCCGGCCCCGGCAAAGGGGAAGTCGCCTGGCGGGCACCGCACCAGCAGGGCCTGGTCAACATGCTGCGCAACCCGGCCTATGCCGGCATCTGCGCTTACGGGCGCAGCCGCACCGATCCGGCCCGGCGGCTGCCCGGCCGTGAGCACTCCGGCCGGGCGCGCGGTCTGGAGTCCGGGCAGTGGCTGGTCCGCATCGACGGGGCGCTGCCGGCCTATATCAGCGTGGAGCAGTACGAGCGGAACCTGGCGCGGCTGGCGGCTAACCGGGCCCGTGCCGAGAGCATGGGCGCGCCGCGTGAGGGCCCCGCGCTGCTGGGCGGGCTGGTGGCCTGCGGGATCTGCGGTCACCGGCTGCAGGTGAGCTACGAGGCCAGCGGGCAGGGGCTGACCGGGCGGTACTGCTGCCAGCGCCGTCATCACACCTACGGCCAGGCGCGCTGCCAGCAGATGGCGGCCCGGTTCCTCGATGAGCATGTCGTGGCCCAGGTCCTGTCGGCGCTGGCCCCGGCCGCACTCGAGCTGTCGGTCACCGCCGCGGCGCAGGCCGGGGACCGCCGGGCCGAGGCCGACCGGATCTGGCGGCAGCGGCTGGAACGCGCCGGCTTCGCCTGCGACCGGGCCCGGCGCCAGTACCAGCTGGCCGAGCCGGAGAACCGCCTGGTGGCCCGCCAGCTCGAGCGTGAGCGGGAAGCCGCGCTGGCCGAGCGGGCGCACCTCGGCGAGGAGTACCAGCGGTACCAGCGGGCCCGCCCGGCCCGGCTATCGGCCGCCGAGCTGGCCGCGATCCGCGCCCTGGCCAGCGACATCCCGGCGCTGTGGGCCGCGCCGACCACCACCATCGCCGACCGCAAGCCGCTGCTGCGCGCCGTCGTCGAGTCCGTCCAGGTCACCGCCGACGGCGCCACCGAGCGCGTCCACGCCGCCATCACCTGGGCCGGCGGCCAGCAGACCCACGCCGGCCTGAGGCGCCCGGTAGCCCGGACCGGCCAGCTGTCGTACTACCCGGCGCTCACGGAGCGGATCAGGGCACTGGCCGGGCAGGGCCTGGGCAGCGCCGCGATCGCCGGCCAGCTGGCAGCCGAGGGCTTCCGCACGCCCCGCCAGCACGAACGCTTCCACGACGGGGAGATCCAGCAGCTGATCCGCCGGCTGGGCCCGCGGCCCGGCCTGGACCACGACCACCGCACCGATCAGGGCGGCCTCCGCGGACTCCGCCGAGGTCGAACGCCTCCGCACACTGCACCAGCTGCCGGCCGGCTACCACAACCGGCGCCGCTGGACCGACGACGGCACCCCGATCGAAACCTCAACGGACAAGGAGCCCGGTAACCATGCAAGAGAAGACCTACGGAGCTTGCACTGAGGCAAACCGATCTCCACCGCATTCAGCTCGGGCGCGTAAGCGGGCAGCCGCACCTCGGTCAGCCAGCCCGGGTGAGAGCTGATGAACGCCCTCATCACGGCGCTGACGTGGGTGTTCAGCCGGTCCCAGACCAAGATGACCGGGGCCTTCAGTTCCTGGTGCGCGGCGGTGATCAGCCCGGCGTAGTCAGCTTCGGACATCGAGCGGCGCTCGCCCTTGCGCCCGCGGTGGACCCGGACCCGGTAGAACAGGCGGCCCCGCGCGCCCGGCTTGAGGCACACCAGGCCCGCCACCGAGACCCGCCCGGAGCCCTTGCCGGACACCCGGACCACCGGGGTCCGGCCGCGGGGCGCCCAGGTCCGCGCCTTCGGCGGCCGCAGGTTCTGCCCGGCCTCGTCCTCAAAGCACACATACGCCCCGGTCGCCGCCGCTAGCCTCGAACCTTCGCCCAGGTCACCGCCCGCCACGCCGCGATCGCGTCCTCGTCCCGCTCCGCGGCCCGGTGCACCGGCACCTGCGGGCTGAACCCCAGCCGGTGCAGCAGGAACGAGGTCCCGCGCAGCGTGTACCGGACATGGAACAGCCGCCACCATCCGGATACCTCATACCCCCGCAATAGCCCCGCCAGCAGCTCCTGTCACCACGGCAACATGCAAGACAGTCACCTACTGTAATAATCCTGACAATTCAATCTCTGTAGCCGCTTCAGCTTCAGCCGTACCAATCATCCGATCGTCGCAACCGCCATGATGTGACATCGTAGCGGTTATAACCGCAACAATGTCACATCGTGGCGGTTGTCTGGCACCGCCAACCGGCCTGCGCGCGCAACGCCTGTGACGAGGGGGTTTACTGAGGCCAGCGTGACTATCTATGGACAAAAACGCCGTCATGGGCGCCGCACAACCACGACGACGTGACTCTGCAGTGGCCCTGACCACGACGCACCGCCCCCGTCGTAGTCGCGAGACCCGCCCGGCCAGCCCGCAGCCGCCCGGCCAGCCCGCAGCCGCCCCAAAACCCGGGAAGCATCCCGGGGCTCCCGGTTACGCGATGCTGGTGGGGTCGAAGAGGCGGAGGCTGTGCGCCTTGGCGGCCGCCTCGCCGCGGCTGGCCACGCCCAGCTTGCCCAAGATGTTGGACACGTGGACGCTGGCCGTCTTGGGCGAGATGAACAGCGCGCCGGCGATCTCCCGGTTGCTGCGCCCGGCCGCGACCAGGCGGAGCACCTCGAGTTCGCGCTCGGTCAGCCCGAGCCCAAGCCCGAACTCGCCAGAGCCAGAGCCAGCGCCGTCGGCACCAGCAACAACGGAAGCCGACCCGTCAGCGCCCAGCCGGATCCGGGCCCGCCGGGCCAGGAGGGCGATCTCGTCGCTGAGCGGGCGAGCGCAGAGTTCGCCGGCCAGCGAGGCGGCGCGCTGCAGCCGCTCCGCCGCGCCGTCGCGGTTACCGCAGGCCAGCGCGGCCTCGGCCGCGTGCAGCAGCGTCTCGCCGAGCGGATAGGGCTCGCCCAGGCCGTCCCACGCGACGGCCGCCTCATCCCAGGCCGCCAGCAGCCCGGCGTCCCCGGACCCGGAGCCGGCGCCGGACCCGGACCCGGAGCCCGAGCCGGACCCGGAGCCAGAGCCGGACCCGGAGCCAGAGCCCGAGCCAGAGCCGGACCCGGAGCCAGAGCTACCACTAGCATCCCCGTGACCAGCGTCGGGGAAGCCAGCGATCAGCCGCGCCGCGGTCGCGTCGGCCGCCGCGAACGTCAGCAAACCAGCCTGCTGCGCCGGGCCGAACGTCTCCAGCTTCTCCGCCACCGTCCGCAGCCTGTCCGCCACACCCAGGGCCTCGTCCCTGAGCCTCTCGTCGTGCGAGGGCCCGGCCAGCCGGGCGGCGGCCAGGACCGCGAAGGCGCCCGCGGTCACCACCGGCCAGCTGTACCTCGGGCTGCTGCCGCCCAGTTCGAAGCGATCCATGGTCTGCGACGCGGCCGCGAGCCCGGCCGCCGGGCCGTCGGCCGCCAGCGCGAGCAGGATCTCCAGCCGGGCCAGCGGAAGCTGGTGCTGGTCCTCGTAGCGGACCGAACGCAGCGCGCCCCGCGCCGTCATCACGCTGCGCGCCGCCGCGTCCAGATCGCCCCGGGCCAGCCGGACGAAGCCGGTGATGACGTGCAGCGTCGCCCGGTTCATCGGCCCGGGCGCGAGGAAGTGGTCCAGGGCCGAGGCGGCCGTCGCCAGCGCGTCGTCCCAGCGGCCGAGCGCGAACAGCGGCTCGGCCTGGTTGACCGCGAGCACGGTACCCGAGGTGCGGGCCAGCAGCTGCGGGTCGGCGTCCGCGGTGGCGAGGCGGGCCGCCTCGAAGGCCCGCTCGTGTTCCCCGGCCCCCTCGAGCAGGTGGGACTCGCTGACCGCGGCGAGCAGCACCACATCCTCGGCCCCCCGGCGCGCGGCCATGTCGCGGGCCTGCGTGATCAGCTCGAGCGGGCCGCTGTCCGGGGCGGCCTGCTGGCCGACGTCGGCGTTGAACATGGCCAGCGTCAGCAGCGCGCTCGCCTCCTTGGCCTCATCTCCGGCGGAGCGGGCGAGCGCTAGTGCCTCCTCGGCGTAGGACCGCTCGACGGTGATCTTGGGCGGGCAGTGCGAGAGCGCGAGCAGGATCTCGATCCTGGTGGCCGCGGCGACCCCGGCGGGCACGTACTGCAGCGCCTCTTCCAGGTCCGTGGCGAAGTCCTTGCGGCCCAGCTTCAGCTTGAAGTGGCTGCGGCGGATGAGCAGGTTCGCCACCCGGACCGGTTCGGCCGCGGGGTCAAGCTGACGCACCGCCGAGGTGGACAGCGCGATCCCGCGCTCGAACTCCCCGGCATCCTGCGCCGCCGACACAGCCTCCTCGAGCACGTGCACATGGTCCGCCTCGATCCGCTCGGCGGCGTCGGGCACCTGATCCCACAGTTCGAGCACGCGGGCCAGCAGGGACAGCCGTTCGGCGGCCGCGACCGCCCGGCCCGCCTGCGCCGCCGCGCGCCAGGCGCCGATCAGCGCCCAGGGCGAGTCGTGCGCCGAGTGCCAGTGGTGTGCCATCTCGATGGCGGCCCGCCCGGGAGGAACCAGTGCCGGGTCGGCGTCGATGGCCTCGGCGAAGCGGCTGTGCAGGCGGCCGTGCTCGCCCGGCAGCAGGTCGTCGTGCACGGCCTCGCGGATCAGCTCGTGCCGGAAGGCGTAACCGTCACCGCTGGGGTGCAGCACGTTGGCGATCACCGCGGGCCGCACCGCCCGGGTCAGCGCCGCGTCGTCCAGGCCGCTCACCACCTGCAGCAGCGCGTGCCCGGTCGTGGTGCCGCCGGCGCTGGCCACCCGCAGCACTTCCTGGGTATCCTCCGGCAGCCTGCGGACGCTCTCCAGCAGCAGGTCCCGGAGCGACTCCGGCAGCTCGCGGCTTACCTCGCCGTCACAGCAGAGCAGCGCCTCGACGAACAGCGGATTGCCCTCGGACCGGTGGTACAGCGCCTCGGCCAGATCACTGGTCGGCTCGCGGCCCAGGATCCGCGTGGCCAGCTCGCTCGTGTCGTGCCGGGTCAGCCGCTGCACCTCCAATCGCTCGACCCAGCCAATCCGGTCCAGCGAGGCCAGCAGCGGGCGCAGCGGATGGGTACGGTGCAGTTCGTCGGAGCGGTACGTGACCACGATCAGCAACCCGCTGAGCGACCGCTGGTTCCCGATCAGGAACATCAGCAGGTCCCGGCTGGACCGGTCGGCCCAGTGCGCGTCCTCGATCACCAGCACGACCGGCGAGTGCCTGGTCAGGTACTCGAGCGCCCTGAGCACCTCTTCGAACAGCCGCGCCCTGGCCTCGGCCGGGTCACCGCCGGTGTCTGGCTCGCCGAGTTCGGGCAGCAACCGGGCCAGCCCCCGCGTGGTCCGGCCGGGCAGCATCGAGGCCACCCCGTCTGCGCCCATCTCGTGCACCAGGTCGCGCAGCACCGCGGTGAACGGCGCGTACGGCAGCCCGTCGGTGCCCAGCTCCAAGCAGCCACCGGTCAGTACCCGGGCGCCTGCCGACGCCGCGGTCCGGCCGAAGTCGCTGACCAGCCTGGACTTACCTACGCCCGCTTCTCCGCCCAGCAGCACAGCCGACGGACCGCCCTGGCGCACGCTGACGAAAGCGGCTTCCAGGGCGGCCATCTGCTCGGCCCGTCCGACCAGGACGGGGCTGGACGCTCGCCCGCTCATCTCTGGAATCAGCATCCCATGAGGCGCTGACATTCCGGAGAGTTCGCTGGCGATGGTGCGGGCAGTCATGGCCGGGTCAGGCAGCGTGACCGGCGGGCGCCTGGCCCGTCTCGCTGGTCACCTGGCCGACGGCCCGGTCGGTGCGGAACGAACCGTCCACGTAGTCGGGAATGGCGGGGATGACGAAATCGTCGTCGGGCAGGTCACGCCCGTGCCGCCGGCCCCGGATCGCTATCTTGGCCAGCCTGGCGCGGTGCGCCCGCTCCCGCAGTTCGCGGCCACGCAGGGCGGTCAGTTCGCGAAGAATCTCGGGATGCATGGTTCCTCCTTGGCCCCCGGGAGAACCTTCTGGTTCCCCACATCCTCAAGATTCGCCGTAAGGCCCTACCCCCGGCATCGGGCGAATGCCTTATCTTCCGCACCCATATCGGCCTAGGGTCCGGCTAAGCCTTCCCGGCCCCGGCCTAAGACGGCTTAGCCCAGGTCAGAGGGGGTAAATTGATCGGAACGGGCCGGGTTATCCGCCCCGCCGCCACGCTCGTGCCATCCTTAGGACGTGGCAACGGTATATGAGGCGGCCGGCGGTATCGACGGCTTGCTGCGGCTGGCGCACGCGTGGCACGCCCGGGTGATGGCGGACGAAGAGGTGAGCCACGCGTTCAGCCACGGCTACCGCCCGGACCACTCCGAGCGGCTGGCGGCGTACTGGGCGGAGGCGCTCGGCGGGCCGCCGCTGTACTCGCAACGCTACGGCGACGAGACCTCGGTGGTGCGGATCCACAGCGGCAACGGCGCGCACGAGGAGATGGACCGGCGGGCGATCGCCTGCTTCGGCCAGGCGCTGGCCGACACGGGCCTGGCCAGCACAGCAATAGCCCCCGCTGACCGGCTCCGGCAGGTGCTGTACGACTACTTCGCCTGGGCCACCACCACGACGATGGCCCGCTACCACCGGTCCGCGGACGACGTGCCGGACGGCCTAGCCATCCCGCGCTGGTCCTGGGACGGGCTCCAGCCGGACCCCAGCCCGACCATGGAGTGATCTAGCTCACCAGCGCTCGCCGGGCCCACGTGACCTGGGTCACCAGCCGGTCAGGGTGAGGTCGAAACTGTACCGCGACGCCCGGTACACGTGGAGGCCGTGCTCCACCGCCCGTCCCTGCTCGTCATAGGCCGAACGCTCCATGACCAGCAGCGGCGCCCTCTTGCGCTCGCCCAGCGCGCGGGCCTCGGCCGCGGTCGCGGCGCGCGCCCCGATGGCCTGCTTGGCGATCCGCATGCTGATGCCGTTCGCCCGGAACAGGTTGTAGAGGCCCCGCCCCTCCAGGTCCGCCGCGGACAGGTGCAGCAGGTGCTCGGGGACGTGGTTGCGCATCAGCGCGAGCGGCTCGGCGTCCGCGTAGCGCAGCCGCTCGAAGGCGTATACCGGCGTCCCCGCCGCGATGCCGAGCGTGGCCGCCACCGCGTCGGACGCGGGCTCGGTGCGGAAGCTGACCACCGCGGTGGACGGGTCCCGGCCGGTCTTGGCCAGGTCGTCATACAGGCTGGTCAGCTCGACCTCGCGGGTGACCTTGGTGTGCACGACCTGCGTGCCGATGCCGCGCTTGCGCACCAGCAGCCCGCGGCCGACGAGGTACTCGATCGCCCGCCGCATGGTGGGCTTGGACAGGCCGAGCTGCCCGGCCAGGTCGGTCTCGTTGTCGAGCCGGGCTCCCATCGGCAGCTCGCCGGACTCGATCATCTGCTCCAGATGCTGCGCCACCTGGAAATAGAGGGGGACCGGGCTGTTCCGGTCGACCCGGATGGACAAGGCGGCACGGTTCACGGACAACTCGCAGGGGTCGATTCGGTAACGAATCCATTATGTCCCAAGGTCACCCGGTTGCTAGCAGATCAAGACGTAAATATGTTAAGACATACTCTTGACCTGACTGAAACCCAGGCGTAAAACCGTAGACATGCCGGCGTCCAGCGCGAACCTCCCGGAGAGCGAGGTAGACTCGATGCCCGAGCCGTTCGAGGTGCTCACCATGGGCCGGATTGGCGTCGACCTGTATCCGCAGCAGGTCGGCGTGGGCCTGGACGAGGTGGAGAGCTTCGGCAAGTACCTGGGCGGCAGCGCGTCCAACGTCGCGGTGGCCGCGGCTAGGTACTCCAGACGGACGGCCGTCATCACCCGCACCGGGGACGACCCGTTCGGCACCTTCCTGCATAAGGCGCTGCGCGGCTACGGCGTCGACGACCGGTACGTCACCGGAGTCAAGAACCTGCCCACCCCGGTGACGTTCTGCGAGATCTTCCCGCCCGATGACTTCCCGCTGTACTTCTACCGCCTGCCCAAGGCCCCCGACCTGGAGATCTACACCAGCGAGCTGGACCTCGACGCGATCAAGGATGCCGGCGTGTTCTGGGTGACGGTCACCGGCCTGTCGGAGGAGCCGAGCCGCAGCGCCACGCTGGCCGCGCTGGAGGCGCGAGCCCGCAAGGACATCACCGTCCTGGATCTGGACTACCGGCCGATGTTCTGGCCGTCGCGCGAGGAGGCCAGGCGCTGGGTGCAGCAGGCGCTGCCGCACGTGACCGTGGCCGTGGGCAACCTCGATGAGTGCGAGACCGCGGTGGGGGAGCGCGAGCCGCTGGCCGCGGCGCAGGCCCTGCACGGGTTCGGCGTCAAGCTCGCGGTGGTCAAGCAGGGCCCGAAGGGGGTTCTCGCCGTGCTGGCCCGGGGGGACGACCCCCCGGAACCCCCCGCGACTGGGGGGACCCATCCCCCCAGACCCCCCTTGGAGGTACCGCCGGTGCCGGTCAAGGTCATGAACGGCCTCGGCGCCGGCGACGCGTTCGGCGGAGCGCTCTGCCACGGGCTGCTGGCCGGGTGTGACATCGAGCGCGTGATGCGCTTCGCGAACGCCGCCGGGGCCATCGTGGCGTCGCGGCTCGCCTGCTCGGACGCCATGCCCACGGCGGCCGAGGTGGACGAACTCCTGGCGGGAGAACCGAAGGCGACCGGGGGACCACGGGAGGCTACCAGTGCGTGACCAGCTCAAGGCCATCCTCGAGGCGCGCGCGCGCCGCCCGCAGGCCATCGCCGAGGCCGCCGCCCGGCGCCGCCGCCGGGACTCGCTGCTCGGCGCGGACAACCAGATCTTCATCATCGCCGCCGACCACCCGGCGCGCGGCGCGCTGCGGGCCGGGGACCGGCCGATGGCCATGGCCGACCGGGCCGACCTGCTGGAGCGGATGTCGCTCGCGCTGTCGCGGCCCGGCGTGGACGGCGTGCTCGGCACCGCCGACGTCATCGAGGACCTGCTGCTGCTCGGCGCGCTGGACGACAAGGTAGTCATCGGCTCGATGAACCGGGGCGGCCTGGCCGGGACCAGCTTCGAGATGGACGACCGGTTCACCGGGTACGACGCGGACAGCATCGCCCGGATGGGGTTCGACGGCGGCAAGATGCTGTTCCGCATCGACCCGGACGATCCCGCCACCGTCGTGACCATGGAGGCCTGCGCCCGGGCCATCAGCGGCCTCGCCTCGCGCGCCCTGATGGCGATGATCGAGCCGTTCATCTCGCACCGGGTGGACGGCCGGGTGCGCAACGACCTGTCGCCCGAGGCGGTGATCCGCTCGATCACGGTCGCGGCCGGGCTGGGCACCACCTCGGCCTACACGTGGCTGAAGCTGCCGGTGGTGGACGACATGGAACGGGTCCTGGCCGCCTCGATGCTGCCCGTCCTGCTGCTCGGCGGCGAGGTCAGCGCCGACCAGGACGCCGCCTTCGCGCGCTGGCGCAAGGCGCTGCAGATCCCGTCCGTGCACGGGCTTGTCATCGGCCGGTCGGTGCTCTTCCCGCCCGACGACGACGTGGCCAGCGCGGTGGACACCGTGCTTTCCATGGTGCGGGGGTGACGTGAGAGATTGGACGACAAGTTCTACCTGAGGCAGGGAACGAGCCAGAACGGCGCCTTCTCCCTCGTGGTGACCCCCGAACGGGCCGGCTGGACCTACAGCGGCCTGAAGGTGCTGACGCTGCCGCCCGGCGGGACGCGCACCTGGGCCACGGAGCAGAACGAGATCCTGGTCCTGCCGCTGTCCGGGTCGGCCGTTGTGACCTGCGACGACACCACCTTCGAGCTAACCGGTCGGCGCAGCGTCTTCTCCCGGGTCAGCGACTTCTGCTACGCGCCGCGCGACGCCACCATCACCGTGACCAGCCGGGACGGCGGCGCGTTCGCCATCCCGAGCGCCCGCTGCACGCGCCGGCTCGAACCCCGGTACGGTCCCGCCGAGGATGTGCCGGTGGAGCTGCGCGGGGCCGGCCAGGCCAGCCGCCAGGTCAACAACTTCTGCTCGCCCGCGGCGTTCGAGGCCGACAAGCTCATCGCGGTCGAGGTGCTCACCCCCGGCGGGAACTGGTCCTCCTACCCGCCGCACAAGCACGACGAGACGCGCGAGGACGAGGCCGAACTCGAGGAGATCTACTACTTCGAGACCGAAGGCCTCGCCTACCAGCGGGTCTACGGCACGCCCGCCCGCCCGATCGACGTCCTGGCCGAGGTGAGCACGGGCGACGTGATCCTGATCCCGCACGGCTGGCACGGGCCGTCGATCGCCGGGCCCGGCTACGCGCTGTACTACCTCAACGTCATGGCGGGGCCCGAGCCGATCAGGTCCTGGCGGTTCTGCGACGACCCGGCGCACGCATGGATCCGCGGCACCTGGGCAGGCCAGGCGATCGACCCGCGCCTGCCGATGACCTCAGCAACGGAGAACGACCGATGACCGTGCGCCTCACCGTGGCCCAGGCCCTGGTCCGCTTCCTCGCCAATCAGTACACCGAGCGGGACGGCACGCGGCAGCGGCTCATCGAGGGCTGCTGGGGCATCTTCGGCCACGGCAACGTGGCCGGCGTCGGCCAGGCCCTACTCCAGGCAACACTGCTCCAGGCCCAGCAGACGGGCGAGGCGGACCTGAAGTACTACCTGGCCCGCAACGAGCAGGCCATGGTGCACGCGTCGGTCGGCTTCGCCCGGATGCGGAACCGGCTGCAGACCTTCGCCTGCACCGCCTCGATCGGCCCCGGCTCGACCAACATGGTGACCGGGGCGGCACTGGCCACCATCAACCGCATCCCGGTCCTGCTGCTGCCCAGCGACTTCTTCGCCACCCGGGCCGCCAGCCCGCTGCTGCAGGAACTGGAAGATCCGCGCTCGTACGACGTCAGCGTGAACGACGCGTTCAAGCCCGTCTCTCGCTTCTGGGACCGGATCAACAGACCCGAGCAGCTCCCGTCGGCGCTGCTGGCCGCGATGCGGGTGCTCACCGACCCGGCCGAGACGGGCGCGGTCACCCTGGCGCTCCCGCAGGACGTGCAGGCCGAGGCCCACGACTGGCCCGAGGATCTTTTTACCGAACGGACCTGGTTCGTGCCCCGCCCCCTGCCCGAGCCTGCCGCGGTCAGACGCGCCGTCGAGGTGCTCCGCAACGCCCGCCGGCCGCTCGTCATCGCGGGCGGTGGTGTCATCTACTCCGAGGCCGGCCCGGCGTTGCGCGCGTTCGCCGAGGCGACCGGGATCGCCGTATCCGACACCCAGGCGGGCAAGGGCGCCCTGGCCTGGGACCACCCGTGCGCCGTCGGCGGCGTCGGCGCCACCGGCTCCCCGGTGGCCAATGCCCTGGCCCGCGACGCCGACGTCGTCCTCGGCATCGGCACCAGGTACAGCGACTTCACCACCGCCTCGCGCACCGCCTTCCAGCACCCGGACGTGCGGTTCGTCAACCTCAACGTGGCCGCGTTCGACGCGGGCAAGCACGCGGGCGCCAGCCTGGTCGCCGACGCCCGGGCCGGCCTGGAGGCACTAACCGAGGCACTAGAGGGCTATCACGTCGACCCGGAGTACACCGCCCGGATCGACAGCGCGAACGCGGACTGGCGGCAGGTGGTGGAGCACGCGTATCACCTGGGCCACCAGCCGCTGCCGGCCCAGACCGAGATCCTCGGCGCGCTGAACGAGTTCATGAACGAGCGCGACGTGGTGGTGCAGGCGGCCGGCAGCATGCCGGGCGACCTGCAGATGCTGTGGCGCGCCCGGGACCCCAAGCAGTACCACGTGGAGTACGGCTACTCGTGCATGGGCTACGAGATCGCCGGCGGCCTGGGGGCCAAGATGGCCGCCCCGGACCGCGAGGTCTTCGTGCTCGTCGGCGACGGGTCCTACCTGATGATGGCGCAGGAGATCGTGACCGCGGTTTCCGAGGGGATCAAGCTGAACATCGTCCTGGTGCAGAACCAGGGCTTCGGCTCGATCGGCGCGCTGTCCGAGTCACTCGGCTCGCAGCGGTTCGGCACCCGCTACCGCTACCGCAACCCGGCCTCCGGGCTGCTGGACGGCGACATCCTCCCGGTCGACCTGGCGGCCAACGCGGCCAGCCTGGGCGCCGACGTGATCAGGGCCCGCACGGTCAAGGATTTCCAGGCCGCGCTGGCGCAGTCCCGGGCCTCGGACCGGACCACGGTCACCTATATCGAGACCGACCCGCTCGCCCCGGTGCCCTCCTCGGAGAGCTGGTGGGACGTGCCCGTGTCGGAGACTTCCGCGCTGGACAGCACGCAGCAGGCCCGCGCGGCCTACGCGGCGGCAAAGCGCGACCAGCGGATGTACCTGTAGAAGGAGCGAGATCACGGATGCGTACTATCCAGCACTGGATTGCCGGCTCGGAGACGACCGGCGCGTCGACGCGTTACGGGCCGGTCTGGAACCCGGCCACCGGACAGCAGCAGGCTCAGGTCGCGCTGGCCGAACCGGCCGACGTCGATGCCGCCGTGGCCGCGGCCGGCAAGGCCTGGCAGGAGTGGCGCGAGGTCTCGGTGATCCGCCGGGCGCGGATCATGTTCGCGCTGCGCGACCTCATCGAGCGGCACCTGGACGAGATCTCGGTGCTGGTCGCCGACGAGCACGGCAAGGTCGTCTCGGACGCCAAGGGCGAGGTCATCCGCGGCCTGGAGGTGGTGGAGTACGCCTGCGGCATCCCCACCCTGCTCAAGGGCGAGTTCTCCGAGCAGGTCTCCACCGACGTGGACGCCTACTCGTTCCGCCAGCCGCTGGGGGTCTGCGCCGGGATCACCCCGTTCAACTTCCCGGCCATGGTGCCGATGTGGATGCACCCGATCGCGATCGCCGCCGGGAACACCTTCATCCTCAAGCCGAGCGAGCGTGACCCGTCCGCGTCGAACTTCTTCGCCCGGCTGTACGCGGACGCCGGGCTGCCCGAGGGCGTCTTCAACGTGGTGCACGGGGACAAGGTGGCGGTGGACGCGATCCTGGACCACCCCGGCATCGCGGCGGTGTCGTTCGTCGGCTCGACGCCGATCGCCAGGTACGTGCACCAGCGGGCTACCGAAGCCGGCAAGCGCGTGCAGGCCCTGGGCGGCGCGAAGAACCACGCCGTGGTCCTGCCCGACGCGGACATGGAGTTCGCCGCCAATCACATCACGGCGGCGGGCTACGGCTCGGCCGGGCAGCGGTGCATGGCCATCTCCGCGGTGGTCGCGGTGGGCGATGCGGGCGATGCCCTGGTCGCGAAGCTGCGGCAGAAGGCCGAGGAGGTCAAGGTCGGCCCGGGCCGCGACGCGGCCTCGGACATGGGCCCGGTGGTCACGCCGGAGGCCAGGGACCGCATCACCGGCTACGTCGGCCGCGGTCAGGAGGCGGGCGCCGCGCTCGTGGTCGACGGCCGCGGGCTGACCGTGCCGGACTACGAGAACGGCTTCTTCGTCGGCCCGACCCTGTTCGACCGGGTCACCACCGACATGGACATCTACACCGACGAGATCTTCGGCCCGGTGCTGGTCGTGCTGCGGGCCGGCAGCTTCGCCGAGGCCATCGACATCGTCAACGCCAACCCCTACGGCAACGGCACCGCGATCTTCACCTCCAGCGGCCAGGCCGCGCGCAAGTTCCAGCGCGACGTCCAGGTCGGGATGATCGGCATCAACGTCCCGATCCCGGTCCCGATGGCCTTCTACTCCTTCGGCGGCTGGAAGGACTCCCTGTTCGGCGACACCCACGTGCACGGCCCGGAAGGCATGCGGTTCTACACCCGGGCCAAGGCCATCACCAGCCGCTGGCCCGACAACGAGTACCAAGAGCACCACCGCACGCACATGCATTTCCCGACTGCCACATGAACCCTTAGCCCCACGGAGGTAGCAGATGCTCAGATCCAGAAAGCGGGCCGCCGGCCTCGCTCTGTTCCTGGTCCTAGCGCTCGTCCTGGCCGCCTGCAGCGCCCACGGCGGGAAGAAGGCCGCCGAGGCCGCCGCAGGAGGCGGAACGGCGGTGGCGGCCGGCCACGCCAACACGCCGCACTACACGGTCGCAATGATCACGCACGACGCGCCCGGTGACACCTTCTGGGACATCATCCGGCACGGCGCCCTGGCCGCATCGGCCAAGGACAACGTCACCCTCAAGTACTCCTCTGACCCGGACCCGACCAAGCAGGCCGCCCTGATCACTGACGCGATCAACAGCCACGTCAACGGCATCGCGGTCACCGACCCGAACCCGGCCGCCCTCTGCCCGACCATCAAGAAGGCCGTGTCCTCGGGGATCCCGGTGGTCATGTTCAACGCGGGCGTCGGCAACTGGCAGCAGTGCGGCGGAATGGAGTACTTCGGCCAGGACGAGGCGATCGCCGGGGATGCGGCGGGCACGCGGCTCGCGGCGGCGGGAGCCAAGCACGTCCTGTGCGTCCTGCAGGAGACGGGCCAGGTCCAGTTGGAGGCCCGGTGCGCGGGTGTCCAGAAGGGCCTTGGTTCTGAGGGCACGATGACCAAGCTCTACGTGAACGGCCGCGACAATGCCGCCGTGCTCTCCGGTATCACGGCCAAGCTCACCCAGGACAAGACCATCGACGCGGTCCTCACCCTGGGCGCGCCCTACGCGCTCATCGCCATTCAGGCGGTCGGCTCGTCGCACAGCAACGCCAAGATCTACACCTTCGACACCAACGCCGCGCTGATCGCCAAGATCAAGTCCGGGCAGGTGCAGTGGGCCGTGGACCAGCAGCCGTACCTGCAGGGGTACGAGTCGGTCGACTCGCTGTGGCTGTACCTGACCAACGCCAACGTCCTCGGCGGCGGCGTGACGGTGCTGACCGGTCCGGCGTTCATCGATGCCAAGAACGTCGCCCAGGTGTCGAAGTACGCGGCGGCCGGCAACCGCTAACGGACGCCGTGCGGGGGCCGCTCGCAGCTGCGGGCGGCCCCGCAGAAAGAGAGGTTCTCATGGCTCAGACTGCCGAAGCCCCCGTCACCCCGCCACCGACACGCGACGAGCGGGTCGGGCGGAAATCCACCCTGGGCCGGCTGCTCGCCCGGCCCGAAGCCGGCGCGATAGCCGGTGCCATCGTCATCTATCTTTTCTTCTTCATCATCGCGCCGCCGTTCCGCAACGCGTCCTCGTTCTCCAACACGCTGTACGTCACCTCGACCTACGGCCTGATGGCCACGCCGGTGGCGTTGCTGATGATCGGCGGCGAGTTCGACCTGTCCGCGGGTGTCGCGGTGACCAGCTCGGCGCTGTGCGCCTCGCTGTTCAGCTACGAGTTCACCACCAACGCGTGGGTAGGTATCCTGGTCGCCCTGGCCCTGTCGCTGCTGATCGGGTTCATCAACGGCTGGGTGGTGGTCAAAACCGGGATCCCGAGCTTCCTGGTGACATTGGGCACCTTCTTCATGTTGCAAGGGCTCAACCTGGCCCTGACCCAGACCATCACCAACCAGGTGGCCAGCCCGGACATCTCCACCCTGGACGGCTTCGGCTCCGCGCAGAAGGTGTTCGCGTCCAGCTTCACCGTCGGCGGGGTGAACATCCGGATCACGGTCATCTACTGGATCGTGTTCGTCATCATCGCGACCTGGATCCTGCTCCGCACCCGCTTCGGCAACTGGATCTTCGCCGTCGGCGGCTCCCCGGTCAGCGCCCGGGCCGTCGGCGTGCCAGTGGCCAGGATGAAGATCGGCCTGTTCATGGCGGTCGGCTTCATGGCCTGGTTCACCGGCATGCACACCCTGTTCCAGTTCAACACGATCCAGTCCGGCCAGGGCGTCGGCAACGAGTTCGTCTACATCATCGCCGCGGTCGTCGGCGGCTGCCTGCTCACCGGCGGCTACGGCT
>WNGR01013950.1_pt1 | contig 17051 bp, 14 predicted proteins | sample 5407581 | NCBI WGS metagenome assembly WNGR01 (sample SAMN13153383, study PRJNA577476) | soil metagenome | isolation source: 80 cm soil or saprolite under Garry oak tree replicate 2 | place: USA:California | collected 2016-06-15 | reverse complement strand
CCACCGCGTCATAAGTCGCCAATGCGCCCATGAACTGGGTGCCAGCCAGGGTGGCGAACAGTCCGGCGGCCAGGACCGCGGCCCGCTGGCCGTACAGCCGGGCGGTGGCGGCCCACAACAGGCTCGTGACCCCGAGCATGAGGCACAACGACAAGATGCGGGCAGCGACCAGGCCGCCAATGCTGTCGGCGACGGCGCTGATGGGCGGGTAGAGGACGGGTGCCCCGGAGAAGTACGAAGGGAAGTCAGGGATCGGCGCTCCGTGCAGCCATTGGGCCCATTCCAGGTGCCCGGCCCGCAGGTAGAGGGCCTCGTCCTGAAATGCGGTATTGGACCATACGAGCCGCAGGGACAGGGCCATCTGCACGACCAGGACCACCAGGAGCGGCCAGCAGCGTAGGCCAGCCAGCCAGCGCCTGGCCGGCCGGTCTCCGGCCCCCCGCGGCTGCGGTATCTCACCGTGGATGCCGGTCAGCGCAGCGAGCGCCAGCGGATCCAGCGTTCGCTCCGGCCGCGCTTCGCCGTCGGCTGGGGAAGGCATCCCAGGCAGGGGAAGCACCGGGTCGTGTGTAGCGCTCACCGGGGCGGCTCACAGCCGAATTGCACTCCCTGACGACAGAAGCGTGCCGGTGACAAGGGTGCCGCAGCCAGCGCAGATGCCGCCGATGACGGAGTCATTGTGCCGTAATCCATCGGTCGCACCTGCCCTGGGATTAGGCACGTGCCAAGGGTGCCTCGGCTCCCCCCACGCAGCCCACGTATTGTATTGGCAGCGTCACGTGCCGTAGCGATACCTCCCCGGATAGGGATATCGCATACGAAAAGTTACAGTCCGTTCGCTCTGCAGGAAGTGCGATTGCTGAACTTTCCGACGCACGCGACTCTCTCTCGCGGTAAGTGATTTATTCATTACGCTAAGCTAATTCCTGCGATTGGTGGCAGCGGGCTAGTGTGGGGTGGGCGGCGCGAGCGTTAGCGAGGCCACTCCCAGCTGGAACGCCGCCTCGGCCGTCTGGCTGTTTTCGATGCGCCAGTCCTGGTGGATGGGGCTGCCGTGCTGGGCTATGTCGAACCACACCAGCCCGAGCGTCTTGTACTGGCGCATCCCTGCGAACAAGTTGCTGATCTTGGTGAACTGGCCGGCAGCGGGCCCAACGGCGGTCTCGGACAAGAGCACCGGCTTGCTGGTGAAGGTCCGCACCTGATCAATGGTCTGGCCGAAAACGCTGGTGAAGGTGTCGGCTGGATGCTGGTAGTAGCCGTCAATGCCCACCCAGGTGACATACGACTTGCCGGGCCACCAGTCCTCGATGGGCCCCGTCTGGGGACTATCCGCCTGGAGTGTCCATAGCCAGGTGACATTCTCGGCGCCCTCGGCTCGGAACAACGTGACTATGTGCCGCCAGGCGGTCACGAACGTCAGCGCTGGGACGTGTCCGTATCCCCACGTGTACCTCGTGTCGTTCATCTCGTGCCCGAAGCCGATGACGACCGAGTGGCCAAAGCCCCGGACGCTGTCGGCGTACGAGCTCAGGTAGGTGTCGTAGAAGCCGGCCGCGATCCCAGCAACAGAGGCGAAGGTGGGATCGATCTGCACGTACGGGGTCTCGCCGCGGCGGAAGATAGCCTGCGAGAACGATAGGTGGAAAGGCTCCGCCCAGCCGCTGTAGTACCCGACGAGGTTCGGCTGCTTGCCGGCCGCCTTCCCGAATTCTGCGATCTGCTGGTAGCCGGGCGGCGACCCTTTCTCGAAGACGCCTAGGTAGGAGGTGAGCTGGGGCGGGAGCGATGCATGTGCCGACGGGGGCGGCGAAGGCAGAATGGTGAAGCGGGCTCCGGTAAAGGCGATCGCGACAGCGGCGATCGCGAAAGACAAGAGCATCACGAGACGGGGTCTCATGGTGCCTTGAGTCCATGAAGGTCTCATGCTGTCTTGACTCCAGGAAAGATGACGCGGCTTACGACGGCGAGGTTGATCAGGCCGAAGAACAGCAGGACCGCGAACTGCAAATAGCCTAGGGTCACCGTCCGCCAGATGGCTAGTGCCAGCCATATGAGGGCCATGCCGCCGCTCCACCCGGTGACGCCGATTCGGAAGCGCCGCAGCGAGTTGCCCGCTGTCCGCGAGGGATGCCAGCCCATCGTCTTGCCCCGGGCGCTGTCGTAGATGGCGAAAACGTGTGCCCAGCCGCGGGCGATGCCCAGCGGCCAAACCGAAGGCCCGTAGTAAGAGCGATGCCACAGCGGGTAAAGGATGAAGCCGGTCAGCATCGCCGGCAGCAGGATGATGAAGTTCCGCAGCCGGATCTGGTCGGAGAGAAAGGCGAGCATGACGATGGGGATGATGGGCCCGAAAAACGTTAGCAGGGCGGTGTAGACGTAATAGAAGAAGCCGGAGATGTAGGTGAGGCGGGCGGGAATTGTCATCGGCACCGACCACAGCCGACGGGAGAAGACGATCCCTGCGTTCCCGGTACACCACCGGTACTGCTGGCGGACGAACGAGTCGAAGTTGTCGGGGCAGATCCCGGTCGAGAGCAGGACCGGCAGGTAGACCATGGACCAGCCGGCCCGGCGCACGTCAAGTCCGGTGTGCACGTCCTCCGCGTAGGGGATGAGCGTGGGGCCGCCCTGCGGCTCCAGGGCGGCCCGCCGGTAGACCGCAGAGGTTCCGACGCAGATGGCCGCGCCGAACCTGTTCCTGGCCACCTGGATCGTCCGGTAGAACACCTCCTGGATCGCGCCTGCGGTGTTCTCGATCCAGGTCTGCGCGGGGCTGCCCCGGAAGTACTGGGGTGTCTGCACGATCGCGATCGCCGGGTCGTCCATGTAGGGAAGCGTCTCGGCCAGGAAGTCGCGGCGCGGCGCGAAGTCCGCGTCCATGATGACCAGGTATTCGCTGCTGGTGTTCGCGAAGGCGTACCGCAGGTTGCCGCTCTTCTTGTAGGCCTGCTGGTCGGGGCGGCGGATGTAGCAGAAGCCGAAGGACTCGGCCACCGAACGGGCCTCGTCGGACGAGCCGTCGTCGAGGACGTAAGCGCGGGCTGCTCCCGCATAGTCCGCAACGAGGCCGGCCACTGCGGCCCAGGTATTGCGGAGCAGTTCGATCGGCTCGCCGCATATGGGCAGCTGAATATCGACGTCGGGATATGAGAGCGGCCGCCACGCGCGAACGCGCGCCTGGTGAGCGGCCAGGTCGAACCCGCGGCCGGCGAAGTTCACCGGCAGGCTGATCGCCTGGTAAATGATGTAAGTAAGGGTGAAAGCCATGAACGGCCACGTGGCCAGCAGGTCGTGTGCCTCGAACCTGACCTGGCTGATGATCAGGCAGCTAGAACCAATGACAAGGATGGTCGTCAGGTACGGCAGGTTCCGCTGGATATAGGCGTATTTCTCGTCGTCGTCAGGGGGCCGGGGTGGCACCAGGCCGACCTGCCGGCGCCGGCTTCCTGCGGCGGTGACTGGCCGCGCGGTGATTCCGGCGACGCTTGACCGCTGGCCGATCACGGCTTCTTCTTGGGCTTGTATTGCCAAATCACGTACGTGCCCTGGCCGATGGGGGGGATCTCGATGCCGTAAGGCACGACGTCGATGATGTGGTAATCAGGGTTCTTACGAAGGTCAGCGGTGATGCTGTGGTCCAGCGCTGTCGTGTCCTGGTAGTTCAGCGCGACAATGGAGAAGTAGCCCTCGGCGATGTACGCGGCGAAGGTCCCCGCGTTGCCAGGACCGACCACGCCGGCGGTCTGGCTCGGGCCGCCAGTGCTCCGTCCTGACGGGAGAACGATGTTACGGGTGCTTGACCATCGCATCCAGTGGGTCCCGGCGGGCAGGTAGTACTCGGGGATAGAGGGGTTCTCAACCAGCAGGTGCCCGCGGCCGTGACTGGTCAGAGGACGGAGTATGGCGATGAAGCTGGCCGAGTTTGGCCAGTCGGTGGAGAACGTCCATGACTGGCTGGCCCCTAGCGATACCGGGAAGGCCAGCGCCAGCACGCAGGCCCCGAGGGTGAAGTTGCGCGTCGCCCTCGCGCCGTGCGCGGCCTGGACAAACCTGTCCACGGCGTAACCCGCGGCGATGGCAGCGAACCAGGCACCAAGACCCACGTGCTTGTCCAGCGAGGCTGCGGTGTGCAGGCGCGCTTGCTCTAGCGGCCCCAGGATCGCGGCGACAGTCACCACCACCAGCAGCCAGGTCTGCGCACGTCCCTGCTTGCCAACCAGGCTGGTGATGATGCCGCTCAGGGCCAGGATCGTGATGAGGCCGGCCCAGGACCAGGAATCGGCGAGCACGGTGAGCGGCGAGGCCGCGCCTGGGGCCCGCGCCAGCGTGGTCATCTCGATCCCGTGGAGATAAGAGCCCCCGCCGATCAGCAATCCCGCTAGCAGGAGCGTGACCACCACGATCGCCAGGATCGCGATCCGTCGCGCTGCGATCTTGCCACCGGGCTTCGGGAACGCGGTGAGCAGCGCGATCAGCACCACGACCGGGTCGAAGAGAGCCGACGCATACGCCACGGCATTGGCCAGCGCCAGCGCGACTCCCGCCGCGACCATCCGGCCGGTCGCGTCCCCTTCGTCAGCGGCCCGGACCACAAGCCAGGCGGCCAGCGCAACAAGAAACAGCGCCATAGCGTCGTAGGTCGCGAATGCTCCCAGATGCAGCGTCGGGCCGAGGACAGCGAACAGCGCGCACGCGAAGAAGGCGGCCCGCTGGTTGTAGAGCCGGCCGACAGTGCCCCACAGCAGCGTGGTGACCCCGAGCATGAAAACGAGGGACAGGATCCGGGCCGCAGCCAGGCCCCCGATGCTGTCCGCCAGCGCGGCGATCGGCGGGTAGATGACCGGTGTACCGGAGAAGTAAGCGGAGAACGGCGGGACCTGAGTGCCATGCAGCCAGTGCGCCCACTGCAGGTGCCCAGCCCACAAATACGCGGCCTCATCCTGGAAAGCCGTGTTGGCGCGGACTAGCCGGAGCGAAAGAAGCGCCTGAACGACAAGTACGGCGGCCAGTGGCCACCACCGTGGGGCATGCCGTCCGAGCACCCGCCTGCGCGGGTCTGAGCCTGCCACGGGAGCCGCAGGAGCGGCATCCAGCCGCTCAGCGTCTAGCGCGGCAGCCTTTGTCGCCTGCGAGGTCGCCGTGCCCTGGTCCATACGTCGCACCTGCCTGAGATCAGGGGCGCACCAGGGGTGGCCTCGGCTCCCCCCACGCGGCCCACATAATGTGCTGGAGGCGTCACGTGCCGTGGCGATACCCCCCCGGACAGGAATACCGCATACGAAAAGGTACTGTCCGGTCTGAGTGCAGGAGGGGCATTTGCTGAATCTTCCGTCTCAAAACCACCACTCTGGGATCATGAGCCACAGGGTGTGGCCCGGGGGTCAGTCTCTGACGGCGGAGTTGCCCGTGCAGCAGCATGGGGCCCTCGCCGCAATGAGAACCGAGTTCTGGAAAGCATTATGTAACTATTTCGCGACAACAGGACATTTCACTTGAATGGTAGGTCATCCAGTGCTGTGCTGTCCTTCTGGGCTCACCACATCACGTGGGGTGCCCTTGGGGGGTATGGCTGCATGGGAGATGAAGGCCGCACTCCGCCGCCCCTGGCACGTCGTGTGCCGGGTGCCGCTCGCGCCGGTCCGAGTTCGGCTGCCCGGGCTGCCAGGCCTGAGCTGCCAGAAGCCTTGCTGCAGCGCATGCAGGCCGTGGTCAATGCCGCGCGGACGCAGGCCGCAGCAGAGCAGGAGCCCGGGCAGGCAGCAATGCCGCAGCCGCAGCCTGCGCCGCAGGGGGTCAATCGGGCAGACCCGGCGGCGGAGCCCTGGTCAGATGCGGATGCGGACTTCGATACGGCGCCATTGCCGCGCCTGACGGCCTCAGGGGCCGTAGCCAGGGACGTCGCGCCGACGGTCAATAAGGTCAACGTGCCGCCGGATGCCCCTGCGAAACCGGATTTCGCCGTGAAACCTGGTTCCGGCGCGAGGCCGGATTTCGCTCTGAAACCGGATCACTCCGCCAGGCCGCGCCGGACCCTAAAGCCCCGCCGCGGCGCGAAGGCCGACCGCACCGTCAGGCCCGACCGCAACTTCCAGGCCGAACGCGCCGCCGAAGCCGAACGGCAACGGGCCTCCCAGGCCCAGCGCGAACGCGCCGCCCAGGCCGAACGCGAACGCGCCGCCCAGGCCGAGCGGGAACGCGCTGCCCAGGCCGAGCGGGAACGCGCTGCCCAGGTCGAGCGCGAGCGCGTGGAGGCCGAACGGCAACGCGCGGCGGAAGCCGAACATGCCGCCCGAGCTGAAGCCGAACGGCAACGCGCGGCCCAAGCCGAAACCGAACACGCCGCCCAAGCCGAACGCGAACAGGCCGCCGCAGCGGAACGAAGCCCCCAGCCTGAAGGCGCCGCAGAACCCGAACCCGCCGCAGAACCTGAAAACGTCGCCAATCCCTTCCAGGCCCTCGGGGCTGAGCGCGCCGCGAACGCCGAACCTGCGGCCGAGCCCGGAGACGCCGCCAAGCGGGACGACGGCAAGTGGCTGCCAGAGGACTACTTCCGGCCGCTCTCCGCCGTGCGGATAGACAAGGCCCGGTGGTCCAAAGAAACCCAGCAAGAGCGGGAAGCCCAGCAAGACGGCGAAGCCCAATGGGGCCGGGAGGCCCGGGGGGACGAGGAGCCCAGGTGGAAAGAGGAGGTGCAGCCAGACGAGGAAGAGCGGCCGGGTCCCGTCCGGGAGCCACGGCACCGTAACACGTCTGGCCTGGCCGCCTCGGTGGTCGCCCTGGTGATCGCGGCGGCGGTGGGAATCGCGCTGTTCTTGCGCTCCTCACCGGGGACTGGGCACGACAGCGGCAGCCGGCCCGCCAGCGCGGCGCAGATTCGCAGCCAGGCGGCAGCCTGGGTCGCTCAGCAGGTCAGCCGCAACGTCGTCGTATCGTGTGATCACGCGATGTGCGCTGCGCTCGCGCAACATCATTTCCCCTCAGGCAACCTGCACGTGCTCGATTCGACGTCGTCCAATCCCGCGGGCGCCACTGTGATCATCGCGACGCCGACCGTCCGCAGCCAGTTCGGCGGCAGCCTCGAATCTTCCCTGGCGCCGCTCGTCCTCGCGGAATTCGGCACCGGAAACGCGCAGATAGCCGTCCGGTTGATCGCACCACATGGAGCCGCCGCACTCCGGCATTCCCTGGCCAAGGACCTAGTGGCCAGGAAGGCATCGGGAGCCGAGCTGNNNNCATCGGGAGCCGAGCTGCTGGGCAGCCCGCGGATCGCCGCCTCGCCCATTGCCCGCAGACAGCTCGCCGCCGGAATGGTCGACCCGCGGCTGCTGGTCGAGATCGTGGCCATGGCCGCGCTGCATCCGCTCGACATCTTGGCGTTTAGCGACTCCGGTCCGCACGCCAGCCCGGGCGTCCCGCTCCGCATGGCAGATCTGACAGAACCCGACGATGTGGTCGAGCCTGCATGGACACGGTCGATGCTTGCCTTGCTGCAGGCGCAGATTGACACCTTCCTTCCCGCGCGGGACGGGACGACCCTGCGCGCGGGGAACACAGTCCTTTTCGTCGAATTCGCCGCGCCGAGCCCGCTCGGCCTGCTTGGCCCCGCTGGCCCGTGACCGGGAGATCGCCGCATACCTCCTGATCGGAGCAGCAGGGGCTGACCGGGCAGCACCTGGGCGCGGCGGCTACGGTTTCTCGCTGTCCAGTGCCGCCATCTGACCTGGGTCGTAGCGATCGCCCGCCACCTGGTCGGCAGGCACTGCCGCCTCGACGGCAGCCAGCTCGTCTGGGGCTAGCTCCAGCTCGAGCGCGCCGAGCGCCTCGGCCAGCCGGCCCCGCCGCTTCGTGCCGATCAGCGGGACGATGCCGGGCCCGCGGGAGGCCACCCAGGCGATGGCCAGCTGCGTCGTGGTGACACCACGCTCCTGCGCGATCTTCTCCAGCGCTGCCAGCAGATCCAGGTTGCGCTGCAGGTTCTCGCCGCGGAACCTGGGGAACCTGGCCCTCGGGTCGTTCCCGCCGATCTCGCGCGCGCTCGCGGTGGAGAGCAAGCCGCGGGACAGCACCCCGTACGCGGTCACGCCGATGCCGAGCTCGCGGACCGTCGGCAGGATCTCGGCCTCGATGCCCCTGCTCATCAGCGAGTACTCGATCTGCAGCGCAGTGACCTTTCCCGCTGCGTGCGCACGGCGGATCGTGGCGGCGCCGACCTCGGACAGGCCCAGGTACCTGACGAAGCCCGCCTCGATCATCTCCACGATCGCGCCGACCGTGTCCTCGATCGGAACGTGCGGGTCGAGTCTGGCGGGCTGGTACAGGTCGACGTAGTCGGTGCCCAGTCGCCGCAGCGTGTAGGCCAGCGAGTTCTTGACCGAGTTGGGACTGGCGTCGTGCCCGATGAATGCACCCCGGGGATCGCGCTGTCCGCCGAACTTAACCTGGATGAATACGCTGCCACGGTCCACTCCGCGGAGGGCATCACGCAGCAGCATTTCGTTATGTCCCATGCCGTAGAAGTCGCCGGTGTCGAACAGCGTGATGCCAGCGTCCAGGGCCGCGCGAATGGTGGAGATGCTCTCCGCATCGTCAGCCTGCCCGTAGATGCCGGACATGCCCATCAGGCCCAGGCCGAACCTCGAGACGAGCGGTCCGCCGTGGCCCAGCGGGATCGATTCCATGCGCTCCTCCACCTCGGGCTGCAGTTGCTTACCTGCTTACAACCCTACGGCTGCGCGGCGTAGACCTGCTCCCCCGCCACGTAGGTGAACTCGACCGCCGTGCTGGCGATCTCGCTCGGCGAGCCACTGAACAGGGCCGCGTAGTTGTCCTTGCCGCCCAGCCAGTCGCGGCAGTCTAAATCGACTGGATGATCTCGCTGAGGAAGCTGGCCGTGTCGGCTGGGATCCTGGCCTCGGCGTTGAGGCGGTTCATGACCTCCATGTAGTGGTCGACGTCCTCGTGTCTCTCCAGGTAGAGGGCGCTGGTGAGCTGCTCGATATACACGACATCCGGCAGGTCAGGCTCGCCGAAGCGCAGGATGGTGAAGGAGCCGCCCGCAGCCGCGTGGCCACCGTGGCGGAAAGGCACGACCTGCAGCGTGACGTGGGGCAGCTCGGCTACTTCGATGAGGCGGTGCAGCTGGCCGCGCATCACCTCGCGCCCGCCTACCGGCCGGCGCAGCACCGCCTCGTCCATGACCGACCACACTCGGGGCGGCTTGGGCCTGGTCAGCAGGTCCTGGCGCTTGATCCGCAGGTTCACCCGGCGGTCGATCTCCTCGGCGGGCGCGGAACTATGGCCCAGCGCCATGACGGCGCGCGCGTAATCCTCGGTCTGGAACAGCCCATGCACGAACTGCAGCTCGAAGGTCCTGATCAGCGAGGCAGCCTGCTCAAGCCCCAGATAGGTCTCGAACCAGTCCGGGAGCAGGTCACTGTACTGAGCCCACCAGCCCGGAGTGCCGGCCTGCCGGGTCAGCGACAGCATCCGCTCCCGCACCTGCTCGTCCGTGACGCCATACAGGGTGAGCAGGTCGGCCACGTCGCGCTCCTTGAAGCCCACGCGCCCGTGCTCGAGGCGGCTGATCTTGAACCGGGTGGCCCGGATCTCGTATCCCGCCTCGTCCGGCGTGATGCCACTGGCCTCGCGGAAACGGCGCAGCTGCGTTCCCAGCAGCATCCGCACCACGGTAGGTCCACCCGGTTGCTCGTCTGAGTCGGAGCCCTCAGGTGGGTTGCTGCCTGGCTGAACCAAGCTCATGCCGACTCCCGGTGCGACGAGTCAACGCTGAGTGACGGAGCGCAGACAGCACGATATCACCCATCTAGCCGGACGCCGGGAGCCGTTTCCGGTGAGTCTGGGTATCACCTGATGACACCGGTTCCGCCGGATTCTGCTGGCAGCTTCGTGACCACGGCGTGAGCCGTTATCACCGGGTAATCAGGTTGTCGAACTCGCCGTTCTTCACTCCCTGCAGGAACGCGGAGATCTCGGCCCGCGTGTAGACAAGCGCGGGGCCGACCGGGTCGCGCGAGTTGCGGACAGCGATCGCGCCGCCCGGCAGCTCGGCCACCTCGACGCAGCTACCGCTCGGGTTGCTGACGCGGCTCTTGCGCCAGTGCGCCGCCCGGAGCTGGCCGGCCGACATGCCATTCCTGACCTGCATCTTTGCCCCTCAGCTGGAAAGCGGGACTGCGGGCGGCTGTGCGCATCGCCGGTGCAACCGACGTCTGCATATAACAGGCTAACAGAGCAGATGCACGTGCAAAAGCTAAATGACGGACACCGCTTGCAGTCGCGGCGTGCATAAGGGAAGATTCGGCTGTACGCGGCCGTTTTCCTGCAGCGACCGATTGTGGCAAGCGATGACAGCACACCCCGCAAGCCTGGCGCACACCTCGCCCAGCCTCATGGGCTGGGACTGGCTGGCGCCGGCCGCAGAGATGGCCGCCGCAGAGATGGCTGCCGCAGCGAGCAGTAGCCGGCCGTCGCCGTTCGCCGCGCCGGTAGCCCTGGAGCCGATGCGCTTCCCCCGGGTCGCCACGCGCACGCCGGGCCGTGATGCCGGATCGGTCCGCGCGGCCAGGAACTTCACCAGGGCGACGCTGCAGCGCTGGGGCGTGACAGACTGCTGCGACGATATTGCGGTCGTTATGTCCGAGCTGCTGACCAACGCGCTGCATCATGCGCTGCCGCGAGGCGGCACAGCCCAGTATCGCTGGCCGATCCGGCTCGGCTTACTGCACCCAGGACCGTCCTTGCTCTGCGCTGTGGCCGACCCGAGCGACCGGGTCCCGGTGGTCAAGGAGCCTGACTTCCTCGCCGAGAGCGGCCGCGGGCTGCACGTTGTCGCCTCGCTCAGCAACGGATGGGGCTGGACCGCACCAGGCCCCGCGGGAAAGGTCGTGTGGGCGAGGTTCTCGGCTGATACCCCTGAGGCGCGTTCCGGCAGCTGGTGACCCAGACCACCCGATGTGGCAGCTGGTGACCTAGACCACCCGATGTGGCAGAGTGCGCCCCATGGAACCCACCGTGATCACCAGGTATGGCCGTATTCGCGGCCGCCTGCGCGAAGGCGTGGCCAGCTTCCTCGGCATCCCGTACGCGGCCAGCCCCCGGCTGGCCCGCCTTTGATAGCACATGTCCGGTCATGGTCTTCGATGATCACAGTGGAGGGGTGCAGGCCGATCCGCGCGGCGACGAGCGCCGGATCTGGGCACTTGGCTAAACGGCCCCTACATGACCGCAGGCAGGCGGCTGAGCGCAGGCGGGTACGCGCACGCAGCAGCGGGCCGCTGCGGGCACGCCGGGATCCGCGCACGGCGCTGCGTGCACGTCACGCGGCCTGCCGTCCCTGGCATCGCCCGCGCTGGAGCTGCCTAGGCCGCACACTCCCGGCAGACAAGCTGGCCGCCGCGGGTCTCCGCGAGCTGGCTCCTGTGGTGCACAAGGAAGCAGCTTGAGCACGTGAACTCGTCAGCCTGGCGCGGGATTACCCGGAACGAGAGCTCCTCGTTGGACAGGTCCGCCCCGGGCAGCTCCAGCGACTCGGACGCGTCGTCCGGGTCGATGTCGATCGCTGTCGATGACTTGTCCATCCGGCGCGCCTGGAGCTCCTGCAGGCTGTCCTCTGTCAGCTCGTCGTCGGTCTTCCTCGGGCTGTCGTAGTCGGTAGCCATCTGGCCCTTACCCCTCCATCTTCTTCACCTATCGCGCGGATGTAACGCTCGGGAAGCCTCGGTTGTGCCCGAATCCGGCGGAGAATTCTGTCACGTCCCGGCGCCTGGTACACGTACAGAGCGTCTCGGGCGGTTCGTGTCGCCGCCAGCCGACCTCCAGCATGCCCAAACCACCTGGCCTTCCCCCAGAATCCGGGCCGGTAAGTTGCTCGATCACGCTCACTAGCTGTCACAAAGTGCGTATGGTACGAACCGCACTTCATGTCAGCCCTGCATAGTCTCGCGGAGACGAGTTATGCCCCACGTCACGCCGCTGCAAGCCGAAGATCCGAGGCGTGTCGGCCGCTACCGGCTGGCTGGGCGGATCGTGGGCATGCCCGGTGCCGGTCCTGTTTACCTCGCAAGCTCAGTGGAAGGCGCCGAGGTGACCGTCACACTGCTGGACGGGGACTGGACCGCGGACAGCGCGGCCAGGGACAGATTTACCGCAGAGGCGAACGCGGCGCGCCGGGTCGCGCCGTTCTGCGCGGCGCGCCTTCTCGGCGCTGGATTCGACGCTGGCCATGCCTACCTGGTCAGCGAGTACGTCGCCGGGCCGTCGCTGCAGGAATCTGTGACCGGGGACGGGCCATGGCAGGACGGCGACCTAGAGGCACTGGCCGTGGGCACCGCGACCGGCCTGGCCGCCATTCACCAGGCCGGCCTGGTGCACGGGGAGTTCGGGCCCGCGCACGTCGTGCTGGGGCCGGAGGGCCCGCGAGTGGTGGACTTCGGGATTACCCCGCCCTACGGTTCGGCCACCCCGGCCGCCGACATGCTCGCCTGGGCCCGCACCATGCTGTACGCGGCGGCTGGCGGCGCCGCGGGCCGTAAGGACCTGGACTTGCTGCCCGAGTCGCTGCGCGAGGTCGCCGAAAACTGCATTTCGCTCGGGCCCAGCGAACGGCCGACCGCGCGGTCCGTGGTGATCGATCTCATCGGCGAATCCGCGCCGCCCGCGGGCGTCCTCGGGGAAGGGATGCGACGCGCGTCCCGGGCCGCGGTGCCGCCCGAGCCTGTTCCCGACGCGGACTCGGAGACGCGGCCCCGTAGCGGGGCTAGCCGGGGCGTGACGATCTGGTGGGCGATCGGGATCACGGTCTGCGTCCTGGCCATCGCGGTCGCCATCCATGCCGCGCAGAACGACAGCGCCAAGCCTGACGCCGCGGGCACGCCGACGGCACCGAGCCGGCCGACAGCGGCGGCGTCAAGCGGCCGGCCGTCGGCGTCACCCACGCCGCAGCCGACGGTCCCGGCCACCCTGGCCGGGACCTGGTCGGGTCAGGTCACGCAGAGCAACCCACCTGACGTGTTCAACGTCCAGGTCACCCTGGGCTCCGGCACTGCCGGCGGCACCGTCCACTACAGGGGCGCGTCATTCTCCTGCTCCGGCGACCTCAGCCTGGTGTCGAACATTCTCAGCACCCTGACCCTGAACCAGGGGATCGTGCAGGGCCAGAAGACATGTGCCGACGGGGTGGTCACCATCAGCCAGGGGCCTGCGGGCAGCCTGGTGTTCAGCTTCAAGGGGAAGGCCGGGCCCGCTGCGAAAGGCACCCTGGCCAAGTCGTCGTAGCCGCGGCCGGCCGGTCAGCCGTCCCGTTCCTGGTCCGTACCCGCGATCAGGTCGTGCAGCGCACCGTGCAGCGGCAGGCCGGCCGCCAGCGTCATCGACGGGCCGGCCGGCCTGCCGTGCAGCCCGGTCACCCGGGCGCCGGCCTCGGCCGCGATGAGGCCGCCCGCCGCGATGTCCCAGAGGTTGACGCCGCGCTCGTAATAGGCATCCACGCTGCCCGAGGCCACCGAGCACAGGTCCACGGCGCACGACCCGCCACGCCGGATGTCCCGCACCCGCGGCAGCACTCCCCGCAGCACCTCGCCCTGGACCAGGCGCAGCCCGGCCTCGTACCCGAAGCCCGTCGCCACGAGCGCTTGGCCGAGTTCTACGGCCTGGTTGCAGGCCAGCTGGACGGCGGGACCCGCGCCTGGGCCGCCCGATCTCAGCCAGGCGCCCTGGCCGAGCACCGCGCTGAAGAGCTCATCGCGCCGGGGCACGAACACCGCACCCGCCACCACCATGCCGCCCGCCTCCGCGGCGATGCTGACCGCCCAGTCGGGCAGCCCGTAGAGGTAGTTGACCGTGCCGTCCAGCGGGTCCACGATCCAGCGCACGCCGGAATACCCGCCCTCCCCGCCCTCGCCCTCGCCGCCCATGCCGGACCCGGCGCCGGTCTCCCCGCCCTCCTCGCCGAGGATCCTGTCGCCGGGCCGTGCGGCGCCGAGCCGCTTCCTGATCAGCGCTTCGGCGGCCTGATCCGCCTCGGTCACCACGTCGGTCGGGCTTGACTTGGTGGCCACGACCGTCGCGCGGCCGCCGCGGCCGAGCAGCAGCCGGCCCGCCGCCACCGCAACCGAGCAAGCCATCTCGAGCAGATCGCCCGCCGCGGGTTCGCTCACGCCGACGCCTGCGGCCTGGAGGGGCGTTCCCCGCAGCAGCCGGTTCCGCACGTCCCGAGGGCTGGCCCGAGATCACCGAGGGCGCGCGGGGACGCTCCGTCCAGCCGTTCGGTGACCAGCTCGGTGATCATCGCGACAAACCGGGGGTCGGTGCCGGGGGTCGCCGCCCGCGCCAGCGGCAGGCCGAGCCGCTCGGCGGCCTCTGCCGCCTCCACGTCCAGGTCGAAGACCACCTCCATGTGATCCGAGGTGAAGCCCACCGGAGCCAGCACCACCGCCCTGGATCCGCCCTGGGCCAGATCAGAGAGGCAGTTGACAACGTCGGGGCCGAGCCAGGGCACCGACGGCGGCCCGCTGCGGCTCTGGTAGGCCAGCCGCCACGGCCTGGCGCCGCCGACCCGTTCGGCAATCAGCCGCGCGGCCTCCGCGAGCTGCCTGGGATAGGCCCCGCCGGCGGGCCCGCTGGCGGCCGCCATCGTCTCCGGGATGCTGTGCGCGGTAAAGACAAGGTCAAAGTCATTCTGAACGGGAGCAGGCAGCGACCCGGCCGCGGCATGTACTGCCTCGGCGAACGGCTCTATGAAGCCCGGGTGGTTGAAGTAATGCCGCAGCTTGTCGATCTCCGGGGCGGTCGGCCCCGCCTGGGCCCGCGCCTGCTCGATGTCCCCCAGGTACTGCCTGCAGCTGGAGTAGGAGCTGTAGGCCGACGTCACGAAGCTGATGGCATGCCGGACGCCGTCGGCGGCCATGGCCGCCACGGTGTCGGCCAGCAGCGGCTCCCAGTTGCGGTTGCCCCAGTAGATGGGCAGGCCGATGCCGCCGCCAGCGAAGTCCTTCTCGATCGCAGCGAGCAGGTCCCGGCACTGCTGGTTGATCGGGCTGACCCCGCCGAACCGGTAGTAGTGCTCGGCCACCTTCTCCAGCCGGTCCCGCGGCACGCCGCGGCCCCGGGTGACGTTCTCCAGGAACGGGATCACGTCGTCTGGGGCCTCTGGGCCGCCGAAGGACACGAGGAGGAAGGCGTCGTAGCGCGGCATGTCATCATCCAACTCTGTTGGCCCGGGGGGACGACCCCCCGGAGCCCCCCGGCGTGTGGTTGGCCCCGGAGCGACAACCACCGCCAGTATCCCCCCGCATGCCATCCGCTCGGGCCAGCCTCCGGCCGGCCGTCGCGGCTGGCGCTACGTCGCCGCGTAGTCCCTGGCGTACTGCTCCGCGAGGGCCAGCACCTCCTTCACGTACCAGGTGGCATGGTTGTAGTCGAAGATGGCGGCGGACAGGGCGGGACCGCCAGCGGCGGCCCCGTTGGCGCACAGCAGCCTGGCGGCCGAGGGCACCGCGTCATCCCGGTCTGGCCGAACCCGTCGATGCCCCAGATTGCCCAGGTCGACGGCAGGAACTGCATCGGCCCCAGCGCGCCCGCGGTGGACGGGCCCACATTCGCCCCGTCCCCGCTCTCGATCTGGCCTATCGCGGCCAGGACCGTCCAGGACAGCCCCGGGCAGTATTTGGCGGCCGATGCCTGGAACAGCTGCAGGTACGTCGCGGGCCGCTGGCCGGAGGTGACCTTCGCGACCGGCAGTTGCTGCTGGCGCAAGCTGACGATCTTGGCGGAGGCCCCGAGTACCTTCCTGACCTTGGCCATCAGCGTCGGCAGGCCTGTGCCAGGTGCGCTGATCAGTGCCGCGACCCGGTGCACCAGGCCCAGCTCGCGTGAGGTCTTGGTGTTCACCAGCAGATCGACTCCGCTGATGCCGAGCGCGGCCGCGGCCCCGAATGTCACCATCTGCCTGGTGCTGCCCGTCAGCTGGTAGCTCGCCCCGCGGCGCAGGCCCAGGGAGCTGCGCGCGGCCTGGGAGGCCACGAACTTCCCGCCCGCCAGGGCCGTCCAGAAGGCCTGATCCGAGGCGGTGCGCAGCGGCACCCAGGACCGGAACGCGGCCGGATTCACGCCGATGACGCTGACCGGCCGGTGGCCGACCTTGATCTGCGCGCCGTCGAAGGCGATCGTGTTCCTGACCCCAGTGATCTTGCTCAGCTGGGCGAGATCCCGGCCGGTGAGCCCCTGTGGCGCGACGACCAGCAGGTCGGGCAGGATGATCTGCCGGAGCGAGCCGGAATCCCGGGCGGCCGCAGCCGCTGACGGGGCCGCGGTTCCCATGGATCCGCCGGCCGGGGGCTGGATTATGCGGGTGGTGGCCCCTGCGGCGAACAACAGGAACGCGCTGCAGCCCGCTACCCCGCGGAGCGCCGGCCTGAGCGAGCCGATGGCAGTGGCGCGTGGTCCTCTGCGCCGGATCAGGCGTCTCATCGCGATAAAACCCTAACCCGGCCCGGTGTCGCTTTGTCTACCGCGGCAGAAACTCTGCAGAAATCCCGCCATCGCCTGATATACCGTCGTGGCGGAGGTTAGCGAGATCGTGACGCAGGTCAGGGAGCGGGGCCAGCGGCGCGGCAATCCTTTCCTCGAGGTTCTCGCCAGGCCGGGCGCGCTGAGATTCTCGGCAGCGGGCTTCGCCGGCCGGATGCCGATGTCCATGTTCGGTCTCGGCACGGTGCTGCTGATCGCGTCGGTAACCGGCAGGTACGGGCTGGCCGGGATCGTGGCCGCGGCAGGCTCGGTCGGCTATGCGGTCTGCGCGCCGCAGGCGGCCAGGCTCGCCGACCGGTTCGGGCAGCGCCGGGTGCTGCGGCCGCTCGCGATCTTCTTTGCGGCCAGCACGCTCGCGCTCATCGGCTGCGCCGAGTTCCGTGCGCCGCTGTGGGCGCTGCTGGCCACCGGCGCGGCGGCCGGGGCATCCATGCCGTCGCTCGGCTCGATGGTCCGGGCTCGCTGGAGCGCGCTGCTCGACGGCTCGCCGCTGGTGCCCACCG
>WNGR01005203.1_pt1 | contig 17053 bp, 16 predicted proteins | sample 5407581 | NCBI WGS metagenome assembly WNGR01 (sample SAMN13153383, study PRJNA577476) | soil metagenome | isolation source: 80 cm soil or saprolite under Garry oak tree replicate 2 | place: USA:California | collected 2016-06-15 | reverse complement strand
TCTTGGCGCTCCCGCCGCGCTCGGCAGAGCAGCTGCCGCGGATCGCGGAGGGCTTCTGCACCCGCGGCCGGGCGGCCGAGGCGCGACGCTTCTTCGGCCCCCGCGTCGCCGCCGTGCCGGGCGCTCAGCGCTGGGCCGATGAGACGATCGAGCGCATCGAGCGCTGTGTCGCGCTGCGCGAGGCGCAGGGGGCGAGCGCCGCCAGCTTCTTCAGCCTCCGTTAGCGAGGCGTTCCGGGCTCACCGTCCGTCGTGGTGCCCGTGCTCGTGCTCACGCTCACGCTCGTGCCGTTCGCGCCGCTCTTCCTTCCAGGCGTGCTTCTCGGCCCGCTGCTCCGCCTTCCAGGCATGCTTGTCTGCCCGCTGCTGCTCCTTCCAGGCCTGATGCTTCTCGTGGTTCCAGTGGCGGTACTGACCAGGCGGGAGGCGGACGATCGCCGCCGGGACCCGGCGTGGCTCGACGTACACGAAGGCGGCTCGAGGCTGGCGCGCCCGCCACCAGCGGTCGTCGCGGCGCACCCAGTACCAGCCGCCCGTGTAGAAGACCTCCTCGTCGTAGTTCTCCACCACCTGCACGCCGGGCTGCACCACCACCATCGGCGGAGCGACGGGCAGCCCGAGCTGGATGTTCACCCCGACCTGCGCGCGGGCGGCGGCGGGTGCGAGGAACGCGACGGCGAGCAGGAGCGCGAGGGGGCGGTTCATGGCCGCGCAGTGTAGCCGCGGCCGCGTCACATGAAAACGGTACGCAAATGTGCGTACCCCCCTCACCCCAACCCTCTCCCCCGTCGGGGGAGAGGGAGCGAGGAGCGGACTACAGCTGCTTCGCCTGCGGCTTCCGCGCCGTGCGGAACAGGACGAGGGCCATGGCGGCGAAGAACCCGACGCCGAGGAGCTGGTAGCCGCCCGCGCCGATCAGCGCCGTGATGCGCGGCCCCATGTTGAGGGTCTTCTGGATGAAGGCGTCGACGGTGTCGTTCACCTGGAGCAGCGCGACGATCACGCCGGTGAGGGCGCCGCCGGCGACGAGGCCCGTCGCGAAGAGGCTTCCTCCGCCGAGCTCGCCCTCCTCGGCAGGCTCGCCCTTGGAGGCCGCGATGCGGTCGACGAGCCCCTTCACCGCGCCTCCGACGAAGATGGGCAGGGTGGTGGAGAGCGGCAGGTACGCGCCCACCGCGAAGTTGAGCGAGGAGACGCCGCAGAGCTCCATCGTCACGGCCAGGAAGGCGCCCACCAGCACGAAGTGCCAGTCGAGGTTGAGCGAGAGGAGCCCCTTGATGAGCGTCGCCATGAGCGTCGCCTGGGGGGCGGGGAACTTGTCGCTGCCGATCATGTGCTGGACGCCCTGCCGGGCCAGCTCGCCGGTCGGCATGTCGAGCACCTTCACGGTGACGCCGATGACGATCGCCGAGGCGATCGCGCCCACGAAGAGCGCGATCTGCTGGTTGCGCGGCGTCGCGCCGACGAGGTAGCCGGTCTTGAGGTCCTGGCTGGTGGCACCGGCGTTGGCGGCGGCGATGCAGACCATTCCGCCCACCACGAGCGCCATCGGCTCGAAGAGCCGGCCGGTCCAGCCCACCGACACGAACACCATGGCGGTCGCCATGAGCGTGGCGATGGTCATGCCGGAGATGGGGTTCGACGAGGAGCCGATGATGCCGACGATGCGGGAGCTCACCGTCACGAAGATGAACCCGAACACGATGACGAGGAGCGCGATCAGGACCTTCTGGAAGATCGAGCTCCCCGGCACCTGCGGCAGCGCGGCGAGCAGCACCACGAGGCCGAGGCTGCCCGCGATGACGGTGACGAAGGAGAGGTCGCGGTCGGTGCGCGAGATGGACGCCGCAGCGGCCTTGTCTCCGATCGAGCGGATGCCGTCGCGCAGCGAGGACCAGATGGTGGGGAAGGTCTTCGTGAGCGTGATGAAGCCACCTGCCGCCACCGCGCCGGCGCCGATCTGGCGGATGTACGCGTAGTAGACGGCCCGCGGCAGGTTCGCGAACGTGTGCGCAGCGGGATCCCAGCCGAAGGCGGAGGGCTGATACCCCACCTTCGGAAGCTGCGCGGCGAGCACGTCCGCCGGCACCAGCACCGCCAGGAGCGGGATGAGCCCGAGCCAGGCGAGCACGCCGCCCGCCACCAGCACGCCGGCGATGCGCGGCCCGATGATGTAGCCGACCCCCAGGTACTCGGGCGTGATCTCGCCGTTGACGGTGGCGTTGGGCAGCCACTTGTTCGCCTGGCGGGTGACGAAGGCGGGCGCCTCGGCCACCACGTGGAAGACCTTCTGCAAGATCGCGTAGCCGAGCGCGATCCCGACGCCCTGGAACGCGGTGCGAGCGAAATCGCCGCCCCGGTCGCCGGCGATGAGCACCGAGGCGCAGGCGGTGCCCTCGGGGTACCGCAGCACGCCGTGCTCTTTCACGATGAGCGAGCGGCGGAGCGGGATCATCATGAGCACGCCGAGGAGCCCGCCCACGAGCGCCAGCGCGAAGAGCGTGAAGTAGCTGAAGTAGCCGGCGCCGATCGAGGTGCCGGTGGCCGGATCGACGGAGAGGAAGAGGAAGCCGGGCAGGGTGAAGACGACGCCGGCCGCGATCGACTCGCCTGCCGAGCCGGCGGTCTGGATGATGTTGTTCTCGAGGATGGTCGTCCTGAGCAGCTTCCGGCCGAGCGAGATGGCGATGACCGCGACCGGGATCGACGCCGACACGGTGAGGCCGGCCTTGAGGGCGAGATACACGGTGGCGGCGCCGAAGAGGACGCCCATGAGGGCGCCCGTCAGGATCGCCTTCACCGTCAGCTCGGCCATCGCGCTGCCCGGCGCGACATAGGGCTTGAACGCCTTCGCGCCCGACGCCACTTCCGCCTGCACGACCTGCTCCCGTGACGCCATGTGCACCCCTCGAAGCTGGAGGAACGGCGGGAGGAAACCACGTTTCCCGGACGTGGTCATTAAACGGAAGCCTCCCCCGCGACACGTCACCTCGGCTCGTCTACCGGTCGAATGAAGGGCTCCTGCTGCAACGGCGAGCATCGGCACGCCTCACAGCCCCGTGCGCGATCGTACGAGCACTGGACTGCGGTCAGGCAGCGAAGGCCTCGGTACTCGGAGCAAACCGTCTCGCGATCGCGGAGGTGGGCGCACCCGGTGAGGCCCAGGGCTGCTGCGGTGAGCAGGAGCTTGCGCATGGCAGCATCGTACGACGCCACGGGCCCGGGAGGGGCTTCCGGCTGCTACGGGGTCTCGGGCTCGCCCGTCCCGGCGGGCACGAGCGCGCGCAGGACGCCAAGGAAGTCGTCCGGCACCGGCGCCTCGAGCAGGAGCGGCGCTCCGGTGACGGGGTGGGGCAGCGCGAGGCGCCGAGCGTGGAGGAGCACCCGCGGCGCGCTCGTCTCGAGCACCCGGCGCGGGCCGCCGTAGCGCGGATCGCCGAGGAGCGGCGCGCCGAGGTGGGCGAGGTGGGCGCGAATCTGGTGCGTCCGGCCGGTCTCCGGCTGGCAGACCACGAGCGCGGTCCCCGCGGGCCCGGTCCGCGTCGTCCGGTAGCGGGTGACGGCCGCCTCGCCGCTCGCGAGGACGGCCCGCCGCCCCGGCCGGCCGGGGTCGGGGCCGAGCGGCGCGTCGACACGGCCGTCGGGCGGGGAGGGCGCTCGCGCCGCCAGGGCGAGGTAGGTCTTCTCCGGGGTGCCCACCCGGAAGGCCTCCGAGAGCGCCGCCGCGGCGGCGCGGGTGCGCGCCAGCACCGTCACCCCGGAGGTCTCTCGATCGAGGCGATGGACGATCGTCACCGGCGCGCCGAGCAGCGCGGCGACCAGCTCGGGCAGCGCGCCGCGGTCGCTGGTGAGGGTCGGCTGGGCCGGCACGAACGGCGGCTTGTCGACGGCCACCAGGTGCTCGTCGGCGTAGAGGAGCCGCGATCGCTCCAGCGGGGCTGCGGCGACCGCGGCGCGGCCACCCTCCTCGAGGTTGACCACCACCTCCTGACCGGGGCGCACGATCCGGCTCGCCACCTTGATGCGATGGCCGTCGAGGAAGACGCCGCCCGCGTCGAGCGCGCGCCGCGCCAGGCCGCGGCTCACCCCGCCCTTCTCCGCGATGAAGCGGTCGAGGCGGGCGCCGGCGTCTGCGGCCGAAGCGCGGAGCGAGAGCCGGCGCAAGAAGTCCTAGGCCGCCTTGTTGCCCGGGCAGCCCGCGCAACCCTCGCCCTTGGGCTGGTCGCACGCGGGAGCGGACTTCTTGTAATCGGTGCTGTAGAAGCCCGAGCCCTTGAAGCTGAACGCCCCGGCGCTCATGACCTTCTTGACGTCATGGCCGCAGGCATGGCGCGCGAGAGGCGCGTCCGAGAGCCTCTGGAGGACCTCGAACCGGCCACACTGGGGGCAATCGTACTCGTAGAGAGGCAAGGCAGTAGTCTCCACGGCGGAAAATAGACATCTCCGGGCGGCTGTCAAGCAGTCGAGCCCGCGGAGTGCCAGCGCCAGGTGAAGATCCGCTGCACGCATGGGCATATGGACGCGCCTCAAAGCTTTCGCACGGCCGCGACTCGTCGCTTCTCGTAGGGCGGGGGCTCGTCCCCCGCCGCAAGAGGTACCCATGGCTGCATTCGACAAGGAGACGCTGCCGGCCGAGATCGACGCCCTCTCGCGCGCGCTCGCCGAGGAGCGCTACCGCCACGTGGCTGGGCTGGAGCCCGACCCCGCGCTCCAACCCATCTTCGCCGCCCACTCCCGGGCTGCGCACCGCGACACGGCGGCGGCGCTGAGGACGGAGGGAGAAGAGGGGCTCGCCTCCAAGGTGGCGGCGCTTCGCACCGAACGGGCGCAGGCGGAGGACGAGGAGTCCTGGCGCGCGGCCGAGGCGCGCGCCTCGGTGCAGGGCCCCGACGGCGCGGTGCCCTTCGCCTTGGCGCAGCTCGCCGTCGGCACCGAGCGTGATCGTGAGCGCCGGCGCGCCTTCGGGCGCGGCGTGGCCGAGGCGTCGTGGCTCGTCGCGCGCGAGGCGGCGATGGAGCGCCGGGCGCGCGCTCGCGCCGAGGTGGGACTCCTCCCCGACTGGGAGCGGGTGGTGCAGGCCGACGCGCTGCTCGGCGCCTCCGACGACGCCTACCGCGACGTCCTCGCCTACACGGCGCGTCACGAGGCCGAGCTCGCGCTCCCGCCGCGCGGTGACCTCGAGCGCGCCGACCTCCTCCACGTCCTCGCCCTCCACCGCTGGGAGGGCCTCTTCCCGCGCGGCATGCTGGCGCACACGCTGGAGCAGACGGCGGCGGCGCTCCGGCTCGACCTCGGCCGCATCCGCATCGACGAGGCCAGCCGGCCGGCGCAGTGGCCCGGCGCGCACGCCCTCGGCGCGCGCGTCGCGTTCCGTCGTCAGGGCGGCGCCGCCGACTGGCTCGCCCTCTTCGACGCCGCCGGGCAGGCGGCCGCGAACGCGGCCGCCCCCCCTCACCGCCGGCACGATGCGGCGCCCTTCACGATAGGTGCGCTCCTGTCCGGCCTCCTCCTCGACCGCGGATTCCTGACCGCGCGGCTCGAGGTGGAGCGCAAGCACGCCCCCGACCTCGTGCGCGCGCTCGCGCTGCGGCAGCTCTTCCGGCTCCGCGCCGCGGCGGCGGCGCTGCGCGTCGCGACCGAGGTGGAGCGCGGCACGAGCGGAGCGGCCTGGCACGAGGCGTACCGGGAGGCGCTCTCGCGCGCGGCCTGCGCATCCTGGCCGGCCGGGCTGGCCGCCCGCGACGGCGACGGGGCGCGGGCGGCGGCGCTCCTCGCCGGCACGGCCCGGGCCGAGCGGCTGCGCCGGTCGCTCGTGGAGCGGCACGACGAGGACTGGTGGAAGAACCCGCGCAGCGCCGCGGAGCTCGGCAGCTGGCTCGCGGCGGGTGGCGCCTGGGCCGAGGAGGAGCCGCCCCTCGGCGTGGGGGCGGAGCCGCTGGTGAAGGCGATGGCGTCGTAGTCGCGGAGGAGCGCCCACCGGGGAGGCCGAGGCCCTCGCGCGCTCGAGCTCCCGCGCGGCAGCCGTGCTCTGTCCAGAGACGGCGGCCCAGCGCATCCCATGTAGCCGTCCGTGCCACACGCGCGTCAGCGCCGGAAGCCGCGGGAGTCGGCTAGCATGACCCTGCGCCGCAGGGCGCGGAGGTGGAGATGGACGGCGCGGTCTTCCTGGTGGTGCTGGGGCTCGGGCTCGTGCTCGGGCCATGGGTGGTCGGCTTCGCCGCCTGGCGGAGGTCGCGCAGGACGGAGGACCGGCTCGCGGCGCTGGAGGCGCGGCTCGTCGCGGTCCTTCCGCCGCCCTTGCCGCCGTGGTCGGTGGTGGACACGGTGCCACCGCCGGCCGCGGCCGCGACCGCGACCCCGACCGCCGATCAACGAAGCGACCCGTCCGCCCTGAGCGTAGCGACGCCGGAGGCGGCGCGTAGTCGAAGGGCCCCGACCGCGACCGCGACCGCGACTTCGACCGCGACCGCGAACACCACTCTCGAAGAGCGGCTCGCCCTCGTCTGGTTCACCCGTGCCGGCGCGGCCACGTTCCTCCTCGGCGCGGCGTGGTTCTTCAAGTACGCGGCGGACAACGACTGGATCGGCCCGCTCGGGCGTATCGCGCTCGGCGCCATCACGGGCGCGGGTCTCGTCGCGCTGGGCGAGGCGAGGCGAAAGGTGCTGCGCGCGCTGTACCTGCACGCCCTCCTCGGCACCGGCGTCGCGGTGCTCTTCGTCTCGGCCTACGCCAGCCATGCGCTCTACCGGCTCGCGCCCGCCCCGGTCGCCCTCGCCGCCGCCGGCGTCGTCGCGCTCCTCGGCGGAGCGCTGGCGGTTCGCCATCGCGGCGAGCTCGTGCTGGCGGTGGCGATGGCGGGTGGGCTCCTCGCGCCGATCGTGCTCTCCACGGGGAGTGATCGGCCGGCGGCGCTCTTCACCTGGTTGCTCCTCCTCACCGGGGCGGCGCTCTGGGTGTCGGTGCGGGAGGGCTTCGCCGCCGTGCCAGCCATCGCGGTCGGCGGGACTGCCCTCCTCTATGCCGGCTGGTGGCACCGCTTCTTCGAGGCAGCGGGACCTTACCGCCACCTCACCTCGCGCGCCGTCCCGGCCCTCGCGGTAGCTGCCTTCGCGAGCTCGTGGCTCTGGGCCGCAGCCGCCTGGCGCCGGCGTCGCGCCGCGCAGGAGGGGCCGCTCGCGCTCGAGGTGGTCGCGCTCGTCCTGGCGCACGCGGGGTTCGCCTCCCTTCTCCTCGATCGACCAGCGCTGCTCGGAGCCGCGTTGGCCGCGCTCGCCGTGCTGGCCTGGCGCGTGCTCGAGCGCGCTGGCCGGAGCGAGCTGCTCGCCATCCCCGCGCTGGCCGGCTTCCTCGCGCTGCTGCTCTCTCACGGCGAGGCGGATCGGGCCGCACGGCTCCAGGTGCTGTGGGGCGCCGCTTCGTGGGCGGTGGCGTACCTGGCCGCGCTCGCCGTCACGCTCGTGCGACACCGCCGCGACCCGAAGCCGCTCCACCTCCTCGCCGCTGCCGGCGCAGCTCTCGGGCTCACCGCCGTCGCGCTGCTCGCGACGCGGCGCGCCGACGGCCTGCTCCGGAGCGCCGCGGCGGCGGCCGGAGGCGCCGCGCTGCTCTTCCTCGGACGCGCGCTCCTCGCCCGTGCCCGGCGGGGCGGCTCGCTCCTCCTCGGCGTCGCCCTCGGCCTCCTCTGCGCGTCCGCCGCCTTCCTGCTCACGGGTGCCACCATCACGGTTGCGTGGGCGGCGCTCGCGGCGATCGTGGCCCATCTCGCCGCCCGGGAGCGCGATCCGGAGTGGCTGGCCGGGGCCGGGCTCCTCTTCGTCGCGGTCGCGGTGCGCCTCATCGCGTTCGATCTGGAGAGCGCTGGCGAGACGCTCGTCCTGAACCCGCGCGGCCTCGCTTTCGGCGCGGCCGCTGCCGCACTTTTTCTCTCGGGGCGGGCGCTCGCCGCCGCCAGCGAGCCGCCGTTCCGGAGGGCCGCGGGGGCCGCCGTCGGGCTGGGACACGTCGCGCTCCTGGCGCTCGCCGTGGCCGAGGCGCGGACGGCGGCGGGCCCGGCGCGGGCCGAGCTCGTCACCACGCTGGCGCTGGGCCTGTATGCGGCCGCGCTGGTGGCGCTGGGCTTCGCCGCGCGCGAGCGGCTCCATCGCTGGCTCGGCCTCGGGCTCTTCGGGTTGACCCTCGCCAAGCTCGCGCTCCACGACGTGTGGAGCATGGAGCGGGCCTATCAGATCGCGGTGCTCCTGGCCGTGGGCGCCCTCCTCCTCGGCGCGTCGTTCCTGTACGCCCGGCACGGGGCGCGCCTGACCGAGCTGCTGCGGGGCCGGAGCGGAGCGGCGCTCATCCTCGTCGTCGCGGGAGCGCTGGCGGCGGGGCCCGCCTCGGCGCTCGACGAGCGCGCCTTCTCGGCTGCCGCGCGGGTCGAGGGTGTGGCCGGCGCGGGCCTGTGGCGGTTCGAGGTGCCCATCGCCTTGTACCGGGCGAGCGCCGCAGATGGCCTCGCCGACCTGCGGCTCGAGGGAGCGGGCGGCGAGGAGGTGCCCTGGCTCGTCCGGTCCGCCAGCCCCGCGGGGAATGGGCGCGCTGTGGCCGCGCGCCTCCTCGATCCGGTCGTCTTGCCGGACGGCGCTGCGCGGGCCGTGCTGGACCTCGGGCCGGCCGCCGCCCGGCATGGGGAGGTGCGGCTCGAGCTCGCCGGCGAGGAGTTCCTCCGCCGAGCCCGCATCGAGTCGTCGGAGGACGGCCGCGCCTTCGGCGTGCTCGCGGAGGGCGGCCGGGTATGGGCGATCCGAGGCGAGCCCCGCGCGCGCGGCGACGCGCTCCGCTACCCCACCTCCCGGGCGCGCTTCCTGCGCGTCACGCTGCTCCCCGGCGGTGGGAGAGTCCGCATCTCGGGCGCGCGCGTCACGCTGCCGCCGGCCGCGCCGGAGCGCCGCACCGCCGCTGCGACCGTGCTCTCCGTCGCCCGCGAGGACGGCCGCCGGACGGCCGTGGACGTGGATCTCGGCGGCCGCACGCCGCCCGGCGCCGCGCTGCGCCTCGAGACCGGCGCCGCTGCCTTCGAGCGCACGGTGCGGGTGTTCGTCGGCGAGGGTGAGGCGCTCCGGCCGGCCGGCTGCGGCGTCGTCTGGAGGGCGCCCGAGGCCGCGCCTGACGCCCGGGAGCAGCTCGAGGTCCCCCTGGCCGTCGGTGCGAGCGGGAGGGTGAGGCTCGTCGTGGAGGACGGCGACGCGCCACCGCTCGCGGTGACGGGGGCTGCCCTGGCCTGGTCTCCCGAGGAGGTGGTGTTCCGGGCTGCGGCGGCGGGGGCGTACCGCGCCCTCGCTGGCGACCCCGAAGCAGGGCGACCCTCTTATGACGTCGCCGCCGTCCTGGCGAGGAGCCCCGGCGCCGTCCCCGGACTGGCGGGCCTCGGCCCGTTCGCGCCGAACCCCCGACACACCCCGCCGCCCGATCGTCGGCCATTCACGGAACGTCATCGAATGACGCTCGCCGTGGCGCTGGCGGCGCTCCTCGTCGGCCTCGGCGGCTGGGCGGTTCGCCTCTTGCGGTCGGCGGGCTGACCTCTCGGGTGTCTGGCGTGCGGCCGCGCCGGAGCGCGGTCGGCTCGTCGGTGCCCTGACGGGCGGCGGCGCGGGCTTCGCCTCTTGCGTGTCCCTGGCCACCCCAACAGATTTGCGATCCACCACGGGAGGCCCACATGGCAGGAACGAACCCGATCCCGAAGGGGATGCATACCGTCACGCCCAGCCTGGTCGTTCGCGACTGCGCGAAGGCGATCGACTTCTACAAGCGCGCGCTCGGCGCCCAGGAGGTGGCGCGCATGCCCGCGCCGGACGGCAAGACCATCTGGCACGCGGAGCTGCGCGTCGGCGACTCGATCATCTTCATGAACGACGAGATGCCGGGGATGGGGCGCCCGGCGCCGACGGCCTCCCAGCCCGTGCCCCTGACGATGTGGTTGTACGTGCCCGACTGCGACCAGGCGTTCAAGCGGGCGGTCGACGCGGGTGCCAAGGAGACGATGAAGCCGTCAGACATGTTCTGGGGCGACCGCTGCGCCTGGATCGCAGACCCCTACGGCTATCTCTGGGCGTTCGCGACCCACCAGAAGGACATGACGGCCGAGGAGACGCGCCGCGCGGGCGAGCAGTTCGCGCGGGAGATGAAGCAGCAACACGGCACCCACGCCTGAGGCGGTGGGCTAGAGCCACCCGGCCTTGCGGAAGCGGAAGAAGAGGTACACGTCCACGCCGGCCATCACGGCGAGCGCGATCGGATAGCCGAATGCCCATTTCAGCTCGGGCATGTGCTCGAAGTTCATGCCGTAGAGGCCGGCGATGAGCGTGGGCAACGCGATCAGGGCGGCGTATGCGGCGAGTCGCTTCGTGGTCTCGTTCTCCTGCAGGGAGATGAGCGACAGGTTCGCGGAGATGGCGGTGCCGGCGGCGTCGCGCAGGGTCTCGATGGACTGGTTGATCCGGACGAGGTGGTCGTAGACGTCCCGGTAGTACTCCTGGGTGTGGACGCACACGGCCGGTACCCGGCCTCCGTAGAGCTTCCCGGTGGCCTCGATCAGGGGTCTCACCGCGTGCTGGAGCTTGGTGAGCCGCCGCTTGAGCGCGTAGATGGCCTCGACGGTGGCGCGGGCGGGGGCGCCGCGGAAGATGCGCTCCTCCACCTCCTCGAGCTGGCACTCGAGCGCGTCGATGACCGGGAAGTAGCGGTCGACCACCGCGTCCATGAGCGCGTAGAGCACGAACCCTGCGCCCTGTCGCAGGAGCTCCGGCTCCCGCTCGCAGCGCGCGCGCACGCTGGTGAAGCCTTGCTCCGTGCGGCTGCGGATGGAGAGCACGTAGTTCTTGCCCACGAACACGTCGACCTCGCCCGCGTGGAGCTCTCCGCCCTCCAGCTCGATGGTGTGCAGGACGGCGAAGAGCGAGTCGCCGTACTCCTCGACCTTGGGGCGCTCGTGGCCGTGGCGCGCGTCCTCGACCGCGAGGTCGTGCAGCCCGAACTCCCGCTGCATGGCGGCGAGCTCGCCGGGCTCGGGGTCCTTGAGCGCCACCCAGACGAAGCACTCTGGCCGGCTCGCGAAGCGGCTGATGTCCTCCACCGCGATGTCGCCCAGCTTCTTGCCGTCCTGATACGCGGCGCAGTTGACGAGCACGGTGCCTCCGGTGTGCCGGCGGAGCGCCTGCGGTCTCGGGGACCACCACCCACCGGCTTCGCCGGTGCACCCGACCGCCCTACTTCCGCCGGAGCGCGCGCACGATCTTCTCCTTGGCACGCGAGGCAGCGGGTGCGGACCGCGGCCGGGCGGGCGCCACCCCGGTCGCGGATGGCCGCTGCCGCTCCTTGGCGCGCATCCACGCCTCGATCTCATAGGCGAGGACCTCGATCTCGACATCGCTGGCGACGGCGATGCGGTCCAGGCGGGCGGAGAGCGGGAGAGACGCGCCGAGGCGCATCCGCACGACCCGCTCCTCCTCGCCCCCGAGCGCGTGGGCCGGGCCGCGACGGAGCAGCGCCTGGGCCGCCTGCTCCGTCACCACCGCCGTACCGGTCCGCTTCGAGCCCGCCATGTTCACCTCACGCGCCGCCGGGGCGGACGCCAGAAGACGAGTCCATGGTAGGCGGCGGCTTCCCCGCGTCCAGAAATCGGCGATGGCGGGCGAGGTGGCGCGCGAGCTCCGGGCGGACGGGCGAGCGCGACGCAAGCACCCGGATTACCAGGAGGACCATGCCCGACGCGGCGAGCGAAGCGGTGCAGCGCAATCTCATCGAGGACGAGGCCCGGGTGGAAGAGCTCATCCGCTCTTCCCACCGCGTGGCGGTGCTCGGCATCAAGACGGAGGCGCAGTCCTCCCAGGCAGCGTTCTACGTGCCCGCCTTTCTGAAGCAGGCCGGGGTGGAGGTCATCCCGGTGCCGGTCTACTACCCCGAGGTGCGGGAGATCCTGGGCGCCGCCGTCTACCGGAAGCTCGCCGACGTCCCCGGGCCGATCGACATCGTCGACGTCTTCCGCCGACCCGCCGACATCCCGGCGCACGTGGAGGAGCTGAAGGCGCTGCGGCCCCGCGCGGTGTGGTTCCAGCTCGGCATCCGGAACGACGAGGCGGCCCGCGCGCTCGCGGCGGTGGGCATCCTGGTCGTGCAGGACCGCTGCCTGATGGTCGACTGGCGCCGGTACGGCCGGCGCTAGCGGGCCGGGTTCACGCTGCCGGTGCCGGTCGGCGTGGCGGTCGTCGTGTCGTTCGGCACGGCGGTCGTGTCGGTCGGCGTGGAGGAGCCGGTGCTGGTCGGCCGGTCGGTGCCGATGCCGGTCTGGACGGCCTGCGCCTGGCTCTGCCGCTGCGCGTCGACCCACGCTTGCTGCGCGGCCATGGCCTGCGACTCCTGGCCGCGTGCCTTCTGCAGCCCCTCGTCGAAGCTCTTCTGCGTGCTCGAGACCCGCTCGTTGAACTTGGCCATGTCGTACTTGCCGGCCGCGGGGATGTTCGCCTGCTGGAGCGCCAGCAGCTTGGCCCGTTCCAGCCGGGCCTCGCCGAGCGCGACCTGCTGGTCGGAGGCGGCGAGCGACGCCTGGCGCGCCGCGACGAGCTTCTTCGCGTAGTCGGCGCGCGCGTCGGCGGCGCGCTTCTTCGCGTCGGCCTGCGCCTTCATGGCCCGCGCCTGCTCCAGGTGGACTGGGTCGCGTGTATCGTTCGCCACCTTCGCCTGCACCGCCGCCCGGTCCGCGTCGGCCTTGGCGGTTTGCGCGTCGGCCTTGGCGAGCTCGGCCTCGTGCTGCACCTCCTGCACGTGCAGCCGCGCGCGCGCCTGCTCGTCACGCGCGCTGCCGACGAACTGGCGCGCCTCGACCACCGGCGCCATCTGTCCCTGCGCCAGGCGCCCGAGGTCGGCGTCCGACACCGTCGTAGCCGAAGCTTGCTGTCCCTTGCCGGCGCTCGAGCTGGCACACGCCGCCAGCGCGGCCAGGGGCACCGTGATCCAAATTCTCCTCATGACGAATTCCTCCTAGCGTGAAGCTAGGGATGGGCGGCTCGACAGGCGACAAGCGGCGTGCGGCTGGGCGCCTGATCACTCCTCTGCCTGCTCGTCCTCGTCCGCCGCGCCGGCCGGCTCCGCCTCGCGCTGGCGCAGGCCGGCGGCCTCCAGCGCCCGAGCCACGCCCTTCGGCTTCCGCTCGTCGGAGCGCGCCTTCGGTGGCGGCCGCACCGCCGGCACCGCGCCGCCGAGCGCCCGCACCGCGGCGCTGAGCTCGTACTCGGCGCGCAGCTGGGGGTCGCTCTGCTGGGAGAAGGCGCCCCGCATGGTGACGGAGAGTGGGAGAGCGCTCACCGCGTCGAGGAGCAGCTCACCCGCGAGCGCGCTCGGCGCGCGGCCCTCGAGGAAGTCGACGCGCCGCTGGGTCTCCGGATCGTACTTGCCGCCTGGCAGCCCGGCCGGTGGAAGCTCGGGCTTCGGCGCCGCGCCGGAGAGGGAGAGCACGTAGCGGCGGGCGCGCCGCCCGAGGACGGTCACCTCGCCCGCCGGCTGGACCGACAGCGCCGGGCCGTACAGCAGGGCGAGGTCGAGCGCGAGGCGGAAGCTCTCGTCGCGCGCGCGGCGGGCGTCGCGGCCGCGGTCGGTCGGCCGCTCCCGGAAGGGCGCCCAGCGGCCCCGCGCGTAGGTCATGCCGTCGACGAAGACGAGCTGCTTGCCCGTCTCGGAGCCGGCGCCGCCGCCTGGATCGATGTCCGACGAGACCTCGAACTCGCCGGTGGCGAGCTGGCGCAGGTGGCTTCCCAGGCGAAGGAGCCGGCCCGCGCCGCCGCCTCGTCCGCGGAGAGCCGCAAGGCCTCGAGCGGCCTCGCGAAGTCGAACGGCTTCGCCTGGGCGGCGGCCGCCACGGCCGCCCGCTGCCGCGCCCCCTCCTCCCGGCGGTTGGAGCAGGCGAGGGCAAGGCCGGCCACGAGGGCCAGCGCGAGGGTGGAGGTGGAGCGGGAGCGCACCATCGTGCGCCGAAAGTACGTCATCCCGGGGCGAGACGAAAGCGGCGCGGCGGCCGCGGGGTGGACCACGCAGCGGCCGCCGGGAGCGCCTTCCCGTCGGACCAGAGGAGCTGATCGCAGTGGGCGAGCAGCTCGTCGAAGCCCTGGCGCTCGGCAGCCGAGATGGCGACGCCGCTCGCCTGGTGCGCCAGCGCGGTGGCCTGGCCGGGCGGCGCGCGGTCGGCCTTGTTGAAGACGAGCAGGCGCGGCGTCTCGGCCAGGCCGAGCTCGCCCAGGATCCCGTCGACGGCCTTCACCTGCCCCTCGTGGCGCGGATCCGACGCGTCGACCACGTGCAGGAGCAGGTCGGCGTCGCCGAGCTCCTCCAGCGTGGCGCGGAACGCCGTGATGAGGTCGTCGGGCAGGTCGCGGATGAAGCCGACCGTGTCGGTGATGATCACCTCGCGCTCGTCGGGGAACCGCAGGCGCCGGCTGGTCGGGTCGAGCGTCGCGAAGAGCACGTCCTCGGCCACCACCTTCGAGTCGGTGAGGGCGTTCAGCAGGGTCGACTTGCCGGCGTTGGTGTAGCCGACGATCGAGATGACGGGCAGCCCGCGCTCGTTGCGCTGCTTGCGGCGCACGTGCCGGTCCTGGGAGAGGTTCTCGATGCGCCGCTCGAGCGCCGTGATGCGATCGCGCACGCGGCGGCGGTCGATCTCGAGCTTCGTCTCGCCGGGGCCGCGCCCGCCGATGCCGCCGGCGAGCCGGGAGAGCGAGTCGTCGCGCCCCACCAGCCGCGGGTAGCGGTACTTGAGCTGCGCCAGCTCGACCTGCAGCTTGCCGTCGGCGGACTGCGCCCGCTGCGCGAAGATGTCGAGGATGAGCTGGGTGCGGTCGAGGATCTTGAGGCTGGTCGCCTCGGCGATGCCGCGCGCCTGCGACGGCGAGAGGTTCCAGTCGAAGACGATCACGTCCGCCATGAGCTGCATGGAGCGGAGCAGGATGTCCTCGAGCTTCCCCTTCCCGATGAGCGTGCGAGGATCGATCTCGCGCCGCATCTGCAAGACCGCGTCGACCACCGCCACGCCGGCGGTGCGGGCGAGCTCGCGCAGCTCCTCCAGCGAGGCCTCGGCGTCGGCGCGCCCGCGCTGCCGGCCGTCTCCGAAGCCGACCAGGAGCGCGCGCTCGCGCTGACCGGTCTTGCGCAGCGCCGAGGCCCGGGCGAACTCGTCCTCGAGCGCGAGCGGCCCCGCCACCGCGTCGTAGCCGAGCTCGAACACCGAGGACGCCACCTCGTCCTTCCACATGGCGCCCGCCGCGTTCTCCGGGAGGAGGTGCGCGTAGTGAATCTTTCCCGGCAGGCCGCCCGCGAGGACCTCCACGGCGGCGACGAGATCGAGCCGGAGCAGCGCGAGGTCGGTGTGGTCGTCGCGGGAGAGCGGCTCGCCGTGGAGGTGCGTGTGCACGAGCCGGAGCCCGCGCAGGCGGTGGGTGCCGGCACGGGCGCGGCCGACGTCCGGCAGCTCGAGCTTGCGCGCGTCGCCCACGATGACCGCGTCCACGTCGCCCTTGCGATCGAGGAGTACGCCGATCTGGCGGCCGGTCTCGAGCGAGACCTCGGTGAGGTGGCGAGCGAGCTCCGGCGAGACCACGTCCTCCGCGTCGACGCGGCGGCGGTAGGTGCGGCGGAGAGCATGGAGCTGGGAGGGCTTGAGGCCGAGGGTGTTGCCGAAGACTTCTTGCATTCAGGTCCTTCAACCATAAACGCGCCGGCCGGGGTAGGCCAGGCCATCGGCGGGCGGGGAGAGGGGCGCCTGGCAGGCGCGGCGGGGGGAGCCGAGCTACGGCGGGCGCGGGTAGGGCTGGCGCGGCGTCAGCTGCCGTCCGGCGCGATGACCTGCTGCGCGACGGCCAGCACTGCTGTCGCGTCACGAATCGCCTTCTCCCCGGCGGCACGATCGTACTGCTCCGTCGGCACGAAGTCCTCGTCGCCGTAAAAGGCGAACTCGCGCTCCTTGCGGAGCGCCTTCGAGATGGCGGCCACCTCGGGCAGGCGCTGCTGCACGCCGGCAGGGAATCGGCTCGCGTTGTCGAGGAGGATGCCGCCGACGTCATGCCACTTGGGGGGTTCGACGCCTGCATGACGGAGCATGCCCTTGCAGGCGAGCTCGACGAGCTCCTGCGCCACGCGAACGACGTCGGAGAAGCCGCCGCGCGCGAGGAGGAAGTCGAGTACCTCCCGCCGGAGCTGCGCCTTCGCGAGGTACGCCTGGGCGAGGGAGGTGGAGGTCATAGCTTCACCACGTCACCCGGGCGGAAGTCCGGCTTCAGGTCCCAGTACCAGCGCGCGCCACGCCAGACGCGTCGTGCGCCGAGCTCCGTCAGTCGCATCCGCAGCTTGGCGAGCACCCCGGCGAAGAACCCGCCGCGATCGTACACAAGGCGTGCGTCGTCGACGAAGTCGAGGAAGAGTGGGCTCCCCCGCGCCGCTTCCCGCGGCGTCTTGAAGAGCGGCGAGAACGAGGTTTCGACGCCCCGTGAACGCGCGAGTGCCAGGGCCGGCTCGAGGTCGCGCTCGATGGGTTCGAACTCCGCCACCCGCGCCATGCGGCCGTCCGGCAGCGGGTCCGCGACGATGAGGAGGTCGAGGTCGGAGTCGGGCCGCGCGCGGCCGCGTCCGACGGAACCGAACACCACCAGGCTCACCAGGCGATCACCGTACGCCCGGAAAATCGCCTCCGCCAGCGCGGCGAGCAGCTCGTCGAAGGTGGCCCCGGTGGTCACGTCCGCAGAGTAGGAGTCGCGGGGCGGCCGGTCAACGCGGCGCGGTGAGCGAGCCATCGGGGCGTGCTCTGGCGCTCATCCCAGGATGAGCTGCGCCCCCGTGAAGCGCGCCATGTGCTCGCGCCCGAACGTCTGCTCGGCGTGCAGGAGGTAGTGGCGCTCGCAGAGAATCCGGACGTTGTCGGTGGTGGAAGCGGCCCCGAGCGCCACGGGCCGGATGTGGTCGAACTCCAGCTTCCACCGGCTGCCACAACGACGACCATCGGCGGCCGTCCACGTGCACCGGCCGCCGTCGCGAA
>WNGR01011316.1_pt1 | contig 17060 bp, 17 predicted proteins | sample 5407581 | NCBI WGS metagenome assembly WNGR01 (sample SAMN13153383, study PRJNA577476) | soil metagenome | isolation source: 80 cm soil or saprolite under Garry oak tree replicate 2 | place: USA:California | collected 2016-06-15 | reverse complement strand
GGCGGAGCCGTTGGGCTCGGCCTCGGCCTCCAGCGACGCCTTGATCTCTTCTCGCTCGCGCTCCAGGTCGGCCATCTGCCCCTCGATGTCGAGCAGCTCGCGCACGTAGTCGCGGGCCTGCGAGCGCAGCGACCCGACCCGCAGGTCGGGAAGATTGATGTCCTTGAGGTCGGCCTCTTGCTTGAGCTGGTCGAGGGCGCCCTGGGTGGTCAGGCGCAACTGCCCGAGGAAGCGGCCCACCTGCCGCGCCATCTGCGGAAGCCGCTCGGGACCGAAGACGATCAGGCAGACAAGCACGATGACCGCGATCTCGCCGATCCCAACGTTGAACAACTTCCTGGCCTCCCTGGGCCGTACTCTGAATGCAAGACTAAGCCTCACCGGTGCAAATCGGCCAGCCCTGCGGCGCAGGATCGCCGCCATTAGGCTGGACGCCGACGAGACAGAGCCCAAGTACCGCGCGCCAAAGGAGCCGTCGTGGTCGTGCAGACCAACGCCATCGCCACGTATCTGAGCGAGCTGACCGCGGGAGAGGACGACCCCCTCCGCCACGCCCGGGAGCGGGCCGCGGCGGGCGGCATGCCGCCGGTGTCGGCGGATACCGGCGCCTTCCTTCGGGTCGCGGCCAGATGGACGGATGCCCAGGCGGCGGTGGAGATCGGCTCCGGCGCGGGGTACTCGGGCATCTGGCTGGCCCGGGGCCTGTCGCCGCGGGCGACCCTGACGACCATCGAGGCCGATCCCGAGCATCAGCGGCTCGCCAAGGCCAGCTACGAGGAGGCGGGAGTCTCCAACCGGATCCGCGCGATCCTCGGCCGTGCGCTGGACGTGCTGCCGCGCCTCAGCGACCGGGGCTACGACCTGGCGTTCATCGACGCGCGCAAGGACGAGTACCCGCAGTACCTCGACCATGCGCTGCGGCTCGTCCGCCCGGGCGGGATCATCCTGGCCGACAACGTGCTGTGGTCCGGGCGGGTGGCCGATCCCAAGGCGACCGACAGCGACACCGAGGCGCTGCGCCTGTACTCCAGGCGCGTGGCCGAGGACGAGCGCCTGGAGTCGACCATCCTCACGATCGGCGACGGCCTGGCCGTGTCGCTCGTCCGCCGCGACGGCGGGTCCACCGGCTAGGTCGGCGGGCAGGAGATGCGCAGCAAGCCGCGAGGCTGGGTCGCAAGGAACGTCATCGACGGTCTGGTGGTGCTGGCCGTGCTGGTCGGCAGCCTCTGGGTGATCCCGCGGGGCATCGGCGGGCGCGAGCGGGCGGAGCCGCCCGCCGCGGCCACCGCAACGACCGTGCCGCCGCCGCCGACCGCGCCGCGCCCCAGCCTGCCGACCGCGGTGTCCACCTCGACCAGTCATCCGCAGCGCTCGGCGGTGGTCGGCACGGTGCGGCTCGATGGCTTCGCGCAGGGGCTGGCGTTCGGCGCGGGCTCGCTGTGGATCGCCTCCGGCGAGCGGCTGGCGCGGGTGGACCCGTCGACCGACGAGGTGCTGGCGACCATCCCGATCGCGCCCGACGACTCGGGGCCGGCGGGTGTGGCCTTCGGCGCGGGCGCGGTGTGGGTGCCGGTGGCGGTCCCTGGCTCGGTCTGGCGGATCGACCCGAAGGCCAACAAGGTCGTGGCCAAGATCCCGCTGGGCGAGTCGCTGGCCGGCTTCATCGGGGTGACAGCCACCGACGACGCGGTCTGGATCAGCTCCGGCGAGCAGCAGAACGGCGAGCGCGGCGGGATCCTGATGCGCATCGACCCCCATCGCAACCGGGTGACGGCCAGGGTGCCGCTGCCGGGCGTGCCGAGCGACGTGGCGGCGACCACGAAGGCCTCGGTGTGGGTCGCCATGACCAACGGGCAGGTCCTGGAGATCGACGCCGCCAGGGGGCACGTGATGGGCCTGGTGGACACCGGCGGGCCGCTCGGCTTCACCCAGACGATCGCGCTGGGAGCCGGGTCGGTGTGGCTGGCCGATCCGCTGTCCGGCGTGGTGCTGCGCGTCGACCCGACGGACCTGAAGGTGGTGGCGCGCATCCGCACCGGCGCGATCACCGCGCTGGCGTTCGGCAGCGGCGGGATCTGGGCGGTCGGCAAGCCCGGGATCCTCCGCATCGACCCCGTCACCAGCCGGGTGACCGGGATGCTGCCGGCCGCGGAGGTCGAGGGCGTGCTGATGGTCGCCACCGGCGCGGGCTGGGTGTGGGCCGGGAGCGCCGAGCTGGTCAGCCGGCTCGACCCCGAGCTGATCAGGTCCTGAAGAAGTACACCTTGGCGGCGAACTCGGCCGCCAGCGCCATGATCACCGCCAGGTAGAACATGCCGGTGGCGGCCTGGATGGAGTTGGACCGCACCAGCGCCCTGATGAACGAGGCCAGCAGGCCGCACAGCAGCACCAGCCCGACCGCCAGGTAGACGGTGAGGTTGGGGAAGGCGAGCAGCGGCGACAGCGACTGGTCCACCACCTCGCCGCGGGCGCCGCCCAGCGCGGCGGAGACGAGCGCGGCGGCCACGCCGGCGAAGAACCAGGTTGCCAGCGCGAGGATCGGACGGTTGCTGAGCCGCCGGTCCACCAGGTACCAGTGGCCGAGCAGCAGCCCGTCGACGGTGGCGCCGAGGAACAGGGCGCCGGTCAGCAGCGCCAGCGCGCCGAGCGCCGTGCGGCCGCTCAGCACCGACAGCGGCCACGCCGCCACCAGCCCCGGGACGACCGCGGCGACGCCCACCCAGCGCGCGACCGGCAGCCGCGCGTACAGCAGCACCTGCCACAGCAGCACGGCGAGCGTGAACGCGCCCAGCCAGAGCGAGGCGCCGCGCCCGGTCGCGCCGGCATGGCTCAGCTCGCCCCGGCTGGTCAGCCAGGCCAGCGCCGCGCACACCAGCACGGTGGCGCCGACCAGCTTGAAGAACCCGGCCCGCACCACTCCCCAGAGCGGCGCCAGCCACAGCAGCCCCAGGCTCCCAAGGGCGGTCTCGAACAGCACCACCGTGAGCACACCGGTCGGACCACGCACCTGGAGACCTCCTGTCACCGCGGACGCCGTCACCGCGGACGGCGAAAGCCTAGCGCTCCCGGCGCCGCGGCGCCTTCCGAGCGGCGCCCTCGGGCGCCTGCAACCCGGTCGGCATCAGCGTGTTCGCCTGCTCCCGGTGAGGGCGGCTGCCACACCGAGGCCGATGAAGGTGGTGCCGACGACATAGCGCTCGCCGCGGAGCAGCCGCGCGTGCCCGCGCAGCCAGGGCCCGACGGTGCCGGCGACCAGCGCATAGCAGGCGTCGGTGCAGAGGCCGAGCAGCACGAACACGATCCCGAAGGTGGCCACCTGCACGGGCACGGCCCCCCGCGACCGATCGACGAACTGCGGCAGGAAGGCGAAGAAGAACAGCGCCAGCTTGGGGTTCAGCACGTTGACGAACATGCCCTGGCAGAACAGGCGCGCGGCGCTCCTCGGCTGGGCGCCCGCCTCGATCGCGTGCGGCTCGTCGCGCCCCAGCAGCTTGCGGACGCCCAGGTAGATCAGGTACGCGGCGCCGAGGTACTTGACCAGGCTGTAGGTGAGCGCCGAGGTGAGCAGCAGGTACGACCCGCCGAGCACGGCGACCCCCACCTGGACCAGCGTGCCCGCGTGGATGCCGAGCACCGAGGCGATCCCGGCGCGCCGGCCCTGCCGCAGGCTCTGGGAGACGACGTAGAGCACCGCCGGTCCGGGGACCAGCAGCACGATGACCGCGGTGACCGCGTACAGGGCGAGGATCGATGGGCTCGGCATGGCACCAGGCTATCGACGCCGCGCCGGCGGGGCATCTGAATTACCGGGCGCCCAGGATCCCCAGGACCTCGTCATGGAGCAGTCCGTTGCTGGAGACGGCGCTGCCGCCGTCGGGACGCGGCACGCCGGCGAGGTTGCTGAAGCGGCCGCCCGCCTCCTCGACGATCACCTGGACCGCCGCCACGTCCCACAGCGAGACCTCCGGCTCGGCGGCCACGTCGACAGCGCCCTCGGCGACCATCATGTGCGTCCAGAAGTCGCCGAAGCCGCGCCCGCGCCAGCAGCGCCGCTCCAGTTCGAGGAAGCGCTCCGTCAGGCCGTGCTGCGTCCACGAGGAGACGCTGGAGTGGCCGAGCTGCGCGTCCTCGAGGCGCGCCACCTTCGAGACCCGCAGCGGCACGCCGTCGGCGAAGGCACCGGCGCCCCTGGCCGCCCACCAGCGCCGGCCGAGTGCAGGCGCGGAGGCCACACCGACCACCAGGCCGCCGTCGCGCTCCAGGGCGATCAGCGTGGCGAACACCGGGATGCCGCGGACGTAGTTCTTGGTGCCGTCGATCGGGTCGATGATCCAGCGCGTGGATGCCTGGGCGCTGTCGCCCCCGGCGATGCCGAACTCCTCGCCAAGGACCGCGTGCTCGGGCCGCTCCTCGCCGATGCGCTTGCGCAGCAACTGCTCGGCGGCCCGGTCCGCCTCGGAGACCGGGGTCAGGTCCGGTTTGGTCTCGACCACCAGATCGGTGGCGCGGAAGCGTTCCAGGGTGATGGCGTCGGCGAGGTCGGCGAGCTCCAGCGCCAGCCGGAGGTCGAGGAGATTCGGGTCGTTTGCGTGGTGATCAGCGATGGCAGGGTTCATGCCGGTCAGCCTACATCGCCATAGTGGTCGAGCGCGTCGAGCGCGGTCTGGACCATGATCCGCACGCCGATCGGGATGGCCCGCTCGTCCGCGTCGAACAGCGCGGCGTGCAGGTCCAGGTCGGTGCTCGGGATGCGCACCCCGAGGCGGGCCATGGAGCCGGGGATCTCCTCGAGGTACCAGGAGAAGTCCTCGCCGCCCATGCTCTGCGGCGCGGTCAGCACCGCCGACGGCCCCAGCGCCCGCCGGGCGGCCTTGGCCATCACCGAGGTGGCGACCTCGTCGTTGACCACCGGCGGCGCACCGCGCTGGTACTCGATGTCCCACTTGCAGTTGAGCGGGGCGATGGTGGCCTCGAGGATGCGCTCGATCACCTTGGGCATCTCGCCCCAGATATGGCGGTCCAGCACGCGCACCGTGCCACGCGCCACCGCCTGGGTGGGGATGGCGTTGTGCACCGACCCCGACTCCACGGAGCCGAAGCTCACCGTCAGCACCGAGCGCGGGTCGACCACCCGGGACAGCGCGCCGGGCAGGTCGGTGATCACCCGCGAGATCGCGTACACCAGGTCGGAGGTCAGGTGCGGCCGGGCGGTGTGCCCGCCAGGGCCGGTGAGCCGGATCTCCATCAGGTCGGAGGCCGCGGTGATCGAGCCGACCCGGACGCCGAGCGCTCCCACCTCGATCTTGGGGTCGCAGTGCAGCGCGAAGATGGCGCTGACGTCCTTCAGCTCACCGGCGGTGAGCACGTCCAGCGCGCCCCCCGGCACCTTCTCCTCGGCCGGCTGGAAGATCAGCCGGACACGGCCGCGCAGCTTGTCGGCCTGCTCGGCGAGGGCCAGCCCGGCGCCGAGCAGGATGGTGGTGTGGAGGTCGTGCCCGCAGGCGTGGCAGACCCCCGGCACGGCCGAGCGGTAGGGGACGTCCTTCTCGTCGCTGAGCGGCAGGGCATCGATGTCGGCGCGCAGCGCGATCGTCGGCCGGTCGCCGCTGCCCAGATCGCAGACGAGCCCGGTGCTGGTGGGCAGCAGGCGTGGACGCAGGCCGACAGCCTCGAGACGGCGGGCGACCAGGGCGGTGGTCTCGCGCTCGGCGCGGCCGAGCTCAGGGTGCTGGTGCAGATGGCGGCGGAGGTATGTCAACTCTGCGCCATGCGTCGCCAGAAAGGTGCTCAAGTCTCCAGTCACGATCCGCCTGGCTCTCACGGGGCCGATAGGGAAGGGAAAATCGGCGTGCGGCTGTCACGACGGATGATACCGGTTTCCCTTCGCCAAATGGAAAAAGGAAACTCGTGCTAGTTACGTTCCTGCCGGTTCGCGTAATACTGTAATCACATGCAACCAGACCAATGCGCACGATCGGTCGCCTCGCCGTTCACCCTTCAGAACGCCGCTGAGCTTGCCTCCGCGTGTTGCCCGCGCAGGGGCGGCCAGTGCCCTTCCCGAATTCTCGGCACATTAGCTGCGCGTTATTGGGGAGCACCGACCGGCATCGAGCCGACGGACGCTAACTCGAATTATCTAGTCACCACTGCGGCGGTCCAGCCAGGTGAGCAGCGTGCGCACGGCGGCGCCGGTCGAGCCCTTGGCGAGGTAGCCGTCGTCGGCCTCCGCCCTGGACGGCCCGGCGATGTCCAGGTGCACCCACGGTCGCCCGTCGACGAACTCCTGGAGGAACAGGCCCGCGGTGAGCGCGCCGCCGTAGCGGTCGCTGGCCACGTTCTTGAGGTCGGCCACCTCGCTGTCGAGGTCCTTGCGGTACTCCTCGGGCAGCGGCAGCCGCCAGGCGCGCTCGCCGGCCTCGCCGGCGGCCTCCAGCAGCTCGCCCGCCAGGGCGTCGTGGTTGCTCATCACGCCCGTATAGCGCTTGCCCAGCGCGATCATGCAGGCACCGGTGAGCGTGGCCACGTCCACGATCGCGTCCGGCTCGGAGGCCGAGCCGAGCGCCAGCGCGTCGGCCATCACCAGCCGCCCCTCGGCGTCGGTGTTCAGCACCTCGACCGTCTTGCCGTTCTTCATGGTCAGCACGTCGCCCGGGCGGGTGGCCGTGCCGGACGGCATGTTCTCTGCGGTGGCGAGGTAACCGGTGACCGCCACCTTGACGCCGAGGTCGGCGAGCGCGCTCATCACCGCGAGCACCGCGGCCGCCCCGGACATGTCGGTCTTCATGGTGATCATGCCGTCCGGTGGCTTCAGCGACAGGCCACCGGAGTCGAAGGTGATGCCCTTGCCGACCAGTACCACGCGACCTCGGGCTCCCTCCGGCTCGTAGCTGAGCTCGATCAGGCGCGGCGGGTTGCCGGCTCCCTGGCCGACGCCGACGATGCCGCCGAAGCCCTCGGCCGCCAGCTCGCGTTCGTCCTTGACGGAGATGCGCACGCCCTTGCCCTCGACCGCGCGGGCGGCCGCGGCGGCCAGGTCGTCGGGGTGGAGGTTGTTGGCCGGCTCGTTGGAGAGGTCGCGCGCCAGGTTGGTGGCCAGGGCGCGGACGCGGCCGGCGGCGACCGCCGCCTGGAGCGCGTCGGGCTCCCCCTCGCCGGCCACGATCACCAGGCGCTCCAGGCTCGAGCGGTTGCCGTTGGTGCTGGCCTTGTACTTGTCGAAGCGGTAGGCGGCGAGCAGCGCGGCCTCGGTCACCGCGCGCACGGCGCCGGCCGGGTCCCCCGGCACGGCCTGGGCCAGCGTGGTGACGGCGTGCTTGGCGCCGCGGGCCTCGCGGACCAGGGACCCGGTCGCGCGGCGCAGGATCTCGGCGTCGACCTTCGAACGGTCGCCGAGGCCGATCAGCAGCAGGGTCGCGGCGGGCAGGCGGCCGAGCGTCGGGAGCGCGACCGCCTCACCGGTCTTGCCGCTGAAGCCGCGCGACTCTAGCAGCGGGCGCAGCGGCGTCCCGAGCGCCTCGAGCGCCTGCTCCGCGCCTGGTCCGAGCTCGAGGTCGGCGTCGATGCCGACGGCGAGCAGATCGGCCGGCGCGCTCAGCGCTTCGGCCGTGCCAAGTCCAACCTCCATGTGCTCCTCCACCTGAAGCTCTGACGACTGCCTGGGCGAGGCCGTACCAGGCAGGATCTTCGGGCGATCCTACAGGTGAGCGTCACGCGACGGCCGGCGATTGGGGGGATTTCCGACTGTAGTAGCCTCTGCGATGTCGCGTCGCCGGGGCGCGGACCACCGGACCGTCGTGGGGGAGCAGGCAGCATGGAACGCAGCAGGCTGGCCGACATCATCGCCTTCGACCAGCGGCGGATGGCGAAGCACAGGGTGTTCGAGACCGACCGGACCATCACCGACCTGTACTGCCTCGACCCGGACCAGGAGCAACTGCTGCTGGTGCACGAGGCGTCGGACAAGGTGGTGGTGGCGATGGCCGGGCGCGTCCTCGTCCGCGTCGAGGACGAGTCGGCCGAGATCGGCCAGTACGAGGCGGTGCTGGTGCCCGCGGGGGCCAAGCACGCGCTCAAGAACCTCGGGCCCGACCCCGCCGTCCTGCTGGTGTTCCTGGCCCCGCGGCTGGCCTGAGCCAGCCGCGGGGCCAGGCCGCCACTACATGCTGAGGTTGAGGAGTCGGTCCACGAAGGCGCGGTAGCCGCGCACGGCGATCCGCAGGTCCTCGGTGGAGCCTTCCTCGATGGTCGCCTTCAGCTTGGCGCGCTCGGTCTCCAGCGCCCGCACCAGGCCCTGCACCAGCTCGTCGACGAAGCGCTCGGCCTCCTGGACGGCCTGGCGCGGCTCGTCCACGAAGCCGGCTTGGATGTCCAGGAAGCGGGCGCGGACGGCGTCGGCGTCTATCGTGCCGAGCAGGGCGCTGGGCTCGTCCGGCGCGGCGACCGGAGCCGGTCCGGAACCGGGAACGAGCATCTCGGTCTCGGTTCTCGGCGGGCTCTGGCCCGCCCGGTCCGACTCCGGGCTCTCCACGCCGGTGGGCACGGCGGCCGGGGTCTCATCGGTCGGCGTCCCGGTCGCCGGGGTCGCCGCTTCCGGCTTCGCCGTGCCCGCCGTCTCGAAGATCGAGGTCCCCGCGCCGCCCGTCGGCGGGGGCGCCGGCTGGCTGTCCGGCTCGGCGGCTGGCGCCGCGGTGGCCGGGGCCTCGTCGGCCGTGCGCGAAGGCGGCCCGAGCGCGATCGGCGGGCGCTCCTCGCCGTCCCCCGACGGCTCGGCGCGACGGACCTCGCGATCCCTGCGCTCGGCCTCGGTGTCCGCCCGATCCGGCTCACCGGTCGAGGTCCGGTCGGACCCCGCGGCGTCCTCCTCGACGTCGAACACCGAGCTCGAGGACGTGGAGGCGGCCTGATCCGCGCCGCCGGCCGGCTCCCCGGCGGCCGCTGGCTCGCTCGCCGCGGCCTCTGTCTCGGAGTCCGCCTGGCGGATGCGGTCGGCCCGCCGGTCCTCGTCCTCCTCCTCCTCCTCGCTACGCCCACCCTGGTCGACGCCGGCACGCTGGTCGGTCATCGACCCCTGGCGCGAGGACGTGGATTCACGCTCCCCGGTGCGCCGCTCCGGCGGCGTCGAGGCCGCGGACGGCCTCCCATCGTTGCTTCCCTCTCCGTCCCGTGCGGTGACCTCGTCCCGCGCCATGGCCCCGTCCGCGGTCCTGGACCCGTCGGGCTCGTCCACCTCGAGCAGGTCCTCGAACAGGGAGCGGTAGTGGACGAGGGCCTGGCGAAGGTCCTCGGTGGTCGCCTGCGAGCGCTCGTTGGCCTCGGCGACGGTGTGCGCCGTGCGGTAGTCGTCGACCACCTGCGGATGGTCCACCGAGATGTCGGCCGCGCGCTGCTCGAAATCCTCGACCGGGTAGCCGCGCTCGCGCATGACCTCGTTGATCAGCCGGTCGGCGCCGCGGGTCGCCTCGGGCGGCGAGTCGACGAAGCGTTCCTGGACCATGCGCCACTCCTCGAGATAGCGGTCGCGCGCGCGGGTCTCCAGCGGCACGATCTCCAGCTTCTGGCGACGCGTGCGGCGGTCGTCGAGCTCATGCTCGGCGGCCTGGCGGCTGCCCGAGTCCCTGACCGCTCGGTCGTACTCCGGCCCGAACTGGTCGCGGAGCCGCGCGGTGCGCTGCCTGCGGAGCACCAGCCATGCGAGCGCGAACACCACGACGACGATGATGGCGATGAGCAAGCCGGTATTCACTGGCCGCTCCTTTCAGTCCCGTGTCTGGTCGTTGGTGGCCTCGCATCCGGATTGAGACGGATGCGGTGCCGCCTATCCCATTCAGCTATCCCGGTCAAGGGGCTACCCAAACCCGGAACGTCCCCCCTGCCGCGACGAGATGCCCGCCATCGGGTCGGATCGTGACACTCTAACGACAGGGGACGCGAAGGACTATGCGGCCACGCGAAGAAACGGCAAGCCTGTTTGCTATGTCCAGAAGGTCGGCTCTGGGAAAGGTCGCTACGCCCAGGCGGGCGGCCGCTCACGCTCGCCATCGTGGTGGTCGTGGCGGGCGAACTCGATCAGGATGCGGGCGGACTCAGTGACCTCGGCGGGGTCGGCCGTCTCCTGCCGCCACCACTGCCCGAGCCGGTCGTCGTGGTAGCGGGGGACCACGTGGACGTGGAGATGGAAGATCGTCTGCGCGCCGGCCATGCCATCGGAGTTGGCCTGCACGAGGTCCACCCCGCCGGCCTTGAAGGCGCCGGTCGCCAGCCGCGCCATGCGCCGGGCGGTGGCCGCCACGGCCAGCCAATCCTCCTCGCTGGCGCTCATCAGGTCTGGGACGTGCGTGCGCGACACCACCAGCAGGTGGCCGGGAGTCGCCGGGTTGATGTCCATGAAGGCGACGGTATGTTCGTCCTCGTCGACGTAGTCCGCCGGCAGCTCACCCGAGACGATCTGGCAAAACGTGCAATCGGCCTGCATCCACCCTCCTCCTCTCGGCCTGCGCTGGACAGCACCAACCAAGCCTTCGGAGCCTATACCCGTTGGGCGGACAAGGTTATGCGCGTGTGCGCCGCCCGCCCTCTCTACGAATCGGCAGCAGTCGCCTCGAGATCGAGAGCGAGTGAGTTGATGCAGTACCGCTGGCCCGTCGGAGCTGGCCCGTCGGGGAAAACGTGGCCGAGATGCGACCCGCAGCGCCGGCAGCGGACCTCGGTGCGGTGCGGCCAGCCGGTGCCCGATTCGAACTTGGTGTCGGAGCTGAACAGCTCGGCGCCGCAGGCCGCGCAGCGGTACACGCCGTCGTCCTTGGCGAAAACGTACCTGCCGCTGAACGGCGGCTCGGTCCCGGCCTCGCGCAGGACCTTGTACTGCTCAGGCGTGAGCTGCTCCCGCCACTCCCCCTCCGACCTGGTGATCTCGGCCATCTCTCAGCCTCCATGTGGTGGAGCGCCCGCGGTTCGGCGCCACAGCGCAGCTCTGCGATTGTAGGGGAGTCGTCCGCCTTGGCTGAAGATCTACTCCTGCTCGACATCTCCGAGCCAGACACGGCGCCCAGCCTCGGCAAGGCGCTCCCTGCGTTCCTCGTAGTCTGGGAGGACACGGTCCAATCGAGGCCAGGAACCTCTGCGTACCGGTGGTAGATGTCGACGATCCGTTCGGTGTGCTCTGGCGCCAGATCGTTCTGCGCGCGGCCGGCCGTGTAGTCGCGTTGATAAACAGGATCTTTCCGCGCCGCTCGGCCGGCTTGGAACCGCGGGCACGCAGCACGAGGACGCATGCGGGGATGCCAGTGCCGTAGAAGAGGTTGGGCGCGAGCCCGATGACCGCGTCGATCACGTCGTCATCGAGCATGCCGGTGCGGATCCTCTGCTCCTCACCACCGCGGAATAGCACGCCGTGCGGCATCACGGTCGCGACGATGCCACCATCGTGAAGCACAGACAGCATGTGCTAGACGAACATGAGATCGGCTTTCTTGCTGTTCCGTGGCGTCCGTCCATAGCGCATGCGATCCGGGAACTTCATCTCATCCGGGTCGTAGCCCTGAGAGAACGGCGGGTTCGTGATCACCCGATCGAACCGCATCAGCGCTCCGTCGCGGACGTGTTGCGGGTCGGCAAGCGTATCGCCGTTGCGGATATCAGCGTCCTGGATGCCGTGCAGGAGCATGTTCATCTTGGCGATGGCCCAGACACTGCTTCAGCGTCAGCTTCGCCACATTCCACTCTTCGTAGGCCCCTTGCCCTCATCGCGAATCCTACCGATGTGGTGTGATCTTCAGGCAACCGGCACGGTGCCTCAATAGCGCAATTGCAGCGAGTCGAGCAGCTTCCACACGTCGGTTGACGGGTCGCGGTTCGTCGGGATGCAGTGCGACAGGTGCTCCTCGGGCCCACATCCTCCCGATGGGCACTGCCCAATCAACTGCAGGCCGCGCTTGCGCGCAGCTTCAGAGTGCCCGACGAGCGCCGCCCACTGTTCTTCGCCGACGTACTTATCGAAACGCTTGAACCCCGTCCGCCGGCGTAGCATGCGCGTGAGATCACCGCACCTTCCACCAAGCGGCGTCTCGAACTCCCGCCAGCCTTGCTCACTGATAGCTGGAATCGCCGCTCACGGCCGAGGTGGCCGTTGATCCGCTCTGCGTAGGTCGCCTCGGTAACCTCGCCCTCGACGAACAGGTAGAGCACGCGCCGTCTGCGGTCGGGCCCGGGAGGACGACGCAGCGGCCGGACATAGTCGCGTGCGTCTCGTCGGGGGCTCAACCACCCGCTCCGGCCCGGGCTTCTACCTCTTGGAGGTAGCGGACGGTCCTGACGATCTGCCCCGGGCCGACCCGCGGAACCCCGCCGTAGCGGCCAGCGCGATAACCTCGCTCCAGGTTCTCGTCCTTACGTGGGTGGGCATCGGTGAGCGGGTAGAGCTCGGTGGCACCGTCGGTTCGCTTCTCGGTCAGCCAGACCTGCTCGCGGCCGAGCGGCCGATTACCCGTGGCGGTGCCCAATGGCGTGGTGTCGTGGGAAGTGAAGATGAGCTGTGCGCAGTTTGGGCTCGCCTTGGGGTCCTGAAACAGGCGGATGAACTCGGCGACCAGAGTGGTATGGAGGCTTGCGTCCAGCTCGTCGACGAGTAGCACCGCTCCGTCCTTCAGTGTGAGCAGTAGCGGCCCCAGCAGCGCGAACCAGTTGCGCGTGCCGTATGACTCATCATCGAAGTCGAACGCCGTTTGGCGCCGGCCGCTCGACCGGATCAGCCGCACACGAGGTGGATCCGGATCTTGCTTGACGACCTCGATGTCGTCGATACCGAGATCAGCGACGCGCAACAGTTCCAAGACCCGATCGCGGTCATCGGTGAGCAGCCGCCGGCTGGTGAACCACTCGCGCTCGTTCCGGTCGCTCTCCGGAGTGACCAGCCAGAGGTTGCCGTGGAACCAGCGGTAGAGCACTGAGAGCTGAGGGTGGTTGTAAGCCGCCGCGGTCGAGAGGAGGCGGCCGCGCGGGTAGACGTGCAGCCATTCCGCCTCTACCTGGGTGTCACTCAGTTCGAAGCCGTACACCCAGCGGGTCTTGTCGATCACAAGATCGATCTCGAACGAGGACGGGGCCTTCGATGCCTTGGGATCCAGCGCGAACGGTGTGCGCGGCACCCCGTCGGTCTGGGTCCACTGTGCATGCGATTCCAGGACCGCCTGGCGCATCAGGCGTAGAGCGCCCAGAACGTTTGATTTGCCCGAAGCGTTTGCCCCATAGATGCCAACGACAGGCAGCGCCTGGACGGGCCGCCGGTCGGCGACGATACCAGTCTGTCTCGCCGGCGTGTCCTCAAGCCCCTCAGAGACCAGCGAGAGGGTCTGCTCGTCGCGCAGCGAGAGCACGTTCGCAACGGTGAACCCGAGCAGCACGTGGCCCTCCTCACAGGTCGGTCAACCTCTAAACTAGCATCTCACGAGGAAAATCCTCATACAACAACGGTTTAGAGGCCGTGGACACGCTTGCCACGTACCACTAAGGATCAGTTGGAAGCGCTGGCGGCTATCTCAGCCACCGATCTGGGACATGCCGCGAGCGGGCTGGACGAAGTCGGGCTCGTTGATCCGGTGGCCCCACTGCTTGCGCGCGACCGCGTCGAGGTAGCAGCGGGCGACCGCCTCGTCGCCGCCGCCGGACCGCAGCACCGTGCGCAGGTCGTATTCGGTGGTCGCGAACAGGCAGGTTCGGACCTGTCCGTCCGCGGTCAGCCGCACGCGGTCGCACTGTGCGCAGAACGCTCGGGTCACCGAGGCGATGATGCCGACAGCACCCTCGCCGTCCCGGTAGCGGTAGCGCTCGGCCGGGGCGCTGCCGCGGGTGTCGGGCGCCTCCAGGCCCAGCTCCTGGTCCAGCCGGGCGAGGATCTCGCCTGCGGGGATCACCTGGTCGCGGGTCCACTCGCCCGGGGCGTCCAGCGGCATGAACTCGATGAAGCGCAGCTCGACGCCGAGGTCGCGGGCCCAGCGGGCCATCGGGATCACCTCGTCGTCGTTGAAGCCCCGGACCACCACGGCGTTGATCTTCACCGGAGCCAGCCCCTCCGCCAGGCTGGCGTCGATGCCGCGCAGCACGCGCTCCAGCCCGTCGCGGCGGGTGATCTGCTTGAAGCGGTCGCGCCGCAGCGAGTCGAGCGAGATGTTGGCGCGCCGCAGACCGGCGTCCTTGAGCGGGCCGGCGAGGCGGTCCATCAGGTAGCCGTTGGTGGTCAGCGACAGCTCGACGCCCAGCGGCGCCAGGGCGGCGACCACGTCCACCAGGTCGCGCCGCAGGGTCGGCTCGCCCCCGGTGATCCGCACGGTGCGCACGCCCAGCTCGATGGCCACCCGCAGCGCGCGGATCAGCTCCTCCATGGTCAGGATGTCCCCTGCCCCGAGCCATGGCAGGCCGTCCTCGGGCATGCAGTACAGGCAGCGGAAATTGCAGCGGTCGGTGACCGAGACGCGCAGGTCACGGACGACGCGGCCGAAGCTGTCGATCATCACCCGATCAGGCTCGGCCACCGTGCACCTCCTGGAATTCTGGCGACCCGACCCAGCGGCCGCCCCCGGCCCACCGTTCCTTCTTCCAGATCGGCACCTGACGCTTCAGCTCGTCGATCAGCTCGCGGCAGCCGGCGAACGCCTCGGCGCGGTGCCCCGCCGAAGCGGCGACGATCACGCTCGGCTCGCCGACCGGCACGATCCCCAGCCGGTGCGCCAGGTAGACGGCGCCGAGCCCGTGCCGCTCGACGGCCGTCACTGCGACCTGCTTCAGCTCCCTGGTGGCCAGCTCCTCGTAGGCCTCGTACTCCAGCGTCTCGACGGGCTGCCCCTCGGAGTGGTCGCGGGTAGTGCCGACGAACAGGGCGGTTCCGCCGCATTCGGGCAGGCACACCGCGCGGAACGCGGCGTCCAGTGACAACGCCGAGTCCGTGAGCGCCACAGTGATCCACTGGGTCATCGCGCTGCTCCTTGGAACCTTCCGGCCGTTCCGTCGGGTCCAGCCTGTCCATCCTACAGAGGCTCCGCGGTTCTTATGAGGATCACGAGGAGAGCACCTCGCAGAGGGATTCCAGGCTCTGGAGGTTGTGGCCGGGCAGGAACGAGTCGACGTGCGGAAGCGCCGCCGCCATTCCCCTGGCCAGCGGCTGGTAGCGGGGGCTTCCCTTGAGCGGGTTCACCCAAACCAGCCGGTGCGCGACTCTGGCGAGCCTGGCCATCTGGGCGGCGAGCAGGACCGGGTCGCCGCGTTCCAGCCCATCCGAGCAGAGCACCACCACGGCCCCGCGGATCCATGCCTGCTGGCCGTAGCGGTCCAGCAGCTCCTTGAGGGAGGCGCCGATGCGGGTGCCGCCCTCCCAGTCCACCACCGAGGCGGCCACCTGCCGCAACGCCAGGTCGGGCTCGCTGCGCCGCAGCGCCCTGGTCAGCCGCGTCAGGCGGGTGCCGAAGGCGAACACCTCGACCCGCTGGCCGGCCCGGACGGCCGCGTACCCGAACTGTAGCAGCGCGCGCGAATACGACGACATCGAGCCGGAGACGTCGAGCAGCAGCACCAGCGGGCGGCGCTTGGAGCGCCGGTTCCGCCAGGCGCGGTGGAATGGCTCGCCCTGGGTCCGCAGCGAAGCCCGCACCGTGCGGCGCAGGTCGAAGCGGCGGCCGCGGGGCGAGGCCCGGTAGCGGCGCGCCCGCCGCATCGGCAGGATCACCGCGAGCTGGCGGATGGCCAGGTCGGCCTCGTGCCGCTCGGCCTCGGACAGGTCCTCGAAGGACTTGGCGCGCAGCATCTCGATGCCGCTGGCGACCAGCCCGATGGTCACCTCCTCGTCGCCCTCGTCGCGCTCGTCGCTGTCGGCCTCATCGGACAGGGCCTCGCCGACCAGCACCTCGATCTCCCGTTCGATCGAGACGCGCGGCTCGGGCTGCCAGCCGCCCAGCTCCGCCCGCAGGCGGTCCCGAGCCCGCGGGAACCACTGCTCGAACGCCAGGTTGTAGGCGTCAAAATCCTCTTTGCGGGCGATCATGGTGAGCCGCCCCGCCAGGTACAGGCTGTCGCGGTCGAAACGGCTGAGCGCGGCCACCGCGCGGCAGAACGCCAGGATCCGCCCGGTCCCGACCGGCAGTCCCCTGGAGCGCAGCAGCCGGCCGAAGCCGACCAGCCGTTCGATCCCGCGCAGTTCGAGGGTGGCTTCCACAAACGCCTGCCCATCGGGGCCAGCGGCACTCGGCGCGGGCATCACTCGGACTCCAGCACCTCGTCGAGCTTGGCCCGGACCAGCTCGAGATCCTCGTGGTCCTTGACCAGGGCGCCCAGCGTGGCGCTGGCGGCGTCCGGCTCGAGCCGCTCCGCGCCCAGGAACGCCAGCGCCTGCGACCAGTCGATCGTCTCGGCCACGCCCGGCCGCTTGGCCACGTCCATCGCGCGCAGCCTGGCCACCGCCCGCGCGACCTGCCTGGCCAGCACCTCGGGCACCTCCGGGGCGCGGACCCGGACGATGTCGACCTCGCGCTCGACCGAGGGATGGTCGATCCAGTGGTACAGGCAGCGGCGCTTGAGCGCGTCGTGCAGCTCGCGGGTGCGGTTGGAGGTGATGATCACCGCCGGCGGCTGCTCGGCCGCGACCCGGCCAATCTCGGGGATGGTCACGGCGAACTCGCTCAGCACCTCGAGCAGGAACGCCTCGAACTCGTCGTCTGCGCGGTCCAGCTCGTCGATCAGCAGCACCGCCTGGGAGCCCGCCCGGATCGCCGCCAGCAGCGGCCGCTCGACCAGGAAGTCGGGGCCGAACAGGTCGGCCTCGTGCTCGCCCAGCTGGGCCGCGCGCACGGCGATCAGCTGGCGCGAGTAGTCCCACTCGTAGAGCGCCTGGCTGGCGTCGATGCCCTCGTAGCACTGCAACCGCACCAGCCGGCGATCCAGCAGCTCGCTCAGCACCTTGGCGACCTCGGTCTTGCCGACCCCGGCCTCGCCCTCCAGCAGCAGCGGCTTGTTGAGCGCCAGGCTCAGCCACACCGCGGTGGCGAGTCCGCGGTCGGCAAGGTAGGCGTACCGCCCGA
>WNGR01003522.1_pt1 | contig 17060 bp, 16 predicted proteins | sample 5407581 | NCBI WGS metagenome assembly WNGR01 (sample SAMN13153383, study PRJNA577476) | soil metagenome | isolation source: 80 cm soil or saprolite under Garry oak tree replicate 2 | place: USA:California | collected 2016-06-15 | reverse complement strand
AACCATTCGCTGCCGCTAGCTTTTGTGCGGGTGTGTGAAGCGGGTGAGGCGTACAGAGAGAGCGTTGGCAACGCACGTGAGCGAATACGCTGCCGTGTGAAGCATGGGACCGGTTGGGGGCCCTCAGGCAAGAACAAGTGCTGGCGGTGTTAGCCGCTTTCTTTTGCCTACTTTTCTTTGCGGCGGCAAAGAAAAGTAGGTGCCGCCCCGCACAGGGGCGACGCATGAACGGCAGACACCATCACGCGGATGCCAGCAAAAACCCAAGCAAACCAAACCAAACCGGCCGCGCTACGAAGGCAACCCCCGAATGCCCGCGCATAGCCAAACCGCAAACCTCAGCGAAGCAAAAAACCAAAACCCGCTGCGAGAGCGAATACGCAAACCAGATCACAAATGGCCTCAGGCACCCGTTGCCTGGATACGCCACACGCCTGCACAGCGTCTATGATTGATCTGGCAATACATGGGCATTAACGCAAGTGACGCGCGCGCCCATTCCAGTCGCATCATGCTCTTTCGTTAGCTAACGGCAAGGCCAGTACACGACCCTGGGAGCGAACATGGATGCAGTCCGGACGTTGCTTGAATCGCAGCCGTTGCTCACGTTGTTTCTCACCATCGCGCTGGGCTATGTGATCGGCGAATGGAGCATCAAAGGCGTGGCGCTCGGCTCCGGCGCGGTGCTGTTCGTCGGGCTTGCAATCGGCGGCTTTGCGCCGAAGTCCGCGCCGCCCGCGGTGCTCGGCACGCTGGGTCTGTTGCTGTTTCTCTATGGCATCGGCGTGCAGTACGGCGCGCAGTTTTTCGCCGGCTTGTCGAGTGCCGATGGACTCAAGGCGAACGCAGCCGCCGTGCTCGGCGTGATCGGCGCGGGCTTCGTGTCGCTAGCGCTCGGGCCGCTGTTCGGCGTGAAGCTCGATCAGGCGCTCGGCCTGTATGCGGGCGCGGGCACGAGCACGGCAAGCCTGCAGGCGGTGCTCGCCGTGCTGAAGGGCGAAGGCGCGGCCGTCGGCTATAGCGTTGCTTACCCGTTCGGTGTCGCCGGGCCGATCCTGTTTCTCTATGTGCTGAGCGTCGCGCTGGCGCGCAAGATCGAAGCGCCGCCCGGCAACATCATGGCGACGGCCGAGATCGCGCTGCGCAACCAGGCGTTCGTCGGCCTCACGTTTCCCGAACTGAAAGCGCGTCTGCCCGCGGGCCTCGGCATCGCGGCCGTGCGCCGCGCGCATCACAACCAGTTGCCCGCCGACGATTTCGTCATGCAAACCGACGACGTGCTGCTCGCGACCTCGATGGACGGCGACGAGTTGCGTAAGGCCACCGAACTGCTCGGCGAATTGCACACCGGACGCATGACCCGTTTCCGCGAGGACCTCGATTATCTGCGCGTGTTCGCGTCGAGCCGCACCGTGGTCGGCCATGCGCTGCGCGATGTCCGATTTCCCGACGGCATGGTGTGCTCGATCGCGCACGTGCGTCGCGGTGACGCCGACATGCTGCCGAGTCCCGATCTCATACTCGAGTTCGGCGACCGTGTCGGTCTGCTGATCGGACCCGGTCAACGCGATGCGGTGCGCAAGCTGTTCGGCGATTCGATCAAGGGAACGGCGGAGTTGAGCTACATCTCGATCGGCGTCGGCGCGGCGCTCGGTTTGCTGGTCGGCCTGATTCCGCTGCCGATACCGGGCGTCGGCAAGTTGTCGCTCGGGCTCGCCGCGCTGCTGCTGGTCGCGCTCTATCTCGGCAAGATCCGGCGCGTGGGTGGACTCGTCTGGACGATGCCGCTTTCCGCGAATCTCGTGCTGCGCAACTTCGGCCTGACTGTGTTTCTCGCGCAAGTCGGGCTGTCGTCGGGACCGAAGTTCTTTGCGACGATCGGCCTCACTGGCATCTCGTTCCTGCTGTACGGCGCGGCCATTCTGATTGCGCTCGTGTGCATCACGGCGGCGTGCTGCCTGTGGCTTTTTCGCCTGCCGTTCGACGCGACCGTCGGCGTGATCAGCGGCGCGACGGGCAACCCGGCGATCCTCGCGTTCGCGAACCGCATCGCGCCGACCGATCGCCCCGATATCGGCTACGCGATGATCTTTCCGTCGATGACGATCGTGAAGATTCTGTTCGTTGAGATCGCGGCGGTGGTGTTGGGCGGATAAACCGGTTCGCTGTTAGCGTGCTATTGATCTGACGAATACCTCGTAAAAAAGGGCGTTTCGCGAGCATTACGCGTGTGTGTTGCGCAAGCGTGTGTGGCGCCGTCGAGACAGCGCGCGCATCTCGCAGCTTTCTTTACTGGCGAACATAGTCGGTCTCGTATCATCAGGTTCGCCGCGAAACTGCCGTAAACATGCAGGTACGCGACAGACGCCATCGCCTCTCGCAGCCTGGACGTACCAACAGGCGGCGCCCCCGGACTTGCCGACCCATTCACGCTGCCGAGCCATGATTCGCCCGCAGGACCTCGCCTCGTTTCGTACTGTTCCCGCCGTGAAGGCCGCGCTGTCACGCTCGCAGTTCGACGCGTTCTCGCGGCAATTGCCGCTGCTGTATGTGATCCTCGTGGTGAACAGCGTCGCCGTGGCCGCGACGCATGTCGCCGTTGCGCCGGCTTGGCTCGCCATCTGGGTACCGCTCGCGATGTGCACGGCCTGCGCGATCCGGCTGGTCGTGTGGGTAAGGCGAAGAAACTTCCTCGCGTCGCTGACGGATGAACAGGTCGCGTCGCGGCTCAAGACGACGATCTGGCTGATTGCACTGCTGGGCGTCATCTTCACGGGCTGGGGATTGCTGCTTTTCCCGTATGGCGACCCGTACGCACGCGCGCACGTGGCGTTCTACATGTCGATTACGGTGATCGGCTGCATCTTCTGTCTGATGCACATGCGCAAGGCCGCATTGCTGCTGACGGCCATCGTGATCGTGCCGTTCTCGCTGTTCTTTTCGCTGACGCATAACGCGGTGCTTGTCGCGATTGCGATCAACATGCTGCTCGTTGCCGTCGCGATGATCTTCGTCCTGGTCACCTACTATCGCGACTTCGCGAACCTCGTTGGATCGAAGCATGCATTGCAGGCGAAGCAGGCCGAACTGCAACGGCTGAGCGACGAAAATTCGCGCCTCGCCAATCTCGACATCCTCACAGGGTTGCCGAACCGCCGGCGCTTTCTGGCCGATCTCGACGCGCTCTTTGAAACGGCGCAGGCAGGGCAGGCGCGGTTCGCCGTCGGCGTAATCGATCTCGACGGCTTCAAGCAGGTCAACGATCTATATGGCCACGGCGCAGGCGACCGCGTGCTCGAAGAAGTCGGCCGGCGGCTTCTCGACGTTTCGGGGCCGCATATCCAGCTTGCGCGGCTCGGCGGCGACGAGTTCGGCCTGCTGGTGACGGACGTGCGCGAGCCACAGGACTTGCGCGACATCGGCGCGGCGATCTGCGAAACGCTGCGCGCGCCTTACGCGTGGCCTGGCGCGACTGCGCGGCTGTCGGGATCGCTCGGCTTTGCGATCTATCCCGATGCGGGCCGCTCGCCCGCGCAACTGTTCGAGCGCGCGGATTACGCGTTGTACTTCGCGAAGGAGCATCGCCGCGGTGGCACGACGATCTTCTCGGCGGAGCACGAAAAGCAGATTCGCGAGCTTGGGCAAGTTGAACAGGCGCTGCGGCATGCGGATCTCGACCGCGAAATGACGCTTCATTTCCAGCCTATCGTCGACACGGTGCGCGAGCATGTCGTGTCGTACGAGGCGCTGGCGCGATGGACCAGCCCGACGCTCGGCGACGTGCCGCCGGCGCTGTTCATCAAGGTCGCCGAGCGCAGCGATTTCATTCATACCGTGACGGCGGCGCTATTGCGCAAGGTGCTCGCGACGATGCGAGAGTGCGATCCCGCCGTGCGCGTCGCTTTCAATCTGTCGGCGCGCGATATCGGCTCCCTGGACGCGGCTGCGAACATTGCGGGCATCGTTCGCGAGAGCGGCGTCGCGCCTGATCGCCTGATCTTCGAAGTGACGGAGACGGCCGTCATTCAGGATTTCGAGCAGGCGTTCGCTTCGCTCGATGCGTTCAAGCAGCTAGGTGTTCACATTTCGCTCGACGATTTCGGCACGGGCTATTCGAGCCTCACCTGCATTCACCGGCTGCCGCTGGACAAGATCAAGATCGACCGAGGCTTTCTAGACCGCATCGACGCCGATCCGGCGGCGCAGGACATCGTGCGCAGCATCGTGGATCTGTGCCGCTCGCTTGAACTGACATGCGTGGCCGAAGGCGTGCAGACCGAGGCGCAGGCGAGCGTGCTGCGTGGGCTTGGCTGCACGGTCATGCAGGGCTTCTACTTCGGCGTGCCGATGCCGCTCGAAGAGCAGTCGCTTGCGGTGTGATGGCTGCAGCGCTCAAGGCTCGACGGACACCGAGCGCTTCAGGCAGCGCAGCGCGAAGATCGAGCGGCTGTCCTGAAAGCCGGGCAAGCGATACAGCTTGCGCCGCAGAAACGACTCGTAGCCTTCCGTGCCCGCCACCGCGACCTTGATCAGATAGTCGTATTCCCCCGACACGAGAAATGCCTCGACCACTTCCGGCAGATCGGCGAGCGCTTCGCCGAAGCGGTCCAGCGTGCGCTCATCGTGCTTCGCGAGCTTCACTTCGATGATGACGGTATCTGGCAAGCCTAGCGCTTTCTGGTTGAGCAGCGCCGCATAGCCTTCGATCACACCCGCCTCTTCGAGTGCGCGCACGCGGTTCCAGCAAGGCGTCGCCGACAGGCCGACACGTTCGGCGAGCCTCGCGTTTGAAAGGCGTCCGTCGGTGCGCAGTTCGCGCAGGATGCGCTGATCAGTGGCGTCCAGTTTCATGCAGTCTCCGGGTCAAGACGATTCGTCTTCTATAATGCCGTTCTGATAGTCGATTATTCTGCCACGATCCCGTTCTGTGCCTAATCAACAGCACAAAATTCCCAATTTGACCGCATACACTTTTGCGACGGATGACCTTGCCTTGCGCGGGTCCCGAGAACTTCGCTGCCTGCGTCCGCGACCCGGACGACGAGCGGCCAGCCGGCGCGAGGCGATCGCTTCGCGCGGACTCAACTGCCTGCCCACAAGGAAGGAACACTGATGGACCGACTGACGACGAACTTTGCCGGAACGCTTTTCGGGCTTCACGGCGAACCGGCCCACGAACGCATTGTCGTGGCCAGCGATGCCGAATCCGGCCTGCAAGCCGTGATCGCGGTGTACAGCACTGCGCGCGGCCCTGCGTTTGGTGGTTGCCGCTACTGGCAGTACGCCTCGGACTACGAGGCGTATCACGACGCGCTGCGTCTGTCACAGGGCATGGCGTTCAAGAACGCGCTCGCGGGACTGCCGTTCGGCGGCGGCAAGGCGGTGATCCTGAAGCGTCCGGAGCAGATGGATCGCGTGGCGCTGTTCAAGGCGTTCGGCAGGCTCGTGCAATCGCTCGGCGGCGTTTATCTGACGGCTGAAGACGTCGGCACGACGGCCGACGACATGCGCGCGGTGCAGGGCGAGACGCCGTATGTGAGCGGCATTCCGCGCGACAACGACGTGTATGGCGGGAATCCGTCGCCGCGCACCGCATATGGTGTGTTCGTGGGCCTGAAGGCGGCGGTGCAGGTTGCGCTTGGGCGTGACACTTTGGAAGGCATTTCGGTTGCCGTGCAGGGTTTGGGTTCGGTCGGCTGGGATCTGTGCGAACGGCTGCATCGCGCGGGCGCGGAACTGATCGTGTCGGATATCGATGCAGGCAAGACCGGGCGCGCGCAGCAGATGTTTGGCGCGCAGATCGCTGATGCGGCGCGGATTGCATCCGTCAACGCTGATGTGTTTGCGCCTTGCGCGCTGGGTGGGTCGATTACCGAGGCTGTAGCGGCTGGTTGTCAGTTTAAGGTTATTGCTGGTGGCGCTAATAATCAGCTGATGTCGCTGGCTGAGGGTGATGTGCTGCATCAGCGTGGGATTTTTTATGCGCCGGATTTTCTCGTCAACGCGGGTGGGATTATTAGCTGCGTGCGGGAGTATCTCGGCTCCGCCGATAAGCAGGCCGTGCTGGATGAGGTTGCAATGATCGCGCCGCGGGTTTTTGAGCTTGCTGAGAGGGTTAAGGCAACTGGCGTTGCTCCGGCTCGCGCTGCTGTGGTTTGGGCTCGGGAAATGATGGAGAGTTGAGGTTTGGTTGTTGTCCGCGACGCGGTTTGCTTTTGCCTTTGGGTTTGCCTGTAACCGGCGTCGCTTTTGGATTTTTGCCTTTGCTCGGGCATCCGCGATTTGCCTTCGTGCTTCAGGCGTCGCCCCTGTGCGGGGCGGCACCTACTTTTCTTTGCCGCCGCAAAGAAAAGTAGGCAAAAGAAAGCGGCTAACACCGCCAGTTCTAGTTCCTGCCTGAGGGCCCCCAGACGGTCCCACGCTTCACACGGCAATCACGTGACTCATGTTCGTTGCCAACGCTCTGAATTGACGCCTCACCCGCTTCACGCGTCCGCGTCGCAACACGCCGTGCCAGATATTCCACTGCCGCCCAGGTGGCAAACTGTGTGTAGGCCGTAGCACCGCACACTCCTCACTCCGGACCGACAGCGCATGCGTCCCACCCTGTAAGAGCGCCAGGCTATACGCCGCGACAACCTACACATAGTTTGCCACCTGGGCGGCGGAAACCATTCGCTGCCGTTAGCCGGTGCATGGGAATGCGAAGTGGGTGAGGCGCTTAGTTCGCGCGTTGGCAACGAGCGCCAACAGAGATGTTGCCGTGTGAAGCGTAAGACCCTTTGGGGGCCCTCAGGCAAGAAGAAATGTTGGCGGTGTTAGCCGCTTTCTTTTGCCTACTTTTCTTTGCGGCGGCAAAGAAAAGTAGGTGCCGCCCCGCACAGGGGCGACGCATGAACGGCAAACACCGTCACGCGGATGCCAGCGCAAACACAAGCAAACCAAACCGGCCGCGCCACGAAGGCAAAAACGCGGATGCCAGCGCAAAGCCCAGAATAACCAACCCGGCAGCGCCGCGAAGGCTCAAACGCGAATGCCAGCGCAAAGGCCAAAAAACCCCAACCGGCAACGCCCGCGCCACGAAGGCATAACCCCAAACCCCGAGGGTTTCCCCCCATAACACCTGCCGCAGGCAAATTTGTATGATGACCCTATGACATGGCAAATCCACTGATATGTTCGAAAAGATCCCGAGCCGGGCACTCAGCGACACGGTCGCGCAACAGCTCCTCGCACAAATCGACAAAGGCACCTTCGCCCGCGGCGGCAAGCTGCCAACAGAAGCCGTGCTATCGCAGGAATTCGGCGTCAGCCGCACAGTAATCCGAGAGGCGATCTCGCGCCTAAAGAACGAAGGCGTGGTCGAGCCCCGCCAAGGCAGCGGCGTGTATGTGTCAGCCCATGGCGCGATCCGCCCGCTGCGAATCGACTACGCGGAAGCAATGGAAGGCGGCTCGGTGCTGCACATCCTGGCGGTGCGCCGCGCAATCGAAGCCGAAGTCGCAGCGGAGGCCGCCATGCGCCGCACGGACGCCGACATGCTGGCAATCGACGCCGTCCTCAAAAAAATCGACGAAGCGGTCTCCGAGGGCCGCGACGGTGTCGCTGAAGACGTCGCGTTCCATCGCACGATCGCGACCGTGACGGGCAACCCGTATTTCCTGAAGACTCTCACGTTCCTCAACCAGTACCTCGAAGCAGGCACCGTCGTCACGAGCCGCAACGAAGCGCTGCGCGAGGACTTCTCGCGTCAGGTGCGCGACGAGCACGCGGCAATCGTCGCCGCGATTCGCGCCGGCGATCCAATGGCCGCCCGCAACGCCGCGCAAACGCACATGTACAACGCCGCCCGCCGCCTGGCTGAGGCCGGTATCTGCTGATCCACACACGTCTGCTCGCGACACGCGCGAGCCGTCGTCCGAAGCATTGTTCGTAGAGGAATGGTATGTCCAGAAATGTCGGAGTGATCGGTCTTGGCGCGATGGGAATGGGCGTCGCGCGCTCGCTGCTGCGCGGCGGCTTCAACGTGCATGCGTGCGACGTGCGCCGCGATGTGCTCGACCAGTTCGTCGCCGATGGCGGCAAGGCTTGCGCAAGTCCCGCTGAACTCGGCGCGCAATGCGACGTCGTCGTCACGCTCGTCGTCAACGCGGCGCAAACCGAAACCGTGCTGTTCGGCGAGCAAGGCGCCATTCGGGCGATGAAACCGGGCGGCGTCGTGATCGCCTGCGCAACCGTCGCGCCCGACTTCGCCATCGACCTCGGCCGACGCGTCGAAGCGGCCGGCTTGCACTTGCTCGATGCACCCGTGTCGGGCGGCGCGGCGCGCGCGGCATCGGGCGAAATGACGATGATGACGTCCGGCCCCGCCGCCGCCTACGCCGCATGCGACGACGTGCTCGCCGCGATGGCGGGCAAAGTCTATCGCCTCGGCGATCAGCATGGCGCGGGATCGAAGGTGAAGATCATCAACCAGCTGCTCGCGGGCGTGCACATCGCCGCCGCTGCCGAAGCGATGGCGCTCGGCCTGCGCGAAGGCGTCGACCCCGACGCGCTCTATGACGTGATCACGCACAGTGCGGGCAACTCGTGGATGTTCGAGAACCGCGTGCCGCACATTCTCAACGGCGACTACACGCCGCTGTCGGCCGTCGATATCTTCGTCAAGGACCTCGGCCTCGTGCTCGATACCGCGCGTCGCTCGAAGTTTCCGCTGCCGTTGTCGGCGGCGGCGCATCAGATGTTCATGATGGCGTCGACGGCAGGGCATGGCGGCGAAGACGATTCCGCCGTCATCAAGATTTTCCCCGGCATCGACGTGCCGCCGAAGCGCTAAGCGGAGCCGAACGAGATGACCACCTCTACCCGCAAGCCCCTGCTTGGTTGCATCGCCGACGACTTCACGGGCGCAACCGACCTCGCGAACATGCTGGTGCGCGGCGGCATGCGCACCGTCCAGACCATCGGCGTGCCCGCTGCCGATACCCGCATCGAAGCCGACGCACTGGTCGTCGCGCTGAAGTCGCGCACCATCGACGCCGCCGATGCCGTCGCGCAATCGCTCGACGCGCTGGACTGGTTGAGCGCGCAAGGCTGCCGCCAGTTCTTCTTCAAGTACTGCTCGACCTTCGATTCGACCGATAAAGGCAACATCGGCCCCGTCGCCGATGCGCTGCTCGATGCGCTGTCGGCGATCGACGGCGGCACGCCGTTCACGATCGCGTGCCCGGCGTTTCCCGAGAATGGCCGCACGATCTATCGCGGGCATCTGTTCGTCGGCGACGTGCTGCTCAACGAATCGGGCATGGAACATCACCCGCTCACGCCGATGACGGACGCGAATCTCGTGCGCGTGTTGCAGCGGCAAACGCAGTCGAAAGTCGGCCTCGTGCGCTATGACGCGGTGGCGCAAGGCGCGCAAGCCGTGCGCGCGTCGATCGATGCGCTGCGCCACGACGGTGTGCGTATGGCGATCGCCGATGCCGTCTCGGACGCCGATCTCTACACGCTCGGCGAAGCCTGCGCGGACCTGCCGCTGATCACGGGCGGTTCGGGCGTCGCGCTCGGCTTGCCGGGCAATTTCCGCCGCGCCGGTCTGCTCGACGATGCCGCCGATGCCGGTGAACTGCCGCGCGTCGAAGGCGCGTCGGCAGTGCTGGCGGGCAGCGCATCGAAAGCGACCAATGCGCAGGTTGCCGCATGGCGCGACACGCGCCCCGCGTTCCGCATCGATCCATTGGCCGCCGCGCGCGGCGAGCCCGTCGTCGAACAGGCGCTCGCCTTCGCGCGCGAGCATATGAACGCGGCGCAGCCTCAGCCTGTGCTGATCTACGCAACGGCATCACCGGATGAAGTGAAGGCCACGCAGCGCGAACTCGGTGTCGCGCAAGCCGGGGAACTGGTCGAGCGCACGCTGGCTGCAATTGCGCGCGGACTGCACGATCTCGGCGTGCGCAAGTTCGTCGTCGCGGGCGGCGAGACATCGGGCGCCGTGGTGCAGGCGCTCGACGTCGAAATGCTGCGCATCGGCAAGCAGATCGATCCCGGCGTGCCCGCGACCGCGACCATCGGTGCTGAGCCGCTCGCACTCGCACTCAAGTCGGGCAACTTCGGCGCCGTCGATTTCTTCGCGAAGGCGCTGCGTCAACGCGACGGAGACGCGCAATGACGCTCGCCATCCACACAGGCAGCGAGGCGAAAGTCCGCGAAGAAATCTGCGTGACGGGCGCGAGCCTGTACGCGCGCGGCTACACCGTCGGCAGCGCGGGCAACATCAGCGCGCGCCTCGACGACGGCTGGCTGATCACGCCGACGGACGTCTGTCTCGGCCGTCTCGACCCGGCGCAGATCGCCAAAGTCGATCTCGAAGGCAACGCCGTGTCAGGCGGCAAGCCGTCGAAAACGCTCGCGCTGCATCGCGGCGTCTACGAGCGCCACCGCGAGGCGCGCGGCATCGTGCACACGCATTCGACGCATCTCGTCGCGCTGACGCTCGCGGGCGTCTGGAGCGAAGCCGACGTGCTGCCGCCCATCACGCCGTACTACGTGATGAAGGTCGGCCACATTCCGCTGATCCGCTACCGGCGTCCCGGCGATCCGCAAGTCGCGCAGCAGATCGCGGCGCTCGCCGAGCGTGTGCGCGGCGTGCTGCTCGAACGGCTGGGGCCTGTCGTGTGGGAGCGGTCGGTATCGCAGGCGTCGTATGTGCTCGAAGAGCTGGAAGAGACGGCGCGCCTGTGGCTGATGACGAATCCGCGTCCCGCCCCGCTCGACGAAACAGCGCTTGAAGAATTGCGCACGGTGTTCGGCGCGCGCTGGTGAAACGCTCGCACGCATAGAAGCTCAACGGTCCGCGAACGTCGCGGGCCATCCGCATGACCAACCAGGCAAAAAGCTGGAGGACCGACCGCCATGAAGCGGGCGGCCAATAACCGGCGCCATCCGAAGGAGACAGTGCATGACAAGCTATCAGGCGGCATCCGCACGCCCCGCATCAACTGCCGACGCAGCCGGACAACAACCCGGCGCGGCTGAAATCGAACGCACCTACGGCAAGGTGTTCTGGCGCATCGTGCCGTTCCTGATGCTGTGCTACGTGGTCGCGTATCTGGACCGTGTCAACGTCGGCTTTGCGAAGCTGCAGATGTCGCAGGACCTCGCGTTCAGCGAAACCGTGTTTGGTCTCGGCGCGGGCGTGTTCTTCGTCGGCTACTTCCTGTTCGAATTGCCGAGCAACATCTTGATGCATAAGCTCGGCGCGCGGATCTGGATCGCGCGCATCATGATCACGTGGGGCTTGATGTCCGCGCTGTTCGTGTTCGTCAAGACGCCCGCGCAGTTCTATGCGCTGCGCTTTCTGCTCGGTCTTGCCGAAGCCGGTTTCTATCCGGGCGTGATCCTGTACCTGACTTACTGGTTCCCGTCGCATCGTCGCGCGAAGATTATCGCGGTGTTCATGTCGGCGATTCCTGTGTCGGGCATTTTCGGCAATCCGCTGTCGGGCTGGATCATGCAGAGCTTCGATTCGCATCACGGCTTCGCGGGCTGGCAATGGATGTTCGTGATCGAAGCGGTGCCCGCCATCGCTATCGGCATCGCGACGATTCTGTATCTCGACAACGGCATCGCCAGCGCGAAATGGCTGACGCCGCGCGAGAAAAAACTGCTCGCCGATGAGATCGCCGCGCAGCCGCAAGAAAAAGCCAAGTCGCATTCGGTGGGCGCCGTGTTTCGCGATCCGCGCACGTGGTGGATGTCGCTGATTTACTTCGCGTTCGTCACGGGTCAATATGGGTTGACGTTCTGGATGCCGACGCTCGTCAAATCGACGGGTGTTACGGGCGCGTTCCAGATCGGCCTGTTGAGCGCGATTCCGTTTCTGGTCGCGATCGTCGTGATGAACGTGATGGGCCACAGCGCGGACAAGCGTCGCGAGCGCCGCTGGCATCTGATCGGACCGGCGCTTGCGGGTGCGGTCGGCTTTACGATCGCGGCTTCGTTTGCTGACAACACGGTCGTATCGATCGCGTCCCTGTCGATCGCGGCAGCAGGCGTGCTGACCTGTGCGCCGCTCTTCTGGTCGCTGCCAACGGCGTTCATGTCGGGCGCGACGGCGGCGGCGGGCATTGCGATCATCAATTCGATCGGCAATCTGGCGGGCTTCGCGAGCCCGTACATGATCGGCTATCTTAAGGACCTCACGCACAGCACGCAGTCCGGCATGTACGTGCTCGCCGCGATGCTCGTGATCGGTGCGCTCGCCACCTGGCTGACGCCCGCGCGCCTCGTGAACCGCTAAACGCGCATTTAAGGAGTTGCTTCGATGCCTCGCTTCGCCGCCAATCTGACGATGATGTACAACGAACACGCGTTTCTCGATCGCTTCGCCGCTGCGGCGCGCGATGGCTTCGAGGCCGTGGAGTTCCTGTTCCCCTATGACTTTCCGGCCGCCGACCTGAAGGCGCGCCTCGACGAACATGGCCTCACCCAGGCGCTGTTCAACGCGCCGCCCGGCGACTGGGCGGCGGGCGAGCGCGGCATCGCGTCGTTGCCGGGCCGCGAGGACGATTTTCGCCGCAGCGTCGATACGGCGCTCGAGTATGTGCGTGTGCTCGGCAACGACAAGCTGCACGTGATGGCGGGTTTGATCAAGCCGGACCAATCGCGCGCGGCGCATCGCGAGGTGTATCTGAAGAACCTCGCGTATGCGGCGAAGACCGCGCAGGCGGACGGCATCACCGTCGTCATCGAACCGATCAACACGCGCGACATTCCCGGCTTCTTTCTGAACCGGCAGGACGATGCGCAGGCGATCTGCGCGGAAGTCGGCGCGGCGAACCTGAAAGTGCAGTTCGATCTTTACCACTGCCAGATCGTCGAAGGCGATCTCGCTGTGAAGCTCAAGCGCGACATCAAGGGCATCGGTCATATCCAGGTTGCGGGCGTGCCCGAGCGGCACGAGCCCGATATCGGCGAAGTGAACTATCCATATCTGTTCTCGCTGATCGACGAACTGGGTTACGACGGCTGGATCGGCTGCGAATACCGGCCGCGCGCGGGCACATCCGATGGGCTTGGCTGGATCAGGCCGTATGTGAAGGCACGCAGCTAAGGTGGTACCTGAGCGCGTTCGACAGACACACTGAGGATTAACAGGAACATGAAAGTACTGATCACAGGCGGCGCGGGATTTCTCGGCCAGCGTCTTGCGCGCGAGCTGCTCGCGCGCGGCGAACTGAAGGGCGCAGACGGACAGCGTCAACCGATTACCGAACTGGTGTTGCTCGACGTCGTCGCGGCGCAGGGTCCGAAAGACGAACGCGTGCGCGTCGAAGTCGGCGATATTGCCGAGCGCAGCGTGCTCGAACGTCTGATCGACGACAAGACGGCGGCGATCTTCCATCTTGCGGCGATCGTCAGCGGCCAGGCGGAAGCCGATTTCGAGCTTGGTATGCGCATCAATCTGGACGCGTCGCGGCTGCTGCTCGACGTGTGCCGCGCGCGCGGACATCAGCCGCGCGTTCTGTTCACGAGTTCGGTTGCCGTCTACGGCGGCGACTTGCCCGAGGTCGTGCTCGACGAAACTGCGCTCAATCCGCAGTCGTCGTATGGCGCGCAGAAGGCGGGCGCCGAGTTGCTGCTCAACGACTACGCGCGGCGCGGTTTCGTCGATGGCCGCGTGCTGCGCCTGCCGACCATCAGCGTGCGGCCCGGCAAGCCGAATGCGGCGGCGTCGTCGTTCGCGAGCGGCATCATTCGCGAGCCGCTCACCGGCGAACCGGCCGTGTGCCCGGTGAGCGGGTCGACGCGTTTGTGGCTACTGTCGCCGCGCAAGGCGATCGAGTGTCTGATCGCGGGAAGCGAGATCGACAGCGCGGCGTTGGGCAATCGCCGCACAGTGAACCTGCCGGGCGTGTCGGTGACGGTCGACGAAATGGTCGCCGCGCTGCGCGAGGTAGCAGGCGATGCCGTCGCGGCGCGCATCGAATGGAAGGCGGATGAGCGTGTCGAGAAGATCGTCGGCAGCTGGCCTGCGCGATGGGATGTGTCGCGCGCGGCTCAGCTTGGGCTGCACGGCGACGCGTCGTTCAAGGACATCGTCCGCGCTTTCATCGACGACGAACTTGGCGGGAAGATTCCGCAGTAGTGACTTCAACGGGAGCGTGCGGTTGCTCCCGTTACTCGCGCGCATCGGCTTCTATAATCGGACGATCCACTCACACCGAGGGAATCTGATGCGGCGCAGCGCGATTCTCCTGATGGTTTTTCTGACCGCATGCAGCGCGACTGTCAAGCCGACGCTCACGAGCGGCCGCGACGGCGCGGTGATTTCCTGCGACGGCCTGCTCTATAACTGGAAGATCTGCGACAAGGCGGCAAGGAAAACATGTCCGGGCGGCTATGATGTGGTGGATCGCCAGGAAAGCAGAAACCACACCGACTACGGCAGCTATCCGACGCGCAAGCTCGTAGTGAATTGCAAACAGTATTAGCGAGGGTCACGCATCGCGCTATTCGAAACCGTGGCAGACACGCGAGACTCCGCGCGCGGCGCTCCCGATTTCTTCTTCTCCGCGAGTGGCTTCTTCGATCTGAACCGGTCGCGATAGTCGGCCGGATTGATCTGCAGCCGGCGATGAAAAGTCCTGCGAAACCCGTCGGTGTCTTCGAAGCCGCAGCGTTGCGCGATGTCACGCAGCGACAGATCGGTGGCTTCGAGAAAGCGCCTCGCCGCATCGATGCGCGCATTGGCGAGAAACGTCATCGGCGTGATGCCGCATTCCTTCGCGAAGAGGCGCGACAGGTTGCGCGCGCTCATGTGCACGCGTTCGGCGAGCGACGCCACCGTATGGTCCACATGCAGGTTGTCGAGCATGAACTGCTGCAGCGCGACCATCTGCGAACCCGGCGACGCCTGCGTCTCCAGCAGCGGGCTGAATTGTGATTGCCCGCCCGCGCGCCGCAGATAGACGATCAGATACTTCGCGACATCGAGCGCCATCTGGCGGCCGAAGTCGTCTTCGATCATGGCGAGCGACAGGTCGATGCCCGCCGTGACGCCCGCCGTCGTGTAGATGTTGCCGTCCTGCACGAAGATGTGATCCGGTTCGATCTTCGCCTTCGGAAATGTCGCGGCGAGGCGCGGCACGTCCATCCAGTGCGTCGTCACTACCTTGTTGTCGAGCAGGCCTGCCGCGCCGAGCGCAAACAGCCCGTTGCAGATCGCGGATACGCGGCGGCATTGTCTGTGCTGTGTCCTGAGCCAGCCGCTCAGCGCCGGGTCGTCGAACGCGTCGAAGATGCCGAGGCCGCCGGGCACGATGATCGTGTCGAACTCGGGGCACACGTCGAAGATCGTGCGGTCGGGCATCGTGCTTAAGCCGCTCGACGATTGCACGGCGCCGCGCGTCGTGCCGACCGTCAGCATTTCGTATTCGCACTCGCCTTTGCTCAGTATCTTCACTTCGGCGAACGCGTCCCTCGGCCCGGCGATATCGAGCAGCTGGAAACCGGGGAAGACAAGCATGCCGACCTTGATGCGTTTCATCGCGTGTGTCCGAATACGCTGGAAGACGGGCGCCCGCGTGGGCGGACGCCTCGAACGGTTAGTCTATACGGCAATGCCCGACGCGTCCGGGCGGTCAAAAAGCCTGCGTTGCTGTGCCCGGTTCGCCCGTCCCGCGCGCATTGCTGGGCGCGCGCGAGTCCGCGAGTCCTGTGCGCTCGGCCAGCACGCCGAACAGCGCGCCTAGCGTCGTCCAGATCACGGCCTGCATACCGATCGCGGCGACGCGGAATTTCCACAGCAGCGTGGCGGGGAAAGCGGCCGGCACTTCGTCGATGGCGGGCAATGCTGCGAGCACCACGGCCAGCATCACGACGAACGCGAGCAGCCCCGCCAGCGCACCGTTCCATGCGCCGAAGCGACGCGCGGCGACGCTGCGCACGTTGAGCGACAGCACCATGATCGCGACCGAGATCGCGATCGTCAGGAAAAACAGCCCCGTGCGATAACCGATCGTATCCGGATCGCCGACGGACGGCGGGTTGGCGGGATACTTGAGATTCGGCACGACGACCAGCGCGACGAACGCCCCAAGCGCGAGCCACGCGGCGAGCGGCCGTGCGCCGAGCTTGCCGACGCGTCCCCACGCCCACGCAAAGGTCAGCGCGAAGAGCCCGCCAAACGCCGCGCCGTACGCGACGACGCCTGTCAGCAAACCGAGGCCGGCTTGCGTGTCGCGGCTCACCAGTTCGGGTTCGTGCGCGTCGCCTTCCATGGCGTGCGTGTGTTCCTCGAAGGCGATCGCGCGATCGACCTGCGGCTCGCCCGCCACGCGCGCGAATCCAAACGCGATCAACCCCGCGACGACACCCGCGAGCATGCCGCGCATCAACAGCTTGCCGACCATAGTCGTCTCCTCGTCAGTGGCAGGGAAAACCGAGCAGATGGCGCCCGTCGTGCACGAACTCGTGCACATACATACCTGGCACGAGCGACGTCGCGCCTTCCTCTGCGCCGACGAAGTACAGCACCAGCAACATCAGCAGGCCGCCGAAGACGATCCACGGCATCAACTCGCGAAGCGGAATGGGCGCGAGCGCGTCTACGGGTTGGAGAACAGCATCGTTCATGAAAAACCTCTTGGGTGTGAATGAATGATCAGGATGTCCGGCTTACTGTTGAACCGCCACGCGCCGCGCCGTGATGACTCGCTGAAGTTCGTCTCGCGACAGCACGCCGCTCGCTTCGACCACGTTCAACAGCGCTTCGAGAAAGCGTTCGTAGTAGTCCCAGCGCGGTTGGTTCTCGCAGTCGATCGTTTCCCACTTCGCGATCGACGCAATCAGGCTCTGTCGAAAGTCTTCCCATTCGAAGCAGCCCGCCTTCGACAGCGACAGCGCGAGACCGAACACGTCGCGCTCCCAGCGGTTGGTGAAGAACAGCTTGCCGTCCAGACGCGGCGGTGAGTCCGGTGTGCCGAGCATCGATGCCGCGGCGTATTCCTCGAAGCGCGTGAACATGGCGATGTCCTCAGGCCGCGGGCGCGGCGACGAGC
>WNGR01005123.1_pt1 | contig 17063 bp, 11 predicted proteins | sample 5407581 | NCBI WGS metagenome assembly WNGR01 (sample SAMN13153383, study PRJNA577476) | soil metagenome | isolation source: 80 cm soil or saprolite under Garry oak tree replicate 2 | place: USA:California | collected 2016-06-15 | reverse complement strand
GAATGCGGCTGTGCCTCCACAATCGCGGCTGGCTGTGGCATGTACCCGGCCAGGAGATCGTACAGCGTCGGCACGTCGGTCGAACCCTGAATGGAGGCATGTCCGCGCAGGGCCATAATGCCGCCGCCTGGACGCCCAATATTGCCCAGCAGCAGTTGAATGATGGCGGCGGCGCGGATAATCTGCACGCCCTTCGATTGCTGCGTCCAGCCAACCGCGTAACAGATGGCCGATGTGCGCTCTCGCCCCGAATTCTCGACAAGGGTCTGCGCAACCAGCAGCCATTGTTCGCGAGGCACGCCGCACACCTCTTCTACCATCTCAGGCGTATAGCGCGCGAAATGGCGGCGCATTACCTGGAATACACAGCGTGGATGCTGCAACGTCGGGTCGCTCAATGGCCTCCCGTCTTTGTCCCGTTCATAATCCCAACTGCTTTGATCGGCATACGTCCCCGTGTGAGGATCGTAGCCAGAGAACAGGCCATCCAGCTCTTCGGTATCTTGAAAATCCTCGCGTACCAGTGTGGCAGCATTGGTATAATGCACCACGTAGTCGTGGAAGTAGCCATTGTTCTCGAGCAAGTGGCGAATAATCGCTCCCAGGAAGACGATGTCGCTGCCCGCGCGCGTCGGCACGTAGAGATTCGCCAGCGCGGACGTGCGTGAATAGTGCGGGTCTACATGGATGACTTTGGCTCCGAGTTCCTTCGCCTTGACGACATTCGCAAAGGCGATCGGGTGCGCCTCCGCCATGTTGCTGCCCATGATCAAAATAGCGTCGCTATTCACAAGGTCTTGTGGAAAGGTGGTGGCTCCGCCGCGTCCTAATGATGTACCCAGACCGGGTACGGTGGAGCTGTGTCATATACGGGCCTGGTTCTCAATCGAGACGATGCCCAGACCGCCGGTGAAGAGCCTCTTCATTAAATAATTCTCTTCAACGTCCAGCGTTGCACCGCCGAGCGAGGCGATAGCCAGCGTATGATTGACCTCGCGTCCATCGGGCAGCCGCTCCACAAACGTCTCGTCACGCGTCTTCTTGATGCGCTGGGCGATCTGCTCCATTGCCCAGTCGAGCGATTTTACCTCCCAGTGATCGCTATACGGCGCGCGGTACAGTACCTGCGTCAAACGGCTGGGATTCACAGTATACTGGAACGTGGCCGACCCTTTAGGGCAGAGCGTCCCATGATTGATGGGGCTGTTGGGGTCGCCCTCGATATCGATCACCCTGCCATCTTTGACGTAGACGTTCAGGCTGCACCCTACCGCGCAGTAGGGGCAAACGCTATGCACAACCTTCGCATCACGAATGCGTGAAGCTTTTTCTCGACTCTCGTTGCTGAATGGCTGTACCCTGGAGCCTATTTCCATGACTTGTGTTACGGCGGATTGTACAGGCTCATGTAGCATTGACCGTTCTTGCATAGAATATGTTCCTTCCAGGAGATAAGGCTATACAAGTGACATGCATGAGTTTGGTAGACTCTTTCTCGACTGTTGCTGTCACCCATCCGTACAGCTATTGTACCATGTTTCAAAGGACCTGATGCTAGATTGTAGGGGTGACGAAAAGGTGTTGGGCGATATTTGCATTGTCCGCGTTGTCGCCCAACACCAGAGCTCTCTACTTCTACCCTTTGCAAATGAATGAGCAGTTATCGACCAGCAGCGGCCTCGACCTGTGCCTGGCGTCGACCAAGCGTACGCGCGATTATTGGCAGGATGGTGCTCACAGCCATAATCACAGCGATGATGTAGAGCGCTGTCCTGAAGTCTACGCTGGCGATCAGAATTGGTCCGACGATGGCCCCCGCGCTCCATGCGGTCAGCATCACACCATAAATGGTCCCGGCATTCTTTGGCCCGAAGAAATCGGCGGCGAAAGCTGGCATCGTTCCAAAACCTCCACCATAGCAGAAGCCAATAATGGATGCCGGAATGAAGAGCAAGGCGAATTGTCCTGGACCAATGAGTGGGGTAAGAGCGAAGGCAATGATCTGGATGATAAACAGGCTCAGGAACGTGAATGGACGGCCAATCGTATCCGATATCCAACCCCAGAACAGGCGACCCACACCATTGAATATAGAGATCGTCACTACGAGAGCAGAAGCGACCGCCAGTGTGACGCCAGTAAAATCATGGGCTAAGGGCGCAGCCACAGAGATGAGCGCGGCGCCAGCAGTGACGTTCAGTGCCAGGATGAGCCAGAGGACATACCATCGCGGGCTGCTCAATGCCTCAGTAAGCGTGTATTCACGCACTGAACGAACTGATTGCTGCTGCACAGAAGGCGTCCACCCTGCGGGTGCATAGCCTTCCGGCGCCCTGCGGAAGAGGATGAGAAAGGTAGTATTTAGCTGAAAAGCCGGGAGCAGGGCGTTGGCCGCAATTGGCCCGGTGATAGCGGCTCCTAGACCAAATCCCGCGACTGCCAGGCCAGTAATGAAACCTCTGCGGTCGGGGAACCATTTGATGAGCATTGCCAGAGCCACGATATAGCCAAGTCCAAGGCCTATGCCACCAATGACTCCATAGGTCAGGTAGAGGAGAAACAGGTTGGGTGCAACGAATGCTGCAAGGAAGACGCCTAGTCCATAGAGGATACCAGCTACTGTAGCAATGGTACGAGGACCAAAGCGACTATTGAAATAGCCGCCAAAACCAGCAGTGATACCCAGAGCAACGAGGGTAATGGTGAAGGTGAGGTTTGCTGCTGGCTTGCTTGCACCGTACAATTTAATTACAGGTGTGAGGAAGACGCTCCAGGCATAGACAGCGCCAAGCGCAAGCTGCATACAAAAAGCGGCGATGGCAATCACCCAACGGTTGATTGAGGTGGACGTTGGAGAAGGACTGTTCATCAAGGACTCCTTTCTAACAGTTCCATAAGTGAACTATCACGCAAATTCTGGTAGGGTGCCCTAATAAACTCTACAATAAGAGCAACGATCATGTAGACAAAATCAAGGATAATTTATCGCAAAGCAATTTATGGAAGAGGCTATCTTTAGCAAAAATTCCCCAAAAGTACCAATTTTTCAAAAACAACTAAACAATAACCTTGATTAACTGATTAGTATAGGTTATACTACCGTCAAGTTAAATTTTTTTGACACACCACAACACAATTTGCGATATTTTGAGCATGACCTTTGCCTGGGGGCAAATGGTTAATTCTTAATAAGGGCAACTATCCAGGTTGCCTGCGTATCTCCAGAAAATAGAAGGGCCTGACGTTACTTCATGGAAATGCCACAACCCGATAACCAGGAACCGAGGGAGCCAAATTCAACCCGTTCCTCGCAAAATGCATCAAAAAAACGAAATATCTTGATACGTTTGAGTATTCCTTCGCTTGTTGTGCTCCTGGGAGCAGCGGTGCTAGGAGTGATTGTATTTCGTGTGGTAAGTGGTATGAGCCACGTTAATACTATAGAGAAGCCGATTAGTGATGTACTCAACCTTGCCGACCATCACAAGTTAACCTCTGTGACCATCAGTGGAAACGATGTTGTTGCTATTGATACCAAAGGCCAGCACTATCATGCTTCTAAGGAAGATGGGCAGCCGGTGACGGAAATCTTCCGGCGTGATGGCGTTACCGTCAATATTGACAATGGGCAGCCAGGCCAATGGACGCAGGTGCTGGTAGATGTGGTCTTTCTTGCCCTCGTGGGAGGTGTGGTGTTCTTCTTCTTCAAACGAGGCGGCATGGGCGGGCAGGCGAGCGCGTTTGGACGCTCCAAGGCCAGGCGCTTCCAGGAATCGCACCCATCGATCCTCTTTCAAGATGTGGCAGGTGTGGAGGAGGCGAAAATGGAGCTCGAGGAAATTGTTGAATTTCTGAAATTTCCCGCGCGTTTTGTCTCGATGGGGGCACGTATTCCCAAAGGCGTGCTGCTGGTGGGCGCACCTGGCACAGGCAAAACGCTCATTTCGCGCGCGGTGGCTGGCGAAGCGAACGTCGCTTTCTACAGCATCAGCGGCTCCGAGTTTGTCGAGATGTTCGTGGGCGTCGGCGCCGCGCGAGTGCGAGACCTTTTTAAGGAGGCCAAAGAGCACGCGCCATGTATCGTCTTTATCGATGAAATCGACGCCGTTGGCCGCCAGCGCAACAATTCTGGCACGGGGGGCAATGATGAACGCGAGCAGACGCTCAACCAGTTGTTGGTAGAGATGGACGGCTTTGATAAGCAGACCAACGTGGTGGTCATCGCTGCCACCAACAGGCCCGATGTGCTTGACCCGGCGCTGTTGCGTCCAGGGCGTTTTGATCGCCAGGTGATGCTCGATAAACCCGATATTCGTGGTCGTGTTGCCATTCTTGAGGTGCATGCCAAGGACAAACCCCTGGCGGAAGATGTGACGCTGACAGATCTGGCGCGGCAGACGGTGGGCTTCTCCGGCGCTGATCTCGCGAACCTCTTGAACGAGGCGGCGTTGCTGGCGGCGCGGCGACACCAGGATGTCATACGCAAACCAGAGCTTGACGAAGCGATCCTGCGTGTAGTGGCCGGGCCGGAGCGCAAGAGTCGCATCATTACCGAAGCAGAAAAGGCCATCATCGCCTACCATGAAGTCGGGCATGCCATTGTCATGCGCTCCATTCCTGGGGCGGACCCGGTGCAGAAAGTCACCGCGATTGCGCGCGGCATGGCGCTTGGTATCACCGTGCAGGCGCCCAGCGAAGATCGCTATCTCATGCGCAAATCCGAGCTACAGTCGAAGATGGCGGGCGCGATGGGTGGACGTGCCGCCGAGGAGATTATCTTTGGTGATATCACGACGGGAGCCGCGCAGGATATCGAATATGTGACCAATATCGCCCGGCGCATGGTCTGTGAGTTTGGCATGAGCCCACTCGGCCTATTGGCTCTCAAAGGCGAGTCCGATGGTGGTGCCTCCATCAGCCCGGAAACCGCCTCACGCATCGATAAAGAGATTTCCGTGCTGGTCGACCAGGCTTATGCTACTGCGCTTACGATCCTACGTGAGAAAAGAGACAAACTCGTCTTGATCGCCGAACACCTGATCGAGGTTGAAACGATTGATGGCCCGGAACTGGACGAGCTATTGTTTGCGGCATGACACGCATCTTTATCGCGATTGAATTGAATGAATCCCTGCAGCGTTACCTGGGCAGCGTCATCGACCAGGCAAAGCAAGAACTACCCGCGCTGCATTGGGTCGCGCCAGCAGGGATACACCTCACGCTTGCCTTTCTTGGCGAATTAAATGATGAGCAGCTAGCGTTGGCAATGCAGGCGGCGCAGGCAGCAGTGCAGCATATCCCGCCCTTTGAGTATCGCCTCAAAGGGCTGGGTATTTTTGGTTCAACACCGCAGCCGCGCGTGATCTGGATGGGCATTGAAGACCAGCCATCAGCACACCTGCACGGCTCTCCCCTTGAGCAACTCCACCGCGCACTGAACCGGGAACTGGAACGGCGCAACTTCGAGGTTGATAAACGGCCTTTCTCGCCGCATCTCACACTGGCGCGCGTCAAACATCCCCTTTCTCCCGAAGAACAGCAATCCTTGCAGCGCCTCCTGCATAAGAAACAGGCGCCCTCACCCCTCTATCCGGTCAACTCCTTGAATGTAATGAAAAGCGAGCTTTCGCGTGCAGGCGCGAAGTATACCATGATGCGGGCTTATGGGCTGCAAGTTGTAAGAAACCAGTAAAAACGTTATACTAAAGCCTGTATTGTATGCATATTCCACTTTTCTAGAGAACAAGAAGATATACTATGTCCAGGTAAACGGCGAGGAAGGAAAGGAGCCAGGCAAGATGGAGGGAATCGAGCAGCACGTTTTGCAGACACATTTCGGCGCATTTCTCAAAATGCATCGCGATCAGTGGAGCGTGAGGCAGCGCGAAGTCCTCTTCTATTTGCCAGGCTGGACGCAGGCTAACTACTCACGGCTGGAAAGCGGCGTGATTGCTCCCAGCTTCGATCAATTGCTACCTATCTATCGAGCCTTACTGCAGGCGGGTGTTCACTGGAACGCCGCTGATCGCCGGCAGTTCCTCGCCCTGGCCCGTGCTCGCCTGGAAGGGAAGAAAAATCGGCCCGACTATCATCCCGACAGCGAATGGGAGGAACTGCATTATCAGGTGGCTGATCTGGACTTCTTCCCTGATGAGCCAGCCGGTTCCACAACTCCCTGGACGCCACCTCGGCCCCTGTTGGCGGAAACTCGTCACCTGGTGGGCCGGGAAGACTGGCATGCAGCGCTGATCGGAGCCGTTCAAAGCAGCGCACCCAAAAAGCTGCTGGTGCTACAAGGGCCGGTGGGCATCGGCAAATCGAGCGAATTGCACCGGCTAATCCAGCACTTCATCCACGCTGCCGATCCGGCCTATCATATAATCTGGGTTCCTCTGCTGCCTCCCGAACGCGGGGCAGGCCCCGAAAGCAGCCTCGACATAGTGCTGGGGAATATCCTGGCCGAACGTGGCAGCCCGGCGCTGGCGCCGGAACAGGCATCCTGGGAACAGCGCCAGCGACTGGCATTGACGCTGTTAGGCCAAAGCGATCGACCCGTCATGATCCTGGTAGATAATGCCGAAAGTGCGCTAACCGAAGGGGGCATCCTCGCCGCGTGCTGGGAAGAGTTTTTGGTTCATTTCCTGCGCTACCAGCACAAAGCGACGCTGATCCTGGCAACCAAAGAATGGCCGGGCTGGTCGGGGCGCGACCGGGCCTTTGTCTATGAAACCAATGTCCCCCCGCTCGATACAGCAACCAGCATCTTGCTCTTACAGCAACAGGGTTTAGAGGCAGTGTCGGTTGAGCAATTGCAAGAAGTCAGCACGCGCGTGGGCGGCATACCGCTCTACCTGGAATGGGTGGCCTCGCTGGTTCAGAACCCGCATCAACTCAGTCAGTGGCAGAGCTTTGATGTCGTTGGGGAGCAGGATGGTCGGGTGGAAACAGGAGGAAAAGAAGAGGAAGAGATCGCCCGGCGTCTGACACACCTGCTGGCCGAGCCAACGTTATTGCGCGGCCATCTCGCGAACAAACTGCGCCCCCTGTTAGAGCGCCTGGTCGACAGGCGGCTGTCTGCCGAAGCACGATCGCTGCTACAACACCTGGCAGTGTGCAATGTGCCATTGGGCAAAACCGCGCTGCAAACCCTCTGTGAGCATCCCGGCCCTATCAACGAATTACGGAACGCCTCATTACTTGTGGCGTATGCCCATCGCGTACAGGTATTGCCAATTGTGGCCTCGGTAGTGGTGCAGAGGCTGACGGCGGAGCGGGTGGGAGAACTGGAAGAGCGGGTAATACGGGCGCTCAAGCGATGGAAAGATGAAGGCTCAATCAACGATAATGAAGCGGGGAGTTTGGTTACTGAGCTTGTAAGACTTTTGATCAAACATTATCGCCTGCTAAATGCAGCCCGGTTACTTTTATCCTATCATCCTCTCATCTCCAATTCGGGGCAAGCGACTCGCCTTGCTCGATTTAACCAAGAAGTAATGAATGCATTCGATTGGCGTGCTTCTCCTGGAAGTGAATGTGGAGGCTTACTTTTACATTATACTCTTGCGCCTTTCCTCGGCAAATCTATTGATGTGAAGGAACAAGTAACGGCTTATCGGCATATCTTAGATAGTGCCTCCGCTGGAAGAGTGAAGCTCCGACCCTCGATAGAGGCTTATATTATCGGCTCCTTGGTAGAGTCTGCGATAAACGATTTATGCTTTGAAGAGGCACACGCACTCTTTGAAGTTTTTTCTACCCGCCTGGAATCACTGCACTCAACAAATGAAGTTATAAGTGCGTATCTGCTTGAGCAACGTGCCTGGGTTCTGGGCGTATGGAGCGATTATGTCGAAGAGCATGGGGAGAAGCTACTGACTCAAACGCTTCGCAAACAGGCCATTAGCCTCTACAGGCAGTCCATGCTATCCCTCCGGGCTCATGAAACCTTATCTTCTCTCCAAGTTCACCATCTGAAAACACAGCTATCTTCTTGCTCTAACGATCTCGCTTATTATCTCGCTAGAGACGGTAAATTTGAAGAAGGTCTTCAAATCATAGAACAAGGTATTGAACTGAAAGAACAGGGATATCTTGGTTTTGGCACGCTGGCCTCGGCATACGGAGAAAAGTCCGAAATTTTAATGGAGCTTGGTCAATATCAGGAAGCGCTGTTCTTTGATGAAAAAGCATTGGCCGAGGCGCAACGTCTGGCCAATATGGGTCATCCCCCTTCGCAGGATGAAGTATGGATGTATCTGGCGAATCGTGGTCGTCTCTATCTTCGTTTGGGAAGAATAGATGAAGCAGAGCAATTACTACGAGAGGCGCTTCCCCGTATTCATACAAGAAGGAGCATATATCGTATGTTTGCAAGAGATGCGTTAGATGAAATCGAACAATGGCGAAAGACGAATGCTCCTTATTATCAATTCGATTGGCGATGGGTAGAACGTTACCGCAGACTTTGTGCATATGATACATATTGGTGGTGGGCCCAGGCTGGTCCATTCAATGACGAGGAGCAGCGGCAGTGGGACCAGCTAGCGGCCCAGGAGCTTAACAAAACGACCAAAGAAGCGTTAGGTGTGCTTATTGCAACCTCGCGAGAAAGAGAGCTACAAACTGCTCTCGATACACAACGTGAACCACATTTGTGCTATCCTGCCCTCAACATAAAAGAAGTACATATTCGTCTCGCTGATCTGCTCCAACTTGACTCAGAGATCAATCAATATGAACCAAACGCCATTGTTCGTCGCCTTTATCATGATGCTATCGATGAAGAGGTACTTAGTTTGCGCCTTATTGAATCTACCTATCAGGGCAACAATACGCGCTTCTGGGAACTCATGCGAGGTTTGATCCCTGGGCCAACTCGCGAAGAAATGGAGTATGCTCTCTCTCACCTCGCAATCATGCTCAAACGTGGTCAAATGCACGCAGAAACAATGGAAGTGAGCGAGGGATTGCTTCAGTTTGTTCGTGAGCAGTTCCTGCTTTCGTTTGATCTTTCAGCCCGCGAATTAAAACCCCAGCAAGCACAAAACAATGCAGTACCGCCCTCTTCTCAAAGAAAACAGAAGATCTCTCCCCAGGCTGCTAAACGCTTTCTGGAAACCTTGCTGAATGAATATGGATACGAGAACTGGCAAGTGAGTATTGACCCGAACGCACAAGGCCCTCGTATTGAGCAAGGGTTACGACAAATATTTCTTACGGACTCTCCAGAATCGGTTGACACGATTCGGTACTATGTCTCGCATGAACTCGCTGGTCACGTATCCAGGTGTATTGCAGGTGAGCGTTCAAAGCTTGGGCTGCTAGGCATACATACGAAAAATTCACTAGAAACAGAGGAGGGATTAGCTGTTTATTATGATCGCCAGGGAGAAATGCAGCGTGGACAGATATATAATGATATGGCTACATGGTTAGAAGCTCTGGTCGTCGGATTGGCTAGTGGTACGCTTGCTCCTCCACAAACATTTCTTGCCTTGTACAAATTTCTTGAAGATTGTTACCTGCTCTATCAATTACTCAGACGCCCTTCCGCCAACAAGGGAAAAGCGCGAAAAAGAGCAAGCAAGTACGCGCTTTCCATGTGCCTTCGCGCTTTTCTCGGTGTACCCAACCTTGAGCAAGCGGGAGTATGTATGACGAAGGATGTACTATACTTACGCGGACTTTGGAAGATTGAGCGTGCCGTAGCGCAAGATGAGACTGTGCTGGACCGTCTTGCGGCTGGCGTAGTTGCGTTAGAACAACTCCCCGATTTGCAGGAATTGGGAATCGGTGTATTCCCCCAACCTTTGCGGAAGCTTGCATCTGATCCTGACCTTGATACCTATATCGTATCGTTTGAAGCAGAGTAGTAGCTTGGGAAGGACATTCTGTCTATTAAGGTTTCGTACTCCATCCAGGGAACTTGCAAATTTATAGAGGAAATATGCCTCTACTAATGTCCGGTCCGCAAAATTATACTGCGAAGGTTGGCATGACTTGGGATATTGTTTAAGCACAAATAAATGTCTATTGGCAACAGTTTTCAGGGAAAGGAGTGCTCATGAAACTGTGGATTACTCTGGACGATGATATGCCTCCTGGTGGCGGTGGTGGTTCGCCTCCAGATGATCCAGATGAAGATGACGAAGAAGAGTGAAAGCGCGTTTTAAGTGCGGACCCTGTTACAAGCATGCAAATGGACTTGTAACAGGGACCTCTTTTAGCGCTTCTGGTTCAAAAGGGATAAGTCACTGATATAACTGATACAAGTGATACATTGGATACAACGCAATTTGGAATAGCAACATAGAGCAGGTGAAAGGGAACGTAAAGGATGGATTAAAGTGACACGAATTCTTAGGGTCATTTCTCTTTCAACCCGGAGTTGGAGTTGATTGTCGATCCCTCACTGCTCGAGAACGAAGAGATTTACTTCAACGCGGCACGCCTGGACCGCTCGCTGGTCCTGAAGACCAGTGACTACATCGCGCTGGCCAAACCACGCCTGGGGCGAATCACCGAGGGTCGAGGAACCTCGCCAGGCGCTCCCTCGAATTCCTGAATGCTTCCATGTTGGACTGAAAGTACCTTAGAGGTTCAGAGCGTAGCGATTTGGATTATGAGGATCAACCAAGACGGGGACCAGTTTGTACCTCTACCGTTACAGGTAGTGACAAACCTGATACAATACGAGTACTGAATATAGTAGAGGATGGGAGGTTTTGAGGTGAGGGATATCATAGAAAGGTAAGTTACTCGCATTGGCACTGGTGAAAACCGTTTCGGTTACTGTCTTGACTCCCGCGACATCGGCGAATCTCGGACCCGGCTTCGACAGTCTGGGTCTTGCACTGCAACTCTATAATCGTTTCGAGGTGCAGATTGGACAGGGAGATCCTCAACAGCCGGTCATCCGCATCGAAGGCCCACTTGGAGCCGGGCTTTCCACCGGCCCAGACAATTTATTCTTCCGTGCCTTTGCCTCGCTCTATGCCGACAGGCAGGCTGAGTTACCGCACGTGCAAATTAGCATGACCATCGCCATTCCCCCCGGTTGTGGCTTAGGCAGCAGCGCAACGGCTGTCGTAAGCGGGTTGGTGGCGGCGAACGCATTGCTGCGCCTGCAAGGAAAAGATGTTCCCAAAGATGAACTGTTAGAGCCTGCCGTTGCCATCGAAGCGGGAAATCATCCAGACAATGTGGCTCCAGCTTTGTTCGGGGGACTGGTTGCAACGACCAATATGAATGGCAAAATTCACGCCGTCAAGACGCGTTTTCCCGATGCGCTCAAAGCAGTCATATTCACCCCTTCGTTTCCGATGGATACCGTCGCGGGAAGGAAATTATTGCCCGCCTCCTATTCTAAAGCGGATGTCACCTTTAATACGGGGCGGGTCGCGCTCTTACTGACAGCCCTGCAAACGGGACGCTATGAACTGATCGGCGAGGCGATGCAAGACCGCCTGCACCAGCCCTATCGCCAGACGCTTTTCCCTGCAATGCCTGAGATTATTCAGGCTGCAATCGACGCGGGTGCGCACGGCGCGAGCCTATCGGGGGGCGGTTCTTCCTTGATCGCGCTCGCCAGTTCCAACTTTTCCTCCATACTGCGTGCAATGCAGGAGACGGCCCGTTCTCTAGGAGTAGAGGGAAGCGGAAGGATTTTACGCGCAGACCAGGCCGGCGCGCGCGTAATAACTGTCGCGCGGAGTCGAAAGCGCAGCGATTATCGCTCCCATTCCGATGCGCTGCTTTAACACTACACGAGCGCATACGCAAAACTTGAAGCGAAAGGATGACACCTCCCCAAATGGAGATGAATACTGCGGGTTTACAGTCCAGTCAATCGGATCGAGAGTTCAGCCAGGCATTGGCAGCCGTCTCTTTACGCTGTGTAGAATGCGCGGACCTCTATCCCGGCGTGGAAGCTCCGCCTCGTCAACCTCGTTATCGCTGTGATTGCGGCGGGGTACTTGATGTCGAAGCGGTCTACCACCATCCTGCGCAAGAGACCTCCCCTCTCCAGGAAGGATACGATGCGCTCGCTGACACTGATCTCATGCCCCTTGCCGGGGCTGCGTGGCGGCAACTTTTTGACGAGCGCGCTTCGCTACCTCCTCTCTGGCCGATGGACGCGCATAGTTTGCTCCTCGATGCCAGTGGTGTCTGGCGCTATCGCGAGCTTATCCTGCCGCTTCCCGATCAATATGTAGTCAGTCGCCCCGAAGGAAATACCGCACTGTATCCGGTTGGTATAGAAAACTGTGGGGATGGCCGTCCTGGGCATCGCACCATTGGTGACTACGCGGGAGTGGAGCGCCTCTTCCTCAAACATGAGGGTGAAAATCCGACCGGCAGCTTCAAAGATCGCGGCATGACGGTGGGCGTCTCTATGGCCCGGTATATTGGCGCGCGCGCCGTGGCCTGCGCTTCCACGGGCAACACCTCGGCTTCACTGGCATCGTACGCGGCTCAAGCTGGCCTGCCCTGCCTCGTCTTCCTGCCTGCCGGGCATGTCGCGCCGGGAAAGCTGGCGCAATCGCTGGCATATGGCGCAACCACCATCCAGGTTGCCGGAGATTTCGATGATGCTATGCGCCTGGTTGAGCGGGTCTGCAATGAACTGGGCATCTACCTGTTGAACTCGCTCAACCCCTATCGTGTCGAGGGGCAGAAAGCCATTGGTTTTGAAATCTTACAGCAGCTCGACTGGCAGGCTCCCGACTGGCTGGTTCTGCCCGCGGGCAATCTGGGCAACACCTCGGCTATCGGGAAAGCCTTGCTCCAGGCGCATCAACTGGGGTTGATCGGACACGTGCCGCGCATTGCCTCTATTCAAGCTGCCGGAGCCAATCCGTTCTACCGCAGTTTTGTCAAAGGTTTTACAGAACGCGAACACGTCCAGGCGCAAACCGTAGCCACTGCCATCAAGATTGGCGATCCCGTCAGCTTTACGCGCGCACGCCATGTCATCGAACAGACGCAGGGTGTCGTCGAGGAAGTGAGCGATGAGGAAATCCTGGCCGCGAAAACCGTGATTGATCGTTCCGGCATTGGCTGCGAACCCGCATCAGCCGCGACGCTGGCAGGCATCCGCAAACTGGTGGAGCGCGGCGTCATAAAACGCGACGAGCGCATCGTCGGCATACTCACCGGCCATCTCTTGAAGGATAGCCAGACAGGTATTCCCCAACAACAAGCGATGATGGTAGAAGCCAATGTTGACGCGGTGCGGAAAATGCTGCATAGTTTTATGCGATAAAGGAAAACAGTTCTGTCGCAACTCGATAGTACGATGACAACTACTGAATCGCCACCGATTACTCATGCCGCGCAGTCGCGCTGGCATATGAGCATGCATACAATACGTAGCTGGCTCAGCGCCTGGGAAGTCTATCCCATCGTGCTGATCGCTGCTTTCTTGCGCTTATACCAACTCAACGCCAGCGAATTTGATGAAGATCAGACGATGGTGTTTCGTATGGCGCGTGATGCCCTCGTGCATGGGCTGCTCCCGGCCACCAGTAATATTGCCTCTATTCGCATCGTCAATCCGCCCGGGGTCATCTACCTGCTCATGCTGCCCGCCGCGTTCAGCGCGAATCCATTTTGGGCAGTGGTATTCGTGGCGTTATTGAATGTACTGGCGGTCTTGCTCACCTATATTTTTACGCGCCGTTATTTTGGGCGACTGACAGCCATCGTCGCCGCGCTCCTCTATGCCACAGCCTCAGAACCGGTCTTTTTTAGCCGCTTCATCTGGCAGCAGAATATGATCGCGCCCTTTGTCGTACTCTTCTTCCTGGCCCTGTTCTGGGGCGTGATGGAACGACGCAAAGGATGGCTCTTTCCCTCCCTGTTCCTGCTGGGCTTACTGGTTCAATTGCAAGAAACGACGATCCTGTTAGCCATCCCACTGGCGCTAGCAATCCTACTCGCGCCGGAGACGGTGCGCTGGCGCGACCTGGCGTTCGGTCTGCTCTCGCTCGTGCTGATCTTTTTTACCTATCTGCTCTGGGAAATTTCTACAAAATTTTTCGATGTCACAGTCATCCTGAACTTCTCAAAGCTGCCTTCGCATATAGACAATATCGCCCTCACCTACTATTGGGACTTTTTCAGCCCTTATGATCGTCTACCTACCAATACGCAGACCCTTTTGTATCAATTGGTACCCGTGCTCTCGTGGTTGCGCCGTATCATGCTGGTTCTGGTAGTGTGCGGGTTCGCCACCGCAGTTGTAGGCATCGTTTTGAGCTTCACTCGTTCCAATGCAGTGCGTGACGCATCCGGTAAGCACGAGGCTCCATCCCGCATATCCCGTATTCGCGCAGGCTGGAATCGTTTCTGGCGATGGTGGACGAACTTTCGCGCTGCACCTGTGCGCTCCGGCCTCATACTCTTGCTCGCCTGGCAGATCGTCCCACTCCTGATACTCTCACGTCATGCGGTCACACTGTATCCCTATTACCTGCTCATGTTGATGCCAGGGCCTTTTATCTTGATCGGCCTCTTCATTGACCGTTCCGCCGCATGGCTGCGGCAGCCTGAGCGCAGGTGGACTATTGCGCGTTATGGTATCTACGCCTTCACCTGCCTGGTGCTTATCGCGCAGGTACTCGGCACAGCCGCAGGCTTGATCGACGAAGTCAGCGGGAACAACAAGCATGGTCTCAACTATAATACGCTCGGTTCTCTGCAATCAGCCTTGAGCGAAGCCGACCAGTTGGCTCAACAGCGCCATCTTCATCACGTATACGTCACCTCAGATCAATTTACGCAGGTGCCTCTGCGCTATCTGGCTGAACAAATGCGCACACCGACAACCGTCTTTGACGCGACTCACTGCCTGCTGCTTCCCAATCCAGCCGGTGGGCCGGCCGTCTTTCTGGTCGGGCCATACGACCAGTTCGCGCTCTTCTTGCTCAGGCAGTATGCCACCGCGACACTGATTGACCAGCCCGCACGTCTGGGCAGCGCGCCTTTCTCGCTGTTGCTCGTTCAACCTTTATTACAAACCATCCCAGGTACGTCCAATCAGTCGTTCGCGCATCACCTGCAATTGCTCGACAACCAGGCGCAATCGCTCACTTACAACAACCGGTTGCTGCTGGTGACGCGCTGGCAATTCTTACGTTCACAGCAGCCCGTGTATCGCACGACCTACACCTATGCCATCACCGCATCTTTCAACGCCGGTGGAAGTACTGCCCCAGAGGTGCGAAGCCTATGTGTCACCACCTCCATTTCATCAGGGGATCGGCTCATCGCGACGTTCCCCCTACCCGTAAGTACGCTCATCCCTCAGTCGATCAGCATCTCCGCTTGCTATATCGTCACGCACCCTTATGACTTCACTGTTGGACCAGTACATCTTGAAAATATTCGAGATCATGGCTCGGTGCCGGTTACGCTGCAAACGATGGATGGAAGCGAACGTATTATGCTCCCGTGGACTTGAAAACATAATGCTCATTTTGCAACTGTTATTATTTGTTCTACCATTGGGTCTTGACACGCTGGGCGTGTCAATCAGCCTCGGTATGAAAAGCTATGGCGATGCTACCCTTTCCCGTACACATGAAGGAAAAGGCACTCTCCCTCCCTGGCTGCGTTCAGCAATCCTCTTCTCCCTGGCAGAGATGTTGATGCCCATAGTCGGCCTGGTCATTGGGTATGCTGCCACCCTGATAGTGAGCGGCCTGATGCATTATATCGGCGCATTGCTTTTGATAGCGGTTGGCGTATGGGAACTATACGAGGAGGGACTTGAGTTTCTCAACAAGCGAAAAAAGCAGGAAGTAAAGACACACCCGTGCTCGGTATCTGTCCCTCAATCACCGAGCATATCGTTTCGATGGAAACAACAGCTTCTCCTTGCGCTTAGCATCAGCCTGGATGAGTTGGCAGTTGGTTTTTCGCTGGGTTCGGTAGCGAGCCGAAGAATAAGCAGTCCGATCACATTATGTATTTTGATTGGCATTCAAGGATTTCTAATGACGATTATCGGTCTTTCACTCGGTCGTATCTTACGTACTCGTTTGAATCCTCTCAAAGAATGGAGCGAACTGCTCAGCGCTTTTCTCCTCATCGGATTGGGGATATGGTTACTTGTGTCCTGACCCTCCTGTGAGCGACAGGTAGAAACAATTTCGTCGTGAAACGAAACATAGAGAGGGAGCGTGTAGAGAAAAGAGGAGAGGTTGTGTTTACCAAAAAGGTGTGCTCTCTCGCTAGAAGGAGGCATACACATACAAGGAGAAAGCTATGTTCACACTGCTGGGTGAGCTTCCGCTCATCACGATCAACGTGGGTAACCTTCACCTGGCTCTCTATCTGAGTCAGATCATGTACTTGCTTGTCGCAGCATTTGTCGGTTTTGTTGCAGAGTTCATTGTAGGCTGGCGGCTCCCTTTCGGCATCATTGGAGCGATCATTGCCGCGCTGGTGGGAATATGGATCGTCAACAATGTGATCACCCTCATAATTCCCGGCGATCCTGTCCTCTTCGGGATCCCACTCTTCAAGGCGCTGATTGGGGCCACCCTGTTTGCGGCACTCTGGTACCTGCTGACCTACCGTCTCTGGCACCACCGTAGCCCATACTACAGTCGGCGAGTTCCAGCATAAGCGAGGGTCGTCTCTTTATGGTTTTACCTTGTGTCCGTGTTCTTTGAGACTTCGTTGGAAAGAATGACTATTCATCAGGATAGGCTGAGCGGAAATGAGTGCTGCTCAGCCTTTTCTTCGCTCCCTTTCGGTTTATGTCCCTTACCTGTCCCCATTATATATATGGATGACGATCTGTGTTACTAAAACGCTCTATGTTTTGGAACTATAGCAATCCGCTAAGGCTAAGTGCTACAATATGCGGTATAATGCAAATCCCAACGACATAGGAATATGCGCTTATGTCTATAATGGGGTCAATAGCTCCCTTGAGGGAGGCCTGCATGAGAAATTTGCGGCCAAAACGGAAACTACTACCAGCGTGGGACATGCCTTCTGATCCGGTGAAAGCCGTATTCTGGTTTTTCCACTGGCTGCTGCGCGTGCTGGTG
>WNGR01003520.1_pt1 | contig 17064 bp, 17 predicted proteins | sample 5407581 | NCBI WGS metagenome assembly WNGR01 (sample SAMN13153383, study PRJNA577476) | soil metagenome | isolation source: 80 cm soil or saprolite under Garry oak tree replicate 2 | place: USA:California | collected 2016-06-15 | reverse complement strand
GCTCTTCGTCCCAGCCGACAGCACAGAGTCAATCAGGTCTGCCGAGGTGGAACTGGCTGTGCCGCCAGACGCCATGGGCCCCAGATTGGTGAGCGCCGCTGGAAATTGGTTATAGTTCGTGGAATAAGCGATGCACGCTGTGTTCAACGTGCGCAGCGAGCCCACCGCCGAAGCTTGATTGGCCGCCATTTTCGACCGCAAGAGGTTGGGGATGGCGATTGCGGCGATAATCAGAATGATTGCCACCACGATCAAGAGCTCAATTAACGAGAAACCCTTTTGTTTGCGCATGATCCACCTCGTCTAATTATGTGCACGCCGGCCCCCATTGGGGGCCCCCACGGGTGGCGTATTCGTCACATGTGGTGGAGGCCGCTTAGTTTCAGTACATTAGGAGCACGCTTGAGTGCATTTGATGAATGCCTCATTCAGTCAGAAGGAACGGCGAATGATGAGAAATGTCATAAAAGACGCCACAAAATGTCGCGACACGATCCATTTGAGCCGTTTCGCGATGTATGAATAGTTGTTCCTCTCGCGCGAGCTCCTGTCCCACATCCACGCGGTGGCGTCAACAAAGGATCAAATTAGACGGAGCCACTGCGAAATGGCGCGGTCTTGCTGGGAATTGCGCCGCTATGGTACCTTGCTAAATTACAGAGAGGCAGGCGCTTCGGACGCGATCCGGGACTGCCAGAGGCACACATAACCTTGCCGGCTGAGCTGCTGAAAGTTTCAGCGGGAGCCCCAGACAGTACCGCCATTCGTTTTGCCGCCGAGCTCATCAAACGAGGTCGAGTGGTGGGTGTGCCTACCGACACGTTTTACGGCCTGGCGGCCGATCCTTTCAATTTGGCGGCCGTCGAAGAGATCTATCGGGTGAAAGGGCGGCCGGAAAACCGCGCGCTTCCGATCCTGGTGAATTCCATCGAGCAGGCGGCCATTTTGAGCCGCGATCTGCCGTTCAATTTCCTCAAGCTGGCAGAAAAGCTCTGGCCCGGCCCCTTGACCATGGTGGTCGAGGCGGCGCACAGCCTGCCGCTGAAAGTGACGGCGAATAAGGGCCGTGTGGCTCTGCGCTGGCCGAATTCGCGCGTGGCCTGCGCGGTCATCGAGCAGGTCGGTTCGCCGATTACCGGGACCAGCGCGAACATTTCCGGATTTCCCTCGTGCTCGAATGCGCAGGAACTCGTCAAACAACTTGGGGAGCGCCTGCCTCTGATCCTGGATGGCGGGGACACCGGCGCCACGCTTTCGTCCACCATTGTGAATTTGAATGGCGAGGACTGGACGGTCGTTCGCGAAGGACAAGTGTCCAAGCAAGAGATCGAGAAGGCGCTGGAGGATTCGGACTGAGAAGATTGTCGCGAGTGACGTGTATGGCGCTCGAAGCGTTCGCCTCAAAGCAGGAACGGCGACGGCTGGCACAGTTCTATGCGGCGCTCTCCGACGGGGAATTGCAGGAACTCTTTGGCGAGTCCGGATCGCTCACCGAGGAGGCCAGGACTGCGCTGGCTTCGGAAATGTCGCGCCGCAATTTGCCGATCGAGTCGCCGGCCGAGGCGGAGGATTCGGCGGCGCCGGGCAGGCGCGCAGAATTGCGCGACCTCTTGACCATTCGTCAATTCCGCGATTTGCCGGAAGCGCTGCTGGCGAAAAGCGTACTCGATTCGGCGGGGATCGAATGCTTTCTGGGCGACGACAACCTCATCCGCATGGACTGGCTGTGGTCCAACCTGCTCGGCGGCATCAAACTGCGCGTGCGGCAAGAGGACGCCCTGGTCGCCGCGCGCTTGCTGGAAGGTGGCGGAGCGCCCGAATCCGACGGGGAAAACTCCCCCGAATAATCCGTGCCGCGGAAAGCCGCACGTACGTTGAGCGGCGTGCTGCCCTGAAGGGCAGCGCTACAGGAAAATCCCCGGGCCGCGCGCCTTCTTTGTCGCTGTAAACACAAGGATTTGTCCTCCAGTGAGGAAATTTCTCTTGGAGTGCATTACGGTGTGTAACCTGCGGCGTTTACGCTGTTAACTTTTGCCGTAGCTCCAGCGTTATAGCCATAGAAGGAACGAGAGAGGGGCACAACATGATCGGAGCAATCGTTACGGCAAACGCTATGGCACTCTGGCAGGCGGTGTCGCCGGATTTACAGCAAGCCATTCAAGAAGAAGTGCAGGAGGAACTCAGGCGGGGACGATTTCGCTTCGGCGCCGGCCCTGCGCCATGGAATTCCGGGCCGGCGATCTTGGGCACGCTGATCCCGTTCGCATTTTTCGCCATGATTGTGCTGATCGTCTGGCTTTTCGCGCGGAACCGGCAGGCACAGCTGCGGGCGCGGGCGGAATTTCAGAAGCAGATTCTGGACAAGTTTGGTTCCGGGAAAGAATTTGCGGAGTTCCTGGGAACGGAAGGGAGCCAGCGTTTTTTGGCGGCATTGTCGGCGCACAGCATGGGGCCGCGTTACCGAGTCTTGCGGGGAATGCGCGGCGGCATAATCCTAGCGGTGCTGGGAATCGGTTTTCTGCTGCTGACGACATTGAGGCACGGTTTTGTTGTGCCGGGCGTTCTGCTTTTGGCGCTGGGAGCCGGGCTGTTGATCTCCGCCGCAGCATCGTATCATTTCTCTAAGAAATGGGGTGGCGGCGGCCCGGCAACGCCGGAACAGCCGCCGCTGTCGCACAGCTAGTGCCGTTCCAACTATTTGGGCCGAGTGCTTCGCCCTGACGACGCAAAAGTTCAACAAGGTCGCGGACAGGCATTCTTTGGCGAGACAAGTTGGAACGGCACTAGGAGAAGAGTAGAAAATCGCCATGCGGCTGAGCGCCAGCCTTGATTTCGCAGCGGCCGGAGACGATTGGGCCGCACGTGATGAGACCGCGGCGGATGCGCCGCGGTTGGCTCAGCGGATGGACGCTGCTGCGTTTCAGGTTTTTTATGCGAAGACGGCGCCGGGGCTGCGGGCTTATATCCGGCGCGCCTCGGGCAATGAAGCGCTGGCCGACGATATTTTGCAGGAGGCTTTTCTGCGCTTTCTACGGGCCGATCTTCTTCCATTCAATGACGCTCGATTCACCCCCGTTACACCCGCAGATGCGCCGCTGAAGGCCTATCTTTACAAGATCGCGGCGTCGCTCGTCGCCGACCATTGGCGGCGTGTGAAGCGAGAGCGCCGCTGGAGTCTTTGGAATTTTCTGGGCGGCGAGCCGGTTACAAATCCGCGGGGCCACAGCGATGCGCTGCGTTTTTTTCGCCAGCTCAAACCGCAGGAGCAACTTCTGCTCTGGCTCGCTTACGTGGAGGGCTTCGAGCATCGCGAGATCGCTGAGGCGTTGCGCGTGAAAGAAAAAAGCGTGCGCGTGCTGCTGTTCCGCGCGCGCAAGAAACTGGCGCGCACTCTGGAGAGTGCGGGCCTCGGCCGGAAGGAGGCAGGATGAGCCAAACGAGCTGTTCTCAGGAGGGCGCCATCGCCCGTGCCGTTCGCGCCGGCGAGTGGAACGAAACTCTCGAGGCGCATCTGCGCGAGTGCGCGATCTGCCGCGGCGTGCAGGAGGCGGCGCGCTGGATGCAGGCGCTGGCGCCCGGGGCACGGCTGTCAGCGCAATCGCAAGACGACCTGCCAGACCCGCAGATTTTGTGGTTGCGGGCTCAATTGTCCGAGAGACAGGCGGCCGCCGAACGCGCGCAGAAGGTCTTGCAATGGGTGGAGGTTGCGTGCGTCATGGCGGCTTGCGCGGGCTTGAGTATTTGGCTGGCATGGAACTGGAATGGAATCGGCGGCGAAATCGCCGATCGCCTTGGCTGGGCGCTATTCGACGCATGGCCGGCGCTCTGGGCTAATCTTTACGCGTACGGCCCGGTGAGCTCGCCGATTTTGTTTTCATCTGCGCTGGCGGTGATTTCGTTCGTGGCGATTGGCGTCGCTTATCCTTTACTCGTGCGAGAGTAAAGAGAGCTTCTCCGGGTGTACGGCGTAAACCCGCTCAGAAATGACAACGGTTCATGCCGGAACGCAGAAAGGCAAAGCCCCAGGGCCGGCTGAGAGACGCCGCCCCTGGGCTACAAGTTTTTTGGCCATGGCACGGCTTGGTTTCACGTTTTCGGTTCGGGCGAGGGCGGCGCGAAGGGGCCGCAGCGGCCTTGCATGCCGGCGCGGAATTTCTCGCGTTCCTCCGGCGTCATTTGCGCCCATCGCTCCATCATGCGCCGCCGCCAATGCATGCCTCCGCCCCAGCGGCCGCGGAATCCTCCCAAGAGCAATCTGCTGAGCACCAGCAGGCCCAGCGCCTGCCAGAAGGTGATCAGGTGCAGCCCGAACACCGGCGGCATGAGCCAATTCCATAGGTGCATGGCTACGAAGCTCAGCACCAGCGCCGCGACCACGGCAAATAAAATGAATCTCGCTGCTCGTGTAAATCGATTTCGTCTCATTTTCAGCCTCACTCTCCTAGAAATTCATCACGGATGGCTTGCAGCCTGCGCCGCAGGTAGAGCACGGCATGGTGCTTGCGCAGCACCATGGCGTTGACGCTGACGCCGGCTTCGGCAGCCAGTTCCTTGAAGCTGTGGCCCTCGAGTTCGTGTCCCACGAAGGCGGCGCGCTGCTCGGGAGGCAATTCGTCGAGCGCGGCCTCGATTTCGTCGAGCAGCACGCCGTGCGCGTAGGCCGATTCGGGCCCGGCGTCGGGCGAAGGCAGCAATTCGTCGAGGCGCAGCGGCTCGCCGCCTTCTTCTGTCCCCGCGGACGGGCCCTTTATCGCTTCGGGCAGAGCTTCCGGCTTCTTCTTGCGGAAAAAGTCGGTGATGCGGTTCCGCGCCACGCGAAACAGCCATGCGCCCGCTTCTTCTACCGGCTCGAAGAGGCGATAAGCGGCGACGAGTTCGTAGAAGACTTCCTGCAAAATGTCTTCCGCTTCGCCAGGGTCCGACACGCGCCGCCGAATGAAATTGGCCAGCCGAGCGCGATAGCGCGCGGAGGCCTCGAGGATCCGCCGGTCGTCTTCGTGCACGTCTCGCGGCGGGTCTGTCGCGGCAAGCGTGCTGCGGTTGGCAAACGCCATAGAATTAGCTTTCATGCGCCTTCTAAAATTGTAGACGAATGAGCGGCGCAAATATTTCTGCACTGTGATCAGATTCTTCACAAGTTAATTACGGTATGAGCGAATTATCGGGGCACCAAAGTTTGACGGCGGTGTCTAACCTGCCAGAGCACGCCGCGGCGAACTCGCATAGTGAAGACGCAAAGAGAGCCGGCTACGGCCGGGTGGAGACATGACTATGTTCAGCGAGCTCGTCGAATCGGTTGCGCCTACCAACAGTAAGGCTCAGAGATGGGCGCTAGTCGTTTCCGTCACGTTGCAAGCAGCTTGCCTGCTGATTCTCATCATCGTGCCGCTCATCTACACGCAGGCATTGCCGAAGGCGATCCTCAATACAGCGTTGGTTGCTCTTCCAGGAGCCTCTTCGCAGCCTGCCACGCCGCTGCCGAAGGGCGGCGCTCGCCGGGTGCGGCCGTTCAATCATGGCGTGCCGATCGCTCCGGGCCACATTCCCCCTCACGTGAATATCATCGAGGAGCCACCCTTGCCGCTCGAGGCCCCGTTGGGCCAAGGACCAAGCGTCGGCAATTCGGACATTGATTTGCTGAACGTCGCGCCCAATTCGGCGGAGACGGTGAGCCGGCCGGCAGTTCCGCCGAGCGCGCCGCAGCGCGTGCTCGTGACAAGCACGATCGAAGCGGCCAAGCTGATCTCACGAATTCAGCCGATTTATCCGCCGCTCGCGATTCAGGCCCGCATACAGGGCCGTGTGGTCTTGCACGCCATCATCAGCAAGGAAGGCGGGGTAAGCGAACTCCAGGTTCTATCGGGTCACCCGCTGCTGGTGAACGCCGCGCTCGAGGCCGTGCGGCAATGGCGCTATAGCCCAACGCTTTTGAGTGGGCAGGCGGTGGAAGTGGAGACCACGATCACGGTGAGTTTTGTGCTGGGGCAGTAGTTCTTCGGCTGCGAATGGGATGGTGCGGTTGGTGGTAAAGTGATGGCTCGGTTTTTGCGTCTGAGTCTCGTCCGTAGTAGCGAGGGCGAAGGGGCGTAAAGAGAAACCGAATCATCTAGCGAACCGAAGAGAATAGGAGGGATTCTTCGCTTCGCTCAGAATGACATCAAGTACGCGACAGGTCTTGGAGGAGGGTGAGATGGGGGAAGTGGTTTACGTTTCGCGGAGCCGCATCGAACGAAAGCAGGGGCCGCTGCGCCTGGCGCAGATTCCCGGCGAAGAGAAGCCGGTGGTATTCAGCGTCCACGGCGCGATTGCCGAGCACTATAAGGTCGACCCCGCCAAGCTGCAGGGCTCGCACGCCTCTACGATTGATTACGTGATCGCCGCGACCGCCGGTTGAATGGTGGGAACCTTCGGGGGCGCGCTGGAGGCGCGCAAAATTGACGCGAGTAACGGCAAGCTCGTAGGCGAAGCGACCGGCGAAGTGGAAACCGAGGAAGGCGTGCTGGTGATCCGCCGGATTAACGTGGTGATGAAGCTGGCGGCGCCGGAGAGCGAGCGGGCGACGATTGAGCGCGTGCACGGAATATACGCCATGAGGTGTCCGCTCTACCGCACGCTGCACAAGACGATTCAGCTCAGCTCTTCGGTGGAACTGGTTCGCGGCTGAACCATTAGCTGGAGTGAGGCTTGGTGGCTATGTCTCGAGTTACCAAACTTCGGAGAACAACGGCGCGCGGCCGAATTGAGGTCCGGGCTACCGGGCCAGGGCGGCCGATGGTTGTGTAATTGACGCACGACTGCGGTTCGATTACCGTGCAGCTATGGCTAAGAAGAGAAACACCAAGAAGACTGAAAAAAGCGCCTTCCTCGGAAGCCTGGAGCGCCTCGGCGGAAAGAAATTGACGCAGCGCGGAGCCGAAGAATCCTCCCGGGGAAGGGAATCACGCAAGCACCGCGTGGGCGGCGGTTGGCGCAAGTCCGGCTGAAGCTGAACTTCCTCGATGGCTCCGGGCTCGATGGCTGTGGCCTGGATGGCCCAGGCCGATCAGCCTTCGCCGACATCGTCCGCATCGTCGCGGTGTTCCTCAGCGTGTACGTCTTTTACGTCCGACGGCGGAGCTTTAGCGGATCGGCCTGGTGAGGGGCGAGCGGTAGCAGAAGGGAATTTGTCGTGAGCCTGCCGGTTCTTTTCCAGCTCCGAAAATATCTGCCTGAATAAGGGCATAATCAACGAAACCACTGTCGCTTCTCCGTGGACGGCGTTCAGCTTGGACTTGAGCTCGGTATTCTGCTCCAGGGCGAGTTTTGTGAGAATCGCTGCTGCTGTCTCCATGGCCATTGGTTGCCTCTATGCGTGAGTGAATAGGTGCAGAAATTAGCATCATACAGATTCAGCCAAGGCTTAATCCATCGTTCTGGGGATTTTGGGGCTGGCACTTACAGCCGGGCGGCGACTCCCCAAAGCGGATTTCTCGGAGGCGTACTAGCCCCCGTTGTCACAGGGTTTGAGAACCCCTTGATCGCCTAGGGACAGGCGAAGGGCCTCGAGATGCGGCGCACACTGGCGCGCCTGTTTCACGTGTGCGATGGCCTCGTCCAGTTCCCAGCCTAAGCAGGCATGCAGGTAACCGATGGCCACGGTTGGCGCGCGGCCAATGCCCGCGGTGCAGTGGAGATATACGGTGTGGCCTTCGGCGAGCAATTGGCTCAGGGTCTGGATGCAGTTGTAGAGCTTGGCGCGAAGTTCCACTTGCTCTTCGACGATGGGAACGCGGCAAAGAAGGACCGGACACGTCTTGTAGTGGGCTTCGAGAGGCGGCCAATCCAAAATGACCGTCCGCATGTCGTCGTCGGTTTGCAAATTGAGGATGGCGGTCATGGCGACTTCCCGCCGGAGGCGTTCGATATCGTCAATCGTGCGGGGATGAGAGCCGATAAACAGCCGCGGAAGGATTTGTGCGTAGGTGAGAACCGCGCCGGGGAATCGACACATTTTTCGAGGTTTCAGGTTACCACGGATTGCGGCGTCCCGCTGGCGGTTCGCGACGAACACGTCACGAAAATTAACGCGGCGGGGGGTAGCAGATTTTGCCGAGGATGGCGGGACGCATGGCGCCGGTGGCGCTGGGCAGATTCGCGGGGCGGCCGTGAATGGTCTCGTCGGCCAGCAGGGCGAAAATGAATGCTTCCTTGGCGTCGCCGGGCAGACCCAGCGATTCCGTAGGCACGACTTCGATTGCGCCGAGGGCGGCGGAGAGTTGCGCCAGGATGAGAGGATTGCGGGCGCCGCCGCCGGAGACGAGCAGTTGCGAAATGGGCGACTTTGTTGCGCGCGAAAAGTGGGCTTTTCGCGTAAGAGGCAGCACCCAGCGATTCAGGGCGGCGGCGATGGAAAGCGCCGTCAGCATGGTGGCCGTGCGCACCAGATCTTCGGGACGGGCGCGGCGGCGCCGTCCCCAGGCCAGAATTTTCTCGACGTAGGCCCTGCCGTATTGTTCCCGCCCCGCGCTCTTGGGCGGGGCTTGCCGGAAATAAGGTTCAGCAAGCAGCGCATCGAGCAAGGCGGGCAGCAGCTTGCCGCGCGAAGCCATTTGCGCTTCGGCGTCATAGCTGCGCCGGCCCGAAGTGAACTGGCGCACCAGGGCGTCGATGACCATATTCCCGGGGCCAGTATCGAAGGCTATGACCGACCGCGGCGAGGCTCCCCTCGGGATCACGGTAACGTTAGCGATCCCGCCGATATTCAGGACGGCGCGGCCGCGGCGGGCGTCGCGATAAAGCAGATAGTCGATCCAGGGCACGAGCGGCGCGCCTTGGCCGCCCACGGCCATGTCCGCGGGGCGAAAGTCGCCGACCGTGGTTACGCCAGTGATCGCGGCAATGACCGAGGGTTCGCCGATTTGCAAAGTGGAGGCGACGGGCTGGCCGAGAAAGGGGCTCGGCCGGCCCTGGTGAAAAATCGTCTGGCCGTGCGAGCCGATGACGCTGAGGCGCCGCGGAGGGACGCCAAATTTTCGGCAGGCGCGCAGGGCTGCATCCGCGAAGATGCGCCCGAGGCGGAAATTCAGCTGGCTGATCTCGCCGGGGGAGACCTGCAGCCCTTCGGCAATGCGCAGCACCTCAGCGCGCACCGCGGCAGGGAAGGGCACGGTGATGAAATTCTCGAGGCGCGCGTGCGCGGCGTTTTCTTTGATCGAAGGCGCGATGCGTACCAGCGCGACGTCGATGCCGTCGACGGAAGTTCCGGACATGAGGCCGAGGGCGAGGGTGCTGGCCGCACGGGCACTGGAAGATGCCGCGAGCGGGGCGGGTCTCATGAGATCTGCTTTTTCAGTTGCGCGAGCAGGTTCAGGGCATCGATCGGCCGCAAATGGTCGAGATCGGCGGCGCGCAGCGCGTCGAGCACTTCCCGGTCGATCTGGGAAAAGGGGGGAGTAAAAAGCGCCTGCTGCTCGCCGGCGCCATTGGCCGGCGACGGCGCGGGGGTAAGTTTTTCGCTCAACTGCCGCTCGCTCTGTTCGTGCCGCCGCAGGACCTCGCGGGCGCGCGCGATGACCGCAGGCGGGAGGCCGGCCAGGCGCGCGACTTCGATGCCGTAGCTTTTGTCCGCGCTGCCCTCTTCGACTCGCCGCAGAAAGACGATCTCGTTGGGCATCTCCTCGACCGAGACGTGCACGTTTTTCACACCCGAGAGCAGCTCGGCAAGCTCGGTCAATTCGTGATAATGGGTGGCGAAGAGGGTGCGCGCGCGGGTGTGCGATTGCAGATATTCCACCACGGCCCAGGCGATGGACAGGCCGTCGAAGGTGGCCGTGCCGCGGCCGACTTCGTCGAGCAGAACGAGGCTATGCGGCGTGGCCAGATTCAAGATAGCGGCGACTTCGCTCATTTCGACCAAAAACGTCGACCGTCCGCGCGCCAGATTGTCGGAGGCGCCGATGCGCGTGAAGATGCGATCGGTGATCGGGAGGCGCGCCTGTTCGGCGGGCACAAACGATCCCATCTGCCCGAGCAGGACGATCAGCGCGGCCTGGCGCAGATAGGTGGACTTGCCGCCCATATTCGGCCCGGTGATCAGCAGAATCTGGTGCGTGGTGGAGTTGAGATAGAGCGCGTTGGGAACAAAGCGCTCGCCCTGCGCTTCGAGCAGATGTTCGACGACGGCATGGCGGCCGCCCAGAATCAGGAGTTCGCCGCTGTCGGTGAATTCCGGCCGGACATAGCGCCGCGTGGCGGCGAGCGCCGCGAAATTTGCGAGCACGTCGAGCTGCGCGACGGCGGCCGCAGTGCGGCGCAAGCGCGGCGATTGCTGGGCCACCCAGGCGCGCACTTCGGCGAAGAGCCGCCGTTCGATCTCGCCGATGCGCTCGTCGGCGGCGAGGACTTTGCCTTCGTATTCCTTGAGCTCGGGCGTGGTGAAGCGCTCCGCATTCACGAGCGTCTGCTTGCGCTCGAAGTCCGCGGGAACCAGGTGCAGGTTGGGCTTGGAAATTTCGATATAGAACCCGAAGACCTGGTTATAGCGAATTTTCAGTGAGCCGATTGCGGTGCGCTTGCGCTCGCGCTCTTCCATCGCCGCGATCACCTGGCGGCTGCTCTGGCTGAGGTCACGCAGGCCGTCGAGCTCGGCGTCAAATCCCCGGCGTATTACGCCCGGATCGGACGCGAGCGCGGGAGGATCCTCGGCAATGGCTTGTTCGAGGCGCTGCTGGACGTCGGCGAGTTCGTCCATTTCGCTGTGCAGGGCGGCGAGGCGCGCGGCGGTGCCATTCGCGAGGTAGCGGCGGACCAGGGGAATGCGCGCTATGGATTGACGCAGCGCTACGAGATCGCGCGGGCTGGCCAAGCCGAGCGTGGCGCGGCCGGCCAGCCGTTCGAGGTCCTGCACGCCGCGCAAGTTCTGGCGAATCTCCTCGCGCAGCATGGTTTGCGATTTGAATTCGGCGACGGCGTCGAGCCGGGCTGCGATCTCGGGGCGGGAAAGCTCCGGGCGCAGAATCCAGGCGCGGAGCAAGCGCGCGCCCATGACGGTGACCGTCTGATCGGTGGCGCCGAATAAGGATGCGGACTGTGAGCCGCGCGGAGCCTCGTCGCCATTGAGGGGAGAGAGCAGCTCGAGATTGCGCACGGTGACCGGGTCCAGCACCAGGGAATCCTGCTGCTGGTAATAGCGGATCGTGTCCAGATGAACCAAGCCCGCGCTGGAATCGGCGCCGGGCTTGGCCGAAGTTTCGCGAAGGTAGTGTACGAGCGCTCCGGCGGCGCAAATGGCCTGGGGATGCGCGGCCAAGCCGAAGCCTTCGAGGCCGGCCACACCGAATTGTTCGGTGAGCAGGCGCTGGCCATAACCGGGACGGAAGATCCATTCTTCCAGGCGGGTTTCGGCGCTTTCCTGCGCGGAATTCGCCGAGCCTTCGGGCCGCAAAGGATTAGGCGGAGCGAAAAGGCCCGGCTGGCGCGGCAAGAGGAGTTCGCGGGGGCCGAGTAACTCCAATTCGTCGCGCAGCTTCTGCTCCGCATCAGGAGCGGCAAACTCGGTGGCCCGAAACTCTCCTGTGGAAAGGTCCAGATAGGCCAAGCCAATGGGTGCGCCGGCATGGCCGCGGGCGACTGCGGCAAGAAAGCTGTTTTCCTTCGGCTCCAGGACATTCAGGTCGGTGGCTGTTCCTGGGGTGATGACGCGAACGACTTCCCGCCGGACCAAGTGCTTGCCGGGGCCGGGCTGCTCCATCTGGTCGCAAATGGCGATTTTGTAACCGGCGCGCAGCAGCCGGGCAATGTAAGTTTCCGCCGCGTGAAAGGGGACGCCGCACATGGGAATGGGTTCGCCTCGTTCGCGGTTGCGCGAGGTGAGGGTAATCTGCAACTCCTTTGAGGCGACCAGGGCGTCTTCGTAGAAGAGCTCGTAGAAATCGCCCAGACGAAACAAGAGCAGCGCGTGGGGATAGCGCTTCTTGATCGCTTGATACTGCCGCATCAGCGGCGTGGAGGCTTCCATCATGCGGGGCCCACGAGGCGGACTATACTAGCCGACGATGCGCTCCGCGAGCAAAACGGGTCTGAGGAAATCCGGCCGCCGTACTCCCAAAAGAGCAAAGACGGAGATTGAGGTGAAGCCCTGGCGCGGCCGACATCGCACAATGAACCAACCCCGGCTTCGGGGCTCCCGGATATGCTTTTTCGCCGCTCGAAAGGAGATTCAGCCGCCGATTGGCGGCTTGCGAAGCAAATCCGGTGAAAATTTCGTAATTTCGGCACTCTTTTCTTGACAAAGCATGCGAGTGCATTTACTAGATCAATTGAGGAAAATCTGTTTGCAATGAGCTATTCGTTGGACCAGGAGCCCTTGCCAAGGCGTCGCGCCGGACCTGCGGCGGAGGTTTTGCGGGTCGGCGGTAAAGCGATAGGGGCCTCTCGCATGGCAAGCAGTCGACCTTGGGGTAGGAGCACGAGAGCCGACTAGGGAAAAGCGGCCCCTTTGGGCTGACCCGTGGTCGGGTCCTCACCCCGGCCACGGGTTTTTTGTTTTTGGCGGGTACTGAAGATTTCGGCGTGGACCCGCCAAACGCGCATGAAGGTGGGGCGGCCGCAAAGGCGCGAGCGAAAGGGAGGTGATGAGATGCTGCACGCGACGGAAGTGCTCGGCGGAGAGGCTTATGACGTCCAAGGCAACTTCGTCGGGCGGGTAGCGGAGCTATTCATTGAGCCCGCGGACCAACCCAATCGAGTGGCGCGTTACCTCCTGGGCCGGGGCAAGTACCTGCCGCTGCTCGCGCGGCACGACCAGATCTCCTCGGTGGCTCCGGGGGTGATCAAGCTCAACGTCGAGGAAAGAGAATTGGAGCATTTCCATTCCAACGAGGCCTGGCTGGCGATGCGCAAGGATTTGCTGGATCAGCAGATCATTGATACGCGGGGGCGCAAGGTGGTGCGCGTGAACGACGTCGATCTGGCTGAGCATCGAACCAATGGGACCGTTGAGTTGCGCATCACCGACGTGGATGTGGGCCTGCCGGGGGCGGCGCGGCGGTTGCTGCAAGGTTTGGCTTCGCCGGCGTTCATCCGGCGCATCCAGGAGAAACTGCCAGCCCGAACCATACGCTGGGAGTTTGTGAATTTGATCGAGACGGACCCGCTGCGGCGGGTGAAGCTGCGGATCACCCACGACAAGCTCGAAAGTATGCACCCGGCGGACCTGGCCGACATCATGGAAGAACTCTCGCCCGCCGAGCGGCAGGCCATCATCGCTTCGCTCGACGAAGAGTCAGCCGCCGAGGCGCTGGCGGAACTGGATTCGCGGCTGACTTCGCAGATCGTGGAGAAAATGGCGCCGGGAAAAGCGGCGGACATCATCGAGGAGATGGAGCCAGACATGGCTGCCGACGTTCTGGGAGATCTCTCGCCGGAAGTCTCTCAGGACGTAATCGAGGAATTGCCGGGAGAAGAAGCCCGCGAGGTGGAAGCGCTGCTGAGCTTCGATGAGAACTCGGCGGGCGGAATGATGACCACCGATTTCGTTTACGTGGGCGAAACGGCGACGCGCGCCGAAGTGGTGGATTGGATACGCGACCGGGAGGTTAAGGTTGAGCAGCTGGACACGATTTTCGTGATCGACGGTAACGCCAGGCTCTCGGGAGCGGTTCCGGTCGGGCGGCTGTTGCTGGCGGCGGAAGATGAGGCTCTGGCGCAACTCAAGCAGGAGCCGCTGGTTTCGGTAACTCCGGACGCCCGGGAGAAGGAAGTTTTCGCGCTATTCGATAAATACAACCTGCGCAGCGTGGCCGTGGTGGACGTCTCCGGACGGCCGATAGGAGCGATAACCGTAGACGACGTGATCACGCGGCTGCGAGCGTCGTTATGAAGACACGCGGGCACGATGCTGACGCGACGCTGACGCGATGCTGACACCAAGGATGCTGATCGGCAAATGAATTGGACCTCCCTCAACGCGCGCACCGAGGAGTTGCAGCGCCGCGCTACCCATGTGCGCCGCCGCAGCCGCCATTTATGGCGCCGCCTGGCGCTCTTGGGGGCCGTGTTGGGTCCGGGGCTGATCACGTCGAATGTGGACAACGACGCCGGCGGCATCTCCACCTATTCGCTGGCGGGGGCGCAATTCGGCTATGCGCTTTTGTGGTCGCTCATACCGATGACCATTGCGCTCTACGTGACCGAGGAGATGTGCGCGCGCATGGCCGTGGTCACGGGCAAAGGGCTTTCCGACTTGATCCGCGAGGAGTTTGGCTTTCGGCCGACGTTTTTCGTGATGGTCGTGGGTTTTCTGGTGGACCTGGGTAACGTGGTGGCGGAATTTGCCGGGGTGGCTTCGGCGGTGCAGATATTCGGGATCAGCCGTTATATCGCCGTACCCCTCGCCGCGCTGGTCGTGTGGGTGCTGGTGTTGCGCGGCACTTATCGGCAGGTGGAGAAGATTTTTCTGGCGCTCTGCTCGTTTTATCTCGCCTACGCGTTTTCTGCCATTCTGGCGAAGCCCGACTGGCTGGATGCGGCGCGGCATACGGTCATTCCATCGCTGCAGTTCAACAGCGGCTATTTGCTGATGCTCACCGCTCTGGTGGGCACGACGATTGCTCCGTGGCAATTCTTTTACATGCAGGCAAGCTTTGTGGAGAAGCGCGTCGGTGCCCGGCAATATCCGCAGGCGCGCGCAGACGTCATTGCGGGCAGCGTGACCTGCATGGTCATCGTTTTCTTCATCATTGTCTGCACGGCGGCCACTCTGTACGTTTCGGGTCATCGCAATATCGCGGATGCCGCGGACGCGGCGCGCGCCCTGGTGCCTTTGGCGGGCCGCTGGGCCTCGCTGCTTTTTGCCTTCGGCCTGCTGAACGCGTCGCTATTCGCCGCATCCATCCTCCCGCTTTCAACCGCGCACGTGATTTGCGAAGGCTTGGGCTTCGAGGCCGGCATTGACCGCAAATTCAAGGAAGCGCCGATTTTTTACTGGCTCTATACGATTCTGATCGTGGTCGGCGGGGGATTGATTTTGATTCCGCGGGCGCCGCTCTGGCGCATCCTGGTGCTCTCGCAGGTGGCCAACGGCGTCTGGCTGCCCATCGTGCTGATTTTCATGATCCTGCTCATCAACCGGCGCGAGTTGATGGGAGAACACGTGAATAGCGGCACGTTCAACGTGGTCGCCTGGGTCACCAGCGTGGCCATGATCGCGTTGACGCTGGTGCTGATCTATTTCGGGCTGTTTCATCGTTCCGCGGCGACGGGGGGACTCTAGATTTCTGGCGGGGCGTCGATGTGTAAAAGCAGATCCCTCGGTCGTCCGCGCTTTGCGATCGTCGAAGCTCGTTAGCGGGGAGCCGGCTTTAGAATTGGGGACTCCCTCGGGATGACATCACGGGGCGTGCGCCCCGTGTTTCGCGGAGTCGGCAGAATGACAACGTGCGAAAGTGGCGAGGTTGCGCGGGGTGGGGCACTGTGTTAGCTTTGCGTTGCAAAGGAGCCGGCTTGTGATTCTCGCCTTTCGCAGCCGGCCGGCGGCCCCTCGGCAGACATCGGAATAAAAGAGTGCAACCACCCAAGTCACTTGAACCGGCCAGCCGCGAAGAGGCCCGCCTGCTCGAAGGCCTCGACGCGCAGCGGCTGCCGCGGCACATCGCCGTCATCATGGACGGCAACGGGCGCTGGGCGCAGCGCCGGCATTTGCCCCGCGTGGCCGGGCATCGCGCGGGCGTGGAGTCCGCACGGATCATCATTGATACCTGCGCGCGCTTGCATATTCCGGCGCTAACGCTCTATGCGTTTTCCATGGAAAATTGGCGGCGGCCCAAAGCGGAGATCGATTTCTTGATGCGGCTTTTGCGGCAATATCTGCGCAAGGAGCTGCCGGTGATTCATCGCAACAACATCCGCCTGCAGATCATCGGGCGCACCGAGCAATTGCCGGAGGAGGTTCAGGCGGATGTGGCCAAAGGCGCGGCCCTGACGGCGCAGAATTCCGGGATGGTTTTGACGGTGGCGCTCAATTATGGAGGCCGCGCGGAATTGGTGGACGCTTTCAACTCGATTTTAGATCGCCTCCGCAAAAAAGCGGTCAACGGCAATGGCGCTTTGGCGAATTTTCGCGTGGACGAGGAGACCATCGCCGAGAATCTTTATACCGCCGGCCTGCCCGATCCCGACCTGCTTATCCGCACCAGCGGCGAGCTGCGCATCAGCAATTTCCTGCTGTGGCAGATCGCCTACGCGGAAATTTACGTCACCGAGACGCTTTGGCCCGATTTTCGGCGCGCGGAACTCTACGCCGCGCTGGCAGATTATCAGAAGCGCGAACGGCGCTATGGCGGCTTGGCTGCGGAGCATGCGGAAGTTCCAGCCCTGCAGCCGGAATGAACTTCCCCAACAAGCAGATCTGGACACGCTCTAATTCGGGGGCGAATTCGAGCACGGCCGCGCGCGTTTTGACGGCGGCGGTATTGATACCGGCCGTAGTGGCTGTGGTTTGGTGGGGTCCCAGCGGGCTTGTGGCGGCGCTCGGCGGTTCGGTTGCGCTTCTTGCTCTCCTGGAATTTTTCGCCTTGGGCGCGCGGCTGAATCTGCAGGCTTATCGCTTCTGGACCTGCCTTTGCGCGCTGGGGATTTTCTTTCAGCAGTGGAGTGCGAGCGGGGCGCAATCCTACCAGATCGGCCGTAACCTGCGGCTCACGCAGTCTCCCGGCAGCCCCGAATTCCCGTTGGAATTGGTGTTCTTCGTTTTCGTACTTGGTTGTGCGGCGACCGTTTTCACTTCCAAACGGCCCCTGGCTAATGCCTTGGGAGATATCGGGATCAGCGCGGCCGGTTTTCTGTTCATCGCCTTACCTTTGAGCGCGGTGGTGCGGATTCATGGGCTCGGCATGCTAGGCCCAAAACTTCTGCTTTTTACACTTCTGCTAATTTGGGTGGGGGACACGCTGGCTTATTTTGTGGGGCGCTCGTTTGGGCGCATGCCCATGGCGGCGCAGTTGAGCCCGAAGAAAACCTGGGAAGGCGCCGCGGCCAATCTGCTCGGTTCGGCAATCGTTGGAGTTGCCCTATTTCGCTGGCTGAATA
>WNGR01003519.1_pt1 | contig 17067 bp, 9 predicted proteins | sample 5407581 | NCBI WGS metagenome assembly WNGR01 (sample SAMN13153383, study PRJNA577476) | soil metagenome | isolation source: 80 cm soil or saprolite under Garry oak tree replicate 2 | place: USA:California | collected 2016-06-15 | reverse complement strand
AATTTCAAGCCGGCCACACCCGGTTTGACGACGTTCACCTCGCCCGCTCCGGCCGCGCCATTGGGGTCTGACGCCGGGTTAGCCGACGGCGCCGCCGCATCCTCTGACGCAGGCGAGACTTCGCTCGGAGCTTCCGCCTTGGCCTCGGAGTCGCTGGCGTTACGATCTCTCGCCGCGACCGGCTGACGCCCCGGGGAAAGTCCGCTGGTCCACCACCAACCGGCGAGCAACAAGACGACCAGCGCAAACGCCGGTCCAATGAGCCACGGGAGGCGATTGGGCTTCGGTCGCGGTCCCGCCGCCGACGGCGCGTCTGCCAGCGCCGCGGCTTCCGAGGCGTCCAGTCTCGAGGCGGGTTGCGGCGCTTCCGCGGCCGCCGGCATTAGGCGGCCCGAGAGCACCGCGCGCCAATGATCCAATTCGTCCCGCCAGCCGATTTTGGTGAGATAGGCCAGATCGATTTCGGGCACGATAAAGCCTTCTTTGTCCGGGCGCGTTTCGTACTCGATGGCGTTAGCCACGTGCACCGCCGTCAACGGGGAAAACGAGCCGTGCACCGAACGCAACGGGCAATGGTGCAAGGCGCTCGCTTCGAGCACCGCAACCGGCAGGCCCCACAAACCGAGCAGATACGCCCCGGTCTCCGCGTGGGTGGCGCCGAACAGTTCGGCTTCCACTTCCCAGAGCGGAATTTTCCGCTTGTTCGCCAGCGCCAACGCGCCGCTGTACGGCTCCGCCAGGTTGGTGGCCAGCACGAGTTTGCCGATATCGTGAAATAACCCGGCCGTAAACGCTTCGTCCGCCATCGCCGGGTCGTCGATCACCATCCGCGTTAGGTGCTTGGCCAGATGGCCGACCGCCATGCTGTGGCGCCACAACTTATCCATCGAAAAATAGAGCGGCTTCACCTTGTCCAGCTCCGCATAGACCTGGATGCTCAACACCAGCGATTGGACCGTGTCCATGCCCAGGAGCAGGACCGCCTCGGAGGGATCGGTGATTTTTCGTTTCAGTCCGTAGAAGGCCGAGTTGACGATCTGCAGCATTTTCGCGCTCATCGCGAGGTCCTTGGCGACGATTTCGCCGACCGCCTGCGCCGAGGCATTGGGGGAACGGAGTTCTTTGAGCACCTCCACATACAGGCTCGGCAGGCTGCGAAAGGCCCGCATCCGCGAAACCAGGCCCTTGATCGTTTCGTTGGTCAGCCACTCATCGACCGCCAGCGTGCGTTCGAGCGTCGAGATCAAGGTCTCCGCGTCGCACGGCTTGGCCAGGAATTGGTGCATGTCGCCGCTGAATTGGCTGATGAATTCCCGGTCGGCGGCCGTGGAGACGATGAAGCGGATGGTCTTGGGATAACGCTGGCAAATTTCCTTGAGCAGCTCCGCGCCGTTCATCCCGGGCATGTGCATGTCCGCGAGGATAACGTGGCACGGTTCCAGGCCGAGCAACTCGAGGGCCTGCGCTCCGCTCGACGCGAACAACAGTTCCCAGTCCCCGCGCTTGGCCGCCAGCGCCTGTTCCAAGGCCTGGAGCGCCTGAGGCTCGTCATCGACAAAAAGAATTCGCCGCTTCATACAATTCGTCGGGGAGATGAGAGCCAGATTCGTGCCGTTCGGCTTCCAGGCAGAAGCAGACCGGTTGATCCAAAGCCGCCGATCACACCCCCAATCGGCAGGCCGTGCGGGCGCTAAAGGGGCAATTTACACCTCCCTGTTTAGCGCCGTAGGGCAGACATCCCTGACTGCCGGTTCTGGGGACTTCCCAGTCCCCAGTTCAATCCTGGAGGCGTTTTGCGGATTACAGGATGGCTGCGGGTGCGGAAGAGTTTTTGTCCGCGTCAATCCGTGTGCTCCGTGGTCAAGCTCCGCATTCTGCATTCATCCTTCCGCTGTACCCGAAAGGGGTCAGTTAACAAGATCGTACTATGATTGAAAAGTGGACGCCACCCCAGAACCGAACCGCTAGCGCAGCTGGACTCTGGACCAGCGCCTTCACCACGTCCGCAATTTGCCAAACGCCGCTCTCCTTTCCCGCCCCTTGTCCAACGCCAGTTTTGCGCTACCGTAAACGCGTGAAGTCCAGACGTGCCGCGACTTGTTCGCTCGCCTGGCTTGCGGTTTGGCTCCTCTCTGCGTTCGCGCTGGCGGCCCAGCCCAAAGCCATCCGCTTGCGCAATGAGATGATTCTCACTCCGGAACCGGCCAAGCAGGCCGCCGCCGCGCCCGCGGCCGAAGATCGCGCGCCGGTCTCGGGTTTGTTTCTCATTCAGTTCACGGGCCCTTTCCAGCCTGCCTGGCAGGAGGAATTGCGCGTCGCCGGAGCGCAACTGCTCCATTACGTGCCGGAAGACGCCTTCGTCGCGCGGCTCGACAAGGTTCCTCTCTCCGGAGTGAAGTCCCTCAATTTTGTTCGCTGGGTTGGCGAATATCGTCCGGACCACAAAGTTCATTCGGCCGTGCGCAACCGAAAGAAAGGCGCGCTCGCCGCCGGGATTTTGGAAGTCAGCGTCTTGCTTTCGCCCGCGGCGACGCCGGCGGAAATGGCCGAGGCGCGCTCTTTGTTCCAGGAAGGCCCGCGCGAATCCCAGCCGCGCTTTGGCGCGGTGCTGCGGGGAAAGGTCGCGGCGGCCGGGATCGACCGCCTGGCGCGTTCGCCCGCGGTGCTCTGGATCGAGCCGGCGCCCCATCCCCGGCTCAATGATGAAATCGCATCGAAAATCGTCGCGGGCGACGGCGGAACGCACGTGACCCTCGTGCAATCGCTGGGCTTCGACGGCGCGGGTGTGCGGGTCGCGGTGGCCGACACCGGGCTGCACACGGGCAATGCCGCCACGATGCACCCCGATCTGCTGGGGCGCGTCCCCGGGTTTTTTTATTATGGCAGCTTGACCGATGCGGCGGATGAGCACGGCCATGGCACGCACGTGGCGGGCATCGTCGCCGGCAACGGCGCGACGGGCGAAACCGATGACACCGGCGCGCTTTTCGGCCTGGGCGTCGCGCCGCGGGCGCAGATCGTCGTGCAACGGATTTTTGACGCGGACGGGAATTTCCAGGCGCCGCCATCGAACGGCGCGCTGACAGAGGACGCCGTGCGCGCCGGCGCCGAGATCGGCTCCAACAGTTGGGGCGACGACGTGCAGGGCCGTTACGATCTCAACGCCGCGGAGTTCGATGCGCTGGTCCGCGACGCCGATGATCAGACGCCGGGCGATCAGCCGTACATCCTGGAATTCTCCGCGGGCAACGCCGGCCCCGGGGCGCAGACCCTGGACAGTCCCGCGGTGGCCAAGAACGTCATCGCCACGGGGGCCTCGGAAAACGACCGCCTGGATTTTCTCATATACGCCGACGGCCCGGACGCGATGGCGGATTTTTCCAGCCGCGGTCCGTGCGAGGATGGGCGCATCAAGCCGGACCTGGTGGCGCCGGGAACGTGGATTTCCTCGTTGCGTTCGCCGCTGGGCAACGACGACAACGCCTGGGCGCCGATCTCCGACAATTATCTGTTCGAGGGCGGCACGAGCCAGGCCGGGCCGCACGTCTCCGGGGCGGCGGCGGTGTTCGTGCAATATTATCGGCAGAGTTATGGGTCAGGTCCGCCCTCGCCGGCGCTGGTCAAAGCCGCTTTGATCAACTCGGCGACCGACATGGACGACACGGCGGGCACCGGCCCGACCCCGAACATGGACGAAGGCTGGGGCCGAGTGGACCTGAGCAACCTGATCGGGTCGCCGCGTCGATATGATTTTATCGACCAGGGCGCCCCGCTGGCGACCGGCCAGACTTTCGAGCATCACGTGGTCATTGCCACCGCCGGCGAGCCGTTGAACGTCACGCTGGCGTACACGGATTATCCCGGATTCCCCGCGGCGATCCCCGCGCTGGTGAACGATTTGGACCTGGAAGTGGTCGCGCCCGACGGAAGCACCTATCACGGCAACCAGTTCGACCAGGGTGAATCGGTGCCGAACGCGCCCGGAAAGGACAACCTCAACAATGTCGAAGGGGTGCATCTTTCGCAGCCATTGCCCGGCGATTACTTGGTCCGCGTGCGCGCGCGCAACGTGGTCCAGGACGCGCGCCGCGACACGCCGGCCGTCGATCAGGATTTCGCGCTGGTCATTTCCGGCGACATCCCGATCCCGGGCGTGGGCATCCTGCTGCTGGACCGGCCGGCCTACACCGCGCCGAGCCTGATTCGAATCGAGCTGATCGACACGGACCTCGCCGGTCAGTCTTCGGCGATCGTACAAATCAAAAGCGCCACGGAAGCCAACGGCCTGCCTGTCCTGCTGCGCCCGACCGCGGTGAGCGGGATTTTCACCGGCAGCGTGGCCACCGCGACCGGCCCGGCCGCCAACGATGGCCGCTTGGAGATCGCGCACGGGGATTGGATCGAGGCCGATTATTTTGACGCCTCGGCGGGAATCACCCGCATCGCGATCGCCGTGGCGGACCTGATCCCGCCAATCATCACCAATGTCTCGGTCACCAACGAGTTTGGGACTATGGTCGTGTCGTGGACGACGGACGAGCGCGCGAACTCGGTGGTGCGCTTCAACACCAACGCCACGCTGAGCCGCGTGATGACCAACGCCGCGCTGGTCACCATGCACGAAGTCGATTTGACCAATCTGGTGGCCGGCCGCACCTATCGTTTTGCCGTAAGTTCGACCGACGCCGCCGGCAACACCGCGACCAATGACAACGGCGGCGCGCTGTTCAGCTTCGTGGCCGTGCCGGCGGCCACCGTGCTCCTGGTCGATGCTTACGAAATCGATACCTTGGGCGGATCGGACACCATTCCATTGAGCGCCTACACCGATGCCCTGGCCCAAACCGGCGTCAGCTTCGAGGTCTGGGACAAGAGCCTGCTGGGTTCGCCCACGGCGGACAAACTTGCCCCCTTCCAGGTCGTCATGTGGCGCATCAACGATAGCTTTTATTTAGACACCAGTCTCACGGCCGCGGAACAAAGTGCCGTGACAACTTACCTCAACCGCGGCGGCGCCTTCTTCCTGTCTTCGATGGAAATCCTGACGCGGATTGGGACGGTGCCGTTCGTCTCCAATGTGTTCCACGTGCAAGCCTTCGCCGAGGACGCGGGCGTCCCGGAAGCCCTAGGCCGGGAGGGCGACCCAATCGGCAGTGGGATCGATGTGATTCTCGATTACTCGGCCTATCCTACGTTGGAAGGCTTCCTGGACGATCCGGACATTTCGGACACCATCACTCCGACTGCCAACGCGACCCCGATTCTCTTTGATGCCGTCTCGGGCCAGGCTGCCGGGATAAGTTTTCCCCGCACCGGCCTGGACAGCACCGGCCGGGTGGTGTTTCTGTCCTTCCCGCTGGACGCGGTACCACAAACGGGCGCGTCCCCGAACGACCGGGCCGACCTGCTCCGCAGGGTCTTGAGCTTTCTGCTGCCCGGCGTGAACGGCCTGGGCACCATCGCGCTGGATAGCCCGGTCTATACGATCCCCAGTCTGGTCGCCGTGGAAGTTGGCGATTCGGACCTGATCGGCCTGGGCCAGCCGACCGTCACTTTGTACAGCGACACGCAAACCACCGGACAAACCGTGACGCTGGGCCAGACGGCGACGCCCGGCCTGTTCCGCGGCTTCATCACGCTGGTGGCGGCGACTAATCCACCGGCCGCCGGCCAACTGCGCGCGCAGAACGGCGATTTGATCCGCGCGGATTATTTCGACGCGTCGGCGCATGGCACCGTGGAAGCCACGGCGCGAGTCGATACCCAGGCCCCGGCCATCACCGGCATCGTTGCGGCGCCCGACTACCAGCAAGCGACGGTGAGTTGGGACACGTCGGAAGAAACGGACGCGCTGGTGCAATTTGGGGAATCGGCCTTTTTGGGCCGCACCGCTTATGATCCAAATTTGAATGTCCATCACGACGTCGTCGTCACCGGCCTTGCGCCGGACCGCGCCTATTTTTACCAGGTCGTGAGCCGCGACGCCGCGGGCAATACCACGATGGACGACAACCAGGGCGCCCTTTACACCTTTCGCACTCTGCGACCGCTCGCGCCGCCGTTTATCGACAATCTGGAAAGCGGCGGCACCAATTGGAGCGTCTTGAACGGCGAGGGTTCGCAGACGGCGTGGACGCTCGGCCCGCCGAACAACGGCCGGGAAACGCAGGCCCATTCGCCGATCAACGCTTGGGGCAGCGACCTCAACGGCGATTCGCTCGATGCGGCGGACACCGCGCTGTTCAGCCCAGCCATCAATTTGATCAACGGCAACGTGGCCACGCTCAGCTTCTGGCACAGTTACGATTTCACCGATCAGAGCGGCTCGGATATCATCCAGTTTGGCGAGTTGCTGATCGTCACCAACAGCGCCGGCAATCCGACGACGCTGGCGCAATACTATGATGCTAACTCCGGCTGGGAGCAGGAGGAAATCGACCTGACGCCGTACCTGGGCCAGGTGGTCTATCTGGTCTGGCATTACCAGTTGTTTTCAATCGACAGCGCGCCGCGTCCCGGCTGGTTGGTGGACGACATCTCCGTGACGGTCTCGAACCTGGTGACCGGCACCATTGAGATTTCGAACAACCTCGCGCAGGCGCAGTTCACCTTGATCGGGCCGATAAGTCGAACCGGACAAGGGATGCTGGCTACCTTCAACAACGCGCCGGCCGGCGATTACGTCGTGACCTTCCTCCCGGTGCCGTACTATCAAACCCCTGCCCCGCAGTCGAACACGCTCGTGGCCGCGGCTACCTTGATCTTTCAGGGCAACTATAGCTTCACCGACATCAACAACAACGGCATCTCGGATGCCTGGGAGCTGCAAAACTTCGGCGCGGTCTCGCCGAACCGCACGCGCCTGACCGACACCGATGGCGACGGCTTCACCGACTACGCCGAATTCATCGCCGGGACCGATCCGAACTCGCCCGCCTCGAAACTCGCGCTCACCACGCCGGCGATGCAAGCGGATGGGACGTTGCGGCTCCAATGGCCATCGGTGGCCGGGCGCGCCTATCGGGTCGAGGGGAGCAGCGATGCGATCCAGTGGGTTGCCGTGTCGGATTGGACCCTGGCGGCCTCCGACACGATGAGTCTGACGCTGCCCGCGCCGGTCCCCGGCGCGCCCTACCTTTTCCGCGTGGAAGTCCATCCTTAGAAGACGGTTGAACGCCGCCGTGGTCCAGCCTCGGGCTTCGAGAGGCCCACGGAAAACCTCGCCCTCGCGCGCGAAACGTTGAATACCTTGAGCGACCGCTACCTCAAGTCGGCTCCGGGCACGGCATTTTGACCAGCCGGCGTTGCGAACGTTTGCCGCGGCCGGTCACGACCCCCGCGCCAGAGTGGAAACGGAGCGCGACTGTGTCCGCAGGACCAGCCGCAGCAGCTTCGCAAATCAGGAGACTCCGAAATAATGCCGACGTCGTCCAAATTCAGACGCGCTGCGCCTGGGCTTTGCCACAGCCGCGCGCCGGACAATCCCAAAGGGATTGCGTCCGCCAGCCCAAGGTTGCCCCGAGAGCGTTCGGGGCTACCTTGGGTGTGCGTGCGCGAGATGAAAACAACGCCAACGGCGTTGTGGCCGACATCGTGCGCGAGGTGCTATTTCCGCAAGACAATGAAAAGCACCACGAGGACGATCAGCGCCCCAACGGCCAGGAAAATGCGGCTGAGGTTGCGAAAGTAAATTTTGTCTTCGCGTTCCCGATTGGTTCCCGGCAAGGAATCAACGTTCGAAAGCTTTTCCCCGAAAGTTAGCCCGCCAGGCGCTGGCGCTGGCGCGTCTTCTGTTCTCTGTTCGCTTTCACGAAACACGGAGGCTCCGGCCGGTGGCGACCCTGCGGCAGTAGTGGCGAAGGTCAGCTCTTTGGATTGCCCAATCGCCGCAGCCATGTTCGCGAGGTCCGCTTCGGAGGCGATCGCCGTCAATTGCCTCGTCGCGGCGGCTGGTCCGAAGTCGGAAGTCTCAACCCTCGTTGTGGCTTCGGAGACGTGGGTCGTTTGGGCTGCGCCAAAATCTTTCAGTGTGCGCTGTTCATGCGCGTTGAAGGCGGGGGCGGCGTCTGGCGTGGCGAGGACCGTTGCTTCGCTCGCTGGTTCGTATTTGGGTTGTGCCAGCAGCTCATTGATGGTGGCGATGATCTCCTTTTTCCGGTAGCGGGTCTCCGTTCCCTCCAGGTCGGTGACACTGAACCACCCGGCGTCGCAGGCCACCTGTAACATGGAGGCGAACAGACTGCCTTTGGCGTGTTGGACGGCGGCTTTGTAGGCCTCGATTATTTCTTCGGGCGTGAGGGGCATCGCGGTCATAATGGTTTCAAGCGCATTCTTTTGACTCTAACTGGCTTGGTTGCCAGCAGACAAGATGCCAAGGAATGGGCAAAAAGTCACCCTGTCAATGGGTTGAAAAAGGCCTTGGTAATGGCGCGCTATGCGGGCCGAAACTCGGAATCCTTCGGCAATCAGGCGGTCACAGACCACCGCCACCGGCAGAAACCGGCGTTTGGACGGACTGACAGGAGCGCCGGATCATGCGGCGATCGCCCTGCCAGGACGCCCGCGATTGGTGGTGGCGTCCGCTTGGATGGTTTTATTCCGGGTCGGCGTTGGCAGCCTGCATTAGCTCAGCGTGCCGCCGGAGGACATTGGCCACCCGGCGCAGGAGTTCCCGCGGGCCGCAGGACTTGGAGAGAAAATCGTCCGCGCCGACCGCCAATCCGTTCAAACGCGCCAGTTGCCCGGCGATGGCGGTGACGATGATAATCGGCATGGTTCTGGTCGAGAGCTGGCGGCGAAGGATCTCGCAGACCGAATAACCATCGATCCCCTCCATCATCAGGTCCAGCACGACCAGGTCGGGCAGAAAACGGCGGGCCTTGAACAAGCCATCGAGGCCGGTGTTCGCGGTGATCACCTCGTAGCCCTCTTGCTTGAGGTTAAACGCGATCAACTCGACGAAGTCCGCTTCATCATCCACCACCAGAATTTTAGCGCTCATATTCGCGGGTCGCGCCACGGCCGCGCGTGGTCCGCTGCCCGCACGCTAAGCGGACCGCATGACGGCCAAAGGGCAGTCGTGTTACATTTTGGTGAAAAAGGCGGCTGTCACAACGGGCAATGGGTTTGATCGCCAAATCCGCCTCGTTGCCTGCGGCTACTGCTCTTTGAATCGGCCCTGGCGTTTTATCGCTTTTGGATTCGTAATTTTGCGCCAGTTCTGCTATGGTTGCCTGCTGTGATCAGTTCCGCGCGCGGGGCTGACTGGCGTTGATGATGCGAATAACCCTGAAGCTCTCTTTCCCCAGTCCGGGACTGGCCGTGGCCAAGGCCGGATGGCCACTGCTTTTTCTTGTCTGGCTGGCTCCCGTCGTTGGCCTGGGGCAATCCGCGGCGGCAGACGGGACGGTCGGCGCTCCTTGGAACGGCGGCCCGGGAGTGACGGAAACGGTCGCCGCCATCATGGCCCGGGACAAAAACCTTCCCATCCAAAGTGGCATGAAGCCGGGAGCAGCCGACGCCGGGCGCTTGCTGCCCAATCGGAAAAATCTTCGACAAAATCCCCTGTCGCCGCGCGTTTCGCAATGGCCGACGCGCGACGCCGCGAGCGCGGCCGGAACGGCTGCGGTGTCCGAACCGCTCGCGCCGCAAGTGGCCGGCGTCAGTTTTCTAGGCGGGCAATTGTCCGAGTCCGGTTTCGTTCCGCCGGATACGGACGCGGCGGCCGGTCCCAGCCAGATTGTGATGTGCATCAACGGGCGGATCAAGGTCTTCGACAAGGCCGGAAACCTGGGCGGACTTAACACCACCACGGTCAATTTTTTCAGCTCCGTGACGGCGAACGCCGTGACCGATCCGCACGCGCGGTACGACCGTCTTTCCGGCCGCTGGTTCGTGACCATAGTCGATATTCCCAGCTCCCATAAAAACAACGGCGGGAACAACAAGGTTTTGATCGCCGTGAGCAGCGGGGCGACGATCACCAGCAGTTCGAGTTTCACGTTTTTCTCCTTTCAACACAATCTGGTCGGTTCGGGGGGAGATAATGGATTTTTTGCCGATTTCCCGTCCCTGGGCATCGACAACAACGCGCTCTACATCGGCGCCAATATGTTCAGCGGGAACAATTTTGCCGGGACCAGCGGTTACGTGGTCAAGAAAGCTTCGCTGCTCGCGGGCACGCTCACCGTGACGGCCTTCCGGCAACTGGCCAGCAGCAGCGGGCCGGGTCCCTACTCGCCGCAAGGAGTGGATAATGACGATCCGGTGGCGACGGAGGGATTTTTCATCGGCACGGACAACGTGAGCAGCGGCCTGTTGGTGCTCCGGCGCGTCTCCAACCCGGGCGGTGTCCCGACGATATCGGGCAACATCGACCTGACGGTGCCGGCCACGGCGAGGCCGGTCGGCGGGGTGCCGGCGCTGGGTTCCACGATCGGGCTGGATTCTTCGGACGACCGGTTACTGGTGGCCCGGATGCACAAGGGCAGCCTCTGGACCGCTCACGATATTGAAGTGGATGCCACGGGCACGGCCAATCCTCTGGGGGGACGGGTTGGCTCGCGCTGGTACGAAATCATCAACCTGGCGGCGACGCCGTCGCTTCGGCAGTCGGGGACGCTGGTTGATTCGGCGTCCAGCGGTCCGGCCAGTTACTTCATCCCCGGCTGCACGATGTCCGGCCAGGGGCACATGGCGCTGGGTTGCAGCGTGGCGGGACCGAACGAGCACGCCGAAATCGCAGTCGCCGGCCGCCTGGCCAACGACCCGCTCGGCACGCTGCGCGCGCCGACGGTGGTTCAGACTAGTGCGTTTAGTTACAACGTGAGCGATGGCTCGAATCCGCATCGGTGGGGAGATTTTTCGCTGACCACGGTCGATCCAAACGACGACATGACCATGTGGACCGCGCAGGAGTATTGCAACGGCACCGACTCCTGGGGCGTGCGGATCATCCAGTTGAAAGCACCTCCTCCGGCCACCCCGGCCAGTTGCAGCCCGGCTTCCGTCCCGGTCGGGGGAGCGAACCTCGCGGTGGTGGTGACCGGCGCCTCGGCCGGCGGCTCGGGTTTTTTTGATCCCGGCGCGGGTTTTGCGAACCACATCGGGGCGATGGTCAACGGCGGTGGAGTGACGGTCAATAGCGTCGCTTACACCGATCCAACCCATGTTACCTTGAACGTCACGATTGCCCCCGACGCCGCCGGCGGGTCGCGGACAGTGAGTGTAACCAATCCCGACGGCCAGACCGCTACGAGCGCCGCCGGGATTCTGACCCTCAACGGCGGCAACACTCCCCCGACAATTTCGAGCATTCCCAATCAGACCATCAACGAAGACACTTCCACGTCTCCCGTCCCTTTCACCATTGGCGACGCCGAAACGCCGGCCGGCAGCCTGCTCCTCACAGTCGCGTCGTCCAACCCGGTCCTGGTCCCGCCAGCGAATGTCCACTTCGGCGGCACCGGGTCGAACCGGACCGTGGCGGTCACTCCGGCGCTCGATCAATTCGGGGTCGCGTCGATCACGATCAACGTCATCGACGGCGGTGGCGCGAGCGCCAGCGCGGGTTTTGGCGTGACGGTCAATCCGGTGAACCACGCTCCGGCGCTGGCGCCGATTCCGAATCGAACCGTCCATGCCGGCGCCCCGGTGAGCTTTAGCGCCAGCGCGACCGACCCGGACCTGCCGCCGCAGCTTCTGACGTTCAGCCTCGGCCCAGGCGCGGCGGCGGGCGCCAGCCTAAACTCGACAAACGGGCTGTTCGCGTGGACGCCGGCCCTTTCGCAACTGGGATCAAATGGATTTGCCATTACAGTCAGGGACAACGGCGTGCCGTCGTTAAGCGCCACGCGGCCATTTGCGATCTTCGTCGAACCGCCGCCGGCCATCCAATCGATCACGCGCTCGGACGGCACCGTGACGATCACCTGGAGCGCCATCGCCGGAACCCCCTATCTCCTCGAATCCGAACTAAGCTTGGCGGATAGGGCCTGGACCAACCTCGTGGCGGCAGTGACCGCCGTAACGAACACCGCCTCTGCATCCGACCAGATCGGGCCGGCGCCGCGCCGATTTTATCGGGTCCGCGTGGCGCCTTAAAATGGCTGGGCCAGAGCGCGGCACGTCCAATCCTGGTACGGGACTGTCCCGGTCTGGGACAGCCCCAGGGGGCGAACAAATGGAAACTGGCGGTCCGTTTTCACGGACCGCCAGTAAACAACTCAATTCCAGTAGGACGCTAAACCAAAGGCCCAGCGCTGATAGGTGGGGTAATGATGGGATAAGTTACCTGCCCCATGATGAAACAGGCGGAGTGCAATACATAATTTCGGTTGTCGAAACTCTGTATGTTTGTCATGGGGCGATGTCCAGCAAATGCCATACCACAGCCTGAAAAAACCCAAAAATAGCTCGGATTAGCCGCCTTTCCTGGCTTCCGATACTCACCCTGTTGAGATCTGCCCATCGCCCGGCGGCAAGTTTTGCTGACCCGGCTGACCCGATTAGCGGGGTCGGGACTGATCAAAATGAGGAGCGGCCAGGTTCTCTTGGAAAGTGATGCGCCCCCTGGAGACGGTGAAGCGAGTCTTGCCGGTTAGCGAGAGGGCGGTCAACAATTCCCAATCGGTCAGGCCCCAGCCGGCGAGATTGTGGCGATTGAAGTGCCACGCCGCTTCGGCCTGCGCTGGCGGCATACATTTCATGCCGAGCTGCTGCTGCAACCAGGGCTGGACGTTTTCCCAATGCCGGTCGAAAAAGAGCGCGTGGGCGAAGTGGCATTCTGCCTGCAACCGGGCGGCGGCCGCCTTGCTGCGGATGGATACCGCCGGCTCCAGGGGCTCGCGTTCCAGGTGGAGCAATAAAAACGGTGGCCGGAACGTCGCGCGGACCGCCGTGGCATTGGTCAAGACCGTGATGGCCTCGAGGAGATTGCGGGCGGCGAGGTCCAGTTTCGGCTGGCCGCGGTTGATCAGGTAAAAGTCATCGGCCACGGCCGGCAAAAAAATCAGGGCTTTGAGCACGCCATTCGATTGGAACGCGCCCAACATGAGCGCCATGCAATCGTCCCGGTTGAGGCCGGCGCCGTTTGTCTCCAGGGGCATCTCGCTCAAGGCCCGTTGCCATGCTTCTTCGGCCGGGAGCGATCCGGCCAGCGCGAAGCACCAAACGATCAATCCAAAAAGGTTTTTCAAATTGATACACGCACGAGGCGTTCCTGGACCTGGGCCAGCCACCGCTGCAAATAACTGGACTCCCGGTAAAGCTCTTCCAGCCGTTCGAGTGGCAGGCTGGCGCGACGCGCGGCTGAATCGGCCGGTGGGGCGCTTTCCCAGGACTTGTTCATCGCCCTTAATTCAGCGCCCAACGCTTCCGTGCGGTCAACAATTTCCTGCTGGCAGCGCCGAAGTTTGTCCGTCCAGCCCTGCGCGAGTTCGAACTGCCGCACCTTTAGCAGCGGCGAGGTGACTTGGGCGCGCTCCGTCAAAAACTGGTCCGCGCCGCGACAAACCTGGCTGACTTCCGTGAACCAGACCATGGTCGCCTCGGCGATTGGCCGCACCGCCTCTGGCTTCGCTTGGAGTTCGAGCTCCAGCAAGTGCTGCAGACGCTCCTTGGGCTCGCGCAGACACCGGTACGCCGCGTTGAGTTCCGCAGACCGCTGGTTGGCGGCCTGTTTTTGGGCCGCCGGCGCATTGTGCGCCCGGTCGGGATGCGCCGCGGCCGAAAGGGCGAGAAACCTTGCCTTCAACGCATCGGGTTCCAGCCAAGGTCGGCGCGGCTCGTCGAGAAGGGAGAAATAGTCGATCATGTGCGATGGAAAGTCGCGCCGACCGCTGTCCGCGGAGGGCCGAAGCGCTCCCTGCCATTGGCCGCCAGCGCGTCAGGCGCTGAAACTCTCGCCGCACGAACAACTGGTCGCGGCATTGGGATTCTTCACCTTGAAGCCGCCTTCCAGCAGCGCCTCCACATAATCCAATTCGCTGCCGGTCACGTAGAGCGCGCTCTTGGGATCAACGACGACCTTGACGCCGCCGGTTTCGACCAAAATATCGCGCGCGGCCGGGCCATCCTGCAGGTCCATTTTGTATTGCAATCCCGAACAGCCCCCGCCCACCACCGCGACGCGCAACACGCCGCCCGCCCGGCCCTGGCGGGTCAACAACGCGCTCACTTTCCGAGCGGCGTTGGGCGTCAGTTTGATGAGCCGCTCATCACCGACGCGAAAGCCGTGCGTCGCGCCAACCTGGTTTGCGGTGGTTGCCATCATGTTCCCGTGCCGCAAGCTAGCGTCACGGCCGGGCAACGTCAACCGGCATCGGCGGCGGCATCCAGTGGAAAACCTCGCGGTGTTCCGTGGCGAGGCTCCCTCTAAAGTCCCAGTTCCTTGCGCACCGCTCGCACTCCGGCCACCATGTTTTTCAACTTGGGCTTCGCGGCCCAGCGCGCGGTCTGGCTCAAGCCGCAGTCGGGCGCCAATGAGAGCCGGTCCGCCGGCGCGTGCTTCAAGCAAGCACGAACGCGCTCGGCCACGTCCTGAACGGTTTCAACGTAGTAACTCTTCACGTCAATGATGCCGACCGCCACGTCCTTTTGAGCCGCGATGAGGTTGATAAGTTCCAGCTCGGCAAACTCGCGGCTCGCCATTTCCAGGTGGAACTCATCGACCTGCATCCCGAGGAAAGCGGGAAACATCGGCGCATATCGGCGCGGTCCGATCGCGCGCCCCTTGTAATTGCCAAAACAGAGATGGGTCGAGAGGCGGCACCGGCCAATGATCGGTTCGACCGTGCGATTGAAAATCGTGACCAGACCCTTCGGCTCCTCGCGGTGCGCGTAGCAGCTCATCGACGGCTCATCGACGGTGATCTCGCGGCAGCCGGCCTTCACGAGCGCCTCCAACTCGCGCCGGACAATGGGCAGCAGCGCCTCGGTCAACGCCAGCCGGTCCGGGTATTGCGCGTTGGGCGCCAGCCTTCCGCTCAAGGTGTACGGACCCGGCACACTGGCCTTGAGGACCGGTCCCGGCGGCGCCAGCCGTTTCAACCGCTCGAAATCCTCCACGGTCCCAAGTCCCCGCGGTGCCGCGAGCGTGCCGGTCACCTTGTGCCGGCCGCGTTGATCGTGCGCGGGCGGACCGAACCGGCGCGGCGAAGCCGATTCCAATTCGATGCCCTGGAGAAATCCGTAGAAGGACAGATTGAAATCCAGCCGCGTCTGTTCGCCGTCGGTGATCACCTCCAGCCCGGCATCCATCTGGTCGCGGATGGCGACGGTGACGGCGTCGTCGATCAACTCGGCGCGGTCGGTTTCGCCGAAGCGCTCGAGGTTCCAGGACGCCAGTTCCAGCCAGCCTGGAAACGGGTAGCTGCCGACGACCGTGGTGCGCAACGGATGTTCTCTCATGGCAATGGCCTGGCGGTCGGAGAGCGCAACGATCCATGCGCTTCAAGCCTTAGCAGTGTGCGGGCAGGATTCAAAAATGGGTGAACAATCGAGTGGTTGGATGCCGTCGGCGAGACGCCAACGGGTGCGACCGAGATGGTCGCGCTCCCCTTTTCTTCGCCAAGGATTCGGGGTGCGAACCGCGTGCGGGTCGGCGTTGGGCTTGCGGTCAGGGGTGCGTCAAGCTTTCCGTCCTCTCCCCGCGAGGAACGAGTGGGGAGTGGACCGAGGAGAGGCGAAACCAATAAAAACGCACCTCCTCTCCCCAGCCCTCTCCTCCATCCGATGGCGGAGAGGGAGAGATCGAGGAGCTTGATGCAGCCCTGGGCTGGCGGCCCGGTGGAGTTCATGGTTTCTCCGCGCCCAAATTCTGGTAGAGTCTGGCCAGGCGCCGGGCGTGTTCGTCGTAGGCCGATTCGAATAATGCGGTCGCTTTCTCGGCGCCGACCAATGGCGGGGCGGTCAACACTTTCGGCGGCCGGCCCGCCCGCGTGAGCCGCGCCGCGACTTCCGCCTTGATGGCGTTGATCAGCAGACAGCCGCCGATTGTCGAGCCGGGCGACACGGGCGTTGGCAGCCCGGGAATGGTCACCATGGCGTCGCCCGCCGGCGCGCCGGTGTCGAGGATGAGATCGGCGAAGTCGGCCAGCTTTTTCCCGCTCGGATGCTTGCTCGCGCTGGCGTCCGCGTGCCGTTTGCTGATTAACGCGACCACCTTCACCCCGCGCTGGCGAAACAGCGCGGCCATTTCGATCGGGACGAGGTTGCAACCGCTCGAGGAAACGACCAGCGCGGAGTCCTCGGGCGCCAGATCGAAGTTCCGCAAGATGCGTTCGGCCAGGCCGGACACGTTCTCCAGAAACATGGCCTGCCGCTGCCCGTTCGACCCCACCACTAGGTTATGGAAACTGAGAGACAATTCGACCAGCGGATTAAATCCGGGAAACGATCCATACCGCGGCCACATCTCCTCGACCAGAATCCGGCTATGGCCGGAGCCGAACAGGTGCACCATGCGGCCGGCCAGGATCGTGGTGGCGAACCAATCGGCCGCCTGCTCAATCGCCGCCTGCTGCTTTTCCGCCGCGGCAATCAGCCCGCGGCATTGGTTGAGATAATCAGCGCCCGGCGTCACCGGCGCAGAACTTAGAATAATCCGCCTTGCTGGGGAAAGCCTTAACTGAACAGCCGCCCTGCGTTGCCACGCCTTCGTGGACAAAACCGTTGACGCTCCTCTGACCCTTACCTAGATTGCCCGGGCTGATTCTTGAAATTGAACTGACGTGGTAAGTCTTTTTCCATGAGCATCCCGGCGATCCCGGCGCGAGGCTTGGAAGGCATCGTCGCCGCCCACACTCGGCTCAGCGACGTCCAAGGCGACGTTGGCCAACTGATTTACTGCGGCTACGACATCAACGAACTGGCCGGGAAGGTGACCTACGAGGAAGTCGTCCACCTGCTGCACCGCAACCATCTGCCGAACCAAAAAGAACTCGCCGAACTCAAGGCGCAACTGGCCGAATCGCGCGAGTTGCCCAAGGGCGTCATCGACATGCTCCAGTTGCTCCCCGAGGGCACGCCGCCGATGCACGCCCTCCGCACGGCGGTGTCCGCGCTGGG
>WNGR01019057.1_pt1 | contig 17071 bp, 22 predicted proteins | sample 5407581 | NCBI WGS metagenome assembly WNGR01 (sample SAMN13153383, study PRJNA577476) | soil metagenome | isolation source: 80 cm soil or saprolite under Garry oak tree replicate 2 | place: USA:California | collected 2016-06-15 | reverse complement strand
TCCTGGACCAGGCGGGGAACCACGCCGGATGCGGACTTCTCATCCTCGGCCATCGGCGTAATCCTTTCCGGGAAGCCCGCAGCAGCCGCTGCCACCACCAGATCATTCCCGCCCAGCCGCAGGTAACGCCCGCGATGCCTGCCCAATACCCGGTCATGCCGCATATCGGGCGCCAGGTTCAGCCTGATGCAGCCGTCTCCGCGGCTGGGTGCCGCATCGACGAGCACCTCGGGCAATGGCCAGCGCAGGCTGACGGCCGAGCCGGGCACGTACGCCAGTTCGCCGGCCGAGCTGGAGCGGCTGTTCCAGGGGCACATCGAGCGGCTGCTGCCGCATCTGCCGCGCTACTTCGACCGGGTGCCGGCCGCGCCGTTTCTGCTGCGCCCGCTGGATGCCTCGCTGAGCGGGCTGACGTACGGATACTACGAGCCGCCGGGCGCCGGCCGGGCCGGCTACTACCATTACAACGCCGCCAACCTGCCGAGCCGGCCGCTGCTGCAGGCAGCCAGCGTGATCTGCCACGAGGGAATGCCGGGCCACCACATGCAGCTCGGCCGTCAGGCCGAGAACACCGCGCTGCACCCGATCCGCCGCCAGATGACGGAACTGCGGACGTTCGCGCTCAACGGATACATGGAGGGCTGGGCGGAATACGCGGCCGGCTTGTGCGACGAGATCGGCCTGTACGCCGATCCAGCAGACCGGTACGTGCGGCTGTCGTCGGAGCGTTTCCACGCTGCGCGGCTAGTGGTCGACACCGGGCTCAACGTACTCGGCTGGCCGCGCGAGCGGGCCGCGGCATACCTGCGCGCCAGCGGGTTCCTTGCCGACATTGAAATCGGCACGGAGCTGCTGCGCTACGCCGTCGATGATCCCGGCCAGGCCCTGGCATACCACCTGGGCCACTGGTACCTGCGCGAACTACGCGGGACCCGCAACCCGCGACAGTTCCACGAGGACGTCCTGGCCGAAGGACCACTGCCCCTGGCCATCCTGGGCCGCCAGCTGAACGGCGAACCGCCACGCCCCGAAGGCGGGCAGAACCGCGTCCGTATCAATCCCGTACGCGCAGCCCAGGGCCACCAGGCATGCGACAGGGAACCGCGCCGATAACGGCGCGCAGGTGTGCGGCGATCAAGGTATCCGTACCTTGCCGGCGCCCCGGCAGTCCTTTGTTTCAGGTCCAAAGAGAGCGGTCTACGAGTCTGCATAGTTATGCATCGCCCCCCCTGCACCCAGAATGCCCTCATGGGTGCTGCAGACAGTAGGGTGTCGTCCCGGATCGTTATGGCTGTGGCCGCCAGTCCATGACGTTCCCGCGGAAACGCCTTGTGCAGGATTTCACAAGCCGTTTCCGCGGAAACGCCTGCTCCTGCCGCGATCGGGGTTACCCGGGGCCGGCGGCCTGCCGCAGCACGGTGATGGCAGCACGTGCGGCGTCTTTCTCCATCCGGCGCCAGGGGAGGCCAGCCGCCGCATGGTAGGGCTGGGCGGGCAGGTCAGGCGGTATCAGCCCGATCTGCCGCCTTCCCCGGAACCGTGGCGCGTCCGCCGCGCCGCTCAGCGCGACCGCGACGGCCGACCCCGTCCTAGTCACCACGCCTATCACGATCGCGCCGCCCGCCACCCCGCTGACGGTAGGCGACCGGCCCGCCCGCCAGCAACCCCGGCAGCCGGGCCGGGCGCACGCGACGGCGCCGGGGCACCTCCACACTCACAGGCAACATTTCACCCACATGCCGCAGACAGGGCGCCAGCTCCGTCGCGACGCCGCCGTGCCGTGGTGAGGGTGCTGACCCGCCTGGTCGGCGTCAGCGTCTGACTCAGGTGCCGTCGGGCGCGGCATAGCTGCCTGATCTGCGCGCCGGAGTCTGGCCTGCCGCGGGGTCCTCCCATCTCCGGCCCTCGTTCGAAGAGGAGCTGCGGCTTCTGGACTACCTAGACGGCGGCCCAGGAGCGCGGGAGTTTGCCGCGAGCGTTGCCGGTCACGGTTATTCCCTCGCGAGGCGCCGGCGTCGTCCTGGATACTCCATATCGATGACCAGGTATGACGACCCGGCGACGTTTCGCGGGCAGCTCCAGCGCGGGCGCGGCGGCGCGCGGCGCCGTGCCTCCGCCGAACCGGGAGCCGGCGCAGCGGTGTACGAGTGCGTGATCAACGACCCGCGCTGGGACCGGCAGGTCGAGCAGCGAGATAGCTATCTCGCGGGGCTGATCCGGCAGCTGAACTTGCCGCTGATGCCGATCGAGCAGCACCTGAACGCATTCGACGGCGCCGACGCGGCGGGCATCGATCTGGCGTTGCAGGTCCTGGCGTTGCTGCCGTTCGCCAGCCGGCAGGATGCCGCCGCCGTGCTGCGGGGCTATGCGGTCGGAGGAAAGCACTGGCATGCGGCGCTGGAGGCGATCGGCTACAGCGGCGTCATGAAGCTACCGGGGATCTGGGACGGGCTCGCCGATGACATCGTGGCCAGCCATGACGACAGCCAGCTCGCAGACGTGGTCTGCGCATTCGAGCCATGGACCACATTCGCTCAGACGCAGCCCCGGATCCAGCGCCTGCTTGAGGACAGGGCATCTGCCCGGCGGCCCGCGCGACCGCCGGCCGCGGGCATGGCAGACCGGCAGAGGATCCGTGACGCCCGAACCGAGGATCTGCTCCAGGACACTGCCGCGGGCGGACCCGCAAGGCGCCAGGCCCTGGAGGAGCTGGGACGCCGCGGCGAGACACTGGTGCTGGACCTGGCTGAGGATCTCGGCCTGCGCAACGCGGCCGGATGGATTCCCGGCATGCCGCAGGCACTGCATCACCTGGGACCTGCCGCCGTTCCGCGCGCTCGCGCCTGGGTCTGGGGCTGCGGCGACAGCACCCTGGCTGGCTTCGGGATACGCGTCCTGGCTGAGCGCGGAGACGACAGCGACGTCCCGGCCCTGCTTTCGGCCTTGCACCGTGATGTCGCCGGCGAAGACTGGTGTTCGGCGGAGATCCCCGCACGGGGCCTGGGCAGGCTGAAAGCCAGCCAGGCAGCCCGCGGCCTCGCGGCGGCCTGGGAGAGCACTGTTCACTCGCTGGCCCGTGAGGCTTTCCTCGAAGGCCTTCAAGGGTGCGCGCCCCGAATCGCTGAATCCTTCGCCGAAGAAGGTCTCTACGACTGCGAACCCTCAGTGCAGCGCCTCGCGTGCACGGCAGCTCCCGATGGCGAACTCGTCCGGACACGGCTCCGCGAGCTTGCCAGCGACCCGCTGACTCCACAGGCCCGCGACGCGGCGGATACTCGTCTTGCGATGCCTGTCCCCTGCGAGCGCGCAAAGAGCCGCCGATATGCCCGTATTGGTCGGCAGAGTATTTCCCTGCCGGTCGTCGGCAGGTACCGTCAGCGGCGCCGTGGGTCCGGCAGGTCGTCGTCGGAAAGGTGAGGCCGGATCGTCCTGGCGGGGGACGCGGCTGATGCGCTGCGCCCCGTACGGTATCTCGCGTGGATGTGATCAGCTGCGAGAGCCTGACCAAGCGGTTCGGGCCGACGATCGCGGTCAGCGAACTTGATCTGACCGTCTCCTCTGGCCTGGTCTATGGCTTTCTCGGGCCAAATGGCGCCGGCAAGACCACGACCATCCGGATGCTGCTCGGCCTGATCGCACCGTCTGCGGGGCAGATCCGCCTGCTTGGCCGGCGCCTCCCCGACCCGCTGGCCGTGGCGCAGGCCGGCTCGATGATCGAGGAGCCTGCCTTCTACCCGTGGATGACAGGGCGGGTCAATCTCGAAGTGCTCGGTGCCACCGGAGGCGGCTGCGCTCCCGGCGAGGTCGGCAGGGTCCTTGGCCTCGCCGGCCTGAGCGAGGTTGCTGCCCGGAAGGTCAAGAACTACTCCCAGGGCATGCGCCAGCGGCTCGGGATAGCCGCAGCGATGCTCGGCCGCCCCCGGTTGCTGATCGTCGACGAGCCGACCAACGGGCTCGACCCGGCTGGCATCAGGGAAATCCGGGGCCTGCTGCGCGGCTTGGCCGCAGAAGGGACGACAGTATTCCTGTCCAGTCACCTGCTCGCGCCCGCGACGCTCGGCGCGATCAGGCGGCGGGTCCGGGTCGAGGTCCGTGCCGCGGACAGCGAAGCCGCTGCCCGGCTGCTGGCCCGGTGGCCGGGCGGGCGCGCAAACGGGCAGTTCCTTGTCGAGCACGACAGCGGCAGGGACGTGAACGGCGTGCTGATGGCAGGCGGGGTGGTCGCCGAGTCGGTGACCGTTGAGCGGCCCGGGCTGGAAGACAGGTTCCTTGAGATCACCGGGAATGAGGACGCACGTGCCGTGGCTGCTGGCAGCTGAGCTCCGCAAGCTCATCAGGCCGCTGGTCTGGGGAACCGGGCTGGCCATCATCGGTTTCTGCCTGCTCATCACCTGGGGCGGCGCGAACAACGCCCGCGGCGCGCTAGCCAGTCCCCGGATTCCCGATGTCTGCGCCCGGGCAGTGACCGCGCAGTGCCAGCAGGTCGTGGCGCACGCGCACGCTGCGGCCAGGGCCGCCGCGGCTGCGACCAGCCTGCTCGCACAGCCCGGCGAGGTAGGCCACGTCGCGGCCGGCATGCTCGCCTCGGTGCCTGGCCTTTTGCTAGTCGCCCTGGTCGCTGGCGGGCACTGGGGCGGCGAGTGGGGATCGAGGACCATCAGGCAGCGTGGGCTGGCCTGGGCTCTTCGGCATCGGCCATCGGACGCGCAGTGATAGTGCTGGGGCTGTTCGCTGGGGGACAGCTCGCCACGACGGCGATCACAGCAGGCTCGATGCTGCTCGCACTCCTGGTCGCCGGCATTTCGGGCATCGGGCAGCTCTCTCCGGCGTCGTTCGTGCAGGCCTGGATGAGCTTTGACACCGCAGGCTACCTGCCCACCAACTTCTGGAGCAGGTTCGTCAGCGGCGGGCCGCAGCCCGGCCAGCTAGCCGGACTGCTCGGCATCGTGCTCAGCGGCGCCGTCGCGGCAGTCATCGCCCGCTGGCGATTCTCCGCCGACGTGACGGTCTGACCGCCGGGCGGCGACAGATCCCCGGCCCGGCACCCAGCACGCCGAGCGAGCCGCCTGCGTAGTCAGGCCTGCCAGCCGGCCATGGGGCCCGCATTGGCCGTCATGCAGGCGACCGCCCGGCCGGGCAGCCCGGCGCTCAGCGCAGTCGGCGCACCTCCGGTCCCTGCCGGCGTGGTTGCCGAAGCGAGGAACGAGAGCCGGATGCTGCTGCAGGCCGGGCTGCTCATCGGGATTGGCTTTCAGCGGGCGAATGGTGGCATCTCGCCCGGCTTGATGAGCGGGCCGCTGAGCTGGATGTGGGCGATCCGCCAGTCCTGACCCGCGCGGACGGCGACCAGGCCCAGCCGGAACGAGCCGCTGGTGTCGCGTCCCCTCGCAGTGGTTGTTTGCCGCTGGACGGCCTCGACGACTGCGGTGTCAGGCGGGTCGCCATAGATCCTTACGTGCGGGTCGAGTACCTCGAACTTCTCGTTGTGCAGGTCACCGAGGTACCGCTTGGCCCACTGTTCGCTGGTCAGGACGAACCCTACGGGGCCGACGCCGGAGAAGTCGGCGGTGAGCAGATGGTCGTAGGCGTCGACGTCGCCGGCGAGCTCGGCGGCTGCCCAGCGCCGGACTATGTCGAGCACCTGCTGTGAGTCGTTGCTCGGGGGGTTCATCTGCGTGGTTCCTTTCCCTGGATGAGGCCGACTGTGCCGTCGGCGGCGGTGGATTAGCGGACTTCTGCTTGCCCGCTTGCCGGCTGCCGGGGGGCCTGGTTCGCGCGCGGGAGCCGCGGCAGGAGCAGCGCGGGTATGAGGGCGGCTGCGGTGAGTGCGGCGGCAGCCCAGAAGGTGATGCCGAACGCGCTGGCAAGGGTGGCCGCGGTGTGCGCTCCTGCCTGCCGGGAAAGGGCAGCGATCGCCTGGACACCGTCGGCGTGACCGGGCAGCTTCGCGGTGATGGAGTGCTGCAGGAGGATCGCGAACGCCGCAGTGCCGATCGCGCCGCCGATGCGCTGGATCGCGTTCAGCGCGCTGGTTCCCCGCGGGGTCTCTGGCCGGGAGAGGGCCTGGAAGGCGGCGGCCATGGACGGGGTGACGGTGGCGCCGAGCCCCAGGCCGATCACGCCGAGCGCGCCGGCCAGGTAGGCGTAGGAAGTGCGGGAACCCACCTGGGTGTAGGCGAGGGTGCCGACGACGGCGAGGGTGATCCCGGCCGTGGCGACGACGCGGGCGCCGATCCGGTCGGTCAGCGGGCCGGCGAGGGATAGCGCGAGGGCAGCCCCGATGCCTTGCGGGGCGAGCAGCAGCCCGGTTTGCAGCGTGCTGTCGTGGCGGACGACCTGATAGTAGAGCGGGATCAGGATCAGCGAGCCGAACAGCCCGGCCATCAGCAGCAGGTTGAGCGCGGCCGCGGCGGCGAAGCCGCGGCGGCGCAGCAGCGAGATGTCGATCAGCGCGCCGGCGCCCCGGACCGCCGCGTGCCAGACGTACAGGCCGATCAAGACCAGGCCGGCCAGCGCCGGGATGCTGCTGCCTGGGCTGGCGAAGCCGCCGTGGCTGCCGGCCTGGGACATGCCGTAGAGGAAAGCGGCGATGCCCGGCGACAGCAGCGCGAGCCCGCGCATGTCGGGCCGCTGCCAGGCCTGGGGCCGGGCGGCTGGGAGCAGCCGGATCGCAGCCGCCAGGGCGGCGGCGCCGACCGGCAGGTTGATGAAGAAGATCCACCGCCAGCCCGCGGCGGCGATGATCGCCCCGCCGAGCACCGGGCCGGCCACCGGGGCGAGCAGCATCGGCACGCCGATCACGCTCATCACCCGGCCCATCCGGGCCGGCCCAGCGGCCTGGGCGAGAATCGTCTGCCCCACCGGGAGGATCATCCCCGCGCCGAGCCCCTGGATGACCCGGAACGTTATCAGCGATCCTGCCGACCAGGCCGCCCCGGCCAGCACCGACCCGGCCAGGAACAGCAGCAGCGCGGCCAGCCAGACCCGCTTGGCGCCAAGCCGCTCGGCCGCCCACCCGGTCACCGGGATCACGGTGGCGAAGGCGAGCATGTAGCCGGTCATCACCCACTGGATGGTGTCGACCGGCGCCCGGAACGTAGCCCCGATGGCGGGGATCGCCACGTTCACGATCGTCAGGTCGAGCACTGTCATGATCGTGCCCAGGATGACCACTACCGCGAGGGCGAGTATGTCGCGGCTGAGGCCGTCGCCCCGCGAGTCGGCCGTGGGCGCTGCGGTGCTGGTGGATGCCATCGTCTCCTCCCGTAGGTAGACTGGTTATCCTCTAAACATAGAGTATCTATAAACTTGGAGCAACTATATTTTTTGGAGGCGGGTGTGGGGCTTCGCGAGCTGAAGAAGGAACAGACCCGGCAGCTGATTGCCGACACCGCGTGGCAGCTGTTCGCCGACAGAGGATTCGACCAGGTCAGCGTCGCCGAGGTGGCGCGGGAAGCGCAGGTCGCCGAGGCGACCGTGTACAACTACTTCCGGACCAAGGAGGACATGTTCTACTGGCGCCTGGAGACGCTCGGGGCGCGGCTGGCCGGGGCGGTCAGCTCCCGGCCGCCGGGCGAGCCGGCGCTCGCGGCGTTCCGCCGGGCCCTGCTCGCCGAGGGCGGCCTGCTCGCCCAGGTCGAGACTGGCGATACCCAGGCGCTGGACCGGCTCCGCACGATCAACCGGGTGATCACCGCCAGCCCGGCCCTGCTCGCCCGCGAGCAGCAGGCCCTCAACCAGGCCGCCAGCGCCCTGGCCGGCGTGCTGGCCGCGGACGCCGCCGCACCCCCCGGTGACGTGCGCCCTCAGGTGGCCGCCAGTGCGTTTATCGGAGTGCACCAGGCGCTGCTGGACTACGTGCGCCGCCGGGTCCAGTCCGGCGAGAACCCCGCCGGACTGGCTGCCGAGGTCCGCACACTCGCCGCCGACGCCTTCGAGCTACTGGAGCAGGGCCTACGCGACTACGCCGCCAAGCCCGCCGGCACCACGGGCAGAACGGGATAAGGCGTATTCGGTGAGCAGGCCAGGGCGCCGACAGGACGGCCTTGCGCAGGGCCGCGCCGGAGTGCCGGTCGACCCGGGGCGAGTTCGGCGCTGATCCCGCCGCGGCGCCGAGCGGGACCTGGGCGAGAGACCCATTCCGTTCGGTGACCAATGCCAGGAAGCGGGCGGTCTTGGTCACCTTCCCCGGGACCGTCCCCCTCCCCCGGCCAGGGTGGAGGCGGGGGCCAGGGCCAGGCGGAGCAGCCACAGGGCCAGGACGTCCCTTTGGGTATCTCGCGCGGGGTGGTGGAGGTGCCGGTGTTAACAGCGTGCTGGGCTATGTCACCTGCCGTGATGAGGTTGACGCGGGTGGCCGTGGACGGCTCGTTGCATGAGATCACCGGACTGTGGCTGTGGCCGCTGCCTTAGTACCATGGCGTGGTGGTGCGTGCGCAAAGTGCGCGGAGCTGGCTCGGGCCTGAACGCGCGTTTTGTTCAAGCGCCGCGCCCAGTGGCGGGCCTATCGTCTGGTGATGTCCGGGATCCCGGCTGCCAGGAGGCTCAGATGGGCGTGGTGCAGATAACCCTGCCGTGGTCGCTCGACGGGTTCAGCACCGGCCCGGACGACGGAATGGATCACGGACTCGGCGCCGGCGATGAGCCGGGGCCACCGGGCCGGTCTATCCCTTCGACCCGAGGAGGTGCCCGATGGGCGAGGTGATCGCACACCTGGCGATGTCGCTGGACGGCTTCATCGCCGACCCAGACGACGGCTGCGACGAGCTGTTCGGCTTCTACCAGAGCGGCGACGTGGCGGTGAAGCTGAGCGAGGGGTTCCCCGAGCTGCACGTCTCGCAGCCGACCGCCGACCTGCTGACCGCGTCGGTGGCCAAGGCCGGCGCGACCGTGGTCGGCCGCCGACTCTACGACCTCACCAACGGCTGGGACGGTCACCCCGGCGGCGAGGTGCCGATGGTGGTGGTCACCCATCACCCGCCGCAGGACTGGCCGCGCGGCGGCGTACCGGTCTTCTTCGAGACCTCGGTCGAGGCCGCGATCGCGAAGGCGCGCGAGCTGGCCGGCGACCGGGATGTCGACATCGCCGGCGCCACGATCACCCGCGGCTGCCTGGACGCCGGGCTGCTGGACGCGATCCAGGTCAGCCTGGTGCCGGTGATCCTCGGCGACGGGATCCCGTGGCTGGCCGGCACCCGCGGCCCGGTGCGCCTGTCCGACCCCGAGGTGGTCGAGGACCGCGGCGTCACCCACCTGCGCTACGTCGTCCGCAGGCCGTCCGACGTTCCGGAAGAACCGGATAAACCATGAGCAAGGCCGTGCTGTACATGTCGATGTCCCTCGACGGATTCATCGCCGGGCCCAACGACGGACCGGGAAACGGGCTCGGTGACGGCGGGCACCGCCTGCACGAGTGGTTCCTGGCCGGCGCCGACGCCAGTCATCAGGGAGCCGCCGGCCATCTGGCGGGCGTGAACCGCGCGGTCATGGACGAGCTCATGGCCACCGGCGCGGTGATCACCGGCCGGCGGACCTTCGAGCTCGCAGACGGCTGGGCCGGCGACCACCACGACGGCGTGCCGATATTCGTGCTGAGCCGCCATGAGCCCGATGCGGCCATGCGATGGCCTGCGGTGACCTATGTGAGCGACGTGAAGAGCGCGGTGCACATGGCCAGGGACGCCGCCGGCGAGAAGGACGTACTGGTCCACGGGGCGGTCACCGCTCAGCTTGCGCTCGCCGCCGGCGTCCTCGACGAGCTGCAGATCCACCTGATCCCAGTGCTGCTCGGGCAGGGCCGCCGGCTGTTCGAGCACCTGCCGGCAGGCCACATCGAGCTCGAACTGCTCCGCGCCCTGGACGGGCCCGGTGTGCTGCACCTGCGCTACCGCGTGCGGCCGGCGGGCTGACCGGTGGCGCTGATCCGGCTGTACATGACCATGTCCCTGGACGGCTACGTCACCGGGCCGCACGACAGCGCGGACGCGCCGATGGGCGTCGGCGGATTCCGCCTGTTCAACTGGCTCGACCGGCGCAACGACCCGGGACCGAGCAGGCAGGTGTTCACCGAGCTGATGTCCACCCGCGCCGTCATCGCCGGCCGCCGTACCTACGAGCTGGCCGGCCGCTGGCAGGGCGATCACCACGACGGCGTACCGGTCTTCGTGCTGACCCACGATGTCCCTGACGACCCGCCGCCGGGCAGCGTCCGCTACGCCACCGATGTGCGGGAGTGCGCCGCGCAGGCCCGCGCGGCGGCCGGGGACGGCGAGGTAATGGTGCACGGGGCCGGGGCGGCGCAGGCGCTGCTGCGGGCCGGTCAGCTTGATGAGCTGGAACTGCACGTCGTACCGGTCCTGCTCGGGCAGGGGCGGCGGCTGTTCGACAACCTGCCGGCCGAGCACATCGACCTCGACCTGATCCGCCGGCTGACCACTCCGCAGGCCGGGGAGCTCGCGCAGCACGTCACGCACCTGCGCTACCGCGTCCGGGGCAGGAACTGAAAAGCAAAGCCAAGGAGGAAACATGAGCCGACTTGCAGCAGGCTGACGCCGATGGCGACGGCCATGTTGCCGAGCACGATCAGGGCGCGGGGGATGGGCGCGGTGAGCAGCTCGCGGCGCGCGCCGGCGGCCCGGTCGACGATAACGCCGATGCCGGCGAAGGTGCAGGTCAGCGGGATGAGCAGGCCGACGGTGCCGACGATGACGAACGTGCTGTAGTCGACACCGCCGCGCCCGGTTGCCTGGATGATCTTGGCCAGTGCCGGGGCGATCACCAGGGCGAACAGCAGCGGGGTGGCCAGCGGGGCGAGGATCTCGCGCGGGGTGTGCGCGCTGAGCGAGATCCGCCACAGCAGGTCCAGTGGCACCGACCCGTCCGGCCGGGAATGCCCTTCACCTCGGGCCACGCACCAGACGGGTGATCAGATCCGTCGCCCGCCTCGTTAACCCGCTGGTACTGCGGATCGCCGGCCGCCGGCACATGCCCGTCGTCGGGATCATCCACCATCGCGGCCGTAAGACCGGCCGCCCCTACGCCACACCGCTGGGCATCCGCCCGGCCGCTGCGGGAGGATTTGTGATGCCGCTTACCTTCGGCGAGGCGGCGGGCTGGTACCGCAACATCGGGGCGGCGGGCTGGTGCGTCATCACCTGGCGCGGCGCTGACCACACAGTGGCCAGCCCAGTGATCGTTGACCGCGCCACGGCGCTGCCTGCCTTCCCCCGGTACGAGCGCCTGGCGCTCCGGGCGATCGGGATCAACGAGTTCGTCTGGCTCCACGACGCGCCGGTGCATGGCCGCCCCAGGCTCGACCTCACTTTCTGCGATTAGTCCTGCTGCTGGCTACGCGCGCCGACCCACCGTTCGGTACGCGTGAGTGAGACGGCGCCCGGTTGGCTGCGGCCGTGCATAACGGGGGTGATCTGGGCGGCTACGCGCCGCGCCATGGATGGCCGCTCGTCAAGCCATTTCTGCAGCGCGTGAATGGCTGCATCGGTGGCCGGGGATTTAGCTTCGGCGTATCGGATCGCTGCGGGACCTTCTGATGGGTCACGCCCACTTGGACGGACCGATGATCGCCCGGGTCCGAAGGAGAATGCCGGTGATCGCAGTGTCGCCCGAGCCTGCTCGGTTGTCAGGCTCAGCCGCGCCACCACCGGTGCGCCTGGCTCGTCGTGGTACTCCCATCCGGCCGCGGTGGCGACAAGCTGCCAGGTCCGGGTGACCGGGCCCGAGACGGCGATCGTCACGGTGTCACCGGCCCCGGCGGAGCACTGCGCAAGGCGGTAGGGGTAGGCCCAGCGCAGCCCGTCGAGCACCGGCCCGGCCAGGTCGGGGCGCAGGTCAGCCGGCGGCGGCCGAGCGCCTGCAGCAGCTGCTGGCGGTGAATCCACTGTTCCGGGAGCTCGCGGGCCTGGTCGAGGGCGGCGCCGCCTGAGTTAAACAGTCCGCCGCCGACCTCGCGGCATGGGGTCTGCGACCGTTACCCAGGTCCCAGGTTGATGTCCTTTACGGTGATCCAGTCTGGGCCGCGGTGGCTGGGGTGACGTTTCCGCGGAAGCGCCTTGTGCATGGTTTCACAAGCCGTCTCCGCGGAAACCAGCGCTCACATGCCGCGATGAGAGACTCGGATTACGACAGACCAGCAAGTGCGTCCGTCAGGTCGGCTCCCATGAACCGGGTTTGACAGATCCACGCTGCGAGGCGCAGAACGTGGGTGAGGTTCATTGGTGCGGGTGCGGATTGCCGTTCGGCGGCTCGGGGAGGCGTTCGCGTCCGAGGTTGTCTTCCCTGACCCGCTCGCTGTAGTGGGCGGCATGATCGATGGGTCGGCCGACGCTGGCGTACTTGTACCTGACGCGTTCAAGGTGAGTCTGGACGGTGCTCATGGTGATTCCGAGTTGTCGGGCGATCGCCTTGTGCGGTGTGCCGTTACCGACGGCCACCAGGATTTCCCGTTCGCGGGGTGAGAGCTTCGGCCTTCGGGGCCGGTCGTCGCGGCCTAGCCAGAATGCGTGTTCCGGGGTGGTGGGCGTCTTGCCGTCGTGGATTGCCCTGACCACGTCGGCGAGCGTGTCGAGGTTGTTGTTCTTCGTGACGTAGGCGGCCGCGCCGGCCTCGGTGGTGGCCGCGATGTAGGCGCGATCGGGGATGACTGACGCGACGATCACTTGCAGGCCTGAGCCGATCAGCTGGGTGACGTTGCGAACGGGATCGGTGTAGTTCCCGAGGTTGAGATCCAAGATCACGATCTTCGGGATGTGCGGCGTCGCGAGATACTCCTCCACCGAGGCCGCCGTGGCGGTCAGCCGGATGTCGCCGGTGCTGCCGATCCAGGCGGCCATGCCCTGGAGCAGCATCTGGTCATCATCGATGACGCCGATTTCGATCATGGTGTCCACGACATCTGAATGCTCGTCCCCTCACCCGGTGCGCTATCGATCCTGACTTTCCCCCCGACTTCAAGAACCCGGTGGCGCACAGACCGCATCAGGCCAAGTCCGTCCGACTTCGCCTGCAGGTCGAACCCGTGTCCCCGGTCGACAACCGTGACGATCACGCCGCCTCGTCCGTCGCCGTACGCGGACAGCCATGCTTCGTCGGTCCCGGCGTGCTTGACCACGTTGTTCAGCGCCTCCCTCGCCGCCCCGGTAAGCGCCTCTGTGACGTGCGGGGGGAACTGCTTGGGGAGCGCATCGAACTGCTGGTTGATGCGCAAACCCAAGGTCGAGCGGTCGCGGCCCATTCCGGCCAGGGCGACTCCGAGGTCGGTCGGGATGCTGTCCGCCCCGCCGGTGATCAGCCCGCGCAGGTAGTCTGCGTCGCGCATGCATGTTTCCCTGACTTGCTTGCTTCCTATCGCCAGCTCGCCGCGGGCGATGCTCTCAAGCGTGTGCAGCACGTTGTCGTGCAGCACCTTGAATTGCTGGCGGCGTTCCTCGTCACGAGCCTCCGCCATGGCCTCCCGGCGCTGGGCCTCCAGGGCCGCGGCCGCGGCTTGGTCGGCTTGCGTTGCCGCCCGGAAGAGCACGCGAGCGGCCAGGGCCGCTACCAGGGAGAACACCACTATCACCGCGCAGCCGCTTGGGACCAAAATGGCGCCGGCCGAGCGGATGTCCGGCCACGTACCAAGCACCCAGGCCATGGCGATCACTGCGACCGACCAAGCCGTGATCCACCGGGAGGCGAAAAAGGCGCACGTGACGCCAGCTCCGCAGATGGGCCCGAGCACCCAGTTGCGCGGCGACGCCGCTTCTCCGGCGGGAAACGCGCGGCTGACGATGACGGCGCACGCGACGGCAGCGGCAACATCCGCCAGCACCCACCGGGTCGTCAAATCATTTCTGCGGAGCGCGGTCGTGAACAGAATCGCCGTCCACGCTATGGCGAGCAGGTAGCCGATCAGGGCAACGGGCGGCAAACGCGCGATGCCGTTCACCGCGGGCACCCAGAGCCAGCTGGCGAGTTGCCCCGCCCGCAGGAACGCCGCAGCGCGGACGACCGAGCGAGCAGTCTGCTCGCGTACGGCTCCTGGAGGCGCCACTGCTGCCGACATACAGCAAAAGTGCCATACCACCACCCCCTCTGGCAGTCGGTTGCGCAACCGACAGTCGCCGACCGACCCCCGGCCCGCCGACGCTACACAGCCGACTCCCCCGGGATTCCGACGCTCTTTAGCTTTGGACGAAGCAATAACAGGCCCCCGGGGCCGAAGACCAATAACGAGGAGACCTAGACATGCCAAAGCCGAAACACCGTAGCAAGAGCGTGGGCACGTGGCTGGCCCTGGCGGCGTCGACCTGCTGCGTGGCGGTCACCGTCATCGCCGCTGGCGCGGTACCGAGCTTCGCGGCCGGCACCTACAGCACCACAGCAATCGTGAACGTGCGTTCGGGGCCGGGCACCGGATATCCCTTCGTCGTCAAGGAGCCGGCCGGGGCCCAGTTCACCCTGCAATGCCAGTGGCAGGGCGGCACCAGTGTCAACGGCAACGCGACCTGGGACAAGGTCACCTTCGCCAACGGAGTCACCGGTGCTATCACCGACTACTACACGACGACCCCTTCGTGGAACTCCTATGCACCCGGAACCGGTGCCTGCGGGTCGGGCAGCCCGTCACCCCCGCCTAGTAGCAGCGGCAACCTCGGCGGCGTCGACATGCAGCGAGCTTGCGACACCCAGTATCCCGGCCGGGGCCTCAGGGCCGTCGCGACCAACATGAGCAGCGCGTACAGCTGGCAATGCACCGGCCCGGGCGTCTCGCTCGGCATCGATGTCACCGCCGAATGCAGGACCCAGTACGGCTACGGCGCAGTATCCGCGGTCAGCAACCCCGGCAGCGCTTGGTCCTGGTACTGCCACTGGAACATCACCCCGCAGATGCAAAACGCCGCCAACTGGGCCATCTCCGAGAAGAATTCGCCGAATCCGGCCTGGAGCGATCATTTCGGGCACTACTGGAGCGGATGGTGCGAGCAGTTCGCCGAGCAAGCCGAGGGCTTCCAGTTCAGCTTTAACTCCGCCCTCGCGGATTATCAGGCAGAGTTGAATGCCGGCCGTATTCATACCGACACAAGCCCGCCCGTGGGAGCGCTTGTCTTCTACGGCGGGGGCAAAGGAGCAGGGCACGTTGCCGTATCCATCGGGAACGGGCAGGAGATTGGCACCCTTGGTTACGTAGGTGACCGCTACCCGGTCAGCCAGTATGCGGTCGTCGGGACGCCCCAGCTAAGCAGCAACCCATATCTGGGCTGGGCCCTACCGATCGGTAGCTGACCCCGCCCGCGCAGGGCGCCGGTGACCATAAGGGGGGAACCGGCGCCCTGTGGCATGCCCTGCTGAACCGCCCAGGCGCAATCACCGAAGCCCGCGCCGAACAGCCAATTATGGATAGATGGCGGCATCATCGGTATCAGGCTCGTTGTGGTCGCACCCGATGGGGATGGTCGTCGGGAACTACACCGTCCGTGGCCCAGGGTTAGGGTGGAGAAACGAGGGTGACCCAGACCGATGATCCTCTCTGGGCGTTCGTATTCGCCGACGGATTCTGTGTCTCGACTATGACATCTCCGCCAGCAGGACTGGCCGGGTCCTCTTTCAGGCTAAAGGATGTCTTGCCGAGTATCTGTGCTGCCATTTCCTTGGTCTTGCCGATCAGCGGCGGCACCATCTCAGTGCCGAGAGTCGCCGCGTTGGCGATGTCTTGGCGAGCTTTGTCGGCCGATTTGGATGAAAAGTAGAAGGCGATGGCGGAGCCGACGCTGGCGATGAGTCCGCCTATGAGCGTGCTGCGCAGGGTCGTGTCATCGACCGCGAAAGCGATGGCACAGAACGATATCAGGCCGATGACAAGGGTTATTGCGATCCAGCTGCGCATGAAGTCGGCCTCGGGCGGCGTAGGCTGCCCTGCCGTTCCGTCCTGACGCTGTGCCGCCTTCCCGATGAACAGTTTTCGTCCCAAGACTACCGTCACACCGGCCAGCAGCGCCGCACCGGCGAGCACTGCAGCCGCGACGAGTGCCGTACCGGACGACAACGTGCTTACATTCGTCACAGAAGCGGTCAGCATTGCACTGCCCTAGTCATCTGTTCGCCCCTGTCACCGGCTGAGCGGTCTAAATATCCGATTCCTGCGCTCATGCCAACCTCCTGTCGCGTGCGGATCCTTGGGCGGTTCCGTTTTCCCTACACGAAAAGAACATTAAGGTACGTTTTGTACTTTTTGCACGATTTCGGCCGAACCGCGATGCCACTTAATAGATACAGCGCCCGACCTATTCTTTGCAAGACGGCTATCAACTCCTTGCTGCTGGCTGTGCCTGCCGTCGGCGGTCATTCCCAGAGCCAACGTAGCCGCGTAGCCCACCGTAGCGAACGACACCCTGCCCTGAGGTGGGTACCCAGGCTGATCCGGAGAACGCACGCTCTTGCCGCCGGCCGCGCATCGGCCCGGATCATTGTGCCCCCGGCAGTCACGTCCGTAGCGTTTCCGCGGAAGCGCCTTGTGCAGAATTTCACAAGCCGTCTCCGCGGAAACGCTCTCATGCCGCGGACAGGTCGGTCTGCGGCCCTCAGTGCTGAGCCTTAACGGGTCAGCGTTTCCTCCGGGCGCTGCCTGACCCGGGCTCAGGTGTCAGGGCATAGGCGTGCAGGTCGTCCAGGGCGAGCATCAGCGGCTGCACGGGACCAATACCGGTGCTGCCCTCGGCCGATCCTGCATCCGGCCCCCACCTGGACTACCCCGTCCGGGTCGTCCTGCGGGGTGGCCGCGGTAATGCCGTGCGTGATGGCCAGGTAGCTGCCCGGCGCGAGGTGATCGCGGTACCCGGCGATGATCTGATGCGGCTGCTCCTCATCCGGCACGAAGTGCAGGGCACATGCGCACAGCACGGCCGCCGGCCGGGAGAAGTCGAGCCTGGCGAGCACCTCCGGGTGCCGGAGGATCCCGGCAGGCCGGCGCAGGTCGCCGAGCACGACGCCGACCGTGCCGCGCGGCCCGAGCAGCGCCCGGCCATGCGAGCAGACCACCGGATCATTGTCGACGTACACCACCCGCGCGTCCGGCGCG
>WNGR01003683.1_pt1 | contig 17079 bp, 14 predicted proteins | sample 5407581 | NCBI WGS metagenome assembly WNGR01 (sample SAMN13153383, study PRJNA577476) | soil metagenome | isolation source: 80 cm soil or saprolite under Garry oak tree replicate 2 | place: USA:California | collected 2016-06-15 | reverse complement strand
GGCGCGTGCACCGTGTAGAGCATGAACCGGGTGGTGGTCCGGTCGATCGGCACCCGGATCTGCATCTGCTCGATGTTCGCCCCGCCGACCCGCATGTTGTAGGGGAACACCAGCGGGTGGCCGATCTTCCAGTCGTCGTCTTCCTCGGACGCGCCCTCGACCACCCGGCGCTTGATGATGCCCCACTCGAACGCGTCGAAGCCCACCTTGACGTGTTTCTTGCCGAACGAGGCCGGCGCATCGAAGCCCTGGTGGCGCGCCATGAACTCGAAGAACCTGCCGTGCAGCCACTCGGTGTGGTGCGGGTCGACGGCGTTCTCCATGATCTGCACGAAGTTGCAGGGCAGGTCGGTCCAGCCGATGTCCCGCACCCCGTCCATGACGAACACGTCGAACCGCGGCAACTCCGGTGCGGGCGAGGGCCCGATGTAGGCCCAGATCAGGCCGCCGAGCTCCTGCACCTGCCCGGCGACCGCCCGGACCCGGTCGCGGAAGTTGGTCTCCTCCCGCTCGGCGGGCTGGTCCAGGCAGGTGCCGTCGGTGCCGAACAGCCAGCCGTGGTACGGGCAGCGCAGGCCGTCCGCCTCGACCACGCCGTAGGCCAGCGAGGCCCGCCGGTGCGGGCAGGCCTCCGGCAGCATCCCGTACCGGCCGCGCGGCGTCTTGAACAGAGCGAAGTCCTCGCCGAGCAAGCGCGCCGGCCGAACCGGGAACTCTTCGAGTTCCCGAGTGAAAGCCACGGGGTACCAGTAGCGCCGCAGCAGCTCGCCCATGGGGGTGCCCGCGGCGACCTGGGTCAGCTCCTCGTTCTGTTCGGCCGTCAGCATTGGTCCTAACTCCTGTCGTCGAATCAGCCGGTTAAGACTGCGGCCGCCGCGTCCCAGCGGGGTGGCCTCAGTCGATGACGGTGACCGTGCCCGCGTTGCCGTCCACCCGGACGCGCTGGCCGGTCTTGATGTTCTTGGTGCCGAACGCGGTTCCGGTCACGGCCGGCAGGCCGTACTCGCGGCACACGATCGCGGCGTGGCTCATGATCCCGCCCACGTCGGTCACGGTCGCCGCGATCTTGCCGAACACCGGCGCCCAGCTCGGCGCGGTCATCGGCGCGACCAGCACCTCGCCCTCGCGTAGGTCGGCGATGCCGTCGGCGGACAGGATGACCCGGGCCGGACCCTCGGCCACGCCCGGCGAGGCCGCGAAGCCGGACAGCCCGCCGGTGGACTCCGAACCGCCGAGCCACTGCCGGACGCTGTCCGAGGTGATGCCCCAGAGCATGACGGTGAACGGCTCGGTGATGACCTCGGGCGGCACGCCCAGGGCCGGCGGCGGCGACCACTGCCGCAGCGCGTTCATGATGCCGTTGCGGCGTTCCATCTCGCCCGGCCAGTACTTCGGCCCGCGCGACGGCGCGCCGACCGCCCAGCCGTGGTAGTAATCGAACAGCACCTCGGACACCTCGTGCCGGGACAGCAGGAACACGTCGTCCGCGTCGGCGAAGAACTCCGCGGTGACCAGCACCCGCCCGAGGTCGCGCATCTTCCGCCAGATCACCGAGTGGGCCCAGTGCTCGACGTAGAAGTTGTGATTCTCCACGTACGGGAACACCGTGCGGGCCAGCCCCAGCTTGGCCTGGAACGTGGCCCGGTCCTCGTCGCTGTCGATCAGCTCGGTGTACTCGTCCACGATCCGGTCGCGCTCGGCGATGACGGCCTCCATGGGCCGCTCCAGCGTCTCGCCCCGCTGCACCTTGGCGATGTAGGCACGCAGGAAGCCGAACGGGATATCCGGGTACTCCAGCCACACCTTGTCGCTGTGGTAGAAGGTGGTGCCGGCCGAGAAGTTGAACCAGGGCTGCTTGGCCTCATCCCAGGCGGCCAGCCACTTGTCGCCCTGCGGGTCGCCGCTCAGCCCGGCCAGCACCTGTTCGGCCGGCTCGGAGCCCGAGAACCGGTCGGCGATCCCGAGCTCGACCGCCAGCCGGGCCAGCTTCTTGACCTCATCGTCCGGCCGGAACAGGTCGACCTGGATCCCGGCCACCATCTTGGCGATGGCCTGGTCCGGGATGGACGGGAACAGCTGCTTGCAGCAGCCGAAGAAGTCCAGGTAGGCCGCATAGCCGAGGTTGAGGAACTCGAAGTGGTGCTGCCACAGCTTGAGCGTCAGGTCGACCAGCCGGTGGTAGGTGGACAGCAGGTCGAGCGCGCTGCCGGTGCCGCGGCCTTCGGTGATAACCGCCATGTCCTCGCGCTCCGGGAGCGACGAGAAGGATATGGATTCGAGCTCGTCGATGAGGGCACGCACCTTGGGCACCCACGCCGCGTACAGCCGGTCCCAGTTGGCGAAGTAGTACCCCGCACGCTCGGCGAACTCGGGGATCCGCGCCTCGATCTCCTTCGGATCGGCCACGCCGACGGGGGAGAGGTACATGTAGCCGTTCAGGAAGCGCAGATCCACCCCGCGGGCAGGCGGGATCACGTAGTGCCTGGTGTTGTACTGCGACAGCGCGATGAGCGCGTACTCCACGATGGTGGCGTCCCACGGCGGGATCGCCTCGGGGGAGTGCACGCCGTCCATGAACCAGAACGCCGACTCTTCGTACTCGCGGCGGTCCTCGCTGAACACCGACGAGTAGGCGTACAGATCCTGCCACCCTTCCGCCCCGGGCGGCGTCGGCATCTCGAACGGGCTGGGGAACCGGTCGGCCATGATGTTCCTCCTTGAACCTGGTGCCGCCGGCCACCGCGGCCGTCGGATTACTGGTAATGATTCAGCAGCCGCCATCGGGCGTGCCGTGCGAGGGGTGCAGCAGGGTCTGCACCATGCTCGTGATCGGGTCCGCGTTGCAGGTCGCGGCCTGCCGCGGGCGACGGCTCCACACCGTCTCGGGGCGGCTCTGCAGCAGCAGCACGTCACCCTGCGCCCCGTCGATCGCCCACTCCACGTCCTGCGGGCACTTGTAGTGCTTCTCCGCCCGCCGGGCCAGCCTGGCCACGGCGGCGATCTCGTCGTCGGTGAGGCAGGGAGCGTATTGCCGTTCGGCCTCGACTTCCACGGCCGTCACCGTGTCCGCGGCGGTCAGCCGGTACTCCAGGGTCTTGGCCGAGATCGTGCGCCTGGTGATCGTGCCCATGACCTTGTCCACCAGGAAGTTGTCCGGGGTGACCTCGCCGCTGACCACGGCCTCGCCGAAGCCCCAGGACGCGTCGATGGCGATCTGCGACCGGTCGCCGTTCAGCGGGTTGAGGGTGAACGCCACCCCGGCCGCCCGCGGCCGGACCATCTGCTGCACGCCGACGCTCATCGCCACATTGGCCCGGCCGTACCCCCGCTCCAGCCGGTAGGCGATGCCCCGGTCGGTGAACAGGCTCGCCCAGCAGCGCAGCACGTGCGCGACGACCGAATCGCCGCCGCGCACCCACAGGTACGTGTCGTGCTCGCCGGCGAAGCTCGCGTCCGGCTGGTCCTCGCAGGTCGCCGACGACCGCACCGCGACCGGCAGACGGGCGTCCCCGTACTGCTCGCCCCCGTATCGCCGGCATAGGCGCGTGTACGCGCCGCGGATCGCGGCGTCCAGGTCCGCGGGCATCCTGAGCGCGCCGATCAGCGCCCGGGCTCGTTCCCCGGCGGCCGTCACGGAGGCGGTATCGCGCGCGTCGACCGCGGCGATCAGGGCGTCGATCTCCCCGGTGAGCCCGCCGTCGGCCAGCGCCTTGCGATAGCAGTCAGCCGAGACCGCGAAGCCGGGGGGAACCGGCAGCCCGGCGCCGAGCAGGGTGCCGAGGGAGGCGTTCTTGCCGCCGAGTTCCGGGGCATCGGCGGGCTGGTAGTTCTCGAACCACAGGATCTGTGCCACATAACCCCCAGGCGTGGGACGTGCCCAGACCGTACGACGCGACTGCACGCCAATCCAAGGATGTTGTCCCGCAGAGCGGAACAGAGCTACGGTGAGCCTCATGACCCTCACCGAGCCAGCCGCAGCGGCCGACCAGGCGAGCCGGGCCACGCTGACGTCGGTGCGCAACGCGGCCCGGGTGCTCCGCGCGTTCTCCCGGGCCGGCCAGGAGCTCGGCATCACCGAGCTGGCCCGCCTGCTCGGCCTCAGCAAGAGCACCGTGCACCGGCTGGTGACCACGCTGACGGCCGAACGGCTGCTGGAGCGGGGCAGCACCCCGGGCCGGTACCGGCTCGGCCTGGTCCTGTACGAGCTGGGCAGCAACGTGACCGAGCACGTGGACCTGCACCAGGCCGCGCTCCCGGTGATCGCCACGCTGCGGCACGAGACCGGCGAGATGGTGCACGTGGCCGTGCTCGACGGGCTCGAGGTGGTGTACGTGGAACGGCTGGAGAGCCATAACCTGCTGCCGGTTTTCCGGCAGGTCGGGCACCGGCTGCCGGCGCACTGGACGAGCTCGGGCAAGATCTTGCTGGCCGCGCTGCCGCCGGATGAGCTGAGCCGGCGGCTGGCGGACTGGCGGCCGGTGGCCCAGACGCCGTGGACGATCACCGACAAGAACCGGCTGCTGGCCGAGCTGGCCGCGGTGGCCGAGCGCGGCTGGGCGCAGAACCAGGAGGAAGGGCACCGCGGCATCTCGTCGGTGGGCGCGCCGATTCGCGGCCGGGACGGCACGGTCATGGCCGCGGTCAGCGTCGTCGGCGACAGCGCCCGGATGCGCGCGATGATGCGCCGGGCCACCACGCTGGTGGTCGAGTCCGCTCGCGTCATCTCCCGCCGGCTTGGTTATAGCGCCTAACGGGCCGGGTCCCTGCCCCGCCGCCGGCTCTCAGCCGATCCCGCGGTGGCCGCCCGCGTCCAGGTAGAGCACGCTGCCGTGCAGGATGCCGGCCTCCGGAGCGAGCAGCATCTCCACCGCCCAGGCCAGCTCGTCGGCGGTGGGCAGCCGGCCCAGCGAGTTCTGTGCGACGTACTCCTGCCAGACGTCCCGCTCGTCGGCGCCTCGTTCGGCGGCGACCGCCGCCACGATCCGGCGCAGCCTGGGCGTGTCGGCCGGGCCGGGGCTGAGCGTGTGCGTAGTCACACCGCGGGGCCCGTAGAGCAGGCTGATCTGGCGCATCAGGTTGAACACGGCGGCGTTGACCGCACCGGGGCCGGCCTCGTGCGCGCGTGGCTCCAGGCCGAGTGAGCCGGCGAACGTCACGAACCGCGAGCCGGGGACCAGCCGGTCGCGGACCGCGTGCAGCAGCCGCAGCAGGCCGCCGACCTTGATGTTGCTGCCGACGGCGAGCGCATCAGGGTCGATGGTGTCGGCCGAGCCGCGGACCGGCAGCCCGGCCGCGAACACCGCCATCCGCACCGGCCCGTCGAACCCGGCCAGCGCCGAGCCGATGGCACCGATCGCGTCGTTGCTCCCGATGTCGGCCGGGCACGGCGTGACCAGCTCATCGGCGGACGCGAGCTTGGTCAGGTCGTCCTGGCCGCGCGCTACCGCGAGCACCGGCATCCCGCGCCCGGTCAGCCGCCGGATCACGGCCTGCCCGATCGTGCCGGTCGCCCCGACGACGACCGCCTGCCCGGCTCCGGTCACGTACCGGCTCGCTGGGCGGCCGCCTCCCGCCGGGCCGCCACCTCGTCGGCGCGGGACACGTCGGCGGGCACCCCGCCGATGCCCCAGCCCTCCGGCGGGAACTGGGTGATGTAGGTGCGGACCCGCTCGATCGGCGTGTCCAGGATCTCCGCGACCAGCGCGGCGACCCGGCTGTGCAGCTCGCGGATCTTCTCCGGCGGGCGGCCCTCCATGATGTCGATGCGGACTAGCGGCATGCCTGCTCCTTACGTTAGCGAGGACCGAGCCTGAGCAGCTCTCTGGCGGTGTCGATGGCGGGGACGGGGTCGTCCCACGGCACCCGGACGGCGGTCATCCCCGCCTGGCGGGCGCCTTCGGTGTTCCACGGCATGTCGTCGAGGAACACGATCTGCTCCGCGGGCACGCCGAGCGCCTCCGCGCCGCCGCGGAAGGCCCGCGGGTCCGGCTTCATCACCCCGGTCAGGCTGGCGTCGACGATCACGTCGAACAGCTTCAGGTGCTGCTGGCGGGCCACCCATTCGGGCCCGTGGAACGCGGTCATGTCGTTGGTCAGCGCGCCCACCCGCAGCCCGGCCGCCTTGGCGTCGGTCATCAGCTCGATGGTCGGGGCGCACAGCCACTCGTGCTCAGGCAGCTGGTAGAACCGGTCCATCAGGGCCCGGGTATCCCAGGTCTCGCCCACCGCGGCGCCGAGCTCGCAGGCCCGCCGCGCCCAGTAGTCCCGTTCGGTCACCTGGCGGCGCAGCATCCGCTGCCACAGCTCATCGCGGTCGCTGGCGATCCCGCCGATCTCCTCGATGACCGGCCGCATGGCGGGTTCGCGCCGGGCCAGTCGCTCCACCATGCGGACGCCGGTGTTGTGTACCACGCCCCCGATGTCGAGCAGCAGTCCCGATAGGCGGCCGGCCGCCGGGCCGCGGTACTCACTCACTGGCGGCATAACCCCGCTTGGCGTAGGGGTACCCGGAAAGCTCCAGCCGGTCCAGGCCGGTCGCCTGCGGCGAGGCGTAGTAGGCGCGGATCTCCGCGATCAGCCCGCTGTCCGGATCGAAGTGGTACCACTCATCGCCCCGCAGCACCACGCCCGGCTTGGTCTTCTCGTGCGTCCACTCGATCACCGCCCGGTCGGTGTCCGGATCGCAGATGATCTCGTCGACGGTCCAGCGCGAACCCAGCGTCCGCACCGCCCAGGACCACTTCGCGCCGATGGTATCGCCGCCGCGGAACGGCCCTTCGTACATGTCCGGCGGGAAGTAGTGCACCGCGCCCGGGGCGAAGAACTTGGCCACCGCGTCCGCGTCGCCCGTGTTGCAGGCGTCGAAGTAACCGCGGATGACCTCTTCCATCCGCCGGGCCTTGGCCGCCCGGTCCTGCTCAGCTGTCACAGCCCCGAGCCTAGGCGGTTACGTCCTGCCCCAGCGAGGACGTGTTCCGCATGCCGAAACGGTGTGCCTACCCGGCCGGGCTGGCCAGCGCCGTCGGCTCGGTACGGAAGTACCGGTTGGAGGCCGGCGTGAAGACCAGCACCATCGACACCAGGGAGATGAACCACACCACCATGCCGGCCGCGAAGTCGGCCGTCGAGTACACCGGAGAACCGACGGACAGCGCCAGCAGCATGCTCATGGTGGTCAGGCCGAAGAACGCGGCCACGGCGATCCTGGCCGGGTCGCGCCGCCGGTTGATCGCCCAAGCCAGCGCGAGCCACACGCCGATCACGGTCGGCATCATTACTTCATCGATGAACAGGTGATTCGTGAACCAGAGGCGCGTCAGCGGCCGCCGCGCTCGCGCATGGCCCGGACGTCCTCGGCTATCCGGAACACCACCACGAACGCCTCCAGGACAAGCCGCCAGAACGCCATCACGATGATGATGTACAGCGGGTCCCCGATGATCAGCACCAGGAGGCCGAACCCCGTGCCCTGCCGGAACGCGATGATCGTGTAGAACAGCGCCACCAGCGAGACCAGCACCGTGATCAAGACGTAGAGGACCTTGATGATCCGGGTGGTCACGAACGAGGTGAAGCTGAAGTCGAACAGCGCGCTCAGGAAGCCCCGCGAGTCCGCGCCCCGCGACGCCGCGGCCGGCGGACCCATCGGCCGCACCCCGCCCGGCGGCATCGCACCCGGCGGTGTCGCGCCCGGCGGCGTTGCGCCCGGCGGCGTTGCGCCCGCCCCGAACCCACCGTGCCTGGGAATGCCCTGCCCCGGGATGCCCTGACCAGGGGTACCTGGCGCCGACGCGCCCTGCCCCGGGCTGCCCTGGCCCGGTGCGGGCTGCCAGATCGGGGCGGTCGGCATGCCCGGCCCGGGCGCGCCAGGCTGGCCGGGCGTCCCCGGCGCTGGTCGCGCGGCGCCTGCTCCGCTGCCCTGGCCGCCGGCCCCGTAGCCCGAACCGCCCGAACCTGACCGGGACGATCCGGACGAGCCCGAACCGTAGTACTGCTCACCGGGGTACTGCTCGCTGGAACCGTAGCTGCGGTTCCAGTCGTTGTCCCGGCCCTGGCCTGATGAGTGCTCTGTCATCATCCCCCCACAGGGAACGCTGTCGTACCTGGGCAACCCTACCTGTCCGGCCGCGCCGTCGTGTGGCGCTCAGGCATCACCGGCCAGGCGAAGCCTACCCGGCCCGGAGCCGCAGTCCGCGCGGCGTGGGCCGGAACCCGGCTGCCTCCAGGGCCTGCGTCAGCGGCGAGTCGCCGCCGGCCCGCTCCCCGTCGGCGCGTTCCACCGTCAGCCGCCCGAGCGCGCCGTCCCGGACCGCCGCGGCCAGCGCCACCGCGCTGGGCGCCAGCCGCTCCGGATCGTCGGTCCAGGACAGCAGGGTCCGGCCGCCACGCTCGACGTACAGCACCAGCGACCCGTCGACCAGCACGGTCAGCGCACCCGCCTTGCGTCCCGGCCGGTGCGACGATGGCGTCTCGCCCGGGCGGTCCGGCCAGGGCAGCGCCGCCCCGTAGGGCTGAGCCGGGTCCGCCGCGGCAAGCACCAAGGCCCGTTCGGGAGATTTGTTGCCCTTCGGCTCGGCCTGTGCCCGCATCCGGTCCACCGCGCCGGGCAGCGCGAACTGCGCCCCGCCCAGACCCTCGACGAAGTAGCCGCGCCGGGCCTGGCCGGCTTCCTCCATCGCCCGCAGCACCGGGTAGACCGCGGCAAAGCCGCCCGCGATCCGTTCGGCGGCCACGGCGCCCCTGGTCAGCACGCCGTGCCGCTCGAGCAAGGTCAGCGCGAGCGCGTGCGCTCGCAGCGTGGGGTCGACGTCGTCGCGCGGCGGCAGCAGCGACCACCGGCCGCTGACCGTGGGTGGTCCGGACCGGGTCGGCATGGACGGCCGGCCGAAGCCGTAACGGCCGCCCCGGCCCGGACGCGGCCGCGGCACGGCGCGTGCGGGCGCGGCAGCCCGCCGCGGTGCCCCGCCGAGCAGCACCCGGAGCGGGCCAAGCGTGTCGTTGGTGAGCAGGCCGGCCCAGACCAGGTCCCAGATCGCGTCGGCGACCTCGGCGTCGGTGGGCTGCGGGCCGTCCAGCAGACCGCCGACCTTGTCGCTGAGCATGCGGAAGAACAGCGCCCCGCCTCCGCCGAGCGCCTCGAGCACGGCCGAATGCAGCGGCGTCATGCTCACCTCGGCCGGCTCGGGCAGCAGCAGCGACGCGCCGTCGGCCGGCGCGAGCATCAGCCAGCCGTCGCCGCCGGGCAACGCGCCGGCCCCGGCCCAGACGATCTCCCCCGCCGAGGTCAGCTCGTCCAGCAAGGCGGGAGAGTAGCCCGCGACCCGCCCGGGCAGCACCAGCGTCTCCAGCGCGGAGGCCGGCACCGGCGCCCCGCCCAGCCGCTCGATCACCTCCAGGACGGCGCCCGCGTCCGCGCGCCTCCGGCCGGACCCGGAGGCGCCGGGGCCCTTTGACCCGCTGATCCCGTGCCAGGCGGGCAGGAACCTGGCCAGCACCTCGGGCGGCACCGGCTCGGCCTCCTTGCGCAGCCGGGCCAGGCACCGCCGCCGCAGCAGCCGCAGCACCTCGGCGTCGCACCACTCGGTGTTTCCGGCCCCGGCCAGATCAGCCCGCAGGAACTCACCCTCGACCACGCGGCCGCCCGCCACCAGCCGCCGCAGCGCCAGCGTCACCACCGCCACGCCGAGCCCGTACCGCCCGGCCACCGCGTCGGCGGTGAACGGGCCGTGCGCCCGCGCGTACCTGGCCATCAGGTCGCCGAGCGGGTCCGCCACCGGTTCGGTAAACGCCTCGGGCACGCCGACCGGCAGCGGCACCCCGAGCGCGTCCCGCAGCCGCCCCGCATCCTCGATCGCGGCCCGCATCGGCTGGCCCGCGATCCGCACGGCGATGATGCGGCGCGCCGCCGACAGTTCCCCGAGCCAGTCGTGCGCGGCCCCGGGGTCGGCGCACCGCTCCGTCACCTCGTCCGCGGTCAGCGGCCCGGCCGTGCGCAGCAGGTCGGCAACCCCCTCCAGGTCGCGGCAGCGCCGGGACGCCGACAGGTGCTGCAGGTCGCGCTCGGTCTCCGCGATCACGGCCGGGTCGAGCAGCTCACGCAGCCCGTCCTGGCCGAGCAGCTCGGCCAGCAGGGCCGGGTCGAGCGACAGCGCCTGCGCCCGGCGCTCGGCCAGCGGCGCGTCACCCTCGTACATGAACGCGCCCACATACCTGAACAACAGGGACTTACCGAACGGGCTGGGTGTCTGCGTCTCCACCTCCACCACGCGCACCTTGCGGGCCGCGATGTCGCGCAGCAGCCCGGTCAGCGCGGGCACGTCGAAGACGTCTCGAAGCACCTCCCGGACGGTCTCCAGCACGATCGGGAACGCCGGGTACTGGCTGGCCACCTCGAGCAGCTGCGCGGACCGCTGCCGCTGCTGCCACAGCGGCGTGCGCTCGCCCGGGTTGCGCCGCGGCAGCAGCAGCGCCCGGCTGGCGCACTCGCGGAACCTGGACGCGAACAGCGCACTGGCGCCGACCTCCTGAGTAATAAGGTCGCCCACGTCGTCCGGGTCGAGCAGCGCGATGCCGGTGGGCGGCGGCTCGTCCGAGTCGGGTACCCGGATGATGATCCCGTCGTCGGTGTGCAGCGCCTGCACGTCCATGCCGCCATACCGCTCGCGCAGCCGGGCCGCGATGGCCAGCGCCCACGGCGCGTGCACCCGGTCGCCGTACGGGCTGTGCAGCACCACCCGCCAGTCGCCGAGCTCGTCCCGGAACCGCTCCACCACCAGCGTCCGGTCGTCGGGCACGTAGCCGGTGGCCGCCCGCTGGTCAGCGAGGTACCTGATCAGGTTCCGCGCCGCCAGCGCGTCGAGGCCGGCCCGCTCCAGCTTGGCCGCCGCTTCCTGCTCCCCGGCCGCGGACAGCTCACGGCAGGCCGCGCCGATGGCCCGGCCGAGCTCGGCGGGCCGCCCAGGGGTGTCGCCATGCCAGAACGGGAGCTTGCCCGGCTGCCCCGGCGCGGGCGTGACCAGCACCCGGTCCGGCGTGATGTCCTCGATCCGCCACGAGCTGGCGCCGAGTACGAACACGTCGCCGACCCGCGACTCGTACACCATCTCCTCGTCGAGCTCGCCGACCCGGCGCGGCTGCTTGCCGGTATCGGAGGCGAGGAACACGCCGAACAGCCCGCGGTCGGGGATGGTGCCGCCGCTGGTGACGGCCAGCCGCTGGGCGCCGGGCCGGGCCCGGATGGCGCCCGCCACCCGGTCCCAGACGATGCGCGGCCGCAGCCCGGCGAACTCCTCGCTCGGGTAGCGCCCGGCCAGCATGTCCAGCACCGCTTCCAGGATCGGCCTGGTCAGCCCGCCGAACGGCGCGGCCTTGCGGACCGTCTGCTCGAGCTCATCCACCAGCCAGTCGTCGACCGCCGTCATCGCGACGATCTGCTGGGCCAGCACGTCCAGCGGGTTGTGCGGGATCTTCAGCTCCTCGATGGCGCCAGCCCGCATGCGCTCGGCCACCACGGCCGACTGGACCAGGTCGCCCTGGTACTTGGGGAAGATGATGCCGCGGGAGACGGCGCCCACGTTGTGCCCGGCCCGGCCGACCCGCTGCAGCCCGCTGGCCACCGAGGGCGGCGCCTCGACCTGCACGACCAGGTCCACCGCGCCCATGTCGATGCCCAGCTCCAGGCTGGAGGTGGCCACCACGGCGGGCAGCCGGCCCGCCTTGAGCGCCTCCTCGATCTCGGCCCGCTCCTGCCGGGACACCGAGCCGTGATGCGCCCGGGCGACCTCCGCGGGCGCGCCCGCGGCGGCCCCGGCCTGCGCCATCATCTCGGCCGGGGGCCGGGCGCTCTTCCGCGCCAGGGCCGCCTCCTGGGCCTGCTCCTCCCGCTCGGCCGCCAGCTCGTTCAGCCGGCCGCACAGCCGCTCGGCCAGCCGCCGCGAGTTCGCGAACACGATCGTGGACTTGTGCTGCTCGATCAGGTCGAGCACCCGCTCCTCGACGTGCGGCCAGATCGACCGCCGCGGCGCCGGCCCACCCACCTCCCCGTCCCCCTCCACGTCGCCGCCGGAGCCGCGCCCCGGCATCGTGTCCAGCTCGGTCATGTCCTCCACCGGGACGACGACCTGCAGCTCGATGCGCTTGGGGCTGGGCGGCTGCACCACGGTGACCGCCCGGCTGCCGCCGAGGAAGGTGGCCACCTCCTCGACCGGCCGCACGGTCGCGGAAAGCCCCACCCGCTGGGCGGGGGGTGCGTCCCCTCGCAGCGCGTCGAGGCGCTCGAGGGACAGCGCCAGGTGGGCGCCGCGCTTGTTGCCGGCCACGGCGTGCACCTCGTCCACGATGACCGTCTCAACCCCGCGCAGGGTCTCCCTGGCCTGCGAGGTGAGCAGCAGGAACAGTGATTCCGGTGTGGTGATGAGGATGTCCGGCGGCTTGGTGGCCAGCTTCCTGCGTTCCTCGGCGGCGGTGTCGCCGGTGCGCACCGCCACCGCGATGTCCGGCTCGTCCAGGCCCAGCCGGTGCGCGGCGTGCCCGATCCCGGTCAGCGGGGCGCGCAGGTTCCGCTCGATGTCCACGGCGAGCGCCTTGAGCGGGGAGATGTAGAGCACCCGGGTACGCCGTTTCGGGTCGGCGGGCGGTGACGCCGCCAGCTTGTCGATCGCCCACAAAAACGCGGCCAGCGTCTTGCCCGAACCGGTCGGCGCGACGACCAGCGTGTCCTCGCCCTTGCCGATCGCCCGCCACGCCCCCGCCTGGGCCTGCGTCGGCTCCGCGAACGCCCCGTCGAACCACGCTCGCGTGGCCGGCGAGAACCCGTCGCGCGGGTCGTCGCCGGTAACGGACGAATTTCTTGCCATCCCTCCATACTGCCTCGCCCCACCGACATTCCTGGCTGCTGACAAAATTCCGCTCCCCGCTGTATCGCGAATGCGTCGTGCGGCCATAAACTGCGCATAATCGCGCAGATGGCTTGCGCGTTCCTGGGGAGGTCCGATTCCGTGGCGAGGTATCAGCGCTGGAACGCCCTGCTTGACCTGCTACCCGGCGACGGGCAGCTCACCGTGGCCGAGGCCGCCCGGGCGCTCGGTGTCTCGGAGGCCACTATCCGCCGGGACCTGGATCAGCTGGCCAAGCAGCAGCTGGTGACCAGGACCAGGGGCGGCGCCACGTCCGGGCACGTCTCCTACGACCTGCCGCTGCGGTACAAGACCGCCAGGCACGGCCCGGAGAAGCAGCGCATCGGCCGCGCGGCCGCCGCCGTGCTCACCCCCGGAGCGTCGGTGGCGCTGAACGGCGGCACCACCACCAGCGAGGTCGCCCGGGCCCTGGCCACCCGCCCCGACCTGCAGGACGGCGACGGCGCGCCGGCCGTCACGGTGGTGACAAACGCGATGAACATCGCCAACGAGCTCGCCGTCCGCCAGCACATCAAGATCGTGGTGACCGGCGGGGTGACCCGCGGCCAGTCCTACGAGCTGATCGGCCCGCTCGCCTCGCTCGTCCTGGCCGAACTGACCCTCGACTGGGCCATCCTCGGCGTGGACGCGCTAGACCCGAGGACCGGCGCGACCGCCCATCACGAGGGCGAGGCCAGCATCAACCACCTCATGGCCACCCGCGCGGAGCAGGTGATGATCGTGACCGACAGCTCCAAGCTCGGCCAGCGCGCGTTCGCCCGGGTCTGCGCCACCGACGAGATCGACGTCATCGTCACCGACCGCGACGCCCGCCCCGACCTGCTGGCCGCGTTCACCGAGCGCGGCATCCGCGTCATCACCGCCTGACCGCCCGCCGCCGGGGAGCCTTTCCAGCCGAACGGGCTGGCTGTGCCCAGCACCACGGCTCTCGCGGGTACCGCGGTACACACGGGCATCATCGAGCTAGGGCGCCTGGCCGGCGCTGTTGTGCCGGAAGGCGGCGTTCGCCCGGCACGCAGTTCCCTGGCCTCGGTGCGCCCTCCTGTGATTCACCCATTCCGCGATCACCAACCCTGACCTATAATGCTCATATAGGGCATATATCGAACAAAAACGTGCATAGCAGATGATCGATTGGGGCGTGATGAGCTATCTGACCGACGAGATCGCCAGCCAGTCCGGGTGCTGGTCCAGGGCGATCGAGATGGCGGGTTCGGCGGGGACCGCGCTGCCCGGGCCGGGGGAGCGGGTGGCCGCGATCGGCTGTGGCTCGTCGCTCAACGTCGCGCGCTGCTACGCGGCCCTGCGCGAGTCCGCGGGCCAGGGCGAGACCGACGCCTTCCCCGCGTCGGAGGCGCCCGCCGCCCGGCGGTACGACCGCCTGGTGTACATCTCCCGCACCGGCACCACCACCGAGGTGCTCGACGCCCTGCGCGCCGCGCCGCGGGACGCCCCGGCGACCGCCATCACCGCCGAGGCGGACGCGCCGCTCGCCCGCGAGGCCCGTCACGTGGTCCTGCTCGACTTCGCCGATGAGCGCTCGGTCGTCTCCAGCCGGTTCATCACCAGCTCGATCGTGCTGCTCCGGGCGCAGCTCGGGACAGACGTCCGGTCCCTGCCGGCTGAGGCCGAGCGTGAGGTGGCCCGCCGGTTGCCGCCGGAATTGGCCGAACGGGCCGAGTTCACGTTCCTCGGATGCGGCTGGGCCGCCCCGGTGGCCGACGAAGCGGCGCTGAAGCTACGCGAGGCCTCGCGTACCTGGGCCGAGTCGTATCCGGCGATGGAATACCGGCACGGCCCGATCAGCGTCAGCGACGAGAACACTGTGGTGTGGGCGCTCGGCGAGGTGCCGTCGGACCTGCTCGCCGACGCCGGCCGCACCGGGGCCACCGTGATCGCATCGGACGTCGACCCGCTCGTCGCGCTGATCGGGGCGCAGCGGCTCGCCGCCGCGCTCGCCGAGCGGAAGGGCATCGATCCGGACCAGCCCCGCGCCCTGTCGCGGTCTGTCATCCTCACTGGATGAGCCTGCCCCCGTCTGGTGCGCTGTCCGGCGGCCGCGTGGTCACGCCGGACGGCGTGCTGAGCCCCGGCTGGATCCGGCTGGCCGGGAGCCGTATCGATGCGGTGGGCCTGGGCGAGCCGCCCGGGCCGACCAGGCTTCCGCTCACCGACCTGGGCGGCGCCTGGGTCCTGCCGGGATTCGTCGACATGCATGTGCACGGCGGCGGGGGCACGTCGTTCACCGAGGGAACGGCCGAGGATGCCAGGCGCGCCGCGGCGTTTCACCGCCGGAACGGCAGCACCACCATGCTGGCCAGCCTGGTCACCGCGCCACTGGCCGACCTGGAGGCCCGGGCCGCGATGCTGGCCGGCCTGGCCGCCGAGGGCGTCATCGCCGGCCTCCACCTGGAGGGGCCGTTTCTCGCCGCGGCCAGGTGCGGCGCCCAGGATCCGCGGCACATGATCGCGCCGGACGTCGCCGCCTTCGCCTCGCTGCACGCGGCGGCCGCCGGGCACCTGCGCGTCATCACCCTGGCCCCCGAACTCCCCGGCGCCACCGACCTGATCACGGCGGCGGTCCAGGCCGGGGTCATCGCCGCGGTCGGCCATACCGACGCCACCGCGGATGTCACCTCGGCGGCCGTCGACGCCGGCGCGAGCCACGCCACGCACCTGTTCAACGGCATGCGCCCGCTGCATCACCGCGAGCCGGGCCCGGTCGGCGCGCTGCTCGACCGGGACGAGGTCAGCTGCGAGGTGATCGCCGACGGCGTGCACCTGCACGACACCGCGATCCGCCTGGTGGCCCGGGCGGCAGGCCCCGGGCGGCTGGTCCTGATCACCGACGCGATGGCGGCGGCCGGGATGCCGGATGGCCGTTACCGGCTCGGTTCGATGTGGGTCGACGTGGCCGGGGGAGTGGCGCGCCTCGCCGCCGGTACCGGGCCTGGCGCCGGTACCGGGCCTGGCGCCGGTGCCGGGCCCCGCGTGTCCGGTGCGATCGCCGGCTCGACCGCCACCATGGCTAGCGTCGTCCGCCATGCCGTCGCGGCCGGCCTGCCGGTCACCGACGTGGCCGCTGCGGCCAGCACCAATCCGGCCCGCGTGCTCGGCCTGGCCGGCCGTACCGGCGCCCTGTGCCCGGGCCTGGACGCGGACCTCGTAGTCTGCGACGAGGCGTTCGGGCTGCGTGCGGTGATGCGGCGCGGCGAGTGGGTCACCCGTTCCCGCGAACCGAACCGGTGAGCCGCCCGTCCACCGCGCTGACCTCGCACACCACGGTGCGCTGGTCGGCTTGCCAGGCGGCCCGGTTCGGGTAGACGAATTCCTGGGTCAGGCCGGCCGTCGCGAGCTGCGGGTTGATGTAGCTGCCGAACCGGCTGGCGCAGCCGTTGTCCGCGTCCACCCGCACCACGGCCAGCACCCCCGCGGCCACCCCGACCAGGGCGATGACGCCGAGGATGATGCCGACCACCGCAAGCGGGCTGACATCCCGGCTGACCTCCTCGGCGTCCCAGTCCCCGGTTTCCTCGGCTGACCCCGTCCCGGCCGGGGCGGCCCCGGCTGACGCGGCATCCGCCGGCCCGGCCGGCACTCTTTCTTCCTCCGCCGGCCCGGCCTGCGGGGGAACTACCTCGGCTGGTATGACCCCGGCCGGAGCAGCCTTCCCTTCAGTCTCGTCAGCCGCCTGGACCGGTGCCGCTCCGGCCGTCTCCGTCCCGGACATCTCCGCTCCGGCCGTCTCCGTCTCTGACGTCTCGGTCCCGGACGTTTCCGCCTCGGCTGCCTGCGGCTCCGCGAGCTCCGCCCCGGCCCGCCCGGCCTTCGCCGGTTCGCCGGGAAGCCCCTCGTTTACCCCCGTCGGCGCAACCATCCGCCCTCCATCACGCGCAGTGTCCGCCACGGCCGGCCCCCGCTATGCCGGCACTCTGGTCGGACGGCGCACGACCAAGATCACGAAGTGCGCCTAGCCCGTCTACTTCCCATGTATTTAATAACGACACATCGGGCGAAAAGTCGCCAGGGATGCCCCTATCCGTCCCGGCTGGCCAGCACCGGCCCACTCCCTGCCGCCGCGCCGGTTCGACTCCGTGGCGGCAGTAACCTAGGCGCGTGCGGCTGACGGAATTCTGGGATCGGATGAACGCGCAGTTCGGTGAGG
>WNGR01003516.1_pt1 | contig 17082 bp, 19 predicted proteins | sample 5407581 | NCBI WGS metagenome assembly WNGR01 (sample SAMN13153383, study PRJNA577476) | soil metagenome | isolation source: 80 cm soil or saprolite under Garry oak tree replicate 2 | place: USA:California | collected 2016-06-15 | reverse complement strand
CGCCAGAATGAACCCGAATTAGTTTTCAAAGGCGAATACTTTCTTCGTATCAATCGTTAGTCCTAATACCTGCGACTCCAGTTCTGACTTCCCTTCAATGCGCGAGACATTACGAGAACTTGCCAATCAGTGTCTTCCAGGTGGTATGAACTGGAGATAGATCATTGCAGCTTTCCAGATAATCTCCTATATGATCAGGATGGCAACATTTGGATCAAAGGAGAAGAAGGCGGAGAGGTGACCATTGGAATGACAAGTCTCCTTTCAGCCATCGCGGGAAAAGTCACATCCGCACGCCTACGGCCCATCGGGTCAATAATAGAGCGCGGCAGAAGCCTAGGTACACTCGAAAGCCTGAAATTCGTTGGTCCGATTCCATCGCCCCTCTCAGGCATTGTAGCAGCCGCAAACAGTGATGTCGTCAAGCGGCCGAAGCTGCTGAACGACGCGCCGTACGCTGAAGGATGGATTGCCAAGTTGAAACCACTGGATTTGCAGGCGGAGAGAGTTTTCCTCTCACGAGCGATGGATGCAACCGAGACTCTCAAGAAGAAGATCGCTGAATTTCACGCTCGATGTTTCAAAGCTTTTCCCGACCATGAAATGTATGAGATAGGGACCGAATGTTCTGCAGTTCTTGTCCATCTAAACGAGCTTCTCGCGACAGCTTCGGTCGGAGATGTTGTTCATCTCGTGACTGATGACCCAACGTCATATGTGGAGATGGTAAGGTGGACTGATCAGTCCGGCCACGAGCTCATCGACTGGCGACCGGAGGGAAACCTCTTCCACTTCATCGTTCGGAAAAACCATTGAGAACGATTCCCAGAAAAGAGGAAGGAAAGAGGAGGTTTGGTCGATCGTCTTATGCTGGGACGGGTTGTGCCAGCGTCGGGCTTGGCTTTTCGATGGGGTTTCGGACTAGGTTTCCCCATTCAGTCCAAGACCCATCGTAGTTTCGCACGTTAGGATAGCCGAGGAGGTACTTTAGCACGAACCAAGTGAACGAGGACCTCTCGCCAATGCGGCAGTAGGTGACGATATCCCTGCTGGAGATGATTCCCTTGTCTTCGTAGAGCTTCTTCAACTCCTCTGGGCTCTTGAACGTCCCATCTTCACGGACTGCTTGGGACCATGGAATATTGATCGCGCCCGGAATATGCCCTCCACGTTGTGCGTGCTCTGTAGGGTATTCTGGCGGGGCTAGGACTTCACCGGTGAACTCTTTCGGTCCCCTGACGTCGACCAGTCTCGCGTTGGGTTTTTGGTAGAGGTCGAGGGCTTGTTTGAAGTAGACTCTAACGGTCTCGTCGGGTCCTGATGCTTTGAAGCTGGTGTTTGGGTAGCTGGGGATGTCTTTGGTCAGTGGCTTGTCTTCGTCGATCCATTTTTTTCGTCCACCGTTCATCAGTACGACGTTTTTGACGCCGTAGTATTGTAGGTCCCAGAAAGCGTAGGCAGCGAACCAGTTGTTGAAGTCGCCGTAGAGTACTACCGTCGTGTCAGGTGCAATTCCTGATCTGGCGAATAGTTGTTCTAGTTGTTGTTTGGATAGGATGTCTCTTTCGAGGGGGTGGTTGAGGTCCTTTTTCCAGTCGAAGAGGACCGCGCCGGGTACGTGTCCCAGCTGGTAGTTGGCAACCGGGTCATAGTCAACCTCTACAATCCTGACTTTGGGGTCGTTGAGGTGTTCTTGGACCCAATCGCTGCTTACCAATACTTCGGGGTGTGCGTATGACATACGTCATCTAGCTCGCGCGTCATAACGTATGTCATATTAATGCCTTCCTTGCTCCATTCCCCAGAGAATATTTCGCCCAATCCTATGACACTGCCTATGCTGAGCAGATGTCAAAACCACTATTCGGATCAACTTCTTGGAAACGTTTCTTGAAATCCGATCCTTTGAAGCTGGCAGTTGAATCAGCTATCAGAAACAATTCCTGAAACCATTATCAAATTGGATCTTGAAACGATTTCGAAATCGTTCTAGAACTGATCCAGAAACTGTGCTTGATCTCGTCCTGAAACCGGTAGTGAATCTGTACCGTGATTTTTCATAGGGGCCCGGGGCCTAGTCAGGTCTCGCGCCGCGCTCTTCAGGAGGACTATATTGGGACTTCAATCATCAACTTCTCAAGAAGTTCCTTGTACCGGTTCCGGATGGTAACCTCGGTCACGTTCGCGATCTCCGCAATTTCCCGCTGGGTCTTCCGCTCATTCGTCAACACCGTGGCAATGTACGTGGACGCCGCCGCTATCCCTGCTGGACCTCGCCCGCTGGTCAGTTTCATCTGCCGCGCGATCTCCAGAATCCGAATAGCAATTCCCTCAGCCTTCCCTGAAATCGTTAGCTTGTTCGAAAACCGAGCCGCATAGTTCCTGTTCGCAGAAGGCGGCACAAACATCCCCAGCTCACGCAGCATGAACCGATAGCTCCGACCAATATCCTTCTTGTTCAGCGTCGACACGCTAGCAATCTCATCTAGGGTCCGCGGAATGCCGCACTGACGGCATGACATGTAGATTGCCGCCGCGGTCACATTGTGAATTGATCTCCCTCGGATAAGGCGCCGCTTAATCGCACGGCGATAAATCACAGACGCAGTCTCGAGAATAGTCTTCGGTAGCGAGAGAGCCGACGACAGCTTGCTCAGCTCCGACAAAGCCACAGCCAAGTTCCGCTCTGTCGCGTCCGACACACGGACACGTCGTTGCCACTTACGCAGCTTGTAAAGCTCGATCCTTTGATCCGCCGAGACACCTTTCGTCCCGGTTGGACGATCGCGCCAGTCGATGATCGTAGAGAGGCCCTTGTCATGAATAGTGTATGTCATCGGCGCACCGGTGCGCGCTCTTTTCGCGCGCTGCTCATCATCGAATGCACGCCATTCCGGCCGCGTGTCCGCAATCTTTTCCTGGACAACATATCCGCAGGCCATACAGACAACCTCGGCCGCGTCGTAATCTCTCATGAGCCGAGAGCCCCCGCATTCCGGACACAGCCGTATCCTCCGCGAGCTGCTTTCAGGCCTCCGCTCTAGCGTCTGGCCTACTTCTTCAACCAATTCTTTCTTATCCCCTAATTATCCTCTAAAAGGTACAAAACCCTGCCAGCGAACCCTTCACCAGCAACCTCTGGCTTGACAGAGACATATGGACTCTTCACAGGACCGAGAATACTGTTGACAGTCCCGATTCTCTTGATCTTGTAGTCGACCACTCGGGCGCGCTCTGCTGGCACTGGTGGCTGTTCGAGCCGAACAATCAGGTTACCGCTCTTAGACATGTGCAGAACTTTGCCAAGCCGTCTTAATCCCGCACCTGGCACACTCCAATGAAAGGCGAAAAATGCCAAATCGCGTATATAAACATTGATTGGACGAGAAAGACTTCTAATTCAGCCAAGCGATACTATTACAACAACAAGACCGCCGGTGAGAAATTGATCCGCGAAGTCCAACTCTCCAACTTCATGTCCTACAAGAACACCAGCATCCCACTCCGGCCAGGCCTAAACCTGATCATCGGACCGAACGGCGCAGGAAAATCTTCCATACTGCTGGCAATCTCCGTCGTCTTAGGTCAAGCGTATACCGAGCGAGCGAAAAAACTCAGCGAGCTTATACGCTGGAACGAGCAAGAAGCCCGGATATCACTCCTACTGGACAATGAAGCGCCGAAAGGCGCAAGACCGTTTCCACAAGCCAGATCAGACAAGGTCCTCCTGACCAGAGTTCTGAAGAGGTCTGGAGACTACCATTATTTGCTCAACAACAAACCCATCAGCAAGACCAGCCTAATCGAAGGATTATCCAGAATCGGACTCAACCCTAACAACATGCTGGTCATAATGCACCAGCTTATGGTCGGGCGATTCGGCTCAGTCAGCCCAGTAGACAAACTACTACTCTTGGAGGATGCCGTAGGGTTTGGAGCCTATCGTCGAGAAGTACTCGAAGCATCTTCTCGTCTGCAGAAACTCACGACAGAACGCGAGACAATGTCCTCGGTCCTAGAGGGCACGAAGGAGACCTACTTGCACTGGCAGCGTGAATACGAGAAGTACGAGCTGAAGAGGAAACTTGAAGATCAGTACAAGGACCTCCAGAGAGAACTAATCTGGAGACGCATCATTAGAAGAGAGTCCTCACAAGAGAGGGTCAAGGACCGCATCTCCTCCTTGCACGGCAAGATAGCTGAGACGAGAGAAGAGTTTGAGACATCCCACAAGCAACACCAGCAAGTCCTGGTCGACCTTGCAAGTGACTCAGAGCAATTGGAATCGCTCAGGGCGGAGCATCTGAAGCTTGAGCATGGCCGCGGCCTTCGAGCAGGAGCAACGGAGTGGATTGCTAGATTCACAAATCTGCTAAAGTCACAACAGGATGTTTTGACCGCTCTCCAGCAGAGAACTCACGATGTGAGCTTGACAAAGGAGAACGACCAGCTTACTCATGCGTTGTCGGATCTAATCAAGGAACAGGAAAAAATATCGTATGCTGCGAAGACCGCCGACCAAGACTTCGAGAAAGTTCGCGCAGGCATTACCGAACTCGTTTCACAGCTCGGCAAGAATACCGACCTACTCATAGAATCCAGAGTCAAGAAAGAGGTCAGCAACTTCAAACTCGCTTTGATGGAGCAGGAGGTCCAAGAACTCGAGGTCCAGTTGCGAATTGGCCAAGAGGAAATAGAGCCTCTTAGAACGCAGGCCTCTCAGTTCGGACCAGTTTTCGAGAATCCCAGAGACCTACAACAAATCTCACTAGACGTAGCCTCCGTCCAAGAACGATTACGCCCGCTCGCACATGTTTCGGCCGAAGTTGAAAAGATGTACAAGAACTATGGAGAGCTCTATGAAGGTCTAAAGAAAAAAGCCGAAGTTGTAGAACAGAATAGGTCCGAGGTTCTTGGCGAACTGAGAGAACGTTTCGATCGATGGAAAACGGTCATGGACAAGCTGCTGGAGGAACTCTCCACAAGGTACAATGCATTGTTGTCCGAGGTGGAATCGAGGGGACGAATCGTCATCAAGGCCTCCAAGGACATTGAGAAAGCAGGTCTTGAACTCTACGCGGGGTTCAAGGGAAACGAGCCAGTTTCGCTAGATGGTCTAGCACCAAGCGGCGGCGAACGGACGGTCGCGCTGGTCGCATTTCTCCTCTCACTACAACAATTCATCTCATCTCCGTTCAGAGCAATCGATGAGTTCGACGTTCACATGGACCCGCGAAACAGGGAAACAGTGTCCAAGCTCATCCTCGCCGCGGCCAAAGCAACCGATTCTAGTCAGTACATTGCGATCACACCAGGACAGGTCACTATCCCGGGAGAAGAAAACGTCCATGTGATCGTCGTCCAGAATATCGAGGGCAGTTCTATGGTCAGGGAGCTAGCACAGCCATGATGGAGAAAGTCGCTCGATCGTCTGGGAAACGGGAATTGGAAGAACTAATTCAGACGTGCGTCTCGATTGAGAACCGTAGATTCAGTCCATTTCTACTGGACATTTCTGAGGCTCTGAGCATTATCCGGCGTCACTCGAACAAGTTGCGGACGCTCGAAGATCATCTGCTCGATATGCGTGCGATTACGAGCGTTGCTAGAGTTGTGGGATTGCAGAGTGCGGACCTCAGATTCCAGTCCAGCGCCCTCTATGTCGATCCTAGTATGGTAAAGGAGAAGCTCGATTCGCTATCGAGAGAACAACTGGCCGAGTTTCTCCTGCTCTCATGGCATCCGATCGTAGAGTTGGAACAACTAACGCTAGCGTCAACCAAGGAAGCAAAGGATTTTTGGGAGAAAATGCTCTCGTTCTTCGAGCGAAGAAAGAGACTCCACCTCGGACCCTTCGTTATGCCTGAGACAGCTGATCTAGGTGAGCTTGCCCGGATGCGCGTACTGGATGAGAAAGCGTATACAACAAGAATGCGAGACCTTTGGAAAGAGCTCAAGGAGACAGCTGGCGAAGACCAAAGAGTAGACTACTGGGACTTCATCGGAGGATCCGACTTTGCTCAGACCATTATCCGAGCACAACTTGTCAGTTTTCTTGTGAGCTACGGATATGCGAACTTGCTACGAACAGGGAACCGGATGTTTCTAGTCCCGAAAGCAAATCCCGATCCTCACCTTGAAGGGTCGCCGCTCAGCTTTCCGATCCCGATCACAAAGGAGGTTCTCGTACGGGCGAAGTGAAGAACGAACCGGCCTACTACAATGAAAAGGTCAAGCGGGCAGCACACATGCTCTTCTTCAAACGGGGAAGAGTACCTGGTGCAAGATCCTGGGAGTTGAAAACAGGCCTCGGAAAGGGCTACGCAAAAGTCCTCGAACAGCTAGATGAAAGTTTGAAAGACTTGGACCTTGAAGTCAAGAAAGTTGAGCCTCAGACACTGTCTGATTACACACCAAGCCCAGACGATGGGGAAGAAGAATCGCGCTATTTCGTTCGTCTCAAAGGGACACTGGCCCCTAAGGAAGCAAGATTGTGCGGCTGGCGAATCGACAATCTCGCAGCCCTTGCCGCGTCATTGGCGCTTGTAGTATCCAAACAGGGGAAGAGCGAGAGGAAAGAGATTGAGGCTGTCATCGGGAATAAGGCCGGGCGCTGGAGAGCGCTGACTCTAATGGACACTTTCCTCCGATCCGGTTACCTAGAGGAAGACGAGGAAGGACTTGTCAAGCTTGGTTGGCGGACGCGCGCGGAGCTCGATCTTCCGAGTCTAATGATGCTACTTGCTGAATCAAAGGGGCCATCCACAGAGAACATAGAGCCTGTGGATGAGGATCAGGCATCGATGGATGGCTGAAGACTCTCAAGATACTTCTTTCCTTGAGGCACAGCCGCTGCACACAACTTGTCAAACGGTAGAATCTTCTCGTCCCACTCGGAGATTTCTTCGGGGTGGAGTTTCAAGAATCCTTTGTCTTCGCTGACTCTTCCCCATACAAGCATGTAGCGGCGATCTGTGTAGCCACCGGTTGGGATCCCAGTTATGTGGTTGAACAAAACTCCAACTCGAGCGCCCATCATTGTTTGGGGAGCGATTGGTTTTTTCAGAAGAATCTCGCCGTTCTCTGAAAGCAGAAAATCGGTTGCGACACTGAAGGGGAAGCCATCCTTGTCGATCCACGTGACTATACCATATCTAAACCGCGAGAGTCTATCAGGATCGACGAGTTCTAGAGCGGTCAAAGGCTGATTGTCTCCGGAGCTTTGGAAGTATCTCCGTTCTTCCATGCGAGAATCTTCTTTGGTTCTACTTCTACTACGATTCTTTTCCAGAACCACGCGAACTGCTCCCTGGCGGCTAGGAATCCGTCAATGTAAGGCTCCTTCTTGCGCCACATGGGCAAATAGCGTTCCCATCCGTGGTCGAGGTCAGAATCTTCGATCTTGGCAATGCCTTGGACGAGGACTACGTGCTTCTCAACTCCACTTCCTTCGGGATTAGAGAAGAGTAGGGAGACCTTCGGGTTTTTTTTCATGTGCTCAATCTTGCGAGAGAACAGTATACTGGATGTAACCGTGAACCTGGCCGAGTTATGGTCGTAGAAGAACAATAGAGGGAATGTGACTGGTTTCCCGTTGTCAATGGATGTGAATTCGCAGATCAGGTAACGCTCGAAGACGTCTTGAACCCAACTGGGAGCCTGCAATACACCATTCTACCTTGCGTTAACGGCTTTGCGAGCTGCTTGGCTATAAGACCGCCGATTAGATTGTTTATGCTTCTTTCGGGATCTGTCTGAGGAATTCCTTAGGGTACTGCTTCGAATTCAGCAGCGAGAGGAACTCGCCCTTCTTGATTGATGCTCTCGCGGATTCTAGCTCCTGTCTCTGAGCGAGATGATCGTGGACCTTTGCCTTTGCCAATACGTCCAAGACCTTGCCTTCGTAGAACGGTTCTAGGTCTTTGCCTTGGCAGACGGCGCAGTTGCAGCTCGTAGAGTTTCCCCTGATCTCTTCGTAGTCTCTCTTTTTCAAAGCTCCCCAGCCTTTTCGATCGAAAACATTGATCACCTCTTTCGTAAGTGGCGTTGGTGGGGGTGGGACGATCCATCGGGAGAAGCTGTCAATGCTGAACATTGGCAGGATCATTCCTTGGCTGCAAGGCATCGGGCTCCGTCCGAGCCGGATCTTAGGAGGGACTTGGAAGGCGTGTAGCCAGACCTCAGGTCTTCTCTTCTTGAATTCCTCCATGACGCGTAGAGCGTGGTAGTGGAATCCGCCTTTGAGATCAAGTCCGATCTGTGCAGACTCGTGCTTTTCGATTATTTTGACCAGTTCTGCTGCGACTTCCTTGTTGTCTGTGGCTTGTATTATTGGCATCAACGGCTTTTCGACGCCGCGCTCTTCCATCCAGCGCTCCGCGAAACGTAACTGTGCATCGAATTCATCGGGACTCATATCGCTCGCGTGTTGAACAGTAATGATATCGAGGCCTGCAAGGTACTGCAAGTCCAAGATCGTTTTCAAGTCCTGAGTCTCTTTAACCACTGCTCCGCCTTTGAAGGCGAGGTACAGGAGACGGACAGCGTCTGGGCTAGTTTCTTTTGACAGAAATCTTGCCGTTGACTTTAGCGCTTCTTCCTGGGTGAGAATTCTCTTGAGCGTGTCTGGAGGGGCAAGTCGGGCGAGAACGGCAACCTCTCCAGGTAATGGGTCTTTGACTCCTGCTGGTTTGAGCGCGTTTCTCTCAGGACTGATGGGGAATCGGTTTGGAAGAGGAATCCGTTGCTGTCCGATCCTTAGCTCGGACTGAGTTGCGCTGGTTTTTGAGTCGACTTTGATCTGGGCGAGCTGGACTGTAGACATTAGAGGAGGAGAATGTCATGGGGAGTAAAAAGAGGCTTCGATCGCCAAACGACACTAGTAGCCCTGGTCGTTTGACTCGGTCGCTTCTTCCGCCGGTTCCGCAACCGTTTCGCTCGGTTCTGCAACCGCTTCACTCGGTTCGACAACTTGTTCGCTTGGAGCTGTTTCCTCCGCTTTCTCCTCGGGTTGCGGCTCGGGTGCCTTCGCGGCTTTCTTCCACGGAAACCGGAACAACGAATGATGAGGTTTTCCAGCCTCAGTTAGAGATTGGTTGGGGCTTTGGCCAACCAGCTTGGCTTTGAAAGCATTCAACTCCACTGATAGAAGGTGTCTTCTGATCAGGAACATCATCGTAAAGATTCCCGCAGCGAACACCGTTGCGTTGACGATGATTGACAGATCGATTCTCGTGATGGGAACTTGGAGAATAAAGTAGAATTGTGCGACCGCGTAGACCGAGCCGAACGCAAACACTAGGAAGGGTAGAACTTGGCTCCAGCGCCGGTCCGAGCGCGTAACCGTTTTTCTCGCAAATGTCTGCATAGCACCGATAACGGAAACTAACATCAGACTGCTGTCGGCGAGGGGGTTCGATGGCTGGTTTTGCGTGATGTATCCAATCGCCAACGTTGTCGCTCGGTATAACAGGTAGCCCCAGAGAACCAGAAATGTTCCTCCCGCGAAAACCGCCGCTTGCGGTTTCTTCTGCACGATAACCCTCCATCCCCAGAGTGCGGTGAAGAAGTAGGTTGCGAGGAGGAGTACTGTCACAATCATTGTCCAGATGAGTATCTTGTCAGTCGCACCCTGAACGTTCCGGTACGTGGAGCTTAGCCAGTTCGAGATTGCCCATACGCCATATGTTAGGGGAGCGATTGGGAGGAATAGTGTTGAGATTCCGAGAGTCCTCATAATCCTCTTCGCGTGTCCCTCGCCGGTCAGTCCTCTCTCTACTTTGACCAGGAGCTGGGAAACTGGTGTGGCGATGAAGTATGCTTGTAGGAGAATCCATGTGTAGAAGATTACGATAAACGCGGGGAATATGGGGAGAGCTTCCACGGTTCCGGCTTGTTGAATCCAGTATGCGATGCCAGCGATCATAGGTGCGTACGCTAGAGCGAGGATGATGATGCGTCTCGTCATTCTTGAGAACAGAATCGTGGCTCTGAATTTCTCGAGCAGAGCGAGCGGCGTTAGAACCAGGTATACTCCAGTGGTGCTGGCGCCGGCGATGAAGATGAGGGTCCACGCTTGTGCAAAGCCAAGATTCGCGCCGACATACGCGGTTGCGAATAGGAAGGACATGAGGACAGTGAAGATCAATGTGTGTCCGCGGACGCCGGGAGAAAGGAGCAGCCTGATTGAACTGGGCAGATAGAATCGAGATTTCTGCTCCGGTATGGTCAAATGCTTGTTCTCGCCAGGCTAACCTAGGCTACTGGTCTGCGGGATGAGGCCTAATCATTTCGATGATACCGGGCCTTTGCGTGGCTCGTAACTGAACCAATCCCATCCGGTAACCAAGTCGCGAAGATTCAGGCCTGATGGTCGTTGTAGTCTTTGTTCGGCTCGTCCAAGAGGTTATATGGAGTTCCTCAAGTCGCAGTTCAAAGGTCTCCGGAAATGGTTGAAGCTCACTATCATCCGAAAGGCGAGATGAAAAGGCATGTTCGCGCTTTCATCTATGTAGCCGCGGTTCTAGGAAAAGAGTCGAAGGTTGCGGACGCTTTGTTCAAGCTCGCCGAGGTCAAAGAGGTTCATGTGATCCCTGGCCGACACGATATCATGGCCGTTGTCGAAGTTCAGAGAAAACTTCTAGAGCCTGACGCACAGAGCATCTACTGGTTCATTCTTGAACGTATCAAGACGATCGGGGATGTCACGGACACAGAGACCTTGATTCCAATCGTGTCAGCTTCGAAATGGTCCGATTAGCCACTCGACCACACATGTGACGCGAGGGTCAGTCGCTAAGACCCCCTATTTTTCCTCGAACAGTTCCTGTCTGGCATTGAGAATGGGTGAGACAGAACGGTCAAAGCACAGTCCGGGGTTATATCGATCGGGAATTATCCGTGTTTACAGCACGAATTATCCCGTGTTCTAGACGTACTTGTTCAAATCACGAATCAGGGCTTGTTTCGGGCGAGTCTGAGAAGATTTTCGCTTGATGGGTTTGCGCCGGGTTGTCAGAAAGCACTCAAAATGGTCTAGCCTCGTTCCACTAGGGCTTGGTTCTTTTGTTGAGAGCTGTTAGTCTCGGTTTCGAGATCTGGGGCTACCGGATCAGGATGAGCAGGATCCGGCTAGCTAGGACGGCTTCAATAAAGGCGTCCCTGGGATCAGTCGCGTTCGACACTTGAGGCTGGGAGATAGTTGTCTGTCTACCTTCCATAAGGTATCAATGCGAATGTTGCCTATGCTCATGATAAAAGGGGCACCGACGGTTTCCACCTAATTACCTCAGTTTTCTCCTACGGATTCTGTTTGGAACCGGAAGAAGATCATGGATTCCACAAACCTAGATCATGCTACGTTGTGCATTCCCCTGGCTAGTTTCGGTTTCAGTGGAGATGCATTTCTTCATCTGGGCGAGGTGCCCTCTGTGCAGGTCAGTCCACATCATTGGCGTGTTTCCGATTCTCATCGGAAAGGCTCAATCCTTGGAACGCCGATCAACATGTCTCCCCAGCGGTATATTGGGTTTAGCGGCGACACTCAACAGCGGACTGACAAAGCCTTAATGGATCAAGGATTAGAAATCGGCAAATCTTCACGGCGTTTGGATCCATTGCAGAATCCGAAATATGTGGCACCCAGCTGGGACGAAGTCTATGGAATGCTGGTAGACCTTGCAAGCGAGATTCGGCTGTCGGGGTACAATCCCCAGGTCATCGTCGGAGTCTCAAGAGGAGGCTGGCCTCCCGCTAGGGTCATGAGCGACCTTCTTGAGAATCCAAATCTTGCCAACATGAAAGTAGAGTTCTACAAGAACATCGGAGTGACAGCGAAAAGGCCGAAGATCACTCAGCCTGTCACCTCGGAGGTTTCTGGGAAGCGCGTACTTGTAGTGGACGATGTTGCTGATTCAGGACACAGCCTCCGCGTTGCGTTCAAACATCTAGCTAGAAAGGGCGCACGGGAGATCAGGGTCTGTACACTGTATTTGAAGCCGAAGAGCGTTTTCAAACCAAACCATTATGCTAGAACAACCTCGAAGTGGGTGATCTTTCCCTGGGAAAGATTGGAGGCGATCAACCTCATCAAACGGAACCTCCGGTCAGACGGACGAACATACGAGATAATTCGGGAGCTGAAAGGCAGTGGATTGAGTGGTCCGCTCATTCGAAAACTCCTGGCGCTAGACCAATGATAACTGAGAAAATTGGCTCATATTCCCTGTTTGTCCAAGGATTCAGAGACGCTAGGGTAACGGACTCAGAGAAAGTCTTGAGGGAATTGAGAGGATCGTTTCAGGGAGTTGATCTTCAGCTCTTGCGCGCCGATAGAGTGGCTGGGAAGGAACAAATTATTTTTGCGGCAAGGAATGCAATTGACTCCTTCCAAAGCAAGGATCGAAGAGCGAAACACCTCTCAATGGAGTTCCTCCTGTTCGCCTCGGGTGAGCACCAGATCATCGAAGCGATCAAGCTTATCGGCGTAACCGCGTCTAGCAGGGAACTCGCTCTTGTGGGGCTTTCCGAAACCAGTCTCGATGCGAGCCCGTTGAGTAACAGGGCAATGGAATCCGTCAAGGGAACACCTGACGATACAGTCTTGCAGATTAAGACCAAGAAAAAAGTGGAAGATCTGAAGAGAGCCTACAATATTCCCGACAAAGAACTGAATGCTTCGAAGATGCCGAGTGAGGAAGACAACAACGTATTGAAGAGATTGATCATCGAGCGCTCTGCGCTTTTGGCACTAGAGAACTAGGATACTCTCTTCTCGCGTTCTATCCCCAGTATACCGTTAGGTCGGATGACCGCAATTCCAGCCACCCTGCCAATGATTTCGACCAGGACGATCTTTCCCGGGTCTCGCAGGTCAACCTTTCTGGGAATCTTCGCTGCAATCGCGTCAATGACCTCCTTTGAAGAAACATCACTCCGGCGCTTCTCGATGGACACCCGAAACGTTTCACCGTCTCGAATCGCCCTAGACCTCTCAGAAACCGCATTCCCGATAGCCTCAATCTCGCAGGGTACAACTTTCTGAACCGGTTTGACCTTGAGAACGTACCGAAACTCCCAAGGCTTCTCCTTCAGGATCGACCGAAGATTCTGTATCACTTTGAGTGGGTCAAGGGACGTCTTAGCGACAGTAAGGCCGCTTACGGGGGTATAGCTGGTTTCAGCTGAACGATCCCCAAGCTCGCCAATCAGATAGACCAGTTCCGAGTTTGCCTCCCGTTCATTGCCTCTAGCACTAGACACGAGCAGGTTGAAGTCGTCAAGCAATCTGAATCAATCTCGATGTTCGACTTTTGTCTTGAGAGCCATTACGATCTCTTGTCGGCTAACAGCTCCTTCTCGCAGAATATCGACATGTTTGCCCATTACTCTGACGACCGTTGACTCCGGACTCTTGGAGAGGGACCCTCCGTCCAGAACGAGATCGACCTTGCCGTCAAAGGTTTTCAATGCTTCTTCCACCAGTCTCACAGACGGAGCCCCTGAAATGTTTGCGCTTGTACCTACCAGGGATCCTCCACACATCGCGACGAAGTCCAACGTATCCTTTCGTCTAGGGACCCTAAGTCCAACCATGCGGTCGCTACCAACTATCGGAAGAGGGAATTCTGTTCTCGACGAGACTACGATAGTCAGGGGACCGGGCCAAAATCGCAAGGCAAGCGTTTCGGCGTCGCCTTCGACTTCGCCTAATTCCTTTGCCTTCTCAATTGAGCCAACGAGCACAGGGAAGTTCCCCTTGCTTCTTCTCTTCACATCTGACACCTTCTTGACCGCTTCCTTATCGAATGGATGGCATCCAAGCCCGTACACCGTGTCCGTTGGGTAGACCACAAGTCCGCCCTTGAGTATCGTTGCCGCAGCTTCACGAATCGAATTCTCGTCAATCCTAAGAAGCTTAGTCAACGTTGATACAAACATCGAGGGCGAGTCGACTCTTATATCTCGTTAAGATGGGACGCGACCGGAATCAAAATTGGCCAATCCAACGATCATCGTTCATGGTGGAGCCGGCAACTGGCCCAAGAACAAGCACGCAATTGGCCTCGCCGGAGTTCGGGAGGCTGCTACCAGAGGATTCCAGATCCTCCAACAAGGCCTCTCCGCGATCCAAGCGGTCGAGGCTGCAGTCATAGAAATGGAAGATAATCCGATCTTCAATGCTGGCAGGGGGTCCACCCTGAACTTTGAAGGTAATGTGGAGGCCGACGCGGGAATCATGGACGGAAAGACACTGCATGGAGCAGGTGTCGCACTCTTGCATCACGTGAAAAACCCGATCAGCCTCGCAAGGATTGTCATGGAGAGAACTGACCACGCTCTTCTAGCAGGCAATACTGTCGAGAGGCTCGGGGAAGCTTATGGTCTGCCAAAGGCGAACCTAAGGATTCCAGAGCGAGTTCGTCAATGGAAACAGGCAAGACGTGAGTTGGAAAACGGGAGCATCAAATACTTTTCCAGAAACTTGAAACTCGTTCATGACAAAGGGAGGTTCTTTCTCGGGGACACAGTTGGCGCGCTCGCGATGGACCAAGGGGGAAATTTGGCTGCGGCAGATTCTACAGGAGGCGTCTCCTTGAAATTGCCAGGTAGAATTGGTGATAGCCCAATCCTTGGCGCTGGATTGTACGCTGATAACAAGCTTGGAGCTGCCACAGCAACCGGCGTTGGCGAGATAGCGATGAGGTTGGTCGTGTCTAAGGCGGCTTGCGATGCAATGCAGTCATTGACCGCACAACGTGCGGCCTCTAATACAGTTAGGCACGTGACAAGGTTGGCTGGCAGAGGACTAGGGATTCTATCTCTCGACCGAGAAGGTAGATACGGAATTGCTCACAATACTCCACACTTGTGCTGGGCCGCAGAGACCAAGGACAAAGGTCTTGTCTCGCAGATGATTGGCAGTCGCTAGACTCTATTCTCAACACTAGATGATTGCCTTTGATGTTTTTTCGCGTGTTTTTCGGAAGCCTTTTAAGAGGGTACAATTCGCGATAACCCCTAGTTTTCGGAGACGATCAAAATGTTACCCTATACCAAGGGGGAGGAATGGGGCGAAGATGAGGACTGGGGCGGCGAAGATGAATGGGGCGAAGACGACGATTGGGGCGGCGGAGATAACGGAGCCGAGGACAACTAAGAACCCGATCTAGGCAAGACCTCCAAGCGCTCGCAACTGTTTCTAGAAAGGCAGTGAACCGGTAACAGGAGTTCTATCTTCCCGTGCTGCGAAGCGTGGGGTCAATAAAGGAGCGAGAGATCAATGCAGCACTTATCCCTCAAGTTCAAAGCGCTACCCATACTCGCACTATCCTTCCTCTTCGTGATCCCTACAATCGCGTTCCAGCCAGCCCAAGCGGCCACCACAACAAGCCCCGACTTTTCTGCTCAGAGCTTCAGCAAGACCGTTGACTGGTATGATTACGTCCGCCAGTACGCCGTAGCCAATAATCTGCCTCAGCCCAATGCGAGCGAGCACGCCTACATCTATACCAACTATATCAACGTCGGCGGCTTCCAGCTCTTCTACACGGGCCTAGTGAACGCGACCCACAACGGACAGTTCGTCACCATCCCACTACAGACCTTCTTCGAACACTACAAGACCATAGGCGGCAAAGACGCGATAACCGCATCATCCTTCATAAGCCTCGTCGCCTTCAACGAATCCAACACAGATCCGTACCCGAACTCGCCTGACAAATCAGACACGGTCTACGCCAGCTTCAGCCTGGGAGTAAATCTCACCCAGATAACAGGCCACAAGTTCCCCTCCTATATCGCAAGCAGCAGCATCATCCCGCTCACCCAGACAGACGCAAATCACTGGAGCTGGGGATTGAACTACACCAACCTCAACGCGATATGGTGGAAGATCAACCCAGACCCATTCTTTCCGACAGCCGACCTTGTCCAGCCACGCGGCTTCGCCATGTACAGCCAACTGACGTTCAACTACGCACTCGCCATCGACCCAGCATCTAAAACAGCCACCCTCACCACTAGCTACACAATCGGCCGGATGACCGATCTCTACATCCTCTACCCTACACCTGCCATTCATCTGAACTCAACCGGGACTTACAACCTCAACGGTGTACTAGTCAACAACCAAAACATCTACCAGTTCCTAACCACAAAACAGCTCAAGATATCGATCGTCCTGGCTAACAAGGCAATTCTAGCCAGCAGTGTCAGCGACAAGGACGACTCCGGTGCTATCGTCGACAACGGAAATTCCACCGATGTAAGCCACACAGCGGTCACATCTGCCACAAGCGACGGCGACAAAGTCTTCAAAGCAGACTTCGGCGTCAAGCCAACGTACAAGCTCTACAACTACACCACGGATCCCACTCAAAGCGCTGCAACCACCATCAGCGCTAACGTCCGGACAGTCAACATCCACGCCTGGGCCGGCAATCCCGTCTTCTGGTTCCAGAACCGCTTCATGGGATTCCTACCACTATTCGTTGCCAACGTAGATCCAGGGCTAATCCAGCAGGCGAAGCAGGGACTTGTAGACTTCACAGTCTCAGACTATCTCTACATCATATCCTACCCAACATGGGGAGGATACAAGATCGTGCACGACCCCGACTACACCGCGTTCTACACTCCAGCAAGCAATGTTGGATTACTGACAGCGATCTTCCTGGCAGTAGCAGTCGCCGCGGGAGTTGGTGGTCTATTCGCCTTCCTATTCAGGAGACGAAGAGCTGCCGGTTTGGCCGTTAGTGGAGTTGGGACAACTGGCCCAAGCCCGACTCAGGATCCGACACCCTCGGGTCCCCTAATTCCAGGCCGATAGCCTGTACAATTCCTCTCCCTTCTTTCTCTTTCTCATTCGCTTAGGGAACAGTGAGCTAAACTTCATCTCCAAAGCTGATACCACAACGACCCGTCCTTGACAACCAACGGTTCTGCGATTGATGTTTCACACCTGACAAAGACTTACGGACCTACCGTTGCCCTCAACGACGTCACTCTATCAGTGGGCACGGGTGAAGTACGAGGCCTCCTCGGACCCAACGGGTCCGGAAAATCAAGCCTGATGAAGACAAT
>WNGR01008973.1_pt1 | contig 17083 bp, 17 predicted proteins | sample 5407581 | NCBI WGS metagenome assembly WNGR01 (sample SAMN13153383, study PRJNA577476) | soil metagenome | isolation source: 80 cm soil or saprolite under Garry oak tree replicate 2 | place: USA:California | collected 2016-06-15 | reverse complement strand
CGACCGACACCCTGCCGCGGGCGGTGCCGCTCGGCGAAGGCAGCATGTGGCCGCTGCAGCCAGAGCCGACCCCGGCGCCGGTCGCCGCTGCTCCTCCACGCCCGCCGCGTCCGCCCGCTGCGGAGGAGACCGTGCAGTGGCATGCCGAACCCGAACCGCAGTCGGCGCCGCCGGTGCCGGCTCCGCGCCAGCCCCGCCCGACCGATCCGCTCGCCGGGCTCGCGGCGGAGTTGTCGCGCACTCTTCCTTCCGAGACCCCGGCGCCGAGTCCGCGTCCAACTCGCGAGCGCGAAGCGGCACGGCAGCGCGAGCCCGTTCGCGAACGGGACGCGGCGCGCGAACGCGAACCGGTGCGGGTCCAGCAGCCGCAACCACAGCCGCACCCGGCTCCGTCCGCGGAGGCTTCGTTCGCGTCCGCCGCCGATCAGAACCTTGCCGAAATGGCGCAGCGCCTCGAGGCGGCGCTGCGCCGCCCAGCGAAGATGGACACGCGCCCCGCCGCGCCCGCGCCGAGACCTGCGCCAGTCGCCGAGCCCGCCAGCGAGGAAACCGAAGCGGTCGCGGCCAAAGCCTCGCGCGCGGCGCCGGCTGCGGAGGCGCCGGCACCGGAGCCCAAGCCGTGCGCGGCGAAGCCAAGCCCGCCCGCGAGGCAAGCCCGGCGCCGCAGAAATCCGTCTATGACAGCCTCGAACAGGAGATGGCGAGTTTGTTGGGCCGTCCGCAGAACAAATCTTGAGCACACCGCCGGTCGGCCGCTGCGTCCGTCTCGCGACGGTGGCGGTCGGTGTAGGGACGGCCCTGGGGATGGCAGCAATTCCGGCCGCCGGGCAGGACATCAGCATCAATCTCGGGCAGGGCAGCGGGCTCACTGAGCGCGTGATCCAGCTCATCGCGTTCCTGACCGTTCTCTCGCTTGCGCCCTCGATCCTGGTGATGATGACGTCATTCACTCGCATCGTGGTGGTGCTTTCGCTCCTTCGCACCGCGCTCGGCACTGCGACGGCGCCGCCCAATGCGGTGATCGTCGCGCTCGCGCTCTTCCTCACCGCCTTCGTCATGGGCCCGGCACTCCAGAATGCGTATGAGATCGGAATCCGGCCGCTGATCAACAACGAAATCAGCGTCGAACAGGCTTTCGAGCGATCCTCCGAGCCGCTCAAGACTTTCATGCAGAAGAACGTGCGCGAGAAGGACCTCGCGCTGTTCAGCGACCTTTCGCATGAGCCGCGCCCGGCAAGCCCGCAAGAACTGTCGCTACGCATCCTGGTCCCGGCCTTTATGATCTCCGAGCTCAAGCGCGCCTTCGAGATCGGGTTCCTGCTTTTCCTGCCCTTCCTGATCATCGACCTCGTGGTCGCCTCGGTGCTGATGTCGATGGGCATGATGATGCTGCCGCCGGTCGTGGTGTCGCTCCCTTTCAAGCTGATCTTCTTCGTCCTGGTCGACGGCTGGAGCCTCGTCGCTGGCAGCCTGATCCAGAGCTACGGGTAGCCGGACGACAGAAGACAGACGACGGACGACAGATAACGACGCATCTTCGTCTTCTGTCGTGCGTCATCCGTCCTCCGCTATCCCCACACCTGCCGCGCGGTTTCGACCACCAGTTCGAGCTTGCGCTTCTGGTCATCCTCGCTCAGCAGATTCCCGACCACATCGGAGGCGAAGCCGCATTGCGGGCTGATCGCGAGCTGGTCGAGGGGAATGAATTTGCTCGCCTCCTCGATCCGCCGCTTGAGCGCATCGATACTCTCGATCTCTGGCACCTTGGTGCTGATCAGGCCGAGCACGACCACCTTGCCCTTGGGCACGAAACGCAGCGGCGCAAAACTGCCCGCGCGCGGGCTGTCGTATTCGAGCAGGAAGCGGTCGTGCGGAAGCTCCGTGAACAGCCGCTCGGCGATGGCGTCATAGGCGCCTTCGCGGTGCCACATGCTGCGCTGGTTGCCACGGCACAGATGAATTCCCGCCGTCACCTCGCCCAGCCCCGCGACGACTTGCGCCTCGGCTTCGAGCGAGCGGGAGAAATTCTCCATCGGGTCCTCCCCGCGCGCATGCATCTCTGCGAGCGAGGGCGGATCGACATAGGCGGTGAATCCTGGGGCGTCGATATGAATGTAGCGGCAGCCGGCCTCGATCAGGCTCTCGACGATCGCACGTTCGATCGCGACCACGTCGGCGATGAAGTCGCCGACGCTGTTGTAGACCGCGGTCGAAGCCTGATGATCGAAGCGCTGCGTGATGCGGTCGGGACCGATCAGCGACACCTTGGCCGGCGTCTTCGCCATCTTGCCGACAAAGGAATACTCTTCGAGCGGAATATTACGCTTGAGCCGCAGGCGCCCCTTGGTCGGACGGCGGTGGGACACCGCCGTTCCCGCGTCCTGGAGTTTCGGAATCTCCCAGCGCTGCAGTGGGGCCGATCCCTCAACCCGGCGCTCGTAGACTTTCAACGTGGAGGGGGCGGCATCATAGCCTTCGACTGCAGCGCCGAAACTATCCTGAAAATTGAGGCGGCGCATCTCGCCATCGGTGACGATGTCGAGACCGACGCTCTCTTGCAGCCGCACCGCGCTGCGCACCGCCTCGTCCTCGATCGCGCGGAGCTCATCGGCGCTGATCATGCCGTCGTCGAAGCGCACGCGCGCGTCCTTCAAGCCCGCGGGCCGCAACAGGCTTCCGACTACGTCGGTCCTGATTTTCTTGAGGCTGTTCATCGATCCGCACCTCCTGCTGGCGCAGAATGTGCAACAGAGCAGAGAACCGCCGCAAGCAGGCGGCCTTTCGCGTTGTCGATGACGCTCAACGCGCGGCGGTGCGACCTGTCGGCAGGCGGGGTGGCGAAGATCCCGTCGTTGCCGGATCGGTTTTCGGACTCTGGATTTGCGGTTCCGCCGGCGGGCGCTGCTGCGCCGAAGGCAGCGCGCCGGTCTCCGGATAGCGCGTGCGCAGGTCGCGCAGGAAGCCGTCGAGCGTGTCCACCGCGGCGATGGCGCGCGCGATGTCGCGGAATTCGCCGGCGGCGCTGCCGACCGGCGCAGTCACCACCTCGAACGCGCGCTGGTCCGGGCCGTCGCCCATCTTGCCGGCATATTTTTCGCGAAATCGGCCGAGCCCGATCGAATCCCCGCCCAGCGTGTAGCCGACGGCGGCGCGCAGGATGTCGGAGCGCTCGGCGTCGGCAAGCGGCTCGAATTCTTTCCACCGATCGCCGTAGAGGAGCTCGATCTGCTCGGCCGCCTCGGCCCAGCGCTGTGCCGCCCACAGGATGTCGGAGCGCAGCCTAATCGCCTCGCGGCCCCCGATGTTGGCGACGACCTCGAGCGCCACGTCGTGGCGCCCGCTGTCTGACAGCGCGCGCGCCTCCAGCAGCAGCCGTTGATTGCGCAGTTCGTTGCTCAGATCCGCGGTGCGGGTCGCCCGCAACAACGACAGCGCCTGGTCTGGCTTACGGTTCATCAGGTAAATGACCGCGAGACGGTTCGCCACCTGGGCGCGCGCCGCACCCTGTAGGCGGTGGTCCACTTGGTGCTGCAGCAGCTCGGCCGCCTGACCGAGCAGGTCGACCGAGACCAGCCGGTCGGCGAGCCGCCGGATCATCTCGTCGCCGCGCCGGCCGATCGGGGTGAGCTCGCGGTAATCGTAGAACAGCGCAAGCGCGTCGATCGCGGGCAGCGCATCACCCTTGCCCGCGAGAAAAAGGCTGTCGAAGCTCGCCGCGGCATCGTCCTGGATGCGGCGCGTCAGATCGGAGTTTGGATGCACCGCCAGCGCAGTCCGCATGATATGGAAGGCCTCGCGATAGCGGCTCTCCTCGGTATAGAGGCGCGCCAGCAATTGCAGTGCCTCGGCCTCGGTCTCGTCGCCGCGCCAGATCGCGGTGAGCGTCTCGAGGTCGGCGACGGCGTCGGTGCGTGTGAGTTCCCCACGCGTATTCTGCAGCACGATCTCGCGCAACCGGCCTTGCGCCGCAGCGGGCCGATCCCATGAATCGGCGGCGGCCTGATAGGCGCGCATCGCGTCGCCCACCCGGCCGCGCCCCTCGGCGATCCGGCCGGTGAGCACCGAGAGCGTCGGCTCGAGTTCGTGCGGGATGCCGATCGCCTCGAATTCGTGGAGTTCCTGCACGGCACTGGTGCTATCGCCGACCTCGATCGCGGCGCGGATCATCTCCTTCATCATCGTGTACTGCATTTCGATCGGCAGCGTCCCCATCGCCACCTCGGTATTACGGAAACCTTCGCGCGCGTCGGCCCATTTGCCGAGCCGAGCATAGGCGAGCGCGCGCCACAGCGGAGCGTCGTGCAGGTTGCCGACGAATGGATTGGCGAGGTCCTTCAGCCCCTGCTCCGCGCGTCCGATCATGATGTTGCAAACGGCCCGCAGCACCAGTGGCGTAGGGTCATCAGGGGTGGGCGGATGCTCCGCGAGCGCGACGTCGAGCACGGCCTTGGCCTCGGCCGCCATGCCGCGCGCGAGATAGAAGCGCGCGAGATCGACACGGGCCATGAGCCGGCGCGATTCCGGCGCCAGGGCAGCGGCGAAGATCAGATCGGATTTGCGCTCGACGAAGTCGGCTTCGCGATCGAGGCCCCATGACTGCGTGTCGAGCACACGGCGATGATAGGGGGTCCAACTGTCGGTGCCGCTCGTGACCGCGGAGAGCGTAAGCCCCGCCGGGCGACCGACGGTGATCTTGTCGGCCGCAAGCTCTACATTGAGATCATCCGCCAGCGGCTGCACGACCACGCCGTGGGTCGAGGCCAGCGCGCGGAATTCGACGAAGTCCTGGGTCTTGAGGAATCCGCGCACGGGCCCGAGCGCGGTCACCACCATGAGCGTGTCGCCAGCGTCGGGATCGTCCAGCCGGTGCAGCTCGCGCGGGTCATCGATCGGGATGGTGATGCTCGACCGCGTCGGCCCGACGATGTTGCGGCTGATGCCGAGCGGCTGGCCGGCCTCGGTGATCTCGGTCGCCAGCGTCACAATCCAGCTCGGTCCTTCGGTCGTCACGCTCACCAGCCGCGGCCGCGCGAGCTTGATTCGCACCACCGCGACGTCGCGCTGGCGGGTGAGGGAGGCGCCCTTGATGATGCGACCTTCCTCCGCCTGCACTGCCGCGAGTGAGATAGCGGCATCGGTGTCGAAGATGAGCCACAGCGCGTCGGCACGGCGAAACACCGCCGCGGGCGTTGGATTCGCGAACGGAAATACGATCGTGACGTTCTCGCCCTGTTGCTTGAGCGCGACCTTGGTCGGAGTGCTGGAATCGCTTGCCGGCTGAGCATTGGCAAGTGTCGCGCGCGCGGGCTCGCTGACGGCGGGAGCCGGCACGCGCGGTTGCTCCGCCGGGGCCGCAGGCGGCGCAGCTTGCTCCAGCGGCGCCGCGGGTTGCGCGGCCGCACGCTTGTCGTCGGAAGCAGCGTGCTGCGGCGGTCGCGCCGGCAGCGCTTGCGGCGGCGTCATGTCCGGGGGCGGGGCATTCTTCCTGGCCATCAATTCGATGGCGAGCGCGGCGAGATCGTCGTCCGACCTCACCGCGCCTTCTTGTCGCGCCGGCTTTGCGTCCGCGGGGCCGACGTCGACCACATAGCTGTTGTCCTCGCGGAAGGTGCGCACGTCGACCCTGGACGAGAATTTGAAACGCACCAACACCGCGTCCTGGCCGGGCTCGCTGTCGATCGCCTCGATCGGGGGCGGCAGCGTCGCCTTGGCGTCGGCGAGATCGAAGCGCAACAGCGCATCGAAGGTGAGGGTCAGGCGGTCCTTGCCGTTGTCGGCCGACACGCCGATCAGCTCCGGCAGATCGAACATGTAGCGCGTGAAGGCCGGTTGCGCGACGACCCGCACGCGGATCGTCGCCATCTGCATCTGGCGGGCGAGCGTGCGCTGCTGGCGCAGCTTCTTCTCCGCCTCGCGGGCGCGGCGGGCGAGTTCCTCGACCACTTCGCGTGGAAGGCCCGGCGCGAGGCCGGTCCAGCTATCGGGCAGGAGATCGACGAACAGCCGCTCGCCGGCGGCCATGAAGTTCACCGTCACCTTGCGGGCGAGCGCGATGCGGACGGCCTTGCCGTCCGGATCGCGGCGCGCTGCGGCGATATAGCCGCCGGCCGCGGCATCAAGGCGGTCGACCGCAACCTCGACCGGCCGCTGGAAATTGATGGTGAGGATGCCGTTGGCGACCCGCACCTGCGCCTCGACCTCCTCGGCGAGGACGAAGACGAGCCGGGCAAAACCGTTCTCGACGGCTGGATGCACCTCTCCCTTCACAGCTTGGGCGGAGGCGGGGCGCGCGGGCATGAGCAAGAGAGCAAGCAGGATCGCGGGCAACAGACCGGCCCCCGCGGCACGCCATCCGGTCCGCCGCGCCACCCGCAAGTCGTTACGCACGCGAACTCCTTTCACGTCGTACCACCCGGCCATGCGTCGTTCTTGCGCCGACGCGCCTGCCGGACGCCGCACCCTAGGCCGCCGCGTTTAACGCTGTCTTAACTTGTGAGAATTCGTCAATTCGAATTCGGCCGACCCTCGATCTTGGGCAGATCGGCGGGCTGGGTCTTGTTTCATGTTCTCATACATGGTGACGAGGTTCTTGAAGCGCGTCGCCTCTCCCTCATCCTTCATCTGCAGCGCGGCATTGACGCGCGCTTCGAGGTCCTTGAGCTCGGCAAGACGCCCCTCGAGCCGCTTCTCCGCGGCTTTGATCAGACTCTCCCGCATGTCGAGTTCGCGCGCGCGGGCATCGAGCTCGGTGCGTCGTTCCTGCAGCCGCTCGAGGATCGCCCGTTCGGCCGCCGACGGGGTCCGCTCGAGCGGCACCAGGGTCCCGCCTGGGCTCGGCGGGGGATCCTGCGGCTTCGCGGCCGAGCGATTGGCCTTGGCGGCCCCCGCCTCTGCAGGCGCCGCAGGCTTTTCCTCGCCGACCGAGCCGGTGACGTCGGGATAATTGAACATCTGCTGCGCCCAGGATCGCTTCGCAGGCGCCGGCGGCGGCGGGCGCAACGGCTGCTCCCAGAGTGTCGTATCCGTGCGCTTGGCCGCGCCGATTGCCCCCGTGATATCGATCTCATCGGCATTGCGGGCAGGCTCGCCGAGCGTGTAGCCGCCATCGAAGACGAGGCCGAACGTCTTGAGCGCGAACAGTGAAATGGTCGCGACGAGCACGACCGGGACGAGGCGGAAATCGCGCAGCCAGCGGATCATGCTGCCAATCCACCGACGCGCTCGCGGGCGCGCTTCGCAAAGGTCTGCGCCGCGGCGGCGAGCGCCTTCGGATCGGGCGCCGGTGTTTTGGACACGGCCTCATCGAGGGCCGGCCGCGTCGCGGCAACTATGCGCGAAATCTGGCTAACGATTCCTTCGCCGGCCTTGACCTGCCGGTTGAGGTCGACGCAAATGCGTTCGGCCGCTTTGAGGCGGGGGCCCAGAGTGTTCTCACATTCTTGCGCCGTGGCTTGGAGGCCAGCGACGGCCCGTTCGGCGATCTCGGTTGCCGTGATCAGTTCCGAGATCGTCGCCTTCAACGCCATCTCATCCGCCTTGAGCCGTTTGAGCCTCCGATTGAGGATCACGCAATAGCCGATCGTGAGCAGGAGCAGAATCGCAACCAGGCTCTCGATCATGAATCCGAGACCGTAGTTCACGGTGCCTCCATCCGCTTGCTGGACCTGTCCGCTTTCTCGAACATGGCGAAGGTCGTCCTGGGCTTGCGCAAGGCCTTCGCGACCCGCACCGCGACCCGGTCGCCGACGCGGCCCATGCGGCCTTCGGTCAGCGTCACGTCGCCACAGCGCACCGTGACGAGGGCGTCGGGCTTGATTTCGAGCGTGAGCGTGTCGCCGACTTCGAGCTTCATCAACTGCTTCAACGGCAGTTTTGCCTCGTAAAGCACTGCGTCCACGCCAATTTCCGCCTGGCCGATTTCGGTCGCGAGGTGTCCCTCCCAGATCGGATCGCGGCCGAATTTCTCGCCCATGAACATCTGCAACAGCACGTCGCGGATGGGCTCGATGGTCGCGTAAGGAAGCAGGAGCTCGACATTGCCGCCGCGATCCTCCATGTCGATGCGAAGCCGCACCAGGATCGCAGCATTGGCCGGCCGCGAGATCGCGGCGAAGCGCGGGTTGGTCTCCAGCCGATCGATGTTGAACTTGACCGGCGAGAGCGGCTTGAAGGCAAGCTCCGCGTCCGCGAGCACCACCTCGATCATGCGTTTGATCAGGTTCGACTCGATTGTCGTATAGGGCCGGCCCTCGATCCGGATCGCAGTCTGGCCGCGGCGGCCGCCGAGCAGCACGTCGATGATCGAGTAGATCAGGCTCGAATTGACCGTGATGAGGCCGAAGTTTTCCCACTCCTCGGCCTTGAACACGGCCAGTATCGCAGGCAGCGGAATCGAGTTGAGATAATCGCCGAAGCGCACCGAGGTGATCAGATCGAGCGAGACCTCGACGTTATCGGAGGTGAAGTTGCGCAAGCTCGTCGTCATCAGCCGGACCAGCCGGTCGAAGACGATCTCCAGCATCGGCAGGCGCTCGTAGGAGACCATCGCCGAGTCGATGATCGCCCGGATGCCGGAATTGTCGTTGAGCGAGACCTCGGCGAGGCTGAAGCCAAGGAGACTGTCGATTTCGTCCTGATTGAGAATGCGCTCGGCGCCGCCTTTGGCAGACTGGATGAAGTTCGAGCCGTCGTCGACCATTGCCGCCCATTGCGAGGCGGCGGCCTCCGATCCCTCGGCGGCGGCTTCGGCGGCGGCGGCCTGCTGCCCGGCGGCAGCGTCCGCCTCGAGTGCGAGCCCCCATTCGGCGGCGAGCGCGTCCTGGTTGATCTGGTCCTTGTGCAACATGGCGCTAGGCCGAGCTCGTCATGACTTCATGGGCTCTTGGGTGAAATGGTCACTGGACGACGATCTCCTTGAACAGCACCGCATTGATCCGGCTCGGCGCGATCGCCAGATTGACTCGGCGGGTCAGTTCTTCCTTGAGGCGGTAAAGTCCGGCCGAGCCGTCGAGGTCGGTCGGCCGCAGCTCGCGCAGATAAGTCTGGAAGGTGTCGAGCACGCGCGGCATCGTTGCCTGGATTTGCGGCGTGAGCGCCGCGTCGGCGACTTCGAGGACGACTTTGATCTTGAGATATTGCGCGCGATCGCTGCCGGAACTGGAGAGGTTGACCAGCACCTCGGGCACGTCGACGAAGACCACGGGTTTCGCCGGCATGGCGGCGGCCTTGGTTTCCTTGACGCTGCCGAACATGAGATAGGCCGCGGTCCCGCCACCGCCGAGCACAGCTACCGCGACAGCGGCGATGATGATGAGCTTGAGCGGGAATTTGCGTTTCGATGGGACGGCGGCGTCTTCGCCTTCCTCATCCGCCTCGCCGGCAGCCTTGCCTCGTGCCTCTTCGATCTCCGCCCGTTTCGGTTTCGCTGCCATAGCCTTGTTCCGTCCGTGGGCGCGGGCGAATGGGCCAGCGGCGAAACGCCTACGAACCAGCGCCCCGCCCACGAAGGAACGTTAGGTTGGGAATGGTTAATGGATCATTTCGACCCGCGGCTGGCGCGGAAAGTTTTGCCGAGTGAATGGTTGCGATGGAATGAATTTGCCGTGCTTCGGACCCTGGGGAATTCCTCTAAGTAATTGATTTTCATAATCTTTCTACTTTGGCACGGGCTCTGCATGAGAGCGCAGGAGCCCGCGGCTTGGGAGAGCCTGAGGCGCAAGATCGATGATGGCACCGCGATCGGGAGCGCGCGCCCTCATCGCGCGAGGGGAGCAATGCCGATGGAGAATGCCCTCCTGATCGGACTGTCGCGACAGGTCGCGCTCCAGCGCGAGCTCGAAGTCGTCGCCAACAATATCGCGAACCTCGATACCACCGGCTACAAGTCCGACGGTTCGGTGTTCGAGGAATATTTGATGCCGGTCGCGCAGGCGGGCGGCTTCCAGGGCTCCGACAAGCGCCTCAGCTATGTGCAGGACCGCGCCACCTGGCACAATTTCGGCGCCGGACCGATCCGCCTGACCGGTAACCCGCTCGACGTCGCGATCGACGGCGACGCCTTCCTCGTGGTCGAGACGCCGCGCGGCGAACGCTATACGCGCAATGGCGCCCTCCAGATCAACGCAACCGGCGAGCTCGTCACCAGCGCAGGCGACCGCGTGCTCGGCGACGCCGGGGCGATCCAATTCCAGAGCACCGATCACGACATCTCGATCAATCCGGATGGCACCATCACGGTGCGCGAAGGCGCCAACACCAGATCCGATTCCGCGCGCGGAAAGCTGCGTCTGGTCCGCTTCGATCGCTTGCAACAATTGCAGAAGGATGGATCGAGCCTCTTTGCGGCGCCGAACGGCGTCGCGCCACAGCCCGCGCCGGCGAGGGTGCGCGTCGTGCAGGGCGCGATCGAGCAGTCGAACGTGCGCGCTGTCACCGAGATGGCGCGCATGGTCGAGGTCACGCGCACCTACACCCAGATCGCCGCCCTGTTGCAGCAGCAAGCCGATTTGCGGCGCAACGCCATCGACAAGCTCGCCGAAGTGCCGGCCTGAGCCAGCGGAGATTTCCTTCATGCGAGCGCTCCACACCGCAGCGACCGGGATGATGGCCCAGGAACTCAATGTCCAGGTCATCTCCAACAACATCGCCAATATGCGCACCACTGGCTACAAGCGCCAACGCGCGGAGTTCCAGGACTTGCTCTACGAGCACGTCAGCCGCATCGGCACCCAGACCTCGCCGCAAGGCAACATCTTGCCCGTCGGCATCGACCTCGGCGGCGGCGTCAAGACCGTCGGCACCCCGCGGTTGATGACGCAAGGCACGCTGCTGCCGACCGGCAACGACTTCGACGTCGCCATCCGTGGCGACGGTTTCTTCAAGATCCTGATGCCGGACGGTACTTTTTCCTACACGCGCGACGGCTCGTTCCAGATGGACGCGCAGGGCCGGGTCGTGACGCCCAAGGGCAACGTGGTGCAGCCCGGCATCACGATCCCGCAGAACTCGACCTCGGTGACGATCAATGCGCAGGGTCAGGTCTCTGCCATCGTCGCGGGCTCGACCACGCCGACGGTGCTGGGCCAGATCACCCTCACCCGCTTCATCAACAAGGCCGGTCTGCAGCCGATCGGCGACAATCTCTTCGTCGATACACCGGCCTCGGGCACGCCCCAGGACGGGACCCCGAACACCGACGGCTACGGTGACCTGCAACAGGGCAATCTCGAACAGGCGAATGTCGAGGCGGTGACCGAAATTTCCGACCTGATCGCAGCCCAGCGCGCCTACGAGATGAACGCCAAGGTGATCACCGCCGCCGACCAGATGCTTTCGTCGACCTCCAACATGATGCGCTGAGGAGGGATTTCATGCCTCGCATCGCGGTCCTCATCGTGCTTATCGCCGGCGCCGCCCTCGTCGCGTTCTTGGCGCCGGCAGGGGCGCAAGTCGTCGATACCGTGGCGACGCCTCGCACTCCTTCTTCCGCCGTTGCGGGGGAGGGATGGGGGTCGTGCGCCGGGCAAGGTGGCTGCGTCGAACTCCCGAGCCCCACCCCCGACCCCTCCCCGCACGTGCAAGGCGAGAACAGGGGCCCGGCGCTCAAGCCTATGGCGACGGTTGCGAGCGAGATCGTGCGCATTGGCGATCTCATCGAGAATGCCGGTGTCGTCGCCGACGTGGCGATCTTCCGCGCGCCCGATCTCGGCCAGACTGGCAGCGTGTCGGCGAGCCGCGTCATCGACGCTGTGCGGCCGCACCATATCATCGGTCTCGACACCCGCGGCCTCGCCGAAGTGGAGGTCACGCGCGCGAGCCGCAGCATCACGTCGAAGGACGTCGAAGCGCGGATCGTGCGCGCGCTCGCCGGCCAATACGGCCTCGCCGACGCGAAGAGCCTCACGGTCACTTTCGACAACGAGATGCGAACGCTCCAGATCGAGGCCGGCGTCTCCGCCGAGCTTCGCATCGCGCGGCTCGTCTTCGAGCCGCGCACGGGCCGCTTCGATGTCTCGTTCGAGCTGCCAGGCAGCGCGGTCGCACGCAAGCTGGCGCTGCGCTTCACCGGATCATTGACCGAGACTTTCGAGGCCGCCGTGCCCGCGCGGCAGATCGCGCAGGGCGAGGTGCTCAACGCCTCCGACTTCACCGTCGCGCGCCGACCCAAGTTGGAATTCGCCTCGAACCTTGTCATCAATGCGGAGCAGGCCTCGGGCCTCTCCGCCCGCCGCGCGCTGCGCGCTGGCCAGGTCGTCCACCAGTCCGACCTGGCGAGGCCCGAAATCGTGGCGCGCAACGAGACCGTGACCATCACCTACGAGGTGCCGGGCATCGTGCTCACGATGCGCGGGCAGGCGCTCGAATCGGGCGCGCAGGGCGACCTGATCAACGTGCTCAATGGGCAGTCGAAGAAAACCCTGCAGGCGACAATCACCGCGCCGGGCCGCGTGAGCGTCGGCGCGCCCACGCCGCGTCTTGCGGCCAACACGACCGCGGCCCGGATGAATTCCTCCAATGGTGCGCGCTGAAGCGCCGAGCGAGAGTCATGTCCAACATTGTCGAAGTCGAAGCGCTGTTGCCAACTCCGATGGCATCTCTGCTCCCCTCCCCCGTGCAAGGAAGGGTCGGGGGAAGGAGTGCGGCCGTCGGCGTACGGCCATTGCCGTGCGCACCAACCCCCTCCCCGACCCGCCCCCGGAGGGGAGAAGACAGAAGGGGTCGCCGTGCCGCGCGCGGGGTGTCGCATTTTGCTCTGGCTGCGGCGACCGTGGCACTCGCCGCGCTTGCCGGCGGCTGCTCTTCGCTCGATCGCATTCGATTCCTCGGCGAGCAGCCGCCGCTGGCGCCGATCGAGAATCCGCAGACACAGGCGGGCTACAAGCCGGTGCAGATGCCGATGCCGGCGCCACAGCCCGCGGTCTACAATCCGAACTCGCTGTGGCGCAACGGCTCGCGCGCCTTCTTCAAGGACCAGCGCGCGCACCAGATCGGCGACATCCTGACGGTGACCGTCAACATCACCGACAAGGCCGCGATCGAGAACGAAACCCAAAGGAGCCGCACCAACAAGGAGGACTCCGGCGTCACCGATTTCATCGGCAGCAAGACGCTTGGCCACAGCGCCGCCAAGGCGGTCCTGCCTGGCCGCATCCTCACTGCCGATTCCACCGCTTCGAGCGAAGGCAAAGGGTCGGTCAATCGCCAGGAAGCGCTGCAAACCAACGTCGCCGCGGTGGTGACACAGGTGCTGCCCAACGGCAACCTCGTGGTCGAGGGCAAGCAGGAGGTGCGGGTCAATTACGAAATCCGCGAGCTGATCGTCGCCGGCATCGTGCGCCCGGAAGACATCCAGAGCGACAACACCATCGACTCCACCAAGATCGCGGAGGCGCGCATCGCCTATGGCGGCCGCGGCCAGATCACCGACGTGCAGCAGCCGCGCTACGGCCAGCAGGTGCTCGACGTGCTGCTGCCATTCTGAGGACGGAGGACTGAGGACGGACGACAGAGGAAACAATAGAGTAGTTCATCGACCGCATCCGTCCTCTGTCGTCCGCCGTCTGTCGTCTGACTCCCCGCCGCTCCGCAGCGCGCGCGGAACGGCGAAAAACGCGGCCTCCGGCAGCTCCCCGCCGGAGGCCGCGATGTTCTTCCGCGGCGGCGGCAATTTCGACGGTGGTCGAAAGCGGCAGTCGGAACTCGACCCGAATCGCGCGCCCCGACAGGGGCAATCGATTAAAATGCAATCCAGCGGTTGAACGGCTATTGACCCTAACGACGACAACTCATCTTGCAGGGGACGGGCGCAACCCGGCCGTTAAGCGCGCGGTTACCGGGCCGTGGGTAAGATTGCATGAGACAACTTGGGAGTCTTCCATGGATCTGCATGCCCCGAACCTGATTCTCTTCGTTATCGCGGGACTTCTGGCATTAATCGGCGTACTGGCCGCGCTGCCGATTGGGCTTCCGATTCCCGGTCTCATCGAGGACAACGCCGCACTGTACATTTTCCTGGGTTGGTTCCTGCTGGCAGCGGCGACCGTCCTGCCGCAATCGCAGCCTTCCTCAGGCTGATCAGGGTCGGGAGCGGAGGTCAGGAGTCGGAAGCCAGGACTCAGAAATCGCGCAACATGCGCGAGAAGCGTCTGATAACTGACTTCGAAAGGCCGGCCTCCTCACTCCTGGTTCCTGCCCCCGGTCAGTCGTCGCGGTAGACGCGCTCGCGCCGCTCGTGGCGCTCCTGGGCCTCGACCGAGAGCGTGGCGATCGGGCGCGCCTCGAGCCGCCGCAGCGAGATCGGCTCGCCAGTCTCCTCGCAATAGCCGTAGGTGCCATCCTCGAGCCGCTGGAGCGCGGCTTCGATCTTGGCAATGAGCTTGCGCTGGCGGTCGCGAGCGCGCAACTCGATCGCGCGGTCGGTCTCCGAGGAGGCGCGGTCGGCGAGATCGGGATGATTCTCATTCTCGGCCTGGAGATGAGCGACTGTTTCCTTGGCCTCCTTGAGAATATCCTCCTTCCAGGCGAGCAACTTCTCGCGGAAATACTCCCGCTGGCGCTCGTTCATGAATGGCTCTTTGTCGGTGGGCCGATAGTTCTTGTTCTTGTCCGACAGTGCTGCGTGTCCGTTCTTCTTCTCCGAAGGCATCGTTTCCCCGTGCACAGGCTGACGCGAAAACCTGCTCGCGCGGCGAGCTTATAACGAGTTGGTTCGTGATGGACAATAACGGAATACGATCCCAGGGGTGGACGGGGCCGGAGGCGGGAGACCTCCCCATGACGGCCGGAACCGCGGCGCAGGCGGGTGCGGGTTCTCGGGAATTCCCCGCCCTAGCGGGGGGCCATTTTGGCGATTTCGACCTCGACGCGAAGCTCGATCTCGCCCAGCACGGCGTCGAGGCTTGAATCCCCAGAGCCATCCCGGAGATGGGCGGCGGCCGACTTGAGCTTGGTGAGGGTGGCCGGCCCGAACGTGCCGCCGAGGAGCCCGAGCTTGAGCTCGTCGAGGGCATCGAGCACCAAGCGCCCGCGCTTGACCGCATGTTTGCGCCGTTCGATCGGGTCTTCGACCCCCTGCAAGGCGATCAGGGCATCGATGCCGCCGACGGTCCGCAACGCGTTCGGGGCGCCCGCCGCGCGCAAGGATTCCTCCGCGGTCAGGCTGAAACTCGAGGGCGCCGCGCGCCTGGGCGCAGGCGGCGTCGAGACGCTCGCGGTCCCGTTCGGTCCATAGATCCGCATTGGTGGAGGCCCTTTTGCCTGAGGCGCCGACGGTCCTCGCAGATGCCGGCAAGGCTCGGTTGTTATGGTTAAGCTTTGGTAAACGGCCCGGCAAAAACTGCCCGGCCCGGCAAAGCAAGCCTCCCCTGGCGCTCACGCAAAACCCCGGAGTCGGAAAACTCTCTTTTGAGTTCAATACGTTATGCCTCGCTCTCCGGATGGCACGCAATTCGCAATGCCTATCCCCAGTCCGAACCTCTTGGGGAGCAAGGGATGACGAGGACCGTCAAGACCGCAATCGCGGCTGCTCTGATGCTGGCCGGCATTGCAGCGCCTGCGGGCGCGACGTCGCGCATCAAGGACCTCGCCAATATCGAGGGGGTGCGGCAGAACCAGCTCATCGGCTATGGCCTCGTCGTCGGCCTCAACGGCACCGGCGACACCCTCAACAACATCCCGTTCACCAAGCAGTCGCTGCAGGCGATGCTGGAGCGACTCGGCGTCAACATCCGTGGCGCCCAGATCCGCACCGGCAACGTGGCCGCGGTGATGGTGACCGCCAACCTCCCGGCCTTCGGCACCCAGGGCACGCGCATCGACGTCACCGTCTCTGCGCTCGGCGACTCCAAAAGCCTGCAGGGCGGCACGCTGTTGGTGACGCCGCTCCTCGGCGCTGACGGCAATGTCTATGCGGTGGCGCAGGGCTCGCTCGCCATTGGCGGCTTCCAGGCCGAAGGCGACGCGGCGAAGATCGTGCGTGGGGTACCGACCGTCGGCCGCATCGCCAATGGCGCGATCATCGAGCGCGAGATCGAGTTCGCGTTGAACCGCTTGATGCAGCTTCGACTTGCGCTCCGCAATGCGGACTTCACCACCGCCAAGCGCATCGCCTCGGCGGTCAACGACTTCATCGGCTCTCCCACCGCCGAGCCGCTCGATCCCTCGACCGTGCAGATCACGATCCCGAAAAAATTCCATGGCAACGTGGTTGCGCTGCTCACCGAGATCGAGCAATTGCAGGTCGAACCCGACCTCGCCGCCAAGGTGATCATCGACGAGCGTTCCGGCATCATCGTGATGGGGCGCGACGTGCGCGTGTCGACGGTCGCAGTCGCGCAGGGTAATCTCACTGTCACCATCTCCGAGACCCCGCAGGTGAGCCAGCCGCAGCCGTTCTCCCGCGGCCAGACCGTGGTCGTGCCGCGCACGCGCATCGGCGTGCAGGAGGACGGCAAGAAACTCGCCGTGGTCAAGGAAGGCGTGTCGCTGCAGCAACTGGTCGACGGGCTCAACGCGCTCGGCGTCGGCCCGCGCGACCTCATCGCCATCCTGCAGGCGATCAAGGCCGCCGGCGCCATTCAGGCCGATATCGAGGTGATGTAATGACCGCAATCCCTGCGCTTGCCTCGCAGACCGGGCCGGCGGCGCCCGGCGCGCTCGCCTCGACTGGCTTGCGGCCCGCCGCCGACGTCAAGGCCAAGGCCCGCGCTTCGGCGGTCGATTTCGAGTCGGTCTTTCTCAACTCGATGTTCAGCCAGATGTTCACCGGCATCGAAGGCGAGGGCCCGTTCGGCGGCAGCGGCGGCGCGGGAGTGTGGCGCTCGTTCCTGAGCGAGGAATACGCCAAGTCGTTTGCCAAGGCCGGCGGCATCGGAATTGCCGACCACGTCTATCGCGCCTTGCTCGCGCAGCAGGAGGCGCGCGCCGCGTAGAGCGGCTTTCCCGCAACCGCAATCAAGACAGGGATGATGACCATGAGCGCCGCACCGCATGTCTTCGAACCCATGACCACGCCCGCCCCGGTCGCCAGCAAGGCCGAAGCCGAGGCGCTCACCGCACATTTCATCGCGGTCATGGACACCCTCAT
>WNGR01011807.1_pt1 | contig 17086 bp, 14 predicted proteins | sample 5407581 | NCBI WGS metagenome assembly WNGR01 (sample SAMN13153383, study PRJNA577476) | soil metagenome | isolation source: 80 cm soil or saprolite under Garry oak tree replicate 2 | place: USA:California | collected 2016-06-15 | reverse complement strand
TAATCCACGAGAAAAAGATCAGCTCGATGAAGGAGTTGCTGCCATTGCTGGAACAGACGGCCAAGATGGGCAAGCCGCTGCTGATTATCGCCGAAGACGTTGAGGGCGAAGCGCTCGCGACGCTGGTTGTGAACAAGCTGCGGGCAACGCTGCAGTGCGCCGCGGTAAAGGCACCGGGCTTTGGTGACCGCCGCAAGGCCATGCTGGAGGATATCGCCACGATCACCGGCGGCAAAGCAATCACCGAGGAGCTTGGTATCAAGCTCGAAAACGTGAAGATGGGAGACTTGGGTTACGCGAAAAAAGTCACCATCGACAAGGACAACACCACCATTATCGAAGGTGCCGGTAAGAATAGCGAAATCGAAGGCCGGATAAAGCAGCTCCGCGCACAGGTCGAGGAGACCACGTCTGACTATGACAAGGAAAAGCTCCAGGAGCGTTTGGCCAAGTTGGTTGGCGGAGTGGCAGTGATCAAGGTGGGTGCCGCAACGGAGACGGAACTGAAAGAAAAGAAGGCTCGCGTCGAAGACGCCATGCACGCCACTCGCGCCGCAGTTGAGGAGGGTATTGTTCCCGGCGGTGGTATTGCTCTTCTGCGCTGCTTGCCTGCCCTAGAGAAGCTCAAGCTCCACGATGCCGACGAAGCCATCGGGGTGAACATCGTGAAGCGCGCGCTCGAGGAGCCCACGCGCCAGATTGCTCAAAACGCGGGGCACGAAGGCGCCGTGGTCGTTGGTCGCATCCGCGAATCCAAGGATGAGAGCTTCGGGTTCAATGCCGAGTCCGGCGAATTCACCGACTTGATCAAGGCCGGAGTGATCGACCCGGCGAAGGTCACCCGCCTGGCGTTGCAGAACGCCGCGTCTATCGCCGCGCTGATGCTAACCACGGAAGCTTTGATCGCTGATATTAGGGAAGAGGGGGTGGCGGTCGCGGCGGCGGGATGAGTGGGATGTACTAATCCAGTGCCGGCTCCTGAAAAATTGAAAAAGGTGCATGATGGCCAAAGTTAACTTCACCCTGAACGGAAAGCCGGTGACGGTCTCCTACGAGCCTGGGATGCACTTCCTGGAGATTCTGCGGGAGGAGTGCGGCATTGTTTCCGCCAAAAATGGCTGCGCTCCTGAAGGCACCTGCGGTTGTTGTCTAGTGCTAATCGACGGACGCCCCGCTCTTTCCTGCCTGCGTAAGCCGGAACAACTACAAGGCCATGAAGTTACCACGCTCGAGGGCATTCCCGAAGAGATGCGCAGGGTTTTGGGCGAAGCTTTTGTGCTCGAAGGCGGAGTGCAGTGTGGCTTCTGCATTCCCGGGATTGTTGTGCGGGCAACGTCATTGATGCAAGACGGCCAGGCATGCAGCCGGGAGGCCGTCGCCAAGGCTCTTGACGGCCATCTTTGCCGCTGCACCGGCTACGCCCGGATCATCGACGCCATTCAAACCGCCAGCGAAGCCTGGAACGACCACCACGAAATGCCACGAACGGAACCGCGACGCCATTTCTATTTCGGCGAAGAGTTCGGGCTGAAGCGGAACCCGGCGTTTGCGAACGGAAACGGCAAGAAATACGGCGTGGGGGTATCAGCGTCGCGCTACCACGGTATCGAGCAAACTTTGGGCGACAAGCCTTTCGTGGATGACATGCGTGTGCCGGGGATGCTGCATGGAGCGATGGTGCTCAGCCGCTATCCGCGAGCTAAGGTGCTGGGGATCGATACTTCTACGGCTCTGGCCATGCCGGGGGTTGTGAGAGTTTTCACTGCCGGCGATGCTCCCTCCGAGCGGGGCACGGGCCTCACCTATGCCGATCTGCCTATTTTTGTCGCAGTTGGGGAAACCACGTGCTGCGTCGGGGATTTTCTGGCGATGGTGGTTGCGGACACGCAGTTCCACGTGCACCAGGCTGCGGATAGGGTGAAGGTCGATTACGAGGTGCTGCCGCCGCTAACCGATCCGTTTGAGGCACTCAAGCCGAGCGCGCCGCAGGTTCATCCTCCGGGGAATATGTACGTGCATGAGAACTTAATCGACGCTACTGCTTTCTCCCGCGGCGATGTGGATGTGGCGTTTGTTGCTGCGGCGCACGTGATTGAAGCGACATTCCAGACGCAGCCGATTGAGCCGGCGTTTCTCGAGCCGGAAGCTTGCCTGGCACTGCCGCAGGGGAAGGGCGTCAAGGTACATACTCAGAGCCAGGGGTCGGTTTTCGACCAGAAGCAGATTGCGAAGGTTTTGAATTTGCCGCTCGAAGAAGTGGAAATTGCACTAGCTGCGAGCGGTGGAGCGTTCGGCGCCAAAGAGGAACTTTCCATCCAGGCGCAGACAGCACTGGCAGCATATCTGCTGCAGCGGCCGGTGAAGACGGTTCTCACGCGAAAACAGTCCACGCAGCATCACGTCAAGCGCCATCCGATGACTTTGCATTACACAGTCGGAGCCGATGCCGAGGGCCATCTGCTCGCCGTGCGCGCCCGCATCGTGGGCGATGCCGGCGGTTATGCAGGTACCAGCGGCAAGTGTCTGCTGCGCGCGGCGTGTCACGCCTGCGGTCCTTATCGCGTGCCCAACGTGGACATCGAGTCCAAAGCCGTCTATACGAACAACCCAACGAGCGGCGCGATGCGGGGATTCGGGAGCAATCAGGCGCACTTCGCGATAGAAGGAGTGATGGGCATTCTGGCGGAGCGTGTTGGCGTGGACGATTATGACATTCGAGAGCGGAACATTCTTAAGCCTGGTGATGCGTTCGCCACCGGGCAAATTATGAGAGAGAGCGCCCGCGGCTTGCAGGAGTCGCTCGAAGCTGTGAAGGACGTCTACAAGAATGCGAAATATGCCGGGATTAGTTGTGGCATCAAGAGCACCGGCATTGGGAACGGCACGATCGATAGCGGACACGTAAAGATTCAAGTAACGGAGGGTGGCCGGCTGAAAGTTTTGAACGGCTATACGGAGATGGGCCAGGGGGTGTACACGGCTACTCGGCAGGCCGTGTGCGAGGAAACGGGCTTGCCGTCGGAGATGGTCGAGGTTATCTGGGACAAAGAGATGGGCAACAAGTGTGGCGAGACGTGGGCCTCGCGGGGTACGACGCTGAGTTGTGCAGCGGCCCAACAGGCAGCCCGAAAGCTGGCGGCCGACCTCAAGCAGTCGCCATTGGAGCAACTCGTTGGGCGCGAGTATTCAGCCGATTATGTCTGCGACTTCACCACGAAGCCTGGCACTCCCGAGGCACTGAAAAACCCAACCACGCATTTGACCTTCAGTTACGCCACCCAAGTAGTGATCCTCGGCGAAGACGGCCGGCTCGAGCGCGTCATTGCGGCGCACGACGTCGGCCGGGCCATCAACCCACGCCTTTGCGCAGAACAGATGGAGGGCGGCGTCCACATGGGTCTGGGCTATGCGCTGTCTGAGAATTTCCCGTCTAGCAACGGCGTGCCGCACTCGCTGCTCCTGCGTGACGTCGGCATTCTGAGAGCGAAAGACATGCCGCAGGTAGATGTCATCCTGATCGAAGTGCCCGATGAGATCGGTGGCTACGGCGCAAAGGGCGTGGGCGAGATCGGATGTGTCGCGACGGCGGGGGCGGTAGCGAGCGCGTTGTATTCCTACGACAGAATACGCCGTCTGAGTTTGCCCATGGAGAGTTCACCGGCGGCGCCGTCGATTCCGAGATCGCGACAACTGGAACAGAGAAGGCAGACGTACCTGTCAACCGTGCGGGATCCCAGCCGAACGCGGTTTCAACGTGAAGAGGCGCTGGGCGACTTGGAACTGGTAGAGGCAACATAGCGAAGCTGCAAAAGCCCATATTTCCGCAAGCCTCCAAAGCGCTTTCGCGCCTCCCTCGTTCCCTGCGAAAGGCTGCATCGAGGAAACGTGGCGCAAACAGAGCTGAAGCGGCGTCGGCAACCGAACTCGCGCAAGAAACCAAGTAAGTGTAACTGGCGCCACCAACGGCAAAGATAGAGCATTGGAAAAACGGAGATACATAAGGATGAAAAACCTATTTATTGGCAACATGAGTTTTCAAACGACGGAAAGTGACTTATGTGGGCTATTCGAGCCGTTTGGGCAGATCACACGTGTTCACGTAGCCATGGATCGAGAGACTGGGCGGTCCCGCGGCTTCGCTTTTGTAGAAGTGGCGGATGACAATGGGGCGTCCAAGGCCATCACCGCCCTCAATGGTAAAGAAGTTGGCGGGCGTGCCCTCAGGGTGAATGAAGCAGTCCCCAAGTCGGAGCGTCGTGGGCCTTCAGTTGGCTTTGGGCCGCCGCGCGGCAACAGCGGCCGCGAAAGGTTTTCGAACGAGGATTATCGCGAATCGGCGCGCCAGCCACACGAACCCCGCTGGTAAACCTGGTACGCAAGGTGGCATCGATGACGCCCGACGTGGTCGGCGACACCATCAGTGCGATCAACGCCCAAAGACAAGCAGATCGGAAACACCATCGCGGAAGCGGCGAAGAAAGTGGGCCAGGACGGTGTCATCACCGTCGCGGAATGCACCCGAGGAACAACATGAAAAAGAGAGAACGGAATCGAGAATTTGGCGTCGGCACGCGTGTTGTCGTTAACAAAAAGGGCCCCGGCGGATACGTCGCGCGACTTGCGACGGTGCTGGAGATTGTGCTCGGTTCCCGATATGGCGTCACGCTCGATAACCAGAAGCAAATCGTCTATTTGGATTCCGAGTGCCTTGACCCAGCTCCGCAAGTACCCAAGGTTCTGCGTGACGGACGCAGAACTGGCTGACTACCACAATGGCAGCAGGCCAAAACCCCTGCGCAATTTCAGATACGCCGGGAAGACTAAGATTAATGTTACTTCAACGAAGCTTGCCTTGGGCGAAACAGAGAACTCTTGTCGCGGGCAATTGAAGACAGGCATGACCAGGTCCAAAGCCTCATCAGTATGGGCAAAGAACGTGGATACGTGCTCTATGGTGAGGTGAATGACATTTTGCCGGCCGAAGTCTACTCGTCGGAAGAAATTGACGATCTGCTCCTGACTCTCGAGCGCTCCGGCATCGACATCTACGAAGATGTTTCCGCCGCGAAGGCTGCAGGCGCCGCGCGGGAAGCCGCCGAAGCCCTGGAAGCGGAAGTAAAGGAGGAGGGCGCCCTCGGCGATGAGGTGGAGCTCGACCTGACGCCGGGACTCCTCGAGAAGACGAACGACCCGGTGCGCGTATATCTGCGGGAGATGGGCGCCGTTCCATTGCTCACACGCGAAGGCGAAGTCACCCTCGCCAAGCGCATCGAGCGGGGCCAGTTCCTGGTGCTGAAGGCCATCACACGTTCGCCCATCGTTATCAAGGAACTGCTGGGGATTGCGGACGATCTGCGCAACGGCGCGCGCTCGATCAAGGAAATCGTACAGTTCGATGACGAGGAACTGAAAGAAGAGAAAGTTGAGAACAAGGCGCGGCAGACCTTGAAGATCTTGGACCAGATCGCCGTTTTCTACGACGTCGCGCTCAGACAGGCCGCGAGACTCGCGTGTACTCCGAAATCGAAGAAGCGTTCCTATTTGCATGCCTGGTACGCAGTCTCTCGGGCGCGCATTCAGACGTCACAATTGGCACGTTCGATCGAACTTAACACGCGGGAGCGCAATCGTCTGATCTCCGTGCTCCGGCAAACGGTGGAGCGAGTGCACTCCCTGGAGCGCGAAGTGGGCAAGCTCGAACGCCGCGCCGGGGTGTCCAAGGGCGACACGGCCGCCGAAGCCCGGCGAGAACTGCGCACGCGAATCAGTGACCTGAGCGACATTTCCGAGGCGAGCGAGGTCGGGCTCACCAGCCTGAAGCGCACTCTCGCGCTGATCCAACGCGGTGAAGCAGAAGGCGAGGTGGCCAAGAAGGAGCTAACCGAGGCAAACCTCCGCTTGGTTGTGTCCATCGCCAAGAAGTACACCAATCGCGGATTGCAGTTCTTGGATCTGATTCAGGAGGGCAACATCGGCTTGATGAGGGCCACGGGGAAGTTCGAGTGGCGCCGCGGCTACAAGTTTTCGACCTACGCCACCTGGTGGATTCGCCAGGGTATCAGCCGCGGCATCGCCGACCAGGCGCGCACCATCCGCGTCCCGGTGCACACGTTCGAGGCTATCAACAAACAGATCCGCATGAGCCGGCAACTGGTGCAGGAGCTGGGCCGGGAGCCCACTGCAGAAGAGATCGCCAAGCGCATGGATATCACCGTCGAGAAGGTGCGCAGGACCAAGCAGATCGCGCAGCAGCCCATCTCGCTCGAAACGCCTATTGGCGAGGAGGAGGATTCGCGCTTGGGCGATTTCATCGAGGACAAGGCTGCTGTGTCACCTTCGGACGCGGCCATCAACCTCAACATGAAGGAGCGGACGGCGTCCATGCTGAAGACGCTCACCCCGCGTGAGGAGAGAATCATCAAGATGCGGTTTGGGCTGGAGGACGGTTCCGAGCACACTCTCGAGGAGGTGGGGCAGTCGTTTGCCGTCACCCGTGAGCGCATCCGCCAGATCGAAGCCAAGGCGCTGTGCAAGCTGCGCCAGCCGTCTCACTCGAGCCAGCTCCACGTCTTCCTCGAAGAAGGCACCATGTAGGAATGAGTCTAGGTCGGCATCAAGGAGATGGAGGATGAAAAACCTGTTTGTTGGCAACATGAGTTTTCAGACGACGGAAAGCGACTTGCGCGCGCTGTTTGAGCCCTTCGGGCAGATCACGCGCATCCACATCGTCCAAGACCGCGAGACGAGACAGCCTCGCGGGTTTGCTTTTGTGGAAATGGCGGAGGACATGGGAGCGGCCAAGGCGATGACCGATCTCAACGGAAAGGAAGTTTCCGGACGAGCTCTGAGGGTCAACGAAGCGACTCCTAGACCGGAACGCGGTGGCCCGAGTGGGGACGGGGTGGATTCGGACAGCGAGACAGCGGCGGTCCAGGTCGCACTGGACCCCGAAGCCGCGGCGGATTCTCGAACGAGGATTATCGCGAATCGGCGCGCCAGCCTCAGGAGCCGCGCTGGTAGCTCGCACCTGTGAAGAGATGTCTTAACTAACCGTCGACATGTACCAAAACATATGTTTTGGTACGCCTTGTTTCCAACGGACCCGCTCTCCCGTTTTAAGGTTGGGAAGATTTGGCAGGAACCAATGTCGCCGAAAAACGAATGACTGTACCGCAAACAATTCAGAGCCGACGGAACTTGACAACAAACACGAGTCCGACGTGAGACTCAGCCGTCACAAAAATGTAACGCAAATTGCGGAAAAGGGCGGCAAACGACAACGAAGGAAGGAGAAAGCAGGTTGCGGGAATTTGCCCCACCTTGCTGATTCCGTTCGATTAGCCACTCCTCTGGCAAGATTTAGCAAAGTAGGTCGAACGGCTTCTAAGCAGAGGGTCGAGTGTTTCTAGTGCCACACAACATCCTTCTGTTTGACGCGCGATACACCTGAAAGCCTCACGCATCCGGTTGTCACCCGTGCCGCCGAAAACTAACGCACAAGAACCGGATCATTGGCCTTATCTGCCCCCTTTTGCCCCCTCGCGTTCTTGTTAAGTACCAACCAGTCAGAAGGATGATTGGTAGGGGCGGTGGGGGTCGAACACAAGACCTTGGGATTGAAACGCAAACGTCACTGAAAGCCGTGGGGCAGAAGCCTCTTCCGCTGGGCGCGGATCTTGGCTAAGGTTGAACTCGATCCGGATGTCACTCGTGCCGCCGACAACTGCTCACAAAAACCGGATGCATTTCCCTTAATGCCGCCTTCTGCCGCCTCATTTTTTTGTAACCTCCGTCACACCAGGTAGATATGGCGGAAGCGTGTGGGAGTCGAATGCAATGCAACACGGAGTTTCAAGCACTTACGAGAAACTCTGGGGAGTACAATGGAAGCAGAAGGAACCAGTAGAAATGGTTATTGCTCCCTAATTGCTCCCTCGCCGATGTCGTCGGCAGGAAATATAAAACTCTGCGGCACGGATGGCACGCCGACGACAAACCCATCTGTATTTAGTGGCTCGGCAGGCGATTCGGGGCTAACGGTTTTCAAGACGGGTGGTTGCGCGCTGGCTCGCTGGTAAATCGCTGAAAACTAAAGACGCCGTTCGGCTCGTCCTGGACAGCTGGACCAGTCTGTGCTTCTCACTTCGATTTCGTCCGTCAGTAACCCACGTACCATACCAGAAAGCAGTTGACCGCATATTGAATGGGTAATTACTTCAGCAGTTCGTCGGCGTAACGCACAGGGATTGCCAAGTTCGAGCCACCAAAATCTCTCAGAATGGCGGCGTTCACACCGATGACCTTGCCATCGTGATTGAAGAGCGGTCCGCCTGAACCGCCAACGGTTGTGGCTGCGTCGTAAACAATCTTGTCGTTTAGGACATCTCCGATGTGTCCTTGGGTAATCGTTGGACGAATGAGGTGTTGCGCCGCCAATTGCGAAAGCATCTCGTTTACGTCATGTACGTTCTCTGCCAGCCTTGTTGTGACGTCGCTGCCCGCACGAGCGAGAATTCCTTCGATACCAGTAGGGTAACCGATCAAGATGACAGGATCGCCGGACACACTGGCTTCACTCCGATCATCGAGTTCCAGCAAGGCAGCCCCAGGCGGTGCTGGAGTCTGTAGCGTCAGAGTTGCCAAATCGGCGATCCCCGAAATATGGTCGAGCTTGACCTCGATGCCTTGAGAGATCCCGGGGAAGTAGGCCGTGTAGGACAATGCAAACGCGTCAGCACCCCGATCAAGGAGTTCCTTCAGCTCTTCATCACTCCTCCAAGGCTCGGCGACGTGATGGTTGGTAAGCAAACGACCATTGCTCGCGACGAGAAATCCCGTGCCAAAAAAGTGGAACTGCAGCGGCGGTCCCTGTCCCTCGGTTTGAAGGGATATCATGCCCTTCTCGTCGACCAGCGGTTTACCGGCCGGATCGGCAGCAATACGAATGATCTGCCCGGAATCTTTATCCTTTAGTTCCACGATTACGTGCAACAAGCAAACACTCGGTCCGTATTTGTGAACAATCGCTTCAGCTGCTCGACTCTCAGTCTCGAGCCGATTCAGCTGATTTTGCGTCTCTTGAAGTTGCCTCTTGAGCGATTCGTTATCGGCGACGGCCGGCGCTGCCATTTTTTTGCGAATCGCCTCACTTTGGGTTTCCAATGACCGGCGAGTTCCCGGCACGTTACTGCCAATCTGAGAATCACGAGCCTGTCCCACGCGGCGCAGGAGTTCTTCCTGCTGAAGAAGTCCACCATTAAGTTGCGCAACTTCGGCTTTGAGTTGGAGCGTATCCTTGCGACTTCGTCGGTTCGAGATAACCGTTGTGACCGCCGCCAAGAGGGTGGCCGCGCTGAGAACGCAGACCTATGGAAAGAACCCAAAAACGACGCCGCGACATCACCTTATTAATCAGGTTTTCCGCTGTACTCTCCGCCATGTGCTCTCTTTCGAGAGCGTCCTTCAGTTCTGCCTCGAGCTTAAGTTCTGGTTGCCTTTGACGAAGCTGAGTTCTGATTTTTGCAGCGAATTCCATTGGCTCAAATGGAAACGAGACTACATCGTCGGCGCCCAGATCTAGACCGCGGGCACGCTCAAGTGCGTCTCCGTAAACGATCGTCACAATCTTGAGAGCTCGCAGATCAGAACTTGCCTTGATTTGGCTGATCAAACCGCAGCAGCTAAGGTCCGATGGTGTTGCTTCCATGATCAGAAGGTCTGGCGAACGTGCGAGAATCTTGTCTACGCTCAGACTTTGGTCTGAGGCCATGTCATAGCCCTGACCTGATAAGGCCTGCTCTACGGCTTGGGTTGACTCGGTACCGAGGTTGAGAAGAAGAATGCGCATCAAATTGTCACCCTATCCGCAAGAGTCTGTCCCCTTTCTATGTTTGAACTCCGGCGACCTTGTTAATGCAGGCTCGCGCCAAACGCGCCCGGCCCGTGTTGCTTGGGCGCCCTTGCTTCTACGATTTTGGGTTAGATTTCAAATTTTAATCGTGGTAATCCTCGAATTTTAGGAGTTGCCGACTGTCAAGAGCCGAGAGACGATCCCAACTTCGTTTGAAATGCGCGATCCTCTCGAGTTCACGCTCAGCCCTCAGCCAATCATCGAGCTCATTACCAGCACGAGCGCCACGCTCGAGATAGATCTGGTAAGCTCGCAGGCTGATTTGTTCATGAGTTGGCCTCTCGTTCAAAAGGTCTTCTTTTCTCTGCTTGGCGGCACTTGCTTTGCTGCTATCCCTCTTATTCTTCGGTGACACTGTGCTCCTTCCCACCCTTTCAGTCCTTGCTCTCAATTCGCCAGATTGGCCGTCGCAAGCTTAGAAGTCCGCAGTCGACTGCGGACTTCTAAGAGAGTCAGATACCTTTCACTCGTTCAAAACCTAAATACGATTCCGCGTGCTCGCCCCGGTTCTGCCTAGGTGTCTAGAACCTATTGCGACAAACACAACGGTCGCTAGTGGCGGTTACGGCCGATCCCGGTATCCGAGCTCGTGACCGTGAGAAAAATCAAAACGGCCATGAGACCTATCAACAAGAACGTCACCATGCCTCCTTTCATCCCACCCCATGCGCTACAGGTCCGCGGCCCGCATGCATTGGGTGTATCTCAGTCAAACTTTTCTCTTCGACCAAGTATCATTGTCGTAAGAGACTCGATTTCTGCTTCTCGCACATCGCGGTCGCTATCCGTCCACAATTCAAGGTCGTCCTCTTCAAGGCGGTTCTCGGACGATTCGAGTGACTCCAAGGTGGTCTCGAAGGGAAGCTCGTGCAACTTAACGAGCTGAACGATTACTTCGCCAAGTTCCTGTCGAGTCGCAATCCGGTCCCCTATTCCCATTTTTTGCGTATGTGGCTTCATGCATCACCTCAAAATGCTTAGGCCTGTTCGCCCGTTTTCAATCCTTGCAGAACCCATCGGAGTCCGGTCCTCTCTTTCTGTGACACTGATCTTCAGCACGTTAGTTCTCGTTTCCCCTCGACCGGAAGAAGGTGCCGGGACCAACGCTTAAACCCACGGTGTTAAAGCTCGGGTTAGCGGCGAGACCGCCGTTCGAAAGGTGATAGAACCGGGCCTCAGCGCTCCAGTTAAACCTTCCCCGTAGCACGTGCACACCTACCGAGCCTGAGGCGGTAAAATTGAACATGGAACCTCCCGGTGGCACGTCATTGTTCGTGACCAGTCCGCCGCCGTTCACCTCGGCATAGGGCGCGATCCGATGCCGGGTGACAAAATTCCACTTCATCCCGACAGGAACGATTCCGCCGCCCCACGCGGTCTGGCTTGGAAGACGAAATTCGATCAGCGGAATCACATCGGCGACATATTCGAATCGGCCGCGGAGCGTCCTGGGGCCATGCTCTCCCGTAAGCACGTATCCGAAACGGAGGCCGATATTCCAAAAGCTCCCCTTCGGATTGCTGTGTGCGATTCGTACTCCGTCTGCACCGGCGGACCAGAACTGCAGCTCGTAGGCGCCTGCTTGTGGTCCTTGATCGATCTCGCCCGCAGGCTGGATCGCTCGTACCAACGCACCGCTTGGACGAAAGGCGTCGGCCGCGATCGGTATAGTTTGTCCGTTTGCCGCAACACCCAAAACCATGCCGGCCACGATTGTCCCAAACAACTTCAGGCTGATGCGTCGTGTGTGATTGCCGTGGGATTTCTCTCGGGAATCCAAGCGATGCATCGAAGCGTCGGCGGGGCTCATTGGCAACTTCCTCGCTTGTGGAAGTGCATCCGAGTTGCCAAACGTGGCGACCTTTCAAAACCGGAATTAGCTTATTTTTGGCTGGATACTAGAGCGGGTCGTGAATCTTCAGAGCGTTGCCAGCAGAACAAATGTCAACGAGCTGGCTAGTTGCCCATTTCCCGGCAGGTCATTAGGAGTTATGAGATGACGTGTTCGCCTGAGGATTGCTTAGCGTACTGAGTCCGCCTGCTCTCGCCGAAGCCATCTCTGACGGATTCTCCTGCACGGCGCGGTGATGCCAAACGGACTCGCATGGGCAGATCAGATTTTCTGGTTATTTTTGCGGCATAGATCGGTTTTCTCTGAGATTCATAGTAAGTGCGTGCCATCATCTCGGAGACCAGCCCCAAACACGGGATCTGAACCCCAGCGAGCACAAGGACGATGGAACCAAATGCGAGAGAGATATTTGAAGCGATGAGTTCTGCGTGGATTATGAGCTTCTGGACGAACAGTAGCAGCCCGGTAACTAAGCCGATCCCTGCCGCAGAGATCCGATCGACTATTCCCGCCGAAGGATTCGCAGAGTGGAAATTGTTCCCGCTAAGCAGCTGCAGGAACAACAGTCCCAAAACGAACATTCCCTGCTGAGCACGCGGAGGGCCTTGTAGAGTTGTATAAGCGCCAGCCGTTCATTGAGCTGCGCCTGAACCAGATTCAACGCCGCCGCGAAATAATTCGTGTCATTCGGTAGCACTTGGGATGGGAATAGTTCAATAGTTTTAGCTACCCGGCAATCTCCACTAACTCGCTGGCGTGTAATTTTGCCCATTCCCTCAGCAACAATGGCTCGCGACCCAGAATTGTCTTCGTATCGTCTCTTACGCTTCCAACGTACGCCATTCTTCCGTCCTCGACCTGGCGGAACCATTCGAGTCCTCCCTTTGCATACGCTGGTTCGAATGCTGAACCAGGCTGTGCCAAATCGTTGTGGAAACTTTCGGCATCACGAACTGCTGCTTTGAACTTATGACCGGTAGCCGCAGTTAGAGTTTCAGCCACCTGGTGCGGAGTAAGTACTTCCGCTGAAAACCAATAGTCCTTTCCACTGTGTCTTTCCGGCCCTTCCATGAGAATTACGGCTGCAGCTTCTGCTACATCTTCCAAAGCAGTAAACCCAAAGGCTTTGGAAGTGTATACACTGTACAGACCGCCTTTGACCGGCCATACTGATAGCAAATTCTGCATAAACATGTTGGGATGTAAATTCGTCCATTCAACGCCGCTGTCGCGAAGATATGCTTCAATCATCTGATGCCACGCGAAAACCGTAGCGTACGAGTCATGCTCTCGCGTGAATGCGCCCAGGTGCACAATATGATCCACACCATTACGTTTTGCCGCATCGATAAGTGATTTGCTTTGCACAAGCATGTCAACCGTATAGCCAGTTATTAGAAAAATGCCAGTGATGTTTTTCAATGCCTCATCGAAAGTTCGTGGATCATCGAGATCGATAAAGCGCGACGCTCCAAATTGATCTGCGAGGCTCTTCCAGATTGGTTTTCCTTCGCGCTCCTACCGCAAAGTCTGCTTTACTCTTTTTTAAATTGTTTGCGACAAGTTTTCCTACTTGTCCCGTTACACCCAACACGAGCAGGTTGCTAGAACTGTTCATTTGAATCTCCTTTCACTAAATCTCATGCTGTCACCCTCCGTCGAGGACCTGATAGAGGACGGTTCCATCTGCGGCGGGACCAGGTATTCTTCCAAACAAACTTGGCCGCCCGCGTCGGCGAAGCGATAGGCAATTTCCGGACGGAGCAACAACCTCAACAGTTCGCATAGCAACTTCCTCTACGTGAGTACAGGTGATTCGCTACTGCTGCCATCCGCCACCTAGCGCCAGATAAAGCTGAACAAGTGCCAGCCGCTCGTTCAGTTGCGCTTGCACGAGGTTCAGTTCCGCTGAGAAATAGTTCGTGTCGTTCGTGAGTACCTGGAGGTAGCTGGAGCCGCCGTTCTGATAAAGAAGCATTGAGAGCTGATCGGACCGCTGAGATGCCTGAGTGAGCATCTCCTGCTGACCGCGAAAGTCACGATACTTTTGGTAAGCGATGAGCCCATTCGAAACTTGCTCGAGCGCGTTTTGTACAGTCTGCTGATAGGTGAGGACGGCCTCCTGATATTGCGCCCGGGTTAGTCTGAGCTGTGATCGGAGCGCTCCGCCTTCGAAGACGGGTTGCGCCACACTGAGAGCAGAGAGCCAACTCTCGGAGGATGCCTTGATGAACGAATTCAACGCGTTGCTTTCTAGGCCGCCTGTCCCAGTTAGAGAGATGCTCGGAAGGAAGGCCGCTTTAGCGACACCAATTTGGGCGTTGGCCGCAACGATGATTTCTTCGGCTTCGTGGACGTCCGGCCGTCGCTCGAGCAATTCTGAGGGCAACCCAGCGGGAACGGCTTCGGGCACGGGCTGCTCAGTCAGCGTCCAGCCGCGGGCAATGGGGCCAGGATTTTCACCCAGCAAAATGCTGAGCTGATTTTCCTGCTGCTCGATTTGACGCTCGAGATCGGGGATGGTTTCGGATGCGGTATAGACGAGTTGCTCGGACTGACTCACGTCGAGATCGGAGGACGAACCGTTCCTCGCAAGTACCTGCGTCAACTGAAGCGATTGCTGCCTTGAGGCTAGAGTACGTTGGGCAATATCCAGCTGGCTGTCGAGTGCCCGAAGCTGGAAATAAGCGGTCGCTACGTTCGAAACAAGCGAGGAAATCACCCCCCGCTGGCCCCATTCTGTTGCGAGCAATTGGGCACGAGCTGCCTCGGTTTGTCGCCGGTACTTTCCCCAGAAGTCGAGATTCCAGATCACCGACAGGCTTAGTTGGCCTGCATTGACCTGATACGGAGGAAACAGATTTGTCACTTTCGGATTCTGCTCGCTGGAGAGGCCCGCACCCACAGCCGCTGAAGGGAATTGGTTGGCGCGCGTGATACCAAGCTGGTCTTGTGCCTCAAGCACGCGCGTCGCGGCGATGCGCACGTCGTAGTTTTGCTGCACCGCGGTGTGAATCAGTTGTACCAGCACGGAGTCCTGGAACACATCCCACCACTTCTCGTTACCAAGCGATGACGCCAGCGCAGCCGGGGTTATGGCGGCGCGATAGTCCGTGGGCACGTTGACCGCGGGCCGCTTATAATTTGGACCGACCGCACAGCCGGCAAGCAGCACGAGTACAGGCAAAAAAGCGAGCTTTTTCATGTTCAGTCCCCTTCGTCGGGAGTTCCCGCGGGAATGAGTTCTACTGGTTTTTGCCGCCCGCCGCCGAAGATGCGCTCAACTACATAGAAGATCGCCGGAACAAAGAATCTGCCGATGAAGGTTTCTGCGACCATGCCTCCGATGACCGCGGTTCCCATGATCTGACGGGCAACCGCGCCTGCTCCCGATGCGGTCCACAACGGCACACAACCGAAAATAAAGGCGAGCGCGGTCATCATGAGGGGCCGGAAACGAAGCCTCGCCGCGGAAAGTGCGGCATCCACCAGGGACATGCCACGTTTTTCGTAGTCCTCCTTCGCGAATGCAACGATCAGGATCGAGTTCTTGGCAGCCAAACCGATGAGCATCACCAGGCCAATCTGCGCGTAAACGTCGTTCTCGATTTGAACCATGTATGCAGGCAAATAGAAGCCGAGCAGGACGCGACGCAGCCAGAGGGCGGCCAGGGCGCCGAAGACCGCGACAGGCGTGCTGAGAAGAACGCTGAAAGGAACTGTCCAGCTTTCATACAGTGCAGCCAGAACAAGAAAAACGAACAGAAGCGAAAACCCGAAGATCACGGAAGCGGGAACTCCTTGTTCCGCCTTCGCCTCTTGATAGGACATCCCCGTCCAGTCGTAACCCATCTCGGAAGGCATGGTTTGCTTGAAAACTTCTACCAGGGCGGCTCTTGCCTGATCGGCGCTGTAACCTGGCGCGGCATTTGCGTTGAGCTGGGCGGACCGGTATTCGTCATAACGCATGGTGAACTCAGGGCCGGAACGAGTCTCGAAATTTGCCAACGCAGAGAGCGGTACCGCCTCGCCCTGGTTGTTGCGCACGTAGAACTGCCCAAGATTTTGCGTATTCGATCGGTAAGGCGCTTCGGCCTCCACATAAACCTGCCAGGTACGGCCGAAATCGTTGTAGTAATTGACGAACAAGCCGCCCATGTACGCTTGAATGGTGTTATAGACATCGGTCAAAGCCACCCCTTGCTTCAGCACTTTGTCCCGGTCCACATTGATGTACTCTTGTGGCACGCTCGGCACGAAAGTGGTGCTGACCATGCCGATCTCAGGGCGCTTTCGGGCGGCTGCCAGGAATTTGGCCACGTTCGCCGCTAGGAATTGCACGTCCTTGCCGGCACGGTCCTCCAGCACAAATGTCACTCCGCCGGCAGTGCCGACGCCCGGGATCGCTGGCGGGGAGAAACTGAAAACCGTCCCTTGCGGTAGGCGACCCAGTTCCTGGTTTAAACGCGTCTTAATCTCCTGATATTGTTCCGCCCTGCTTGTGCGTTCGTCCCACGGTTTCAAGCTGACCCAGAAGAAGGCGTTGTAGGTGGTCCGCACAACGCTAAGTAAACTGAACCCAACCACACTAGTCGTGTAATCGACCCCTGGTGTTTTTGCGAGTACGTCCTCTACCTGCTTCGCCGCCGCGCTTGTGCGTTCCAACGACGCCGCATTTGGGAGTTGCATGTTGATGTAGACGTATCCCTGGTCTTCGTCGGGCAGGAAGCTGGTAGGGAGATGCGCGCCGAACAACCAAGCTGCGAGACCGGCAACGACAAGGAGCACCAGCACCACCGCAGCTTTACGAATCAGATCGCCCGACCAGCGTACGAAACTGTCGGTGGAGCGCTCGAAATACCGGTTGAAGTACCCGAAGAATTTTCCGAGGGGTCCGCGAGTCTCCGTTTTGGGGCGCAGGAGTAGCGCGGAAAGTGCAGGGCTGAGTGTAAGGGCGTTGAATGCCGAAAGCATTACGGAGATCGCGACCGTGATGGCAAATTGCTGATATAGCCTGCCAGTGATGCCTGGAATGAAAATGGTTGGTACAAAAACCGATGCGAGTACGAGTGCAATGCCGACGACGGGACCGGAAAGTTCGTCCATCGCTTTCCGAGAAGCATCTTTGGGAGACAATCCTTCCTCAATGTGGTGCTGTACTCCTTCAACCACCACGATCGCGTCGTCTACTACCAACCCGATAGCCAGCACAAGCCCGAACATCGAAAGGGTATTAATGGAGAAACCAAACAGCGGGAATAGGACGAAAGTGCCGATGAGAGAGACCGGCACAGCCAGCATGGGGATTAGCGTGGCACGCCAGT
>WNGR01003514.1_pt1 | contig 17086 bp, 16 predicted proteins | sample 5407581 | NCBI WGS metagenome assembly WNGR01 (sample SAMN13153383, study PRJNA577476) | soil metagenome | isolation source: 80 cm soil or saprolite under Garry oak tree replicate 2 | place: USA:California | collected 2016-06-15 | reverse complement strand
CGCGATTTCCGGAACAGGCGCCGTGCAGCAGGCCGGCACGGGAAGCACGACCTTCACCGCCCTCAATTCATATGGAGGCGGGACCTCCATTATCGGGGGAACGCTGGCATTGGCGGGAGCCGGAACACTGGGAGCGGTCAGCGGCACGACCGTGATCTCGGCGGGCGGCGCCCTCGATCTTGGCGGCACGACGCAGACCCAGGCTGCCCTGAACCTTGTCGGCGGCACGCTCAAGAACGGAAACCTGAACGCGCCGATCGCCTCGTTGGGCGGTACCGTCAACGGCATCGGCGGCTCTGCCAGCCTGACGACGCTTGCGGGCATCACATCCTTGTTTGGGATCAACGGCTACACCGGTGCAACCAACGTCAGTGGCGGCGTGCTGGACGTCGAGGGATCGATCACAGGAACCTCGTCGGTAACCGTCAACGCTGGGGGCGCGTTGACCGGCGGCGGGACCATCGATCCGCTCTTGGTCAGCATCGCGGGCGGTGCCACTTTCGCTCCAGGTAACGGAACGCCGGGCACTTCGACCACCATTGTCGGCAATCTCGCGTTTCAGTCCGGCGCGCTCTACCTGATCCAGCTCAATCCTGCGACCGCCTCGTTCGCGAACGTCACCGGCACGGCGACGCTCGGCGGCGCCAACGTGAACGCAGTCTTCGCCAACGGCAGCTATGTCTCAAAGCAATACACGATCCTGACGGCCGGCGGTGGCATAAGCGGAACGTTCGCGAGCCTCGTCAACACGAACCTGCCTGGCGGCTTCAGCACCTCGCTCAGCTATAGCTCTGATGGCAAAGACGCCTTTCTCAATCTGGTTCTCGGCTTCGGCATTCCAGGCAGCCTGAATGGCAACCAACAGGCCGTCGGCAACGCGCTCACCAATTACTTCAACTCGAACGGCACGATCCCGGTAATCTATGGTGCGCTATCGCCTGCGACACTGACGCAGGCTTCCGGCGAGCACGCCACCGGCTCGCAGCAGACCACGTTTGACGCGATGGGGATGTTTCTTGGCCTTCTGACAGATCCCTTCATGCAACGCGATGGTGCCGCATCGACCAGCCCCGGCGCGCCGGCGTTTGCGGAAACGGACGACGAGGCGTTCGGTTACGTGGCCAAGGACCGCAGGCGTCTGACCGCCGAACGGGAAGCCTATGCCATGTTCGCGAAAGCGCCGCTGCGCAGTGTCTATCAACCCCGCTGGACTGTCTGGGGCGCAGGCTTCGGCGGTTCGCAATCGACCGACGGCAACACCGCCGTGGGATCGAACAACACGACGAGTCGCATCTTCGGGACCGCCGTCGGCGCCGACTACTTCTTCTCTCCCCGGACCCTCGCCGGCTTTGCGCTTGCAGGTGGCGGCACGAGTTTCAGCGTCAATGGTCTCGGCACCGGGCGCTCCGACCTTTTCCAGGCTGGCGCCTATCTCCGTCACTTCAACGGACCGGCTTATGTTTCGGCCGCCCTCGCCTATGGCTGGCAGGATGTCACCACCGATCGCACCGTCGCAGGTATCGATCGATTGCGGGCCGAGTTCCGGGCAAATGCCTTTTCGGGCCGGCTTGAAGGCGGATATCGGTTCGTTGCGCCGTGGAGCGGCGGAATCGGCATCGCACCCTACGCCGCGGCGCAGGCTACAGCGCTCGACCTGCCGGCCTATGCGGAGACCGTATTGTCAGGTGCAGGCGGATTTGCGCTCGCCTATGGCTCCAAGAGCATCACCGATACGCGTAGCGAGCTCGGCGTACGGACCGACAAGAGCTTCGCGATGCAGAATGGCGTCCTAACTCTGCGCGGCCGCGCCGCCTGGGCGCATGACTTCAATCCAGACCGCGCGATTGCAGCCACCTTCCAGGCACTGCCCGGGGCGAGTTTCGTCGTCAATGGCGCCGCGCGGGCATCCGATTCCGCGCTGACGACCGCCTCAGTCGATATGAAATGGCCGAACCACTGGTCCGCAGCCGCGACATTCGAGGGCGAATTCTCGAACGTGACCCGCTCCTATGCCGGAAAGGGAATCGTACGCTACGCTTGGTGAATTTGCGCGAGAGCCGGTCCCACACCTGCAAGGCCGTCGTGCATTACGCATGCTAGACGCCGGTCTCGGCGATCACCAGGATTCTACGGACGACTGCCAGAATTTCCCGCATATGCCGGGAAAAGCAATCCTTGCTTGAGGCGGCTCCTGTAACGATCATTCAGATTGAGAAAAACAACAAGAACCTGCACGGGACGCAAGACGACGCTGACCGGTTCATCCTGCATCCAAACGTGGACCGACGCCGGGCATCCTCATGCCGTCGCGATTCGACGTGCGACCGATTGTGTCCGGTCGAGGACGCTGGACACGACTGGAAAAGGTTTGAAAACGACGGAGACGCACTTACCCTGCTGCCTCGTCGGATTCGCTGCTTCCACCTGATTCGCCGCGCTGGCTGCGCGGCCGGCGGCCGGCGCGGTTGGGGCGCTTCATGCGGTTTGTGTCTTGAGCGCAGACGTGCGAGCCCGTCTGGCGCTGCTGCTATTGATGGCTGGATTGCTGCTGCCCCGCGCGGCGGACGCGCAGGTCATGCGCGAGTCCGGCGCATTCGTAGGCGCCGACAGCCTTGGACCTCAGGGTCCGAACGCGCCCGGAGGCGGCTTCAACAATTTTGGCGGCGGCAACAATTTTAGCGGCAACATGGGTGGTCCCATGTTTGGCGGCCCGCAAGGATCGGGATTTGGCGGCGCGCCGTACGGCAATGGCAATGGTGGCGGCGCAGGGATGCAGCCGAACTATGGCTGGAACGCCGAGCCGCCGGGCCTCGCCGGCGCGGCGCGGTTCGGTATGCGGCAGGCCTTTGGCGGCGGCCCCGGCGCCTCGTCGCAGACCGAAACGGCGCAGGCCACGTTCCTGGCGATGACGCAGTTCACCCAGACCCTGCTCGATCCCGCCATCGACGGGCGCGGGATCGGCCGCGCCGAGTTCGATGCGGAGCTCTCGGCCTATGCCGATCCGGGCAACGACCGGACGCATGGCGGCATCGGTCGCGAGGCCTATGAGGCGATCTACGGCAAGCCGTCGCTCGCGGCCCCGCATTGGAGCATCTGGGCCGCAGGCTTCGGCGGCTCGCAGATGTCGAACGGCGGCACCAACTCGTCCAGCCGCAGTTTTGGCACCGTGATCGGTGCCGACTATTCGCTTACGCCGCAGACCCGGATGGGTTTTGCGCTCGCCGGCGGCGGTACCGGCTTTGGCAATAATTTTTCCAGCGGCCGCTCCGATCTGTTTCAGGCAGGCACCTTCGTCAGGCGCAGCGTCGGATCGGCCTATGTTGCCACCGCGCTCGCCTATGGCTGGCAGGCCATCACCAATGATCATCCGGTGACACCGGCCGGCACCGAGCAGCTCAACGCGGCCGTCAACGCCAACGCCTATTCCGGCCGCATCGAGAGCGGCTACCGCTTTGCGACGCCGTGGCTCGGCATCACCCCTTACGCAGCCGGCCAGATCACCATGTTCCGTCTGGCCACCACGGCGGCCCAACCGGCTCACGCGGCTGATGCATTTGCCGCGGTTACCGGAAACGATGGCTTCACCGACAGCCGCAGCGAGCTCGGCCTGCGCGCGAGCACGTCGATCTTGCTGGCCGGCGGCCTCCTTGATTTGCATGGGCGTCTCGCCTGGGCGCATGATTTCAGCGCGACGCGGTCGATGCCGGCGGTGTTCCAGGCCGTCTCCGGTCAGGGCTTCATCGTCGGCAGCACAGCGCTTGCGCCGAACTCGGCACTGACAGGCGTATCGCTCGAGCTGCGCGCCATCAGCGGATGGTCCGCCTCGGCGAACTTCGACAGCGAACTATCGAGCCTCGTGCGCTCCTATACCGGCAAAGCCGTGTTGCGCTACGCTTGGTGATCCCACCCCGCGAACCCGAAGTCCGCGGGGGGCGTCGCGGACGAGCCAATCCTGCTTTCCCCCGCAAGGACGGCTAGCAGGATCTGCCTGTCGTCACATCTTCTTGTAGGCGTCGATCACCGCCTGGCCATCCGCGCCGGCCTTCTTGAGCCAGTCAGCGGTGAGCTGCTCGCCGATCTTCTCGAAACCTGCTTTCAGCGCTGGGCTCGGCGGCTCGACTGCCATGCCCTTGGCCTTGAGCTGATCGAGATACCAGCCGCTCTTGTCTTGCCAAGCCTTCCAGCCGCGCGTTTCCGCGGTTGCGGCCGCCTTGAGGATGGCCTCCTGGGTCGGCTTGTCGAGCGCCTCGAATGCGGCCTTGTTCACGAAGGTGTAGTCCTTCGGGATCCAGGCCTGCACGTCATAGAAATACTTCAACGACTCCCAAGCCTTTGAATCGTAACCGGTGCCGCCCGACGACATGAATGAATTCACCACGCCCGTGGCGAGCGCCTGCGGCAGCTCGGCGGCCTGGATCGTGACCGATTGGGCGCCAACGAGATCGCCGATGCGCGCGGTACCGACGTTATAGGCGCGCCATTTCAGGCCCTTCATGTCCTCGATCGTGGCGAGCGGCTTGTTGACATAGACGCCTTGCGGCGCCCACGGCACCACGAACAGCAGCTTGAGGCCCTGCGCGTCCAGTTTCTTTTCGATCAGGGGTTTTGACGCCTGATACAATTTCATCGACTGGGGGAAGCTGGTCGCAAGAAACGGCACGACGTCGATTCCGAATACCGGATCCTCGTTCTCGTGGATCGAGAGCAGCAATTCGCCCATTTGCGCCTGCCCGGTCACCACCGCGCGCTTGATGTCGGGGGCCTTGAACAGCGAAGCGCCGGGATGAACCGTGATCAGGAGCTTTCCTGAGGTGGCGGCTTCGACGTCCTTGGCGAAGGCGACCAGATTTTCCGAGTGCGGATTGTCGGCCGGATATGCCGCCGGCAGATTCCACTTGGTCTGGGCAAACGCAGGCGTAGCGGCCAACACGGCGCCTGCAATCAGGCCTGCGCGGAGCAAATGAGACGTCATCGTACTTCTCCTCACGGTCAATGTCGAAAGACTGGTGCGGTCAGTCCGGAAAGGCGAGCTTGGGCAGAAGCAGAACGATCTGCGGATATTCCGTGATGATGAACACGGCGGCCACCAGCAGGACGAAGAACGGGAACGCCGCCCGCGCCACGGTAAAGGTATCGCGCCCGCTCATATTCTGGAGCACGAACAGGTTGAAGCCGACCGGCGGCGTGATCTGGGCCATCTCGACGTGAATGATGAGGTAGACGCCGAACCAGACCAGATCGAGCCCGGCCTGCTTGACCATCGGCAGCACGATGACCGCGGTCAGCACGATCATCGATATGCCGTCGATCAGGCATCCGAGAATGATGTACATGATGCTCAGATACAGCGCCAGCATGCCGGGCGTCAGTTGCTGCCCCTGGACCCAGGTGGCGAGCGCTGCCGGAATCCCGGTATAGGCCATCGCGGCCGTCGTGTAGGCGGCACCCGCCAGGATCAGCATGATCATGCAGGTCAGCCGCGTCGCGCTCATCACACTCTCGATGAGCGTCTTGCGCGTGAGCGTGCCGCTCCACCAGGCCAGCAGCAGCGCACCGGTGACGCCCCACGCCGCGCATTCGGTCGCTGTCGCGAAGCCGAGCACGAGCGAAAGGAAGACGGCGAGGATCAGGAGTAGGCACGGGACGAGCTTGGCGGACTCGCGCAGCTTCTGTCGAAACGGCATCGGAGGGTCGCGCGGCGGGACCTTGCCGGGATTGAGCCGCGACCAAATGATGATGTAGCCGGAGTAGAGCACCATGACGAGCACGCCGGGCAGAAAGCCGCCCAGGAACACCTGCAGCACAGAGACGTTCGCCGTAACCGCATAGACGACCATCGGGATCGACGGCGGAATCAGCAACCCGAGCGTGCCGGAGCCCGCCAGCGATCCAAGGCTGAGGCCCTTGTCGTAGCCGCGCTTGTCGAGCTCGGGCAATGCGATCTTGCCGATGGTCGCACAGGTCGCAGCCGAAGAGCCCGAGACCGCGGCAAAGATGCCGCAGCCGATCACGTTCACATGGGTCAGCCGCCCGGGCAGCCATTGCACCCAGGGCGAAAGACCACGGAACATCTCTTCGGACAATTTGGTGCGAAAGAGGATCTCCCCCATCCAGATAAACAATGGCAATGCCGCCAGGGTCCAGGACGCGCTTGCGCTCCAAGTCGTGGTCGCGAGCACGCTTCCGAGCGGCAGGCTCGTGGTCAATGCCATCGCGACGAAGCCGACGAGCCCGAGCGAGACCGCGATCCAGACGCCGCTCCCGAGCAGCAGAATCATCACGCCGAGCAGAACAAACGAGAGTTCGATCATGCCGAGACTGGCCATCGTCAGCCCCCGCCGCCCTGCGATATGCGCTCGATGAACTCGTCCGGTGTTTCCTCCGGCGAACCCTTCTCGTAGCTTGGCCGGCGACCGCGCAGGACACTGACCATTTCGTCGATCACCGCGATCGACAGGATCGCGAGGCCGCCGACAAAGCCGAGTTGCGGAATCCACAGAGGAACGGCGACGACGCCTTGTGCCACGTCGTTGAAGCGCCAGGAGTCGTAGGCCATCTGCGCCGCATATCGAGTGAAATAGAGAATGAAGGCTGTCGCCATCCCGAGCGCTACGATCTCGGCCGCCTGCCGGGCTCGCCCATGCAGGCGCTCCAGCAGGAGACCGACGCGGATCATTTCGCCGCGTTTGAAAGTGTGAGCGAGGCCGAGAAAAGCCATCGCGGCCATGCACCAGGATGCGAAATCGTCACCCGCGGGAATGTTGATGGCGAATTGCCGGCCGACCGACATGATCATCATGATCGCGAAGATCGCGACCATGAAAACGCCGGCCGCGTAGCCGGCGCCGAGATAGAGAAGATCAAGAGCACGCCGGAGCAATCCCGCCGCCGCCACGTCATCGTCCTGCTCCGCCAATGCGGCCCCCATCCTCACACGCGTCCCGGTTCAGCCAAACCTTACGATAAGCCCGCCGGTTCTGGCTGATTATCGCTGCCGTCGCACGCCTGTCTTTGAGACGTTAGACCAACACGATTGCGTCCACGCAGGCAAGGAACATGCCGATCGGCTTCATTCCGTATCCAGCCTCAACCCATCATAGGCCGGCACCACGCCTGGTGGCAGCGATTGCCGGATCACTTCGTAGTCGACGTCGGCCGTCATGTTGGTGATGACGGCGCGCTTCGGCTTGAAGCGTTCGATCCAGGACAGCGCATCGTTAATGCTGAAATGGCTGGGATGGCCGGTGTAACGTAAGCCGTCGACGATCCAGAGATCGAGATTCTCCAGCGCGCCCCAGCTCTCGCGCGGAATGTCGTTGAGGTCGGGCGTGTAGGCCACGTTGCCAATGCGATAGCCGAGCGCGGGGATCTGGCCGTGCTGGACCAGGAAGGCGGTCATGGTCACGTCCCCGCCCTTGCCGCTAATGGTCCGGCTCTCGCCCGCCTCGATCGAATGCCGGCTCAGGATCGGCGGATAGTCGCTGCCCTCCGGCGAGATGAAGCAGTAGGAGAACCGCGCCATGATGTCCTTGGCGGTCGACAGGTTGAGATAGACCGGAATGCGCTTGCGCATGTGGATCACGACCGAGCGCAGATCGTCCATGCCGTGGGTTTGGTCGGCATGCTCGTGCGTCAGGAACACCGCGTCGATGTGGTCGACATTACTATCGATGAGCTGCTCGCGCAGGTCGGGCGCGGTGTCGATGACGATGCGTGTGGTGCCGTGGCCCGACACCTGCTCGACCATCAGCGAGCAGCGGCGGCGGCGGTTCTTCGGGTTCGTCGGATCGCAGGCGCCCCAGCCGAGGGCCGGACGCGGCACGCCGGCGGAGGAGCCGCAGCCCAGGATCGTCAACGTCAGCGTCATGCGGCTCCCAAATTCAGGCTTTCACCTTCGAGAACAGGCGGAAGAAGTTTTCGGTGGTCTGGCGCGAAATCTCATCGAGCGAAACGCCGCGCGTCTCCGCGAGCACTTTTGCGACCTCGACCACATAGGCCGGCTCGTTGCGTTTGCCGCGGAACTTGCCGGGCGCAAGGTAGGGCGAGTCTGTTTCAACCAGAATACGGTCAGCCGGCAGCTCGGCTGCAAGCGCGCGCAAGGCCTCCGACTTCTTGAAGGTCAGGATGCCCGTGAAGCCGATGTAGAGCCCAAGCGACACCGCCTTCAGTGCGAGCTCGCGCCCGCCGGTGTAACAATGCAGCACGGCGCGAAACGATCCCTTTGCCGCTTCCTCCTCCAGGATGCGGCCGCAATCCTCGTCGGCCTCGCGGGTGTGGATCACCAGCGGCAGGCCGGTGGCACGAGCCGCGGCAATGTGGGCACGAAAGCCCCTCGCCTGCGCCTCCGGCGCGCCGTTGTCGTAGAAATAATCGAGCCCGGCTTCACCGAGCGCGACGACCTTGGGATGCTGCGTCAGCGCGATCAGCTCGTCCGGCGAGATGCCGTCCTCCTCATCCGCGTTATGCGGATGGGTGCCGACCGAGCAATAGACGTCGTCATAGCGCTCGGCGATCGCGAGCAGGTCGTTCAGCCGCCGTACCCGCGTCGAGATCGTCACCATGCGGCCGATGCCGGCTACACGTGCACGCGACACGATCCCGTCGAGATCTTCCGCAAAATCTGGAAAATCCAGATGGCAGTGGCTATCGACCAGCATCGCGTGCGCCTCAGGCCGCCGGCTCGATGTAGCGCGGGAAAGCCGGCGTCGGCGCCGGCAGCGTCGAGCCGGGCGCGATGCGCTTGGCGCCGCCAAGCGTGGCGAAGTTGCGCTCGCCCGCGAGGATGCCGAGGCTATCGAGCAGCAATCCCGAGGCGGTCGGCATCGCCGGCTGGGCCAGGATCGCGATCTGGCGCACGACCTCGGCGGTGACATAGAGCACCGTCTTCTGGCGTGCCGGATCGGTCTTGGCGAGCGCCCACGGTGCCTCGCCCGCAAAGTAGCGGTTGGCTTCCGCGACCACGGCCCACACGGCGTTGAGCCAGTGATGGATCTGCTGCGTCGCCATGGCCTCGCGGGACGCCGCGATCATGCCGTCAGCCATCGCCAGGATCGCCCTGTCGTTGTCGCTGAATTCGCCGGGCTCCGGCAGCACGCCGCCGAGCTGCTTGGCGATCATCGACAGCGAGCGCTGCGCGAGGTTGCCGAGATCATTGGCGAGATCGGCATTGATGCGCGCAACGATGGCCTCGTGATTGTAGTTTCCGTCCTGGCCATACGAGACCTCGCGCAGGAAGAAATAGCGCATCTGGTCGACGCCATACTGATCGGCAAGGTTGAAGGGGTCGACGACATTGCCGACCGACTTCGACATCTTCTCGCCCCTGTTGAACAGGAAGCCGTGGGCAAAGACCCGCTTCGGCACGGGAATGCCCGCCGACATCAGGAATGCGGGCCAGAAGACCGCGTGGAAGCGGATGATGTCCTTGCCGATGATGTGCACGTCGGCCGGCCAGTAGCGCCAGTTCTTGTCACTCTCGTCGGGGAAGCCGACGCCGGTGATGTAGTTGGTCAGCGCGTCGACCCAGACATACATCACGTGCTCTTCGTCGCTGGGCACTTTCACGCCCCAGTCGAACGTGGTGCGCGAGATCGAGAGATCGCGCAAGCCGCTGCGCACGAAGCTGACCACCTCGTTCTTGCGCGAGTCCGGGCCGATGAATTCAGGATGGTCCGCGTAAAGCTTCAGGAGCTTGTCCTGGTAGGCCGACAGTCGGAAGAAGTAGCTCTTCTCCTCGACCCATTCGACCGGTGTGCCCTGTGGCCCCAGGCGCACGCCGTCGTCGCTCACGCGCGTCTCGTCCTCGGCGTAATACGCCTCGTCGCGCACCGAGTACCAGCCGGCATAGGTGTCGGCGTAGATGTCGCCGTTCGCTTCCATGCGCCGCCAGATCTCCTGGCTGGAGCGATGGTGCTGCTCTTCGGTGGTGCGGATGAAGCGGTCGAACGACACGTTCAGACGCTCGTCCATCGCCTTGAAGCGGCCGGCATTGCGGGTGGCGAGCGCGGACGGGGTGAGGCCCTCGTTCTGCGCGGTCTGGACCATCTTCTGGCCGTGCTCGTCGGTGCCGGTGAGGAAGAACACGTCCTTGCCGTCGAGCCGAGCAAAGCGCGCCAGCACGTCGGCCGAGATCGCCTCATAGGCGTGGCCGATATGCGGACTGCCGTTGGGATAGGCGATCGCGGTCGTGATGTAGAAGACGTTGTCGCGCGCAGGCGTCGCCACGGGCGCTGCCGCCTTCGCGGCGACGATCTTCGGCGCACGCGGCGCCTTTGGCTTGGTCGCTTTCGGCGGAACGACGACAGGAACCGGCGCCGCGGGCGGCCCAACCACTCTTGCCTTCTTCGCTACCTTCTTCACCGGGGCCTTGTTCACAGAAGCCTTGGCCGGCTTCTTGGCGGCCTTTTTCTTTGAGGTTTTCTTGGCAACGACTTGCTTTTTCGCAGCCTTCTTGTTCGCCTTCTTTGCCGTCTTCGTCACGCGCTTCTTCGAGGCAGCTTTCTTGGTCTTTTTCGTGGCCTTCTTCGCTGCCTTCTTGCCGCTCTTGCTCTTGACGGTTTTCTTAGCTCGCGCTGCCACCACGAATTCCTTTACCGGCTTCTCAAAATTTGGAAACGAACCTGCGCCTAGCGCGTTGCGTCCGCCAGCCAGCCGAACACCGAGAAAACCAAGGGCTTTCGCTCCAGATTGTAGGTTTCGGTGTCGCGCGCGGCGCGGACGATCTTTTCCCATACCTCGCTAAGGCGCGCAAGGCGCGGCAGGTTCTGGTTGGCATTGGCCTCGTCGGCATGCAGGCGTTCCGCGATCCAGCGATCGATGCCGTCGATGAAGGCCGCAAGCGCGACGCGGTCGCTGGTACCGAGCGAATCGCCGAGCGTGTGCAATTCGCGCGGATCGACCTGCGGCAGGCGCGCAAGCAGCGCCGCCGTGCGTTGCTGGAGTTTCAGGGCGTCGCCGCCAAGCAGCGTCAGTGCCCGAGCGACGCTGCCCTCGGAAGCCTCCGCCGCCTCGCGCAGCGCCAGGTCGGTCGGAGCGAGGCCGGCGGCCGAGGCCGCAGCGTCGATCACCTCGTCGGTTGCGAGCGGCCGCAGGCGCAGCTTGCGGCAGCGTGACTGGATGGTGGCCAGCACACGCGCCGGCGCGTGGCTCACCAATAGGAACAGTGATTGCTGCGGCGGTTCCTCGAGAATCTTGAGAAGCGCGTTGGCGGCATTCGGATTGAGTTCGTCGACGGTGTCGACGATGCAGACGCGCCAGCCTTCGGCTGCCGCCGTCGAGCCGAAGAACGAGATGGTCTCGCGCGTCTCGTCCACCGTGATCACGGTGCGCATCACGCCTCGGTCGTTGGCGGTCCGCTCCAGCGTCAACAGGCCGCCATGCGAGCTGGCCGCGACTTGCCGCGCCACGGGGTGGTTGGGATCGATCGCGAGGTTCTCGGCGCGCTGCACGGAAGGTGCCAGCGGCTGGCCGTGAGCGAGCACGAAACGCGCCATGCGATAGGCCAGCGTCGCCTTGCCGATCCCCTGCGGTCCGCCGATCAGCCAGGCATGCGGGATGCGCCCGCTGCGATAGGCCGCGAGCAGCGCCGTTTCCGCCTCACGATGGCCGCACAGAAGGCTGGTCTCGCGCGGGTGCGGAATGGCGCTCTCGCGCTCGGCCTGACGCGGGCTCATGCTGAAACCACCGATGCCGGCGTGGGAAGCAGACGTTCGCGCAGCGCGGTCCAGACGCGGCTAGCGACCGTGTCGGGGTCGGAATTGGCGTCGATCAGTACGCAGCGCGCGGGCTCGTCCGCGGCGATCTTGCGATAGGCCTCGCGCAGGTCCTGATGGAACTTGAGGTTCTCGCCCTCGAACCTGTCAGGCGTGCCGCTGCCGCGCCGCGTGGCGGCGCGCTGCAAACCGATCTCGACCGGCAGGTCGAGGACGATGGTGAGATCTGGTTTGAGATCGCCGATCGTGACCCGCTGCATCGCGTTGATGAGCGCGACCGGCACGCTGCCGAGACTGCCCTGATAGGCCCGCGTCGAGTCGGCGAAACGATCGCACAGGACCCATGTGCCCCGATTGAGCGCGGGCCCGATCAATGTGCGGACATGGTCGTCGCGCGCGGCGGCAAACAGCAGCGTCTCGGCCTCGGGGCCGAGCAGCTTGCCCATCCCTGACAAAACCAGATGGCGCATGATCTCGGCGCCCGGCGAGCCACCGGGCTCGCGCGTGACGAGGGTGCGCAGCTTGGCCGCATTGAGGCGGTCGGCGAGCTTCGTGATCTGGGTCGACTTGCCCGTCCCCTCGCCGCCTTCAAAGGTGATGAAGCGTCCGCGTCCGGACGGCCGCTGTCCCGCGATCTCATTCATGATCAGAGCTTCTCGGCGCCTGCGCGGAACATGCCGATCACGAGCTCGCTGGCGCCGTCGATCGCGCGCCGCACGGTCGAACCGGTGCCGATCGCTTCGGCCGCATAGACCGGCGTCTCCACCGCGATATTGCCGCTGCGCCAGACCCGCACCACGCCGACCTGCTGACCGGCCTCGACAGGTGCGCGCACTGGGCCGCTATAGACGACGCGCGCGATCAGCTTGTCGCCGCCGCTCTTGTGCACCATCACCTTGACCGGTGTCTTGGCGACGAGCTTCACCGAGCGGCTCTCGCCGCCAAACACCTTGGCGTAGCCGACCTGCTGGTCGGCGGCGATCAGCGTGCGGGTCTCGAAATTGCGAAAGCCCCATTCCAGCATCTTCTTGGCTTCGGTGGCGCGGTCCTCGGGATCTTCCAGGCCGTTGACGACGACAATCAGCCGCGTGCCGTTCTGAACGGCCGAGCCGACCATGCCGTAGCCGCCTTCCTTGGTGTAGCCGGTCTTCAGCCCATCTGCGCCTTCGAGCGCATTGAGCAGCGGATTGCGGTTGGGCTGGCGGATCTTGTTCCAGGTGAACTCCTTCTCGCCGAACAGTTTGTAGAATTCGGGGAAGTCCAGGATGATGTGGCGGGCGAGGATGCCGAGCTCGCGCACCGTCATCTTGTTGCCGGGGTCGGGCAAGCCGTTGGAGTTGCCGAAGGTCGATTTGGTGAGGCCAAGTTCGCGGGCGCGCTTGGTCATGAAATCGGAAGCAAAGATCCGCTCGCTGCCGGCGATGCCTTCGGCCAGCGCGATGCAGGCATCGTTGCCGCTTTGGATGATCGCGCCATGCAGGAGGTCGTCGACCGAGACCTTGCTGTTGATCGCGGCGAACATGGTCGAGCCGCCGGAGGGCGCGCCGCCCTTGCGCCAGGCGTTCTCGCTGATCCGGTATTCGTCGGTCAGCTTGACGTCGCCCTTCCTGATCGCGTTGAACACGACTTCCGCGGTCACGAGCTTCATCATGCTGGAGGGCGCGCGGAGCTCGTCGGCGTTCTTCTCGAACAGCACGCTGCCGCTGGAGGCCTCGATCAGGATCGCGGTGGGGGCATCGCCGTCAAAGCCCGCGTCCTCGGTTTTCTTGGCGCCCTGGACGCTCTGGTTGGCGGCATAGAGTACCCCATCCCAACTGACGCTCGCGACCAGCAGCCCGGCGACGAGCCCGCGCATCAACGCTCCGGCCGTGAACCGGGTGAGACGCAGCGAAGTGAGACGAAATGCCATGGCGAAGCCCTGAGAGCGGCGTTCTAACAGTTGGAACCGGTGCGAACAACACGAGGATGGCGGCTTGCCCCCGAGATTGCACGATTCTCGTCGCGCCTCTATCGTGGCACCTGATGTTTCTCGACCAAACCCCTGAAACAAGGCGGAAAAGCGATGTCCTCCACCCGCGTCATCAAGGCCAATGGGATCGACCTCTTCATCCGCGAGGCCGGCCAGGGACCGCTGGTGGTGCTGTGCCATGGCTGGCCGGAACTCTCCTATTCCTGGCGGCATCAGATTCCGGCGCTCGCGACCGCAGGATTTCATGTCGTCGCCCCCGACATGCGCGGCTACGGCCAGAGTGCGGCGCCGCCCGACGTGGCCGCCTATTCGATCTTCGACACGGTCGGCGACGTGGTGGGCCTCGTCCAGGCGCTCGGCGAGACCAGGGCGATCGTGGTTGGCCACGACTGGGGCGCGCCGGTCGCCTGGCATGCCGCGCTGTTTCGTCCCGATATCTTCACGGCTGTCGCGGGTCTCAGCGTACCGCCGCCGTTCCGCGGCCGCGGCAAGCCACTCGAGCTGTTGCGCCAGGGCGGCGTGACCAATTTCTACTGGCAGTATTTCCAGGCGCCTGACGTCGCCGAGGCCGAGTTCGAGCATGACGTCGCCCGCACCATGCGCATCGTGCTCGGCGGGCGTGGCCTTGCCGATCCGGCCGCCGCGATGTTCGTGCAGGAGGGCAAGGGCTTTCTCGGCCACGCGACGGCAGAGGAGCCGCTGCCGGCGTGGTTGAGCGAGGCCGATCTCGCCCATTTCACCGACACCTTCCGCAAATCCGGTTTCCGCGGCGGGCTGAACTGGTATCGCAACCTCGACCGCAATTGGGAGCTGACCGCGCCGTGGCAGAATGCGCAGATCCACCAGCCCTCCCTCTTCATTGCCGGCGCGACGGACGCCGTCATCACCGGCCTGATCGGCGCCAAGCGCATCAACGAGCTGGAGCGCGTGCTGCCCAATCTCACGCGAAAACTGATCATCGAGGGTGCCGGCCATTGGGTGCAGCAGGAGCGGCCCGACGAGGTGAATGACGCGCTGCTCAGGTTCTTGCGCGAGGCGGCTTCGCGCTAACGGCGAGATCCCGGACGCGCGCGCGTGCCGCTCTGACCGTCAGTCACGGCCATACGCGCCGGAGCGCTCTGGGATCAGTACAGGCCGCGGCCGCTCAGGATGCCGCGGGCCTCGGCAGCGCCGTCGGAAACATAGGCCGAGGACGGGCCATTGTCTGTCGCGTAGCGGCCGTCCTCGTCATAGGACACGGCGCGGGCGTTCTGGAGCGCCCGGCCACGGCTGCGGCTCGAGGCCGACATCTCCGAGGTCGCATTGATCGACGCGACATCGGCTGAAGTGTTGCCGAGATTGTAGGGCCGTCCCTCCGGCGTCGGAACCTCGCCGCGAATGGCGCCGCGGGTCGATGACGGCAGCTCCGGCACGAAGGGCCTCGCCGAGGCGACGCGGACCATCGAGGGCGACGGCGCTGGAACGCCGGTGCGCAAGGTGGCCATCAACTGGCGGTCGTCGGAGCCTTCGAGCGGCGCCCTGCCGACATATTCGACGCGGACCCTGGCGACACCATTGCCTTTGAATTCAAGAAGTTCGGCGGCTTTGTTCGAGACATCGATGAGCCGGTTGCCGTGATAGGGTCCGCGGTCATTGACGCGGACGATCAGAGACATGCCGTTCGAGAGGTTGGTCACCCGCGCATAGGACGGCATCGGCAGCGTCGGATGCGCCGCCGTCAGCGAGCTCATATCGAACACTTCGCCATTGGCGGTCTGGCGGCCGTGGAAGTCGTCGCCGTACCATGACGCCATGCCCTCGGCGCGGTAGTTGACGTCCTCCTCCGGCACGTAGGTCCGCCCTGCAACCACATAGGGCTTGCCGACGCGGTAGGTGCCGCCGCCCTTGGGGACTGGATCACCCCAGGCGACGACCCGGGGGCTCGTGGACACGCCGTATTTCGGGTCGACGCGGCTGGCGAATTTGCCCGACGAGGCGCAATTGGCGAGCGCTAGGCAGGTGGCGACCGCCGCAACGCTACGCGCGGCCCGCACCACCGAATCTGACCGTCGGATTCCCATTCGCCCCAAATACCATTTCGCCGGAGATGGACCCAACCCGCTTTGGCTACGGGAGCGCCTTCCGGTCCTTAGCTCCGAGGCGGCCCACCACCGCGCTCGGAAGTCGCGACGATATCGCAACCGGAACACGGCGGAAATGGGGAGCCCACAGCGTTCGCGCCGAGATGGTAAACGGGACGTTCGCCCTTCCCCGTTGGTCTACGGAGCAGTGCAGCCTCGTTTGTGCCAGTCCTGAACAAGCTGTTGCGCCAAATCCTCACTCCACCCCCATTGTCTCGGTTCTCACTGGAATTCTTTTGACTGTGCAAGGCCACCCGCGTTTTCTCACGTGCAAGGGCGGATTGGAATTTAACGATGATCGAGACGGTTTCGGCACTGATGGGTTTGGTAAGCGCGGGGATCTTCCTGGCCCATGCGTTCGAAGGCTACCGCACGAGGGCCTGAAGGCAGTCGCGCGGGCGACATTGCATCACCTCTTCATGACAGCGCGTTCGGACAATTTTAATCGATCCGATCGAGCATCGCAGACGAGAGCGGCAGGTGTCCCATGCGCAACCATGACCTCGTATCCGACGGCTTCCTGGCATTGACCGCTGGCGGTCTGTTCCTGCTCTGCTCAGGCCTTGTGGCTCTGGCCTTCGGCTAATCCTCCAACCACGCTTCCACCTTGCGAGACCGCTGCGCTACTGCGACGCAGCATGCGTGTTTGTCCGGGATTGCTCTGCTCCCGTTTAGTTGATTGAATTTCCGCGGTCGGCGCCTCGACTCATTTCAAGAGGCCATCACCAACGAGGGTGACACAGATGCTTGCCGAGAAATTCTTCCTGGTTCTGGAATCGCTGATCCGCGGCGACCGCATCTATCCGGACGGAAGTCCCCGGGTCATCAGCACCTCCCCGCACGTGCCGGTGAAGCTGCCCGACCAGAAATAGCTAAACTCAGTCCCGATCTCGCGCCGTTCAGCGCAAACCCAATAGCGAGCGGCGATAGAGGCTGTCGCGGGCTTCATTCAGACAGACAAAACTGCCATCAAAACCCTGGCCGTAGCGCTTCTGTCCCTTGGCGTAGTAGACGCCTTTCCTGAAATCCAGCCACACCACCTTGTCGACGGGGCAATGCCGCTGTGCCTGCGCCTCGTCGCGAAACGGCGTCAGCGGCAGCGCCGACACATCCGCGATGCCGGCGCCGAGGATCGAGATAAGGATCGCGATGGCGCCGGGAATATTGCAGGACACCTGTCGGCCTCCGATCCGTGCCGGCCGCGCGGCGGCCCTTCGACAGGATAGCATGGGACAGCGCGATCCCCAGGCGGCGAGCAGCATCGCGTCTTCCGCCGGCCATCTTGC